>Ga0137403_10001306_pt1 | contig 31357 bp, 27 predicted proteins | sample CZOMad2_1_16fung_FD_122057 | JGI IMG/M metagenome (GOLD analysis project Ga0137403, IMG submission 122057) | Vadose zone soil fungal communities from Angelo Coast Range Reserve, California, USA - CZOMad2_1_16fungal (Hybrid Assembly) | ecosystem: Environmental > Terrestrial > Soil > Vadose zone... | reverse complement strand
TGAAAGATCAGTTCTATCTGTTCACGGGAGGGTACGTTCCTTGGTGAAACGAATATCCCGGTATGCATATTCCGGCCTCGATTGAAGTCGGCACGGCATCGCCGACGGACACGAAGGACCGCTCGAAAGAAATTCTCACGCTGACAATCAGCGCACGACCTCCGGCCGCAAGACACGCCTTGCCCGGTGCTGAAGCATTCTACCTTGCCGCGCATTCGCCCCTCGCGTAACTTGCTTTCATTGTGCCCTGCGACTTAACCGATGCAGCCGTGCCCCGGACGTCGCAGGTTTCGGCAATCGATTTCAGGGAACGCAAGATGTTGCAACGTCCGCTCTTCGATCCGACCGCCCCGGGCTTCCTGGAAGACCCCTACCCATTTTATGCGCGCCTCAGGGAGGCGGAGCCGTGGCACCTCTCACCTCAGGGCTTCTACGTCGTGAGCCGATTCGAGGACGTCAACTTCGTCATGCGCGACCGGCGCTTCGGCCAGAATTGGATAGGACCGAAGATCAACAACGCCGATCCGAAGCTGCTGCAGAAGGCGATTTTCCGAAGCATCGGACAATGGATGCTCAAGCGCGATCCGCCCGACCACACCCGCGTGCGCAGCTGCTTTGCCCAAGCGTTCACGGCGCGGCGCGTCGACGCCATGCGCACGCACATCGAAGCCATCGCCGACAAGATAGTCGAGGACATTCGTCCGCGCGGACGAATGGACGCTGTCGCGGAGTTCGCACTCGCCATTCCCCTGATCTCCATTACTGACCTCTTGGGCGTTCCCCAGGAGGACCGGGACCTGATGTTCAGGGTCTCGCGGTTCGTGGGGCGCCTGAGCGATCCGGTACCGTTCGATCCCGGCGAGATCGACCGGGTCGACGCGGATTTCCAGATGGTCGCCGATTATTTCGAGCACCTCATCGAGGAGCGCCGCCGGCGGCCTGGTCATGATCTCGTCTCCCAAATCGTGGCCGCGGCCGAGCAGGAACGGCTATCGAGCGAGGAAATGGTGGCAAACCTAGTGCTCGTCTTCGTGGCCGGCCACGAGACCACGACCAATCTCATCGGCAACGCGCTGGTGGCGCTCGACCGTCACCCTGACCAGCTCCGCCTACTGCGCGAAGACCCGTCGCTGATACCGCGGGCGGTGACCGAATTCTTGCGCTATGACACCTCGGTTCAGGCGGCGAGCCGCGTGGCGCTCGAGGATATCGAGGTCGGAGACGTGAAGCTCCCGAAGGGCGCGGCGGTGGTCGCGCTGTTCGGCGCGGCGAACCGGGATCCGGCGGAATTCTCCAACCCCGACGTGTTGGACGTCCGGCGTCCGGAGACTTCGCTGGCGTCATTCGGGGGAGGCATCCATTACTGTCTCGGCGCCCAGCTCTCTAGAATTGAGGTGGAATGCGCGCTAAAGGCTCTGTTCCAGCGGATCCCTGACTTCCGCCTGGTCGATTCCGCCGCCGTCGCGCGGCATCCGTCGATCGTGCTGCGGGGCCCGGCAAGCCTGCCGGCGGCCTGGTCTGTCAACTAGTCCGAATACGCACGGATCTGCGGGCCGTTGCGGCCGGTCGGTCTACGAGGGGGTGCCCAATGAGCGATGTCGATCAGGCCGCAGCCGGCCGGCGCTGGGGGGTTCTGGCGACGGTGTGCTGCGCGCAGTTCATCTTCGGGGTCGATGCGCTTGCGGTCAATGTTGCGCTTCCCACGATCGCGGGCGATCTCCACGCCTCGCCGGCGCAGCTTCAGGCGGTTATGGCGCTGTACTTCGTCGGGTATGCGACGCTCGTCGTCACGGGCGGCAGGCTCGGCGACATCTTCGGAACGAGGAACGTCTTCTTCTGCGGCGTCCTCGGATTTACACTAGCCTCGCTGTGGTGCGGATGCGCCCGCTCTGGAACCGAACTCGTGCTCGCGCGAACGGTGCAGGGTGCCGCGGCCGCCCTGATGATCCCCCAGGTGCTCGCAACGATCCATGTGCTCTTCAACGACCATTCCCGGGGCCGCGCCTTCGGCGTCTACGGGATCGTGCTCGGCGTGGCGGGCGCCGGTGGCTTCCTTCTAGGAGGAGCGCTGGTGACGGCCGACTTCGCCGGCTTCGGCTGGAGGACCATTTTCTTTCTGAACGTGCCGGTCGGCATCGCGATCATGGCGGCGACGCTGTGGCTGATGCCGGCGCACGTGCGGCGGCCGGGCACCAGGCTCGACATTCCGGGCGCCGTCGTTCTCTTCCTCGGGCTGCTTTGCCTCGTGGGCCCGCTGCCATGGGGCCGGGATTTCGGCTGGTCGGTCGGCGTCTGGGCCTGCATCGGCGCGGGGGCGTTGGTGCTGATAGGCTTCGTCCGGCTCGAATTCCGTCTCGCCGCGCGCGGCGGGATGCCGCTGGTGGACGTCGCTCTGTTCGGAAATACCGCCTTCATGCGCGGACTGTGCGCCGTGTTCTTCGTGTTCTTCGCAAACCTCTCCTTCTACCTGGTGACCAGTCTGTACGTGCAGGAGGTCCTGCGTATCTCCCCCCTCGGCACCGGGCTTCTGTTTGTACCGCCGGCGCTGATCTTCGTCCTCGCCTCCCAGCACGGCGTCGCGCGCGGCAAGCGTGGCGGCGTCACCCCGCTGATCGGAGGATCCACCGTGCAGCTGGTCGGGCTTATCGCGCTGGCGTTCGTCGTCGGACTGAACGCCAACCCGCCCCTCTGGCTCATGGTTGGTGCGTTCGTCGTCTACGCCTACGGCCAGGGACTGGTCCTCGCGCCGATGTCGAGTGCGGTACTGGCGAGCGTTCCAGTCGCAACGGCGGGAGCTGCCTCCGGGATGTACGCGACCATCGTCCAAGGCGCAAACGCCGCTGGATTGGCGGGCGTGGGCGCGATCTATCTCACCGCCGCGAGCGCCCTGAGCGCGCCGGCCGCGTTGCTGGCGGCCTTTTCGGGTATCGCGGTTGCGATTCTCGCGGGCATCGCCGGACTCCGGTGGATGCGCTCCGTGACACCCGAAGGCGCACCCGCGATTGGCAATCCGGTCCCACGTGCCGGCGATGCCGAACCGGACGGGGCCGATCCGCACAGGCCGTCCGCGGAGATCGCCTGACGGCGGCGTCGCCCACAAGCCACGGCTTCGACGTGCGGCTTATGGCCCTGCAACCAGCCTCGAGACTGGTCTTGGGGCGGCCAATTGGTCTAGACAAGCTCTACGATACCTGCGCTTCACAGCGGAGATATCGCGTCGTGCCTCGCCCAGTCATTTGTCCCAAGGGAGTTGAAAAATGGCAATTGCCTTGATTACGGGAACAAGCAGCGGCATAGGCCTGGCGACTGCAGTGTCTCTCGCGCGTGGCGGCCACAAGGTCATTGCGACCATGCGAAATCTGGAGGGAGCAACTGAGCTTCAAAAAATTATCTCAACCGAACAGCTTCCCATCACTGTAGCTGATCTCGACGTCAACGACGACGCTTCGGTTGAAAGGTCGATCGGCAGGGCACTTGCCGAGAACGGCAGGATCGACGTTCTCGTCAACAACGCAGGTGTGGGCTTGGGCGGATCGGTGGAAGAGCTGCCGCTAGACGTGTTTCGCGAGGTGATGGAGACAAACTATTTCGGCGCGCTGCGCTGCATCAAGGCGGTTCTACCCTCGATGCGAGAACGTCGGCATGGTTGTATCGTCAATGTAACCTCGATCTCAGGCCGAATAGCCTTACCACCGCAGGCTGCCTACGCCTCTTCCAAATGGGCATTGGAGGCTTTGAGCGAATGTCTTGCACAGGAAATGCGGGCCTTCAACGTGCGGGTGGCGATCGTCGAGCCCGGCGTGATTGCCACGCCAATATTCAGCAAAGCAAGGCCGCTGCCTGCGGATAGTCCCTACCCCCACGCGCGCCGGCAGCGAGCGCTATTTGCTGCTTCCCTTGCGCAACCGACATCGCCGTACGTCGTAGGAGAGAAGATATGCCAGATCGTCGACAGCGACAGTTGGCAACTCCGTTATCCCGTCGGTCCTGATGCGGAGCCGGTCCTCAAGTGGCGAGCGAGCAAAACAGACGAAGAGATCGTTCGACTCGGCGGGGCCTCCGATGAGGAGTACAAAATGATCGCAAAGCGAGAGTTCGGCCTCGACGTGAATATTTGAGGGAAGGCTTAGGCGTCGCGCATTTGCGCGTCTGGGAAATCGGTTTCACTTCCGCTTTTCACCCAATAGCGGACCCGAAACGGACCTCGGCGTGTTCCAATTCAAGTGCATAATTCAACAATCCTGCACAAGGTGTTAATCGGAGATTGGCAAACTGATAGCGTCGGAGTGAAGATGGACTTCCCGCTTTGGCTTGGCAGTCCGGCCACGGCACCCTAGCGCGTTCGGATTTCAAATTTCAAACAGCCACAGCTTCGCGATCTCGCCGCGCATTTTTCGCGCGAGTCTTGTTCTGCACATCCCACCCTCTGAATCAGAGGGCACGGGGAATGCCGGGCGCTCGCTGCGCCCGCAGCCTTGTGTGCGAAATGATAAAAGCACACAAGCATAGTCACTACGGTCACACCGGGATCACCCGGCATTCCCCGCGCAATGGTTTTAACAGCCTATAACGCGCTCTCCCCGGTGACCGGGCTTTGTTGCCACCGTCGCCTCGCGGAATTGCCTCTGCGAAACTTGACGCCAGCGTCGGGGCGTCAGGACCACACGACTTCGCCGTACGCGGCAGCGCTCTCGTCCGGCCCGAAAATGATCGAGCCTGACGCCACCGCATCCATCGCATCCCGCGCCCAACGTGTCGTGACGATCGCGATACGCCCCTCGCAGAGGGCACGAGATGGCGCGAGTTCTAAAAGTGATTTGCCCGACAGCGAAAGCGGAAAATTTTTGCAAGAAGGGCTGGACTCTCTTGGAGGTGGATCAGAACGCGGAAGTGATTTGCCCGCCGGGCAGATTGGCTCGCGTAGCCCGCATAAGCGCAGCGATATGCGGGATGAGAAGAAAAATAAGTCCCGGATATGGCTTCACTCATCTGGGCTCCACTCGCAAAACATGTGTAGCAATGCGATGGGTTTTTGCAAGTGCTCAACCCATCCTACGCGCTGTGCCCGAAGGCTGCCGCTATTGATCAGTGGCCAGCACAGAAAGGCTCACCTGGATCTCTTGGCTCCTGATTTTTTCGTCGCGCGCCTCTGTCGCTTTTGCTTCTGCGGTTTGCGACGTTTCGTTACGGCCTTCTTCTTGCGCGCGCCTCGAGCTTTAGAAATAGACTTCTTCGGGTTGCGTTTCTTCGGCTTTCCTACCGTTGCTCGTTCAGTTTGAAGGCGCGGGCGAAGGTCGAGTCCCTTTGCCATAAGCCGTATTGAGCCGCCTAGCTCCGTAGTCAGCCGCCTGGCTTCCTCATCAAGCATCGCGATGAGACCACTCAGGTCGAGCCGTTTCCTCGTCTCGGGGTGGGTCCAAGTTTTGTCCGAACGAACGGTTACGACCAAACAACCAGCGCGGCAGTCGTCAGCTGCCATATACTTTTTCAGCAGTTGGTCTTTCAGCGCCTTCCGCAAGTCCGCGGCCGAGCGCCGCTTCTCGCCGATCTTCAGCTCGATTGTCGCCTGCTGTTGTGACCGCGTGGCGCGCAATCTTATGTCGGTCTCTTTTTCGTCAGCGGTCGCGGCCTCCTGATCTACGGTGTACATATGGTTGGCGTGGTTACGCAACTCGCGCGCGAGCTCCCGACGCATGAGATGCTCTTTGGTAATATTCGCCCATGCTTCGCGTGGCGAAACGTCTTGCAGCAGGAGATCGTCGATATCCTCCAGGCGATCGCGCATGATTGCGAACATGGCATCGCGTGTTGTCGGCGGCGCCTCGCCGTAGGTGTCGAGGGCAACAACCTCGGCTTCGGTAAAGGCCGGACCTTCAGCCTCTTCGGCTGCGCGCTCTCGCGCGAGAGCCAGTGCGCGATCTTTCAAGTCTTCGAATTGGGGATCGGAAGCGAGCTCGAGTTTCGCTTTCCATCCGGCTGCGCCGGGAGCTGTCAGTACGGCATTAAGCAGGGCGCCGCGGGCGCGTTGGGCATGGTCGCGGTCATCTGGCGAATAGGCGCCCTCGTGACGTAGGTCGTCGACAAGGCGGACGTGACGGTGCGCAAGCTTGGCCAAGCGAAGAAGCAGATCGGGAGTGAATTCAGGCGCTTGCAAGTTGACCCCACCGCCACGACGATCTTGGTCAAACAGCAGGGAGAACCATCCGACGGCCGGACCACGTACTGATGGCTCGATATCGGCAAGCCCGGTTTCCAACGCCGCGACGCCTGCCTCCGGATTGAGCTGCATCAAAATCGGAAGCCATACTGCTGCGGCGGGGCTATTGATTCCGTTCGCCGTTTCTTTGAGGGCGGTTTCAGCTAACGCGGCACGGGTTGCCGGATCGTCAGATCGCATTAAGATTTCGATGGCCTGACTGACCCTTTCCGCGGGTGCTGCATCCTTGTCAGGGCGACCTTTCAGGACATCGTCGAGCCATGTCTTGATTCGCGGAATGAACGTTTTCGCAATAGCAGGCGAGGCATAGCGGATATCCTGCAACCAAAGCGTCGCGTTGCTTTCTTTGGCGGGCTCTACGAGGGATAAGCTCAGCTCTGCACCGAGTGTGTCGTCGATGGCCTTAGGATGAACGGCTGCTAGCGCTTCGAGCTAGGAAGGAAAGCCGTTGAGCTGGATTGGAACGTAGCGCGCCGCCAACCGGGCTTCGTCGTCACTGAGCTTTGTCGCCCAAGCCTCGTCCTCGGCCTCGGCGTAAATGGCAGCAAGACCGAGCTGCCAGCGAACTTGAATCGTGTTCTTCTTGTCGGCAGATCTTTCGCTGCGAAGTGTTGGCGTCAATTTTCGCCAGAGCTTTTGGAGAGCCAAGCGGAGCCGCTCGGCTACGTCACGGCCGAATTGTTGCTCGATGAATTTGCGATCCCATCCCGAGGCGCGGCTATCGCTGCCCGATTGTTCCATGGCTCGCCAAAGATTCCAGGCCGTGTTGTCGGCGCGGGACTCGTCGAACATGATGTCGGGCTTGGTCGCAACTTCCTTCCAAAACTTGGCCCAGCTGGCCCGCGCCTTGGATTCCTTCCTTTCGGCCTCGCGCTTGCGCCGGGCGTCCTCCTCCGCAAGCCTGCGCATCTGCTCCTGATTGGGTGAAGGTGCAAGCCTGTTGTCGATGATCGAAATCAGGGTAGGAGCATCCGCAACGTAGACCCTAAAACCTTGAGTGATAGCTCGGACGTCGTCACTAGGCCGCATAAGGTCAATCATTACAGCATTGAGCATCATTTCCCTGTCTGCGAGCGGCGCTGATTTGTCCGACAGCCGCCGTATAATCCAATCACGGGGATCGAGGTGAATACCACCGTAGTGGCTGATATGGAAAACGCGGTGCCATGCGTCCGTTTGCGGGTGAAGTGACTGCATGAAAGCGTCGTCTTCCCAAAAGGCGGCCTCTCGCTGCGCAGGAGCGGCGTTGGCAAGGAAAGCACGCAGTTCTTTTGCTGCTTGGTCTTGCTGGTGATCGTCTCCAATGAACCGAAGGGCCAGAACGCTGGACCGAAACAGCGCCGAGCTGGCTACGCCCTCGCGGAACTGTCGGTTGCAGGTCGCCAGCAACGCCGGGATAAGATCGAACCGCTTCGTCCTTGTGTTGGGCCACTTGCGATCGTCCCATTCCGCTCCGTTCAATACCAGCTCAGTCAGACCAATGCGCAGTTTGTCAAGATTTTCGGCGGTGAAGCTCTTTTCGGTAATTAGTTTTGGCAACACCCAGCTAACGTCGCCGACGCTTCGCTTTGGCTCTCGCACCCGCGTGAGCACTTTACGCAGTTGCTCCACCGAGAAATGTTGCGGAAATAGCATCATGATCGCTGAGCGCGCCAAGTCCGCAGGCCACAAGGTTGCGTCGGAAACGATTGAGGTTGCCACTACATCCAAGTGCGAATCGTCGAGTGCTATCAGCGCCTTCAGCGCATCTAGCCGCTCACGATGTTCACCGGCCGAGTTCATCACCGTCCCCCGCGCAATATCTGCGCAGTCCGTCATTCGTCCGGCTCCGATGAGTTCCAACATCAGGGCACGCAGTTCTGGGCTTTCCAGACCGCGAGACCACAGGTCTTTGACCGCCGGGCCAAGCTCGGGTGAAGCGAAGCGATGGACTTGTACACGCTGCGTCGAAAGGCCCCGCCATTTACCCTTTCCGTAACGAGCAGCATAGGCCTTGATTATCCTTGCGCGTAGTGCGGGGCTTAACGACTGCGGATCGCCGTGATCCAGTAGGACTTCCGGCTCGCGCCTGAGTACCTCGTCGAAAATGCCGTCATGCATGGACGATAGCCACGCAGCGACCGGGCGCATGGACGGGCGGACGACCTTTTCGCCCTGAGCCGTTTCGGCAAACAGGATTCGCTTCACGGCTTTGGTCGGCACACGCTCGAGAAGAGCGGAGAGCCGCTTGGCGGCGAGGTACTCAACGACCGATCGATGATGAAACCGTACGCGTCCGTAATTCGCAAACCCAAAGAGCGGCCGCTCCAGTAAGGTCTCCTGTTCGGGCTTTGACCAACCCGTCAGGATACGACTGGCATCCAACGCAGGGTCAGCACCAGGGATATGGTCAGATTCAGCGCTATAGCGAATTGTGAACTTGCGCGTGAGCAGGGCCGCTAGCGCTAGACGCGATGCGCCTTCCAATGCCCGCTCCGCCGAGAGCTGGGCTTTCTCCGCCCGGTCCCGAGGCTTCAGCTTGTTGGTGACATTCGTCTCAACTTGTTCGCCGTGATTGCGAATGCGGTGATGATCTTTCCAATCTGTGCAAAGTTCGATCAGATCCTGCGGACGTTCTGCATATTCTTCCGCGTCGCGTTTGCGGATATCCGCAAGGAGTGCCTCGGGGTCTTGGACGCCTTGAATGGCTGCGAACGCCTTGATCTCTTCAGACGTGAACGGCATTAGCCCGACGTTGCGCCAGTCCTTTAGCGATTCGCTTTCGTCTTTCTTCTGCCGTTCGCGCTTCATAGCAGCGGCAGCGAAGCCTTCGGCGGTTGCATCCGGCGGCTTTTCAGGAGGTATCGCCAAGTGCAGCTCGATCAACTGGCGGTCGACCGGTATGGGGCGCGTTGTAATGACAACGCGCACACGATCCATGTTGCCTGCACAGGCCCTTCCAAGGGATTTGAGCGCTTGTTCGAACGATTTCTGCGTAATCTTCAATTCATCGATAGAGTCCAGAAAGAAGGTCGCCATTTCGGCCTGGGATCGGCGCCATTGATCGAACCGAGCTTGCTCGGCGGGGCTCAGCATCGCGCCAACTTCCTTGTCTGCGAGTATCGCGAGTTCGAGGAAGAAGGCCGGCTCGCCATTATCCCAAAGACGCTTTTGGCAAGCTTGACATTCGTATGTCTTGCCAGCGCCCGCTTCGGAGACGATCAGAATGCGCCGTGCCTTGAGGAGATCGTCCCATTTGAACCCGGCCGTTAGGCCCCAACGCGCCCATTGCGACGCGTCGTCGGCCTCGGCAATATCCTTGTCCGACAGATCGCGAAATGAACGAGAGATGCCGGGAGGCGGGTTCGTGGTCATGGTTTCGATGGCGTCCGGGCGACAAGATCAACGTAGTTTTCGCACGCGGTCTGCGATGTGAAGGGCATGGCTCACCCATACGCTACCGTCGAGCGCGAGCTTGAAATACTCTTCCGCAGCTTCGTGAGGCGGGAGACCGGCAGCACGCACCTGACGACGGGCAAGGTTGGCTAAATCGATACTGTCTCCAGAGGAGACTTGGCCGCAGCCTTTTACGGCTTCTCGGAATTCTAGGACCAAGGCCTCGGGGAGATTGGGGCCGCAAACGAAATACCGCGCGTGCTCCAGAAAATGAGGGTGTCGCAGGATCTCTTCGTCAGTGCAGCGATTTCTGCGAAAGAGGTCCTGGCGCGAACCCTTGATCCGGCCCTTCCGGTAGTCGGGATCAGTGAAATACTTTAGCCGATGCTCTGGGATTCCGTTTCGGTCCAGTAGAGCGGTGATCAATTGCGCGACCGCTTCACTGTTGCGAGCAAAGCCGTCGGGATCGTGCTTCCGGAAATCCCAGTCGAAGGTAATCTGTCCGAGCAACTGGCGTTCATCATCAGTGAGGTCGATATCGGCTTGGGTCATGGTGCTGATTCGCTGCCAGTCACCAAGACTAGCTCCGTACGGAAGAAAAGCTATTCGTGGTAAAGCGCTAACTCGTTGTGAAATATCGGTTTAGCGTGTACTGCCTGCGAATCGCTTCTAATGCATGAAAAAGCTCGCCAAGAGGCGGGCTAATTCGTTGATCCTATTCGGAGATATCGGTTACGGGGCAAGATTTGAACTTGCGACCTTTAGGTTATGAGCCTGACGAGCAGGCGGTACACTCGGACCAAGGGCTGATCGGCCATGAGTTCACTGCTACGCTGTGAGTTCACAACGGAGACTCAGGGAATTGACGAGAATAGCTCCTGATCTCGTAAGTTCGGCCCCAAGCGGACTCGAACCAAAATTGTGAAACGCTGGCTTGGTATTCCTAATGGTACTCTCGGTTTTTTGCTAGCCACAAAACTTTGATTTATCAGCTGCTTGGTGGTCTTCTTGGATGCCGGCCAGGCACCAGAAGCGCTTCTCAAGATACATTTACAGCTCACCCCACCTCCGCCCGCACCATCGCCGCACCATCGGCGAGCGCCTTCAGTTTTGCGAAGGCAAGTTCGCGGGACAAATATTTCATGCCGCAATCCGGCGCCGGGACCAGCCGCTCCGGCGCGACATACTTCAAAGCCGCGCGAATGCGGTTTGCCACCACCGCAGACGTTTCGGGCGCGGGATCAGCGAGATCGATGACGCCGAGCATGATCTTTTTTGGTGCGAGGTCTCCGAGCACGCCCAGATCCAGTTTCGGCTGGGCCGCTTCGATGGAAATCTGGTCCGCCCGACAGCCCCCAAGTTCGCCCAGGAACGAGTAGCCGACCGGCTTTTGGCCGGCGACAACCGCGGCGTAGCCGAAGCACAGATGCACCACGGTCGTTACCGTGAGGCCTTCAAGCGCCCGGTCGATCGCCCTGACCGCGATCCGCTTTGCAGCCGCAGGATCCTGCCGCAGCCACGGCTCATCGAGCTGGATGACGTCGGCACCGGCCTTTTCGAGATCGCGCGCCTCGGCGTTCACGGCGGCGGCATAGTCCATGATCATTTCGTCTTCATCACGATAATGCTCGTTGATCGCCTGCCGGCTCATTGTGAACGGACCCGGCAGCGTGATTTTTGCCATTCGGTCGGTATTGCGGCGGAGAAATTCCATGTCGCGCACTTCGACCGGGTGGATCCGCCGGATAGGTCCGACGACCCGCGGGACTAAGGTGACCAGGCCGGCCTTCGATACGATCTCACCGGGCTTGCCGCACTCGATCCCCTCGAGCGAGGTCGCAAAGCGATTGGAATAGCTCTCCCGCCGCATCTCGCCGTCGGTGATGATGTCGATACCGGCGCGCTCCATGTCGCGGATCGCAAGCAACGTCGCATCGTCCTGGGCCTGCTCCAGCCAGGGCTCGCTCACGCGCCAGAGATCGAGGCGCACGCGCGCCACGCCCTTCGACAGCAGGTCGCGGTCGACCAGCCAGTCGGGCTGCGGGTAACTGCCGACCACCGTCGTGGGCAGAAGCGTGGATGTCATGCCGTTCTCCTGGAACGTGGTGATGTCAACCTGAATGAGTGCCGCATCGATGGTGCACCTCTCCCCTTGTTGTGGGAGAGGTCGGATCGCGCTTGCGATCCGGGTGAGGGGTCCGTCTCCGCGGACGAATATGCCTCATGAGGAGAGTACCCCTCATCCGGCGCGGACTTTCGTCCGCACCACCTTCTCCCACAACAAGGGGAGAAGGGACGAAGCTCGCTGATCGACCGATTCAAACACTGTTTATCCCGCTAGATGACGATCGGCTAAGGTGGATCGGATTTATGATTGTTTGAGCTTGTTCCATTCAAAAAGCCAGCTCCACTTTGCACTAACGGCGGCCCTACGGGTCCGGATCATGCTGAGACTAAGCCACCCCGCCGAGATAGAGCCGCTTGACGATGTCATTGCCTCTCAATTCGTCGACACCTGCCGCAACCACGATCTCGCCGTGGACGATGATGTAACCACGATCGGCAATGCGGACCGCCTGATTGAAGTTTTGCTCGGCCATCAGCACCGTCAAGCCGACGCGCTTATTGAGTTCGCCGATCTTGGCGATGGTCTGCGATACCAGGAGCGGCGACAATCCTACCGAGGGCTCATCGATCAACAACAGGCGCGGCGACGACATCAGCGCGCGCGCGATCGCCAGCATCTGCTGTTGCCCGCCCGACATGTTGCCGGCGAGCTCGTTTGGCCGATCCTTCAGGGCCGGAAATGTCTCGAAGGCGAGCGCCAGGTTGTGATTGATGTCGCGGCGGGCGGCCTTGCGGAAAGCCCCGAGCATCAGGTTTTCCGACACCGTCAGCTTGGGAAACAACCGCCGCCCCTCGGGAACCAGTGCCACGCCGAGATCGACGATGGCCTCGGGCGAAAGCCTGGTCAGATCGTGCGCTTTGCCGTCGATCGTAAGCGTCATGCCACCGCGCCACGGCCGGACCAGGCCCGCGATGCACTTCATCAGCGTGCTCTTGCCATTGCCGTTGGTACCGAGCAACGCGACGGTCTCGCCGGCCTCGACGTTGAGCGTGACCGCTCGCAGCGCCTTCACGGCGCCGTAGCCCGCATCGAGGTCGTTGATGGCGAGGCTAAGTGCCAAGATAGGCCTCCTGCACCCGCCGGTCTGCCATAACCTCGGCCGGCGCGCCGATTGCGATGATCTTGCCGGCGTCGAGGCACATCACGCGCTCTGAAAAACGCATCACCGCCTGCATGATATGCTCGATCATGATGATGGTGATGTGCTGGCCTGCAAGCTTCATCAGGAGATCAAGCACCTCGTCGACTTCGGAGCTCGACAGGCCGGCCATGGCCTCGTCGGAAATCAAGAGTTTTGGGCGTGCCGCCACCGCGCGGGCAAGCTCCATCTTGCGCAGTTCCACCTGGCTGAGCCTTGTCGCCGACACATCGGCCTTGGACTCAAGGCCCATCTGGGTCAGGATCGACATCACGGAATCGCGCCGCTGTGCGGCCGAGACCTGGTCGTCGGCGACGGTTGCGAAGTCAAGCGCCACCATGAGATTTTCGGCAACCGTCATGCTCCTGAACGGCCGCGGGATCTGGAAGCTGCGCGCAATGCCGCGGCGCGTGCGCAAGTAAGGCGGCAACCGCGTGATGTCCTCGCCGCGGAACACCACGGTGCCGACCTCGGTACGGAACGCGCCGGAAATGCAGTTGATCAGCGTCGTCTTTCCCGAGCCGTTCGGGCCGATCAGGCCAAAGCGCTCTCCAGGGCGAATGTCGACGCTGACATTGTCGAGCGCGGTGAAGCCGCCGAAGCGTTTGGTCAATGCGCCGATCCGCAGCAAGGGAAGCTCGGGTCCGCCGGGGGACGTCATGCCTGGTCCTCCGCGCGTTTGCGAACGCCCTTGCGGATGAGACCAATGAGGCCCTCCGGCGCCGCCACCACGAACACCACCAGCATGATTCCGAGCACCAGCACATTCACTTCCGACGAAATGGTAACGGCCAGAAGTTGTTGCGTCGAACCCAGCAGGATTGCGCCAATCACCGGGCCCGCCCAATGCGCGGTCCCGCCGATCAGCGACATCGCGAGCACCGAGACGGAGTAATTGAGATTGAAAGCCGACGACGGGTCCGCATATTGCAGGTACATCGCGGCGGGTGCACCGGCCGCGCACATCAGCGCGCCGGAAATGACACACGCCAGCACCTTCAGCCGCAGGGTTGGCACGCCGGTGCATTCGGCGGCAAGCTCGTCGTCTTTCAGCGCCTGCAGGCCGCGGCCAATCCATGAGTTTTGAATGTAGCGCGCGATCGCAACCGCCAGGACCACAAGGAGAGCCTGGACGAAAAACAGCATCTGCACATAGCTGTGGAACGGCGCCATCACCGGCGGCCGCTGCATCTGGATGCCGGCCGCGCCGCCGACGAATCGCCAATTCGTCACCGACGTCTCGATGACGATCGTCAGCGCAATCGTTGCGATCGAGAAAAAGATGCCTTGCATGCGCAAGGTCAAAAGGCCCACCGCGAAGCCGAGCAATGCGCCGACCAGTGCTGCGGCCGCGATCTGCACGGCAAGCGGGGCGTCGGCCGCCTTGAACAGGAACACGGCCGTGTAGACACCAACGCCGAAGAATGCGCTGGTGCCGAAATTCACGTAGCCGGCATAGCCGCCGAGGATGCTCCACGCCACCGCGAGCACGACGAACTGCAGGATCCCGTAGGCGGCAAAGAAGGGATATTGGTTGCCGATAACCTGCGTCATCAGCATGGCGGCGGCGAGAAAGAGGGCCGCCCCGATCCAGAAGGAAAAGCCGTTACGATTCATGATGGCCTGCCGAACAGGCCCTGCGGCCGGACGGCAAGAACGCCGAGCAGCATCGCAAACGAAATCGCCGGCGCCCAGGAGGCGCCGAACATGGTCAGCACGATCGATTCGGCAACGCCAAGGATGATGGCCGCGACAAGCGTGCCGGTCATGCTGCCGAGCCCCGCCATGACCACGACGCAGAATGTCCGCCCGATATAGGCGCGGTCGAGTGTCGGTTCGACGGGAGCGACGATAATCAGCAGGGCGCCTGCGATCCCGAGCACGGCCGTTGCGATGCCGAACGCCCATTGCTTGATCCGGACCGGGTTGGCGCCCATCAGCCGCAGCGCCTCCTGGTCCTGCGCGACCGCGCGGATCGCGCGTCCCATGAAGGTTTGCGACAGATACAACGCCAACGAAATCGTAAGCGCAGAGGCAACCGCGAACGCGACCACAAGCCGGAACGGAATCCGCATATCGCCGATTCGCCAAGCCTTGCCGATATAGGACGCGGTGACCGAACGCTGGTCCACCCCGAATTGCAGGATGATCAGCACTTCGATGATGAAGGCGATGCCGAAGAAGAACGCGATGCCGCGCACGCCGGCATCGGTGCCGCGCCGCTCGAACGTCTCGTAATACAGGCGGTAGGCGACAAGACCGAACAAGAAGAGCAGCGGCGTGATCAACAGCCCTGCCAGCAGCGGGTCGATTTCGTAGCGATCGTTGAGGAAGAACACGGCGTAGGACGCCATTACCAGGAAGGCCGGGTGGGCGACGTGGGGGACGTCGAGCAGGCCGAACGACACCGACAACCCAAGGCTTACGGCCGCATAGAAGCAGCCGAGCAGTACACCGATCACCACCGCATCGAGCAGCAACTCCATCGAAAACAAATGAGGTCCCCCTTGACCCTTCTTAAGCCGCCGCTTCGCTCCGAGCGCGCCCGGTCATCCATCCGCACGACCCGGACGCATTTGCCCTGATCGCGGCCGGCGACGCCGTGGTCCAGAGAAAACCTGCGAGGCTTACTTCCGCGCGGCCTCAAAGGGACTGACGAGATCGCCAGACTTCAATTTCTCCGGGAACAGGATCACCTGTTTGCCTGGCTTACGGAACTGCTCGATGTCCTTGTCCGCAATGCCGCGGAACTGCGCCATCAGCGTCGCGGTTTCCTTGCGCTCGCCGTCCGCCGAAAACGCGATCGGGCCGACAATGGTCTTGACCTCGTTGTCGTGCAGATATTTTGCGAGCGCCTTCTGGTCGAGCGACCCCGTCGCCTTGATGGCCTGTTCGATGAGTTGACCAGAGGCGTAGCCGAACGGCGCAAGATAATAGCCTAGCGGATCGACCTTGGCTTCCACCGCTCGTTTCGAATAGGTCTCGAAGAAGGCCTTGGTCCCTTCGTAGTACATGTTCGGTTCCGGGAGCCAGGTATTGAAGTTAACGATGCCATTGAGCAGCGAACCCAGATTCGCCATCACCGCGCCGAATTGCAGGCCGACCATGCCACCGCCGAAAATCCTGACGCTATCCGCGATCCCGATCTCGTTCACGGCGCGCAAAATGCCGGCCGAATCCGGCGGATAGGACGCGACATAGACGATGTCAGGCTTCGCAGCATTGAGCGCACGCATGATGCTGGAGAATTCCACTGTGCTTGGAGGATAGACCTGGTCGAACACAATCGAAATGTTGCGCTTCTTTGCGACCTCCCGCGCGGTCAGCGCCAGATTCTGAGCAAATTCCTGGTCCGCCGTGAGAAGCGCCATGCTCTTGCCGCCGGCCTTCTGGCCGAGATCAAGGAACGCTGCCGCCCAGGCGTCGGCCGGTCCCCATGGAGCGTTGTTGAACCACATGTCGTGGCCGACCTTGCTGTTGACCTGGAACGAGAAGTTCCCGATCAGCAACATGCCGCGCTGCTTGACGAGCGGCATGATCGGCGCCGTCGGCACGGTCGCGTAAGGCGCAAACAGCAGATCGACCTTGTCGACATCCAGCAACTTTGAGTAAATCGCCGGGGTCTCGGAAGCGCTCGATTTGTCGTCATAGACGACAAGTTCGACCTTGCGGCCGAGCAGGCCACCCTTGGCGTTGACGTCGTCACGCCAGATTTCGATGCCGAGCAACGACGCCTTGCCGCCGCCCGCGAGACCGCCGGTTTGCGGCATGCTCATGCCGATCTTGATCGGCGGCTGCTGAGCGCCTGCTCTCGAGGTCAGCCCGAGGGCTGCGACGGTGATCGCTCCGCCAAGAAGCGTCCTGCGTTTCATTGATCCTCCCCCCATGTCACTGATCAGGTTGCCTGCCCGCATTCGAGTTCTTCGCCCGATTGCGGATAAGATGGTGTCGCGCTGAAAACTGGCTTCGATATCCCGACGTTCCGACCTCTTGGCCGCGCGCCTTTGCACGAAGTTAGAACCAAAGCGAGCCTGGCCACAATAAGACTCTGGTAAGTCTTTGGGACTTGACGTTGGTGCGGATAACTTGCAGCGAAGCCACCGCGAACGTCAAATCGGCCACACTGGCTCGCCATTGCCATGCCGCTGCCTGCCCGTTCCCGGTCACGCCGGCTGTTTCAATATCGCGGACGGGTCGGCGCCGACGCGGCCACCGGTCTTGTCAGCCGCGGTTTCGCGCGACAGCCGCATATCGAAGCGGATGCTCGGCACCCCCTTGATGGGGCAACCCGGATCGTTTGGCTTGATGTCGATGGCAAGGTCACCGGAAGAGCCGAACACGACATCGTCCGCGATATGCGGATCGTCGCGCAAATACAGAGCCGTCACCAACTCGCGATACCCGGGTGCACCGACCAGGAAGTGAATATGGGCCGGCCTCATGCCATGCCGCTTCTGCGCCCGGATCATTTCGCCCACCGGGCCATCCATCGGGATCGAGTATCCGATCGGTTTGACCGTACGCACCAGAAAGAGGCCATCCGCGTCCGTGGCGAACACGCCACGATAATCGATCGACGCGCTGCTCTCCTGAATGTCGTAGAGACCATCGGCGCCGGTCTGCCAAATCGAAACGGTTGCGTCGGCAATCGGCTTGCCATGGACATCGGTCACACGGCCGTAGAGGACGCACTCGCTGCCGGGCCTTACCGTCCTGGCGATCTGGCTGCCCGCCGCCAGCTTTGGTGAGGCCTCGCGGTAGAACGGGCCGAGCAGGCTGGTATGGGTGCCTTCTTCCATGGCTGTAGAATCGTGCAAGCCGTTGACGAGCGCCGACAGGCCAAGGGTGTCCGAAAGCAGAATGAATTCCTGCCGCGCCGGCGTACAGATTTTGCCGACCGCGGTCATGAAAGCGATCCCCTTGATCCATTCCGCGGGCGTCAGATTCACTTCCGTGGCGAAGGCATGCAAATGCCTTACAGCGGATGCCATCACCTCCCTCATGCGGGGGTCGGGTGTCGTCGCCATCTGGTCAAGCACCGCGTCTGTGATCGTTTCCGGCGTCAGCTCTTGCATACGTTTCTCCCTTTGGCCTGAAGGCTTTGACCGCTTTCGCGCTAGCCTATCGCGCTGCGGGCACGACCGCTAGACCGTGCCCGACCCGGCGATCCATCTCTTTTTGGGAAAACCTGCGAAGATTAATGGATGTCCAGCCTCGCGGCGCGCCAGGCGTCAGCACGCGCCTTGGCGCACGGTCATTCGGCCGCGGGCGTCGTCAAGGACGCGAGCGGCACGTCGAGCGCGTAAACCAGGCCGCTCGGCTCGTATGTTATTCGAACCTCACCCTTGAGCTGCTGTCCGAGTGTCTCAATCAGGCGCGTGCCAAAACTACGTTTTGTCGGCGCTTGAATGACCGGGCCGTCTTTTTCGCTCCAGGTGAGATGTAGCCGCGATGCCGGTCCGTCGACCGTCCAGGCAATCTCGATACGGCCGGATGGAATTGACAGGGCGCCAAACTTGGTCGTGTTGGTACAGAGCTCGTTGAGGGTCATCGCAATCGCGATGACGGCCCCCGAAGCTATCTGGATGCGGGGTCCTTGAATCGAAAACTTCGGCACATCCAAATTGTCAAAAGCCTCGGTCGCTCCCCGAACGATTTTGCCGAAATCGGCGCTGGTCCAGCGTGCCTGCAAGAGCAGATCGTGGGCGCGGCCCAGTGCCAGCAACCGGCCTTCGATGGCGTGCTGGGCGTGTTCCGTGTTCGGGGCGTTGCGCAGGCTTTGCGAGGCAATGGCGCTCACCGTGGCCAAGGTATTCTTGATGCGGTGATGAAGCTCTTCCAGGATCAGCTTTTGCAGCTTGTCGGATGTTTCGCGCTCCCTGGCGTCGATGCCGGCCTGAGCGAGCAACGCTTGAGCATTGACTTCCGCCTGCGTCAGCAAAAGCCGCAGGCTGACATTTTCTGCAGCCAGCAATTCCTGCGGAAGCGTCAGGTCAGCCATCAAATCGGGTGGTCCCCGGTCGATTTTGAGCATACCTAGAGATATCATTTTATGTTCGGTTCCGCTCATATCTTTTTGGACAATAATGCCGCTCCGCGCGCGCCGAAATCAGGCGTGGCCAATCATATCCCGCATCTCGGCGATCATTTCGCTGGCTTTAAGCGGCTTTCCGAAAAAGCGGCTGTCGGGCGGAATGTCGCTGCCGGATAGCTGGACTTGGCCGGAAACCAGGATGATCTTGATCGGGGGCCAGCGCTTATGTACGGAGTGCGCAAGCGCCAAGCCGTCCATGGCGCCTGGCATCTGGATGTCGGTAAAGAGCAACGCGATGTCCGACCTGGATTCCAGGATCGCGACGGCCTGGTCGGCATCCACCGCTTCGACCGACGTATAGCCGGCGTCTTCCACCATATCGACCGCGCGCATGCGAAGCAGCATCTCGTCCTCTACGACGAGAATGACTGCGGGGAAGCGGGAATGATCAAGGACCATCATGACGGGGTGCTTTGCCAGAGAAGGCGGGCCGGGCTGCAGGCAGTGATGCATCAAAATCTCCGGCCCCAGCCGCCCCTCCACCTGCTTCCCCATCCGCCGCCACCACGAAACAGCCGCACGACGAGGAGCAACACTATCGCACCGAGAGTAGCGTTGACGATGGCGCTGACCATTCCGGTACCGAGATGAATACCCAGCCGGGGCAATAACCAGCTTCCTATGAAGGCGCCCAAAATGCCGATAATGAGATCACCAACGATCCCAAAACCGGTCCCTTGCACGATTTGTCCTGCCAGCCAGCCCGCGATGAGACCGACAAGCAATATAACCAATAGACTTTCACCTGACATATTCATTGGGCCACCTCGGCATCTTGCTTCTTCGCTTCTGGCGCGACATACCGGTTAGCCGCGGTCGGCACTGACCAAACGGGGCTCGAGCTTGGCTCCATTCCCGTGCAGGCATGCGGCAGTGAAGTTGGGCCAGGTCTGTCTCGTACAGTCGCGATCAACGGTATGATCAACAAGCCGGCTGCTCTTCTGGAGGGCAACCCGCCCTTCAGCTTCGACTGGCGGAGCAAATCCGGGAAGTACGAACAGCGCGGCTGCAACAAAGGCGGAAACGGCGATAGCTGAGAGCGGTTTGATCATTTGATCCCCTATTCAAAGGACCAAGCACCCCGCAGATCAATGGTTCCGGCCTCGCTGCTTTAATTCCCCTGGCGCCCCCATATGGACGCTTGGGCTTAAACACAAGAAAGCCGCGGATCACTCCGCGGCCTTTTGTATTTGCTCTCTATATCTTTAGTAACGGTCGGTGCCGATGCCCACGCTCACGCCGGGAACGCGGATGCCGATGCCGCCACGTTCTTCGTAGCCGCGACGCTCGATGTAGCGCTCTCGGGGCTCGTCGTAGCCGTAGGAGTCGCGGATGCGCCGCTCACCGCGTTCACGCCAGCAACGACCGTCTTCATTGCATATCATGCGGACGTTAAGAACGTTGCTGTCATGGACTGCCAATTGATTGGTAGTAAGAGGCGCAGCGGTGGCGGCGGTTGCGAAAAACGCGCTGGCGCCCAACGCGAAAGAGATTGCTATCTTGTTCATTGTGTCCTCCGGACGGGGGTGTACCGAAGCTGCAACGGCCCGCTGACTTTGGCCGGCCGCGCTCGGGGATCGCTTCACAACCGTCTCAACAGCCAAGAGTTCCCCTGAACACAACTTATATTTGAAGCGGCGCCATGCCCGCGGATTGAAAGCTAAGCCATATTCGCAAGTCGCCAGGCATTTACGCACGGTTTTCGCATACGTCCGCAAATCGGATTCCAACCCAAGATAGAAGTGGAACTATCAGCCGCAAGGGCCGTTCCTCTCCGTAACCGACGTTCGTCGGGATAAGTTTTAGATATGAATTGGAAAAAATCAGATGAGAAAAACGTTGATGGTTTCTGTAGCCGTTGCGGCGCTGTTGTCCGCGACCGGGCTTGCGACAGCTCAAGGTGTCAACCAGGGCGGAATGAAGGGTTCGGAGTCTCCGGCTGCTGCTTCACCCAAGGGTGACGCTGCGGCTCCGATGAGTGCACCGGCAGCAAAGGGAGCCGAGACCACAGCTCCCGGCACCACGTCAAAAGACGCGATCCCTCAACATGCGCAAGGCAAGCCGGATGCAAAAGCGACCGGCGAGATGAAAGCTGACGGCAAAGCAAAGGCTTCGGATTCGACCGCTCCTGCATCGAAAGACATGAAGAATCCGACCGCCGAAACCAAGTCGACTTCCGACAGCAAGACGGCCGGCGAGACAAAGGTCGACAACAAGACGAAGGCGTCTGATTCGACGACCACTCCGAAGGACATGAAGAATCCAACCGCCGAAACCAAGCCGGCTTCCGACAACAAGACGACCGGCAATGCCGCCACCTCGGCGACCGCAGCGCCGCCCGCCGAAAAGCAGACCCAGATCAGCTCGGCGATCAAGCAGGAGAAGGTCGAGGAAGTCACCAACGTGAACTTCAATCTCTCGATCGGCACGGCGGTCCCGGCCGGCGTCCGCTATCATGCGCTGCCGTCACGGATCGTGGAAATTTATCCGGAATGGCGCGGATACGATTTCATCCTGGTGCGCGGCAGGTACATCATTCTTCGCCCGCACACCCACGAGATCGTCTACATCATCGAAGGCTAGAGCAAGATCGGTTCTGATTGAATCAGAACCGACGCTCTAATTTCTTGTTTTGACGCGTTTTCTTCACGCGAACCGGTATCCACTTCGCTCGAAAACGCTCTAACCGATGCCCCGCGCCGGCCGGCCTGACGTCGATCGCGTGTAGCGTGGCGCAAACAACGCCGGGGGTTGCAGCCTGACGGCCTCGCGACCCCAAAGGCAATCAGATGTTAAGCACTTTCTGGGACCTTCGACCGTACTCCTTCTGTGGAGCTAACGGTTTCCCATGTTCCAACTTCGGTCGATTGCGGCCCGCCTGATGCTCGCCATTTCGCTGACCGTCGCGGCGGCGTGCGGAATCCTCGGGACGTTTTCGGTCATTCAAGAACGCGCCCTGACGCGGCTTGCGCTCGATCAGCAGCTCAAGCTGCAATATGAGAGCGTCATCGCCGCCCTCGACTACGAAGGCCGGGCGGCGCTCGCGGTGAGCGCCGTTATCGCTACGCTGCCTCCCGTGGTGGATGCGGTTGCCAAGGGCGACCGCGACGCGCTCTTGCCGCTGCTGCAGGCACCGCTTGCGATGTTGAAATCGCAGGGCATGCCGCTGATCAGCTTCCATACGCCACCGGCCACGGCTTTCTTCCGTGTTCACGAACCGAAACTTTTCGGCGAAGACATCTCGGCGCGGCGCAAGACCGTGGTGGAGTCGAATACGACCGGCAAGTCGATTGTCGGCGTCGAACCCGGAAGGGAATCGCTCGGCGTCTACGGCATCACGCCAATCATGCGCGAAGGCAAAAGCATCGGCGTCGTCGACATCGGCGTTTCCTTCAACAAGCAATTCGTCGACACCGCCAAGCGGCGCTTCGGTGTCGATCTGGCGGTGCATCGCTTCGATGGCAAGGCCTTTATGAATATCGCGTCGACCTTTGGTGACGGCTCGCTCGCCACCCAGGAGGAACTCAAAAGCGTATTCGACGGCGGCAGCCTGCGCCGCGACGCCGCCATCAACGGCCATCCGGCTGCGCTCTATCTCGGGCAAATCAAGAATTATGCCGGCCAACCCGTCGCGGTGATCGAACTCGTCAAGGATACCACCGAATATGAGGCGGCGGCGGCGAGTTCGCAGCGCACCCTTATTCTGGGAACAATCGCCATTCTTGCCGTCGCCGCACTGCTGGCGCTGCTGATCGGCCGCGGCATGTCGCGTCCGTTGACGGCAATTACCGCGGTCATGAACGCTCTTTCGAGCGGTGACACCGACGTGAAAATCCCCGGCGGCGAGCGAAAGGACGAGCTCGGCACCATGGCGGGGGCCGTCGACGTGTTTCGCCGCAACATGATCGAGGCGCGCACGCTGCGCGAGGCTCAGGAGGCCGCCAAGCGGCAGGCCGAGTTGGAGAAGAAGGCGCTGCAGCGCCAAATGGCCGACCGCTTCGAAGCCGATGTCAAGAGCGTGGTCGGCGCGGTGGCGCGGGCGACAGAGGATATGCAGCGCATGGCCGCGGCGATCACCGCGAGCGTCAACGGGACGTCGGCGCAGGCGGCCGCAGCTGCGGCCGCTTCCGAGGAAGCTTCCGCGAGCGTCAACACGGTCGCCTCCGCCACCGAAGAACTCGCCTCTTCGGTGGCCGAGATCGGCCGCCAGGTCACCCATTCCAGCGACGTTGCGGACGCCGCAGTAGCCAAGGCCGAAAAAACCACGGAAATGGTCGGGAGCCTCGCCTCGGCAAGCGAAAAAATCGGCGACGTGCTGCGGCTGATCAGCGCGATCGCGAGCCAAACCAATTTGCTCGCACTCAATGCGACGATCGAGGCGGCACGCGCCGGAGAGGCCGGCAGGGGATTTGCCGTGGTCGCATCCGAGGTCAAGGCGCTCGCCAGTCAGACGGCGAAGGCGACCGAGGAGATTGCCGGACAGGTCACCGCGATCCAATCCTCAACCGGCGACTGCGCCATAGCGATCGGCGGCATCAGCGACACCATCCGCGAAATCAGCGCCATCGCCACCACCATCGCCGCCGCCGTCGAGGAACAGGGATCGGCGACCCGCGAGATTGCGCGAAGCGTGCAACAGGTCGCCGCCGGCACCAGCGAAGTTGCGGTCAATGTGGCCGGCGCAAGCAATGCCGCCGACCAGTCGCGCGCGCTGGCCGATACCGTTCTCTCTGCCTCCGGCGAACTCAGCCAGCACGCCAGCAGGCTGTTCGAAAGCGTCGATACCTTCCTGGCCGGCCTGCGCGACGCCGCTTAGAGTGCCTTGAGGCGGAGGCCTGCGTGCACCGCGATGGAAAGGTGGGTGCCGGATCGCACAAAATCATGCTCTGATCACAGGGGATGATCAAGCCAACAATCTCTCGGGACACCACAATGGGCAGCACATCGAAGAAGCCGGCGATTGCAAAGAGTGTGAAGAGCAAAAGTCCGGCCGGATTTTCAGAACCTGCGGTCGATGCGGTTTTCAGGGCCTATCCGGCGCCGATCAGGGCAAGATTGCTGGCGCTGCGACGTTTGATTTTCGACACCGCCAAGACCACCAAGGGCGTCGGCCGGCTTGAGGAAACCCTGAAATGGGGCCAGCCAAGCTACCTGACCGCCGAGACCAAAAGCGGCAGCACGATCCGCATCGATCAGGTCAAATCCACCGCCAATCAATATGCGGTGTACTTCCATTGCCAGACCGATCTGGTCGAGACCTTCCGCGAATTATATCCCCGCGAATTCAGCTTTGGCGGCAATCGAAGCATCATCCTGAACGCCGAGGACGAAATTTCGGAACCGGCGCTCCGACATTGCCTGGCGTTGGCGTTGACCTATCATCTGCACAAGCGCAAGGGCGCGCGCAGCAGATAGGCGTCAGGCGACCCGCGACGATCTTCCTGAACCGTCCGTCTTCAAGGGAACGTTCGTGCCGCACTGCGCCGCCAACAGCCCGACGATCTCTTCGTTGGGCCGCGCATGGCTGAACAGGAAGCCCTGTCCCTCGTGACAGCCCTCGGCGCGCAGATAGTTCAGCTCGGCTTCGTTCTCGACGCCTTCGGCCGTGATAATAATGCCCAGTCCAATACCGAGGCTGATGATCGAGCGGACGATTGCCTGGGCATCCCGATTGGCGGCAACGTCGCGCACGAAGGCCTGATCGATCTTGATCTTGTCGAAGGGAAAGCTTCGCAAATAACTCAAGCTGGAATAACCGGTACCGAAATCATCCATCGAAATGCGTACGCCGAGCGCACGCAGCGCATGCAGCGTTGCCAGCACATGGTCGCTCTTTTCCAGAAGCAGGGTCTCGGTGATTTCCAGTTCGAGCCGCTTTGCCGGCAGGCCGGACTGCTTCAACACATCGATCACCATCGACAGCAGGTTGCCGGTGCGAAACTGCGCCGGCGACAGGTTGACCGCGACGCGGAAATCGCCCGGCCACAGCGCCGCGTCCATGCAGGCGCAGCGCAATATCCGGCCGCCGAGCCCGTTGATCAGGCCGGTCTCCTCGGCGATAGGGATGAATTCCGCCGGGGAGATCATGCCGCGTTCAGCGTGCGGCCAGCGCACCAGCGCCTCAAGACCGGTGATGCGCCCGGTCGAAAGATCGACCAGCGGCTGATAATACGGCCGCAGCACATCCTTCTCGATGGCCTCGCGCAGATCGGCCTCGATCTTGCGGCGGGCCTGAGCGCGCGCGTCCATTCCTGCCTCGAAGAAGCTGAAGGTGCCGCGCGAGTCGTTCTTGGCACGCGAAAGCGCCATGTCGGCGCTCTTCAGAAGCTGTTCCGATTCGTCGCCATCGCCGGGCGCCATCGCGATGCCGAGGCTGGCGCCGATCACAACGCAATGGCCGCCTAGCATATAGGGTTCGCCTATCGCCTCCAGCAATCTCCTCGCCAGCAGTACCGCGTCCTCCGGCCGCGCCATTCCGCTCTGGACGACGGCGAATTCGTCGGAGTTGAGACGGGCCAGCGCGTCTTCCTCACGCAGCATGGATTGCAGCCGCTTGGCTACCGCACGGAGCAGCTTGTCGCCGATGCCGTGGCCAAGCGTATCGTTGACCGCCTTGAAATTGTCGATGCCGAGTATCAGCACCGCGGCCTGGTCCGAACTGCGCCGCATATGCAGCAGAATCTCGTCCATCCGTTGCCGCAGCAGATTGCGGTTCGGCAAGCCCGTCAAACCGTCGTGCTGCGCCAGGAAACTTAGCCGCGCCTCGGCGCGCTTGCGCTCGGTGATGTCCATCAGCGCCAGCAACACGGCAGGCTTTTCGCCGTAAACCAGGTGACGCGAATAGATCGCCACATCGATTAGCGTTCCGTCGGCCCTGACATGCTTCCAGGTGTGGGCCACCTGTTCATCGCTGCTGCGGTCCTGCGTCCAGGGTGGTTCGGATTCAAAGGCCTGAAGGCGGCGGATGGTCAGCTTTTCGAATTGGTCGCGGTCATAGCCGTAATGCGCGATTGCGGCGTCGTTGACTCCAACTACATGTTCGTCGTCCAGCGCGCAGACGATCATCGGAATGGGATTGCTGTCGAACAGCAGGCGAAACGAGGCTTCGCGCTGCTTCAATTCGGTGATGTCGACGCGCAGGCCGATGATGCCGCCATCTTCGGTCAGCCGCTCCTCGATCAGAATGCAGCGGCCGTCGGCAAGGCGTTGCTCGTGGCGTCCGCCGGGCTGATAGAGCTTGGCGATCCGCTCGGCGATCCATTCGTCCTCGCGGCCGACGGCTTCCGGATAATCGCCGCGCTCCACGCCGATACGGATGGTGTCCTCCAGCCGCGCGCCCGGCTTGAACAAGTCCGAACTGCGGCTGTAGATCTCGGCATATTTCTTGTTCCAGAGAATGTAGCGTCCGTCGGCGTCGAGGAACACGATGCCTTGCGGCAGGATGTCGATGGCTTCGCGCAGCCGTTCGTGCGCCTTTCGCGCATGCGCAACCGCAGCTTCCGCCTCCGCACGCATGCGCGCGATCTCGTCGATCTCGGCGGCTACCATGCGGCCAGACGGCTTCGCCGGTCGAACCCGCGGCGCAGCGTGCGCTGCCGCTGCTCCCTTTTTTCGTTTCACTTTTTTCGTCGAAATTCTCAACATCGCAGCCTCACCCGCATTCCGCGCGCATGTTCTCGGCTAAGTATCTGAAAAAATGGTGTCCTTTGCGCCAAGGCTGCTTTTGCCGCCGGCGCATCTTGCGTGGTTCAGCTGCCTGTTTAAGAGGCGAACAAGCGGAGGAGAAAGTGGAAAGATAGCAATCGCTGGGATAGGCGACCGGGAATGCCCGCGAATGCGTCAGGGAAATTCCCAAACACACCTAAAATCACAGCCAATGTATTCAATCACCCATGGATGCGCGAAATGGCGTCAATGATCGAGAGGGTTATCGAATGGTAAAAGAGGGTGGCGGCGCGCCGCGCCAAAGCGACCGATTCCCTCGTTCGCTACCAAGGCGCAGTGCCTATCCGACCGCTCGGCTGGTTTGAAAGCTCGATCCGTGTATTCCGTGGCTTCTGCCGTTCAACCGCTACGGACGGCGCCCCCCCCACGTGCGGGGTGCAACCGACGCAACCATGCGAACGCGGGACCACCGATTGCCGAATTCCACGCCGGGCGCGCGTGATGTAGAGTGCTGCCATGAACCTCCGCCCGATTTTCATTCTGCTCCTCCTCGCCATCGCCACCGTTGTCAGCGCCTCCGCCGCGTTGGCGCAGGACAAGGGAAACGTCGATCCGAAACCGCTGCCGCCGCTTGCCAATCCGAACGATCCCAAGCTCGGCGCCAAGGAGCTGTTCGGCCGCAAGGTCCTTCCTGCGGCGATGCCGACGCGCGTGGTCGGCTTCTACGCCAAGGGCTGCATCGCGGGCGCGCAAGCGCTCCCGATCGACGGCGAGACCTGGCAGGTGATGCGGTTGTCGCGCAATCGCAATTGGGCGCATCCCGACATGGTCGCGCTCCTGAAGCGGCTGGCGGCCAACATTCACAAGGACGCCGGCTGGCCGGGCATATTGGTCGGCGACATGTCGCAGCCGCGCGGCGGGCCGATGTTCACCGGGCACGCCAGCCATCAGGTGGGGCTGGACGCCGATATCTGGCTGACGCCGATGCCGGACCGGCGGTTGTCGCGCAATGAGCGCGAGGAAATGTCCGCGGTGATGATGGTGCGGCCTGACCGGCTCGATATCGATCCGAGCGTCTGGACACCGAACCATCTGATGCTGATCCGCGGCGCTGCGCGGGAGCCGAGCGTGCAGCGCATCTTCGTCAATGCGGCGATCAAGAAAGCGCTGTGTCGGGAAGCCAAGGGCGACCGCAGCTGGCTTTCCAAAGTGCGGCCGATGTACGGCCACGACTACCACTTTCATATCCGCATCAAATGCCCGCCGGGCAGCACCGAGTGCGAAAGCCAGCCGGAGCCGACGGACGGCGAGGCCTGCACCACCGCGGACTTGGCCTACTGGTTCAAGGATGAAGTGATCCACCCGAAGCCGCCGGCGGAGCCGCCGAAGCCGAAGCCGCCGATGACGCTGGCGCAATTGCCGGCCGCCTGCCGCCAGGTCCTGGCAGCACCGGACGCCAGGCAATAGAATCTTGGGAGCTGACGATCGCCGCGGGCCCAAAATGCGCTAAGGTTTCGGTGCCGTTGCACCGTAAGCGCGCGGCCTCGCGGGGGCGACGGTCCCACCCTTTCATTTTCGATTCGAGAGCCAGCGTGTTCGCGGCATATCCGCGCGCGGCTTGAGGGAACCATCATGCGCATCAGTGCACGCAACCAGATCAAAGGCACCGTCGTCGATGTCAAGAAAGGCGCGACCACCTCGCATGTCCGCGTCGATATCGGCCAAGGCCAGATTATCACCTCCGCTATCACCAACGAGGCGGTCGATGAACTCGGCATCAAGGCCAAAGGCCACGTAACCGTCGTCGTCAAGGCCTCCGACGCCATGATCGCGGTGGATTGATGATGCGCGACTCCTTGTTGATCGCGCTTGCCTTGCTCGCAGCCGCGCCCGCCAGCGCCGCGGAAGAGCCGAGCGGCTGCGACAAATTCAAATGGAGCATCGATCGTGAACGGGCGGCGCTGACCGCGCCGGATCGCGTCAAACTTGCCTCCGGCGGTGAACTAGCCGCGTTGCCCTCGACCGGCATGACGCTGGGGTTGAGCGCCCCGGCCGAGGCCCGACTGCCCGCGCCACCGGAGCGCGCGCCGAAGGAAGGCACCTTTGCCGGGTTTACGAGCTTCAAGGCTCCGCCGAAGGCCGGCACCTACACGGTGAGCCTGTCCGCAGGTGGCTGGGTCGACGTGGTGCAGGATGGACATGCGCTGAAGCCAAAGGCCTTCAGCGGCGCCACCGATTGCGACGGCATTCGCAAGACCATGAAGTACGAGATTTCGCCAAGCCCCTTTGTGCTGCAGGTCAGCGGTATCAAGGAGAATTCGGTCTCGATCGCGATCCTGCCGTCCGAATAGGCGCGCTCGATCCCACTGAGCCATACCTCCCGGGTAATCAGCACGTCCTCGCGAAATGAGCCCGGCGGACGCAAAATCGATATGGCCATTGCAAGGGTGCCCCGCTGCCAATTAGAGACTTTACCCGAACCCTCAGCCTGTTATGGTTTTCGCACGCGAACTCCCGATCGACCGTAAGTCACCGGGATCAGTGGAACGGCGCTTCCGCCTGTCGCATTTCAACGTTTGACTAAGCCTGACTTCGCGCGCGACCGAGCGCCGCGAGCGGGTACGGAGCGCGCCCATGCATCGGCTTGCCGGATTTTTCATTGCCCTCGCGATCCTGTTCGGACCGGCCGCTCTGCCTGCGTACGCCCAGGACAAGAGTCTCACCGTGTTTGCGGCGGCCTCGATGAAGAATGCGCTCGACGACATCGATGCCGCCTATACCGCAAAGACGGGTGTCAAGATCGTCGCCAGCTACGCCGCGAGTTCGGCGCTGGCAAAACAGATCGAACAGGGAGCGCCTGCGGATATTTTCGTATCCGCCGATACCGACTGGATGGACTACGACATCAACAAGAAAAACGTCAACGCACCGACGCGGGTCAACCTGCTCGGCAACCGCATGGTGCTGATCGCGCCGAAGGACTCGAAAATCGACAACGTGACCATCGGACAAGGCTTCGACCTCGCAAAGCTCGTCGGCGACGGCAAGATCGCTACCGCCGACGTAACATCTGTGCCAGTGGGCAAATATGCCAAGGCGTCTCTGGAGAAGCTTGGCGCCTGGGCCGCGGCTGAGCCGAAATTCGCCATGACCGAGAATGTCCGCGCGGCACTCGCGCTCGTAGCGCGCGGCGAAGCAGCACTAGGTATTGTCTATTCAACCGACGCCAGGGTCGAGCCCGGCGTAAAAATCGTCGGCACTTTCCCGATGGATTCTCATCCTCCGATCATCTATCCGGTGGCAGCGACGTCGACTGCAAAACCGGAAGCCGCCTCCTATCTTGCCTTTTTGCGATCATCGGCTGCAAAGGCTATCTTCGAGAAATACGGTTTCTCGTTCCTCGTCAGCCCGACCACTTAGATCGCGTGTTCGAACTCTCACCCACCGAATGGACGGCGATCCTGCTTTCGCTGCGGGTTGCCACGGTTGCCACCCTGGTGGCGACGCCGCTGGGGATCGCCGTGGCGTGGCTGCTGGCGCGACGCGAGTTCTGGGGCAAGTCCGTTGCAGACGCAGCGATCCACTTGCCGCTGGTGCTGCCCCCGGTCGTCACCGGCTATCTGCTGCTGCTGACATTCGGCAGGCGCGGCGCCGTCGGTGCGTGGCTGGCGGACCATTTCGGCATCGTGTTTGCATTCCGCTGGACAGGCGCGGCGCTGGCCTGTGGGATCATGTCGTTCCCGCTGCTGGTGCGACCGATCCGGCTGTCGATCGAGGCCGTTGACCGAAGGCTGGAGCAGGCGGCAGGAACGCTGGGCGCAGCACCGTGGAAAGTGTTCCTGACCGTTACACTGCCCCTGGCGCTGCCGGGCGTGCTGGCCGGGATGGTGCTTGGCTTTGCCAAGGCGATCGGCGAATTCGGCGCGACCATTACCTTCGTGTCGAATATTCCGGGCGAAACCCAAACCATCTCGTCGGCGATCTATTCCCTGATCCAGACGCCGGACGGCGATGCCGCAGCGATGCGGCTGGTGGTGGTTTCGATCATCATCGCGATGGCCGCTCTCGTCGCCTCCGAATGGTTCGCGCGCCGCGCCCTGCAGCGCCTGCACGGGAATTGATCATGCTGCGCGTTGACGTTGCCAAGCGGCTTGGAGATTTTTCGATCGAAGCTTCCTTCACGAGCGAAGGCCGGGTCACCGGTCTGTTCGGCGCCTCGGGCGCGGGCAAGACCTCGCTGATCAACATGATTGCCGGGTTGCTGCGGCCCGATCGCGGCATCATCGCCGTCGACGGCGAGACATTGGACGACACGATGGCGCGAACGCATGTCCCGGTCCATCGCCGCCGGATCGGCTACGTGTTCCAGGATGCGCGGCTGTTTCCGCATCTCGATGTACGCCAGAACCTCGATTACGGCCGACGCATGAACGGGCTAGCCAAGGATGGTGCACAGCACCGGCGTGTCACCGAGTTGCTCGACATCGGCAACCTGCTGGATCGACGGCCCGGCCGGTTGTCCGGCGGCGAGCGCCAACGCGTGGCACTGGGACGCGCGTTGCTGTCGCGGCCAAGGTTGTTGCTGCTGGATGAACCGCTGGGATCGCTGGATGACGAGCGCAAGGAGGAGATCCTGCCCTATCTCGTGCGCCTGCGCGACGAAGCCAGCATCCCCATGGTCTATGTCAGCCACGACGCGGCGGAACTGCGCCAGCTGGCGACACAGATAGTGATGCTCCG
>Ga0137403_10001305_pt1 | contig 31357 bp, 26 predicted proteins | sample CZOMad2_1_16fung_FD_122057 | JGI IMG/M metagenome (GOLD analysis project Ga0137403, IMG submission 122057) | Vadose zone soil fungal communities from Angelo Coast Range Reserve, California, USA - CZOMad2_1_16fungal (Hybrid Assembly) | ecosystem: Environmental > Terrestrial > Soil > Vadose zone... | reverse complement strand
CGCCATGGATTGCCGGGTCAAGCCCGGCAATGACACATTGAGGAAATCGGAATCATATGTTGAAACCACAACACTAGGGTCTGGACTCATAACGAGATCCAGTAAAGGACGGCGACGAGCGAAGTGGCGGCAAGGAAGTTGCGTGCGAGCTTGTCGTAACGCGTGGCGAGGCGCCGCCAGTCCTTGATGCGGCAGAAGAAGTTCTCAATCTTGTGCCGCTGTCGGTAGATACGCTTGGGGCAGCGTGCCTTCCTGAGGGCATTGGATCGGCTGGGAATGACGGGCACGGCGCCGTCATCCTTGATCTGCTGGCGTACACCCTTGCTGTCATAGGCTTTGTCGGCGGTCACGGCCAAGGCCGGCTGGGGTGCTTGCAAGAGCTCACCGACGACTTGGTTGTCATGCACCTGGCCGCCGGTCACGACGAAGTGAAGCGGCCTGCCCTTGCCGTCGACGAGCGCATGGATTTTTGTCGAACGCCCGCCGCGGCTGATGCCGATCGCCTGATTGCGCTCCCCCCTTTTGCGCCGGCGGCCGCGCGGTGCGCCTTGACGATGGTGCTGTCGATCATCTGCAGACTGTCGCGGGATTTGGCCGCGAGAGCCGCAAACATCCGGCCCCAGATGTCGCGCGCCGACCAGCGATTGAAGCGGTTATAGACGGTCGTATAGGGGCCATACCGCTCGGGCAGGTCCCGCCAGGGGATGCCGGTGCGCAGAGCGTAGAATATTCCGTTCATGATCCTGCGGTCGTCGACCCGGCGAGACCGGCGTGCCGTAGGAATCAACGGCTCCAGAATCGCCCATTCCTCATCGCTCAAATCAAATCGCATGATTCACCTCCATCCACGGTGAATCACACTCACGCGTTGAATTCAATGGCTGTTATGGGTACAGACCCTAGCCGGTGCAGAATTAGGTGCCGACGCTCGCGCATGTCGCCTTTTGGCACCACTCGGACGTCCGGCTTTCGGTGTGCGAGGTCCGCTCAGCGCTCTAAGCGGTCACGCCGTCAAACTTCCGCTTAGGCTGTACCATCCGGGAAGCTCAAGCGTCGACTTAGTGCTCTGAAACGGTCAAGCTGGCCGAGACTACACCTGCACGCAGACGGTGTGCCGTCGGTGGTTTCGGGTCCCCGCAACCATCAAAAAAGCCCTTGAAACCTAGCGTTTCGAGGGCTTTTTCGTTGCCGGATCGCTGATTTCATGCTCGGCACATGAGCCGTGCGGAAATCCTGACAAGACCAAGCTTTCCTGTCCCGTCCCATCCTGTACCGGCTTGTCCATGTCACATGGACGGCACATGATATCGGCCGTCAGTTCGTGCCGTGTTCACTCAATCGGGTCCGTGCCGATCGCACGCAATTCTGGATGCTCGGCAAGCATGGCGGCGACGGCGGCATGCATGGCGGCAGTTAGTCGGTGTCGGTATTGATCCTGCGAGAGCGTGGGCAAGTCGCTCGCCGGAAGAGCCCGAGTCGCATTGTCGATCGCTTTCGCTTCGGTATCCGTCAGTCGCTTTTCTGCTTTCACTCCCGCATTGTCTTCGAAGTCCCTGATACCTGCCCCCAAAGTGCTAAAACAACGAATCTCCGGGGCCGCGCCGCAAGCCTTAACCAGATCACGATGAAGGAATGGATTCAGGAGTATGGCTTCATCGTGCTTGGCGCAAAAATCTTGGTCCTTCGTAATGATCCAAATTCGATTGACCTTCTTTTCCTTGCAGTGCGCGAGCAACTGCTCCCAGGTGATCTGATCGCCGAGAGGGTCTGCCCTCTTTCCCGGCGGGTTGCCCCTCTCCCTTCTCTCCCTTGCGCGCCGCATTTCTTCGACCGTGGGCGAACGTGCGCCGTCGAATAACGCTGCGAGTCGCTTTGAAACGTAGTCCTCGGAGCGACTGATTCGAACAAGAGCGCTGGCCGCGCTCTCCGCGAGTTCGGCCCTGCCAGCCTCCGCTCGCGTGAAAATCTCTTTCAGCTCAGAAGTTCTCTCGTCACTGACGGCCAGCAAATCAACAGCCACAGCGAACTTCTTCGATATGTCTATTTTCTTAAGCTCGGCAGAGAAAATTTCCTGAGCGCGACCAAGTTTCCTTCGGAAAACTTCGTCAACAATCTGGGTAGTCACCAACAGGTGGGCTTTCTGTTCATCAAGCGAATCGAACAGCTTCGCAGCTGGCCCCACTCCAAAAAGGTCCAGATACTGATTAGTATCGATGAAAAGTGCCGCGCTCATCTCGCTGAAAATGGCGCTGCATTGGTGCGGCGTCAATCAGATCCTAAAATGGACTTCAGCAGTAACTACGAACAGCCCGGCCGCACCTAGTGCACCTTCTCCCCCTCCGCCGGCGCCTTCGCCTGCAGCCGCTCGATAGCGTTCAAGATCCGGTGCCACGTCTCGGCGCCGGCAAGGTCACCCTCGTCTAGCTGGTCGGCGCGCTCCGCAGTCTCGATCATTGCGTCGTCTTTGTAGCGCTTCAGCATCAGCAGGGCGGCGCGCCAGATGTCCGCGTCTGGGATCACGGTAGCGGGAAGCTCGCTCATCGCCGGATCGTAGCGCAGCCGTCAGCTACTGGGAAATAGCAAGAGTCGGAGTTGGTCGCGACGGCCATCGCCTTCGCGGCGTCCAGCTGTTCCAGCAGCGCTGTCTTCTCGGCGTTCGCTTCCTTGATCGCCGCCCGTATCGCGGCCACGCGCATCAATCGCAACGACGTGCGGCGCGCCGACCACCGCCGAGGAGGCGAACTTGTGGCTTGTGCTGTTTTTCGCCGCGTCGACAGGCGTCCGGGCAAGCGAGCAGTGGGCCGTGCGATGGAGTGACATTGGGTTCAATAGCGGTGCGCTGAACATAAGACGCCGCGTGGACGTCTATTGCGAGGAGGGCGCGCCGAAGACCGCAGCCGGTGAGCGGGAAATACCAGTGCCGGCCTTGCTCCTCACCAGGCTGAAGGCACGGCGGTTGCGGTCGAAATACTCAAGCCCGGACGATCTAGTTTTCCCGAACGCTGACGGCAACTACACCGGCCACGACAATTTCGTCAAGCGGCGCTTCCTGCCGCTCTTCGGCAAGCTCGAAGCGGCCCACAGGGAGGACCCTGCGACCGCTCCGAAGCCGCCGGCGCGTTTCACCTGGCACGCACTGCGGCACTACGCCATTTCGACCTGGATTGAAGCCGGCCTTGCGCCGAAGACCGTTCAGATTTTCGCCGGCCACGCTTCGCTGCAAGTGACGATGGATCGGTACGGCCACCTGTTCCCGAGCGACGATCATCAAAGGGCAATGGACGCGATAGCGAGGGGGCTGTTTCAGTAGGAATGAACGGCGTTATAGTTTCTTGTTCAGTCGCTTCTTCGAAGCTTCAATCGTAGGAGGGTACAATGGTCCTTGATCAAGACGCATTGGATTTGATTCACCGCCACCTGGCGGATTCCAAGGATGAAGCAGTGCTCGATGACAATGCAAATTTCTTTGGGGGAAGATTGCGGGTTGTTCGGCTTGAAGATAGCAGGGGGAAGCGCGAGGTCTGTCTGTACACAAACAGCGCCGGTTCAACGATGCTCCTTGATGGCTCTGAGGCTCTCGTAAATTTCCTTTCGACCCAGAAAACGAAATTCGTGTTTTGGGAGTACTTCATTTCGGTTGTGGGAATATCGGGGGTGATTGCAGTTCTAATCACCATCGGCATACTGATACAGGTGGTTTATGCCGGCAAGGACGCCCCCGGATATCTGGTGCAAGCGCTCACGGTAATTTTGGGCTTTTACTTTGGGGCGGCCGTTAAAGGCGCTTCAGGAATGAAAACTTGAAAATGTGCGCGGCACACCCAAGGCACACGCTGAAATAAGCGTCAAACCAAACAACGGCTTAGACGACGGAAAATCACCCTCATAACCTGAAGGTCATAGGTTCAAATCCTATCCCCGCAACCATCAAGCGCCCGCTATCTCCCGGAGATGGCGGGCGTTTGCTTATGGGGCTGCGGCTGCTTTCCGGATATCCGTCGAGCGGCGCGAGCAAAGATCGCGCAATGCGCAGCACGGACAGGCGGGTGCCGCATGGGTGCAAACCCGTTGGCCGTGGTACTTCATCAGCCAGTGAAACTCGTAGAGATCGTCGCCATCCCATGCATTCGGGACGAGGCGCATGAAAATCTCGTGGCCGCGTATGTAGTCGGTTCGTGGCGGCAGCAGGCCCAACCGTTCGCCGACGCGCAGCAGATGCGTGCCTACCGAGAGCGTGCGTTTGCGGAGCTTGCTGAAATTGAGAGTAGTCGCTGCGTTCCTGGTTCCGACTCCCGGCAGGTCTTCGAGCCAGTGCATGGCCTTCTCCTCCGGCCACGCGGCCAGGAACGCGAGATCGAGACCGCCGGTTCGCGCCTTGATCAGCTGCAACGCTCGAGGAAGATGGACCGCCTTGGCGTCGGCGTAGGTGACAGGACGGATGATCGCTTCGATCGCCGGGGGATCGGCGTGACCGAGCGCACTCCAGGGTCGATAGCGTCGGGCCAGGCGCTCAAACGCTCGAAGCGAAATCTCGTCGCGCGTTCGCGCGCTGATGATCGCAAGGACGAGCTGGCTCACCGGATCGAGGCGGAACGCATCGCGCTGTGGGCCATAGCAGGCGAGCAGCCGGGCACGTATGCGCGGCAGGATGGGTGTTGGATCGAGGGCTAGGGACAACTGCATGGGATCTGCGCGCGGCGATGCCGTCAGTGAAAGTCGCGACTCTTCAAGAGGCGCTCGGGTAACGGCGCGGCCGGCTCCTGAGGTGGCGAAAGTGTGTCATCGGAGTGCAAGCGGCGAATCTCGCCGGTGAGGTCGGCGAATTCCTCGGCGACGACATGAATCACGATTCCTTCGCGCTGGATCCTGCCGCGCACCAGCAGGAACTGCGATGTCATCACGATCCGGCGGTTCGCCTCGAAGACCTTGGACCAGACGACGATATTCACGATGCCCGTCTCGTCTTCGAGGGTGAGAAAGACGACGCCCTTCGCCGTGCCCGGGCGCTGCCGCACAAGAACCAATCCAGCCACGGACACGCGCCGGTCTTTGAGACGCTCGTCGCGGTGCTCGCAGCTCGTGATGACGCCGCGCCGCGCCAGGCCGGCGCGGAAGAAAGCACAGGGATGTGCCTTCAGCGAAAGGCCGGTGGTGGCGTAGTCTTCGGCGACATGCTCGCCGAGAGTCGTGGGAGGAAGGGCAACGGGTGTCTCGGCGAAAAGATCGCCACTATCCGACCATGTTAAGATCGGGCGGGCCGCGCGGGCGGCCCCGTTCTGAGGAACGCCGCCGTCCATTCCTTTGACTGCCCACAGCGCCGCGCGCCTGTCGAGCCCGAGCGAGCGGAAGGCGTCAGCCTCGGCCAACCGTTCGAGCGTCGTCGTCGGCACACCGCTGCGGATCCAGAGTGAACGGGCATCGGCATAGCCCTGGTTGCGCTTGGCGACAATTTCCTTCGCCTGCGCTTCCGCCAGTCCGCCGATCAGGCGCAGACCCAGCCGGACGGCGCAGCGATGCGCGCAGTCGCTGGCCGGCTCGAGCGTGCAGTCCCAATCGCTCAAATTCACGTCCGGCGGACGAAGCTCCACCCCATGCTCACGCGCATCCCGCACGAGCTGGGCCGGTTGGTAGAAGCCCATGGGCTGGCTGTTGAGGATCGCCGCGCAGAAGACCTCGGGATGGTGTCGTTTGATCCAGGCGGAGATATAAACCAACAGTGCGAAACTGGCCGCGTGGCTCTCAGGGAAGCCATATTCGCCGAAGCCTTCGATCTGATTGAAGCAGCGTTCGGCGAAGTCGCGGCCATAGCCGTTCTTGACCATGCCCGCCACGAACTTCTCGCGGAAGGTGTGGATCGTGCCGGTGTGGCGGAACGTCGCCATCGCCCGCCGCAGCTTGTCGGCCTCATCGGGCGGGAAGCCGGCCGCCACGATGGCGATCTGCATTGCCTGTTCCTGGAAGAGCGGGACGCCATATGTCTTGCTGAGAACCTCCTCCAATTTAGGAGAAGGATAGTCGATCGGCTCGTCTCCATTCCGGCGGCGCAAGTAGGGATGAACCATGTCGCCCTGGATCGGGCCGGGCCGCACGATCGCGACCTCGATGACGAGATCGTAGAACTTCCGCGGCTTGAGGCGCGGCAGCATCGACATCTGCGCGCGGCTCTCCACCTGGAACACGCCGAGCGAGTCGGCCTCCGACAGCATGTCGTAAACCGCGGGGTCTTCGGGCGGCACGGTGGCGAGCGAAAGCGCCTGGCCGTAATGGCGCTCGATGAACGCGAAGCTCTTGCGGATGCAGGTCAACATGCCCAGCGCCAGCACATCGACCTTCAGCATCTGAAGCGCGTCGAGATCGTCCTTGTCCCACTCGATGTTGGTGCGGCCGTCCATCGACGCGTTCATGATAGGCACGGTCTCGTCAAGGCGCTCGCGGGTGAAAACGAAGCCGCCGACATGCTGCGACAGATGGCGCGGGAACCCGATCAGGATATGGGTGAGGGACATGGCCAGCCGGAGCTGTGGATTGGTCGGATCGAGCCCGGCCTCGCGGATGTGCTTGTCGGGGATTTCCTCGCCGCCAGAGCCCCACACCGTGCCGGCGAGCGTCGCCGTCACGTCCTCCTTGAGGCCGAGCGCCTTGCCGACCTCGCGGATCGCCATGCGCGGGCGATAGTGGATCACGGTCGAGCAGATGGCAGCATGCTCGCGGCCATAACGCTCGTAGAGATACTGGATCACCTCCTCGCGCCGTTCATGCTCGAAATCGACGTCGATGTCCGGCGGCTCCTTCCGTTGCTCGGAGAGGAAGCGCTCGAACAACAGATCGACCTTGGTGGGATCAACGGCCGTGACACCCAGGCAATAGCAGACGGCGCTATTGGCGGCCGAACCGCGACCCTGGCAGAGGATTCCTTGGCCGCGGGCATAGTGGACGACGTCGTAGACCGTAAGGAAATAGCGCGCATAGTCCAGCTTGGCGATAAGCGAGAGTTCCTTGACGAGCAACGTCTGAACCTTTTCCGGCACGCCCTCGGGATAGCGCTCAGTCGCGTGAAACCAGGTGCGCTCCTCGAGATGCTGCTGCGGTGTTTTGCCCGGCGGCACCGGCTCTTCGGGATATTCATAGCGCAGCTTCTCCAATGAAAAGCGCGTGCGTTCGGCAATCGCGAGCGTGCGCGCAACCGCCTCCGGATATTGCGCGAACAGCCGAGCCATCTCATCGCCACCTTTTAGGTGACGCTCGGCGTTCGCTTCCAGGCGGAAGCCGGCTTCCGCGATCGTGCATTTCTCGCGGATGCAGGTCAGGACGTCGGCCAGAGGTCGCCGCGTCGGATCGTGATAGAGCACGTCGTTCGTCGCGACGAGCGGCGTGCGGGCCTGGACTGCGAGCTCGGCGAGTTCTCCCAGGCGGCGGCGTTCGTCGCCCCGGTATAGGAAGGACGCGCCGAGATGAACGCGGCCGGGAGCCGCCGAAGCCAGCGCCGCCAGGCGTTCGGTGAAGGAAGGCGCGAGAACGCGCGGCGGCATGACGATGAAGATCTGCCCGTCCTGAGCCGCGCGAATCTCGTCGAACGACAGATGGCATTCGCCCTTCGGTGCGCGTCGGTTGCCGGCCGTCAGCAATCGGCACAGCCGGCCATAAGCGCCGCGGTCGGTCGGATGGCAGACCGCCTCGAACTCGTCGGTGGTGACCAGGCGTGCACCGACCACGAGCTGGATATCGAGTTCCTTGACCGCCACATGGGCGCGCACGACGCCGGCGAGCGTATTGCGATCGGCGATGCCGATGGCCTTGAGGCCGAGGGCGGCCGCCTGCTGCACGATTTCCGGGGCGTGCGAGGCGCCGCGCAGGAACGAGAAGTTGGTCGCGGCGACGAGCTCTGCGAAATCGTTCATGAGAAAACTCCATGCACGAACCATTGCGGCGGCGCGCCGCCGCGGCCGTAGAGCCCGGCCCGGTAGAGCCAGAAGCGGCGGCCCGCCGCATCCTCGACGACGTAATAGTCGCGCTCGATCTCGTTGTCTGTCTGCCGCCACCATTCCCCGGCGATGCGCTCGGGCCCCTCGGCCTGCGCCACTTGACGAAGGACGCCGCGCCAGCGGAATTGGCGCGGCGGTCCTTCTGGAATCAGCGCCACGACCTCGGTGGCTTCCGGACGCGCGAGCAGGAGCAGCGGGCGGGCGCTGGAGGGAACGTCGCTCGTCCACTCCGCCGACGGTCCGTCGCCCGCGTGTCGCACGAGGACGGCGCGCTCGGGGATGTGGCTTTGATGCGGGTGCAGCCGCCGCACGGACTCCGTTCCCAGGCGCTGTTCCAACCGGTCGATGAGGTGGGAGAGGCCCGCAGGATCGCTGATGTCGTCGGCGACCGCCAGCAGGGTCTGCCGCTCCGGCGTGCGCTCGGCGGTGAGCACATGGAGACCGGCCGCCTCGAAGCCGAAATCTGCCTCAAGCCCGCGGGGCAGGCGATCGAGACGGAGCGCGATCAGGTCCGCGATATGCCGGGCATCCCGGCTCGGCGCCGCCAGGCCGATGGTCAGCGACAAGACCCCGCCGTCCGTGCGGAAGAGCAGCAGGCGCAATTTTCGCGCGCCGACGCCATCACGCGCGAGATCCTCGGCCAGATCGTGCAGCAGGCGCGTCGCGGCCTCCACGACATGCTCTTGCGTCGTGATGGCTTCCGCGAACATCGCCTGCGCGCGATAGACCGGAGGCGGGGCGAGCGGCGACAGCGGCTCGGACGCGCTGCCCAGCGCCTGGTCGAGGCGATCGAGGAAATGCGCGCCGAAGCGCGCCGCCAGGGGCGCGCGCGGCTGATGAATCACGTCTGCGATCCGCCGGAAGCCCAGGCGGCGCAGGAGCAGGCGCGTGTCATCGGGCAGGCGCAGGGCCGCGAGCGGCAGATCAACGAGGGCATGCTCCGCGTCGCCGGATGGCACGATCACGCGGTCTGATTTGCCGTAGCGGGCGATTGCCCAGGCCGCTCCCGGCGTGTCGGCGATGGCCAGCCGCGAACGGAGGCCGAAGCGGCGCAAGCGGCCGGCAAGATCGGCCAGCAGTCCCGCCTCGCCGCCGAACAGATGCGCACAGCCCGTGATATCCAGGAACAGGCCATCGGCGCCGTTCGCCTCGTCCCACGGCGACACCAGCGGCGTGTAGCGCAGGCACCAGAGGGCCAGCCGCCGCAAGGCGGCAGCGTCGGTGGCGGGATCGGCGGGGCGCGATTGCAGGTCGCGGACTTTCGAGCGCGCGTTGGCGAGCAGCTCGCCGGCGACGAGGCCGCTCTGCTCCGCCGCGCGGTTGAGCGTGACGAGCCGCGTCCCACCCTTGCCGGGAGCGACGAGGACGAGCGGCCGCTCGGGATCGACGGGGTCAGCCGGCGAGCGGGCGGCTGTCCTGGCTTGCGCCTGCAGCAGGCGCGCGATCGGCCAGGATCTCAGCCAAACCGAAACGATGCGCGACATGGTTCCACTCGAGCAGCCAGTGGCCGGGGCGGCCGTTGCGACAGCGTTCGAGCGTCGCACTCCACCGGCAGAAGGCGAACGTGCCGAAGCGGTCGCGGGTGGCCGGTGCGGCGGCGATGCGCCAGCGCGTGGCCGCAGCACTCGTTCCCGCCGTGATCGGCGAGCGCAACAGGATGAGGGGCGTGCCGGACCCGGCGGCGGCAAGGTTCAGCCGGCGGCTCATGGTCAGGTCGAGATCGCCTTCGACTGCGCCTGTCACCGCCGCTGCCGCGACCTCCGGCCGCAGGGCCTCCTCCATCGCCCACAGCGCGTCCTTGTCGAGGCGCGTCTCCACGAGAACCAGCCGGCCGACATCGAGACCAAGCCGGCGCAGCCCATGGCCATAGGGTTCCCCGAAATCCGCGAAGCAGCGGCGCGCGGCAATCAGCACGGCCGGACCGCGATGGGCAGCGAGCGCATGGGCCATCAGGGCGATGGCGAAGCCGAAGGCCGCTGGCCTGTCGCCATGGGATGTCGCGATCACCTCATGAAGTGCGCCGCCTGTCAGTCCAGCACCAGGAAGGTGCCGATCGATCTCCGGCAATCTGAAAGGCAGCGGCACTGGCGCTGCGTCAGGAAACGCACTTTCCAGTCGGGCGACGATTCGTCGAAGAGCGGCGATATGTTGCGTTCGCTGCATGAGAGCCCAGGAACAAAAAGGTCGTGCAGCGAAGATAGGAACAAAGAACGAACATGTCAACTCGGAATTTTAAAATTCCCTATATTCTGCAATCGGTTACAGAATCAATATATAGATGTTCGCTAGAAGTTCTTCTCAACATATAGATCCAGTGAAACCAGGTCACTTACTCCTGGATCTGCAGCCGATAGCCGACGCCTGGCTCCGTCAGGACATGTCGCGGCTGCTCGGGATTCGCTTCCAGCTTCTGGCGCAATTGGCGGATGAAGACCCGCAGCGCCTGCACGTCCGCACTCTCCTCGCCCCCCCATACCTCGCGCAGGAGATGGCGGTGCGTCAGCACCTTGCCGGCGTGAATCACGAACTGCTGGAGGATGTCGTACTCCTTGGGCGACAGCCGCACCTCGTGGCCGCCGACGCTGACGCGGCGATGCACGAGATCGACCGTGAGATCGGCGGATTGAAACAGCGGCCGGCTGCCTTGTTCCTGCAGGCGATGGCGCAGGGCGGCACGGATGCGCGCCATCAATTCGTCGACGCCGAACGGCTTGGTGACGTAGTCGTCGGCGCCGAGATCGAGCGCGGCGACCTTGCCCTTCTCGTCGCCGCGACTCGACAGCACGACGATCGGCACTTGCGATTTCGCCCGCAACGCGCGGATGATCTCCAGGCCGTCGAGGTCGGGAAGGCCGAGGTCGAGGATCACCAGATCCGGCTTCTCGCGCCGCGCCGCATCGAGCGCTTCCTGCCCCGTCGCCGCCTCCACGATCCGATACTCCTGAACCGCCAACGTATTGCGCAACAGCCGCCGGATCGGCGGCTCGTCATCCACGATGAGGACGCAAGGAGCGCTACTCGCCATCGGGCCTTGCTCCCGCTTCATCGATCGGAATGCGGATCGTAAATACGGCGCCGTGGCGATCACTCCGGTTGGCCGCCGCGATCGTGCCGCCATGGGCTGCGACGAACCCCCGGCAGATGGCGAGACCCAAGCCCGTACCTGCTCGCTGGCGGTCGCCGCTGTGCACGCGATAGAACTTGTCGAAGATGCGATCGAGATCGCTCGGCGGGATGCCTGGCCCCTCGTCTCGCACCTCGATAACGACCTCTGCTCCCTCGCGCCGACCCGCGACCTCTATCGCCGAGCCGGCCGGTGCATATTTCGCGGCATTGTCGAGCAGATTGACCAGAACCTGCTCCATCAGCAGGAAATCGAGCGGAAACATCGGCAGATCCGGCGCCAGATCGACGCTGACCCGGTGGTGGATGAGAATCTTCCCGCAGCGCTGGAGCGCCGATCCCACGAGATCGCTGAGGTCGATCATCTCGCGGCGCAGCTCGATCGCCCCCGAATCGAGGCGGGTCATGTCCAGCAGGTTCGCCACGAAGCGGTTGAGACGCTCGCCCTCGTCCTGCGCGGTTGCCAGCATCTCGTCCCGCGTCCTGTCGTCGTAGAGCTTGCCGAAGCTGCGCAGGCTGGTGATGGTGCCGATGATGGAGGCCAGCGGCGTGCGCAGATCGTGCGAGACCGAGGTGAGCAGAGAGGACCGCAGGCGCTCCGTCTCCGCCAGCACCCGGGCCTCGTCGATATCTTCTGCCAGCCGCGTGCGCTCGATCGCCACAGCCGCCTGATCCGACAGGGCATCGAGCAGGCGGCGCTCGTCCGGCGTGAACAGCGGACCGGGTGTCTTGCGGTTGATGCCGAGCACGCCGACGGCGCCGCGACCCGTTCGGAGCGGCAGGAACAGCCGCTTGGCGCCTGGCAGCGTATCGGCGCCGCGGCCCGCCGGCTGATTGTGGTCCCAGCACCACTTGGCGGCAGCGAGATCGGCGTCGTCGAGCTGATCTTCCGGCGGAAAGCCGGCGCGCACGGCGATCGCGCCATCGTCCGGTGTCAAAAGCACGACCTCGACCTTGAGCATCGAGGCGATCTGATGGGCCGTCGCCCATAGCAGATCGTCGAGCTTGGCAATGCCTGCAAGCTTCTTGCTGAAGCTGTAGAGCTCGCCCGTGGTTCTCGCCTGTTTCTTCGCGATGAGCGCTTGCGTGCGTGTTCGCGCGGTCAGGCTGCTCGTGAGGAGCGCGACGATCATGAAGAAGAAGAGCGCGACCACGTTTGCCGGATCGGCGATCGTGAAGGTGTAGAGCGGCGGAATAAAGAAAAAGTTGTAGCAGAGCACGCTCAGAAGCGCGGCAAAGACTGACGGGCCGGCACCGTACCGCACGGCGCTCGCGAGCACGGCAGCGAGAAAGACCAGCGAGATATTGTCCAGGTCGACGAACTGGCTGATGAGCAGGGCAACGCCGAGTGCGGCTGCGACGAATGCCGTGCTGATCGCGTAGGCGATGGGATCGATCGATTCCATGCCGGCCGACGTCTTGGCCGGCTTCGCCGGTGCCGCCTCGCCCGCGGCCGCGATGACGTGAACGCTGATGTTGCCGGCCCTGCGCAGGAGATCGTGCACGACCGAGCCGTGCAGCATCTCGAACCAGCGCGAGCGCGTCGATTTGCCGATGATGATCTGGGTGGCGTTGTGCTCGCGGGCGTAGGTCAATAGATCATCGGCGATGCGCTGGCCCGGAATGGTCAGCGTGTCCGCGCCGAGTTTCTCGGCGAGCCGCAGTACCTCGGCAACCCGATCGCGCTCGGTTTCGCTCAGCCTCTGGTGACGCGGGGTCTCCACATAGAGCGCGGTCCACGGTCCGTGCAGCCGGTCGGCGACGCGCTTTCCGTAGCGTACGAGTTGCGTCGCGCCCGGCTGTTCGCTGATGCAGACGAGCAGGCGCTCGCCGGCCGGCCACGGCCCGGCGATGGCGTGTTCCTGCATGTAGCTGACCATCTGCTCGTCCACCCGCTCGGCGGCGCGCCGCAGTGCAAGCTCTCGGAGCGCCGTGAGGTTGCCGGGCGAGAAGTAGTGCTTGAGGGCGCGCTCTGCCTGGTCGGCGATATACACCTTGCCTTCGCGCAGCCGCTGAATCAGGTCATCCGGCGTCAGATCGATAACCTCGACCTCCGCGGCGTCGACGATCCGGTCCGGCACGGTCTCGCGCACGCGCACGCGCGTGATTTGGGCGACGACGTCGTTGAGGCTTTCGACGTGCTGGATGTTAACGGTCGCGTAGACATCGACCCCGGTAGCCAGCAGTTCCTCGACGTCGAGGTAGCGCTTCGGGTGCCGGCTCCCGGGAGCGTTCGTGTGCGCCAGTTCGTCGACCAGTACGAGGGCAGGGCGGCGCGCCAGGACGGCGTCGATATCCATCTCGGTGAGGACGCGGCCCTCGTAGGCGATCTGGCGGCGCGGAATGACTTCCAGACCTTCGAGCAGGGCCTCCGTTTCCTTGCGGCCGTGGGTCTCGACCACGCCGACGACGACATCGGCGCCTTCCGCCTTCCGGCGACGGGCCGATTGCAGCATCTCGTAGGTCTTGCCGACGCCGGGCGCGGCGCCGAGGAAGATCTTGAGCTTGCCCCGCGCCTCCCGGGCAGCGGCGGCCAGAAGCGCGTCAGGAGAGGGCCGCAGGTCGCGGGACGCAGAATCCAGATCTGCCATGCCGAAAGTCTATATGACTTCCGCCGGCCCGGCCATCAGCCGCCGCTGGCCTTGTCGAGTGCCAGGTTGAGCAGCAGCACGTTCACGCGGGGTTCGCCGATGATGCCGAGCGTCCGGCCCTCGGTGTACGCCGCAACGAGCTCGCGGACCTTGTCCTCGGGCATATTGCGCGCCTTGGCCACGCGCGCCACCTGGTACTCGGCGCCCGCCGGCGTGATGTGCGGATCGAGGCCGCTGCCCGAGGTCGTCACGAGGTCGACGGGGACCGGCGCGCTGTTCTGCGCCTTGAGCTTCTCCGTGTCCCCCTTCACCCGATCGACCAGCGCCTTGCTCGTCGGGCCGAGGTTGGAGCCGCTGGACCCGCCGGCGTCATAGCCGTTCTGCCCGGCGGCAGAGCGACGGGGGTGGAAATACTTGTCGCCCGCGAAGCTCTGGGCGATCAGCTCGGAGCCGATTACCTTGCCGTCGCGCTCGATCAGGCTGCCATTGGCCTGGTGAGGGAAGGCCACTTGAGCGACCCCGGTAACCACGAGTGGATAGACGAGTCCCGTCAGCAGCGTGAACGCTACGAGCATGACCAAGGCGGGACGCAGATGGCGCAACATGGAGGATCTCCTTAGGCGAGGCCGAGGGCCGAGACGAGGATGTCGACGGCCTTGATGCCGATGAACGGGATGACGATGCCGCCGATGCCGTAGACCAGCAGGTTGCGGCGCAGGATGCTTGCGGCGCCGACCGGCCGATACTTCACACCCTTCAGTGCCAGCGGGATGAGCGCGATGATGATCAGCGCGTTGAAGATGATCGCCGACAGGATGGCGCTCTTCGGGGTCGACAGCCCCATGACGTTGAGGATGCCGAGCTGCGGATAGAAGGCGGCGAACATCGCGGGGATGATCGCGAAGTACTTGGCCACGTCGTTGGCGATCGAGAAGGTCGTCAGCGCGCCGCGCGTCATCAGCAGCTGCTTGCCGATGCCGACGATCTCGATGAGCTTGGTCGGGTCGCTGTCGAGGTCGACCATGTTGCCGGCTTCGCGCGCCGCCTGAGTGCCCGTGTGCATGGCGACGCCGACGTCGGCCTGGGCAAGCGCCGGCGCGTCGTTTGTGCCGTCGCCGCACATGGCGACCAGCTTGCCCTTGGCCTGCTCGTCGCGGATGAGCTTCAGCTTCGCCTCCGGGGTCGCCTGGGCCAGGAAGTCGTCGACGCCGGCCTCGGCGGCGATGGCCGCGGCGGTCATCGGGTTGTCGCCGGTGATCATGACCGTGCGCATGCCCATCTGCCGCAGCTCGGCGAAGCGTTCGCGGATGCCGCCCTTGACGATGTCCTTGAGGTGGATGACGCCGAGCAGCCGGCGGTCCTTGACGACCGCGAGCGGCGTGCCCCCGGACTTGGCGATGCCTTCGGCAATGGCCGTCAGCTCCCGCGGCGCCGGCTGCTTGCCCAGCGCATACTCGACCACCGACTCGACGGCGCCCTTGCGGATGGAGCTGCCGGCGACGTCGACGCCGCTCATGCGGGTCTGCGCCGTGAAGGGGACGAACGTTGCATGCAGCGGCGCCATATCGCGGCCGCGCATGCCGTACTTCTCCTTGGCGAGCACGACGACGGAGCGGCCCTCCGGCGTATCGTCGCTGAGGCTGGCCAGCTGCGCGGCGTCGGCCAGCTCGCGGTCGCTGACGCCCGGCAGCGGAATGAACTCGGTCGCCTGCCGGTTGCCGAGGGTGATCGTGCCGGTCTTGTCCAACAGCAGCGTGTCGACGTCGCCGGCAGCCTCCACCGCGCGGCCGGACATTGCCATGACGTTGAAGCGCACGAGACGGTCCATGCCGGCGATGCCGATGGCCGACAACAGCGCGCCGATGGTGGTCGGAATCAGGGTGACGAACAGCGCAATGAGCACGACGCCGGAAATCGCACCGCCCGCATACTTGGCGTAACTCGGGATCGTCACGACGGCAAACAGGAAGATGAGGGTCATGCCCGCCAGCAGGATGTTCAGCGCGATCTCGTTGGGCGTCTTCTGGCGCTGCGCGCCCTCGACGAGCGCGATCATGCGATCGAGAAAGCTCGAGCCCGGGGTCGCGGTGATGCGGATCTTGATCCAATCCGACAGGACGGTCGTGCCGCCGGTGACGGCCGAGCGGTCGCCGCCGCTCTCGCGGATGACCGGCGCCGATTCACCGGTGATGGCGGACTCGTTGACCGTGGCCACGCCTTCAATGATTTCGCCGTCGCCGGGGATGAGATCGCCGGCCTCCACCAGCACTACTTGCCCGGCCTTCAGATCGCTCGCCCGCACCGACTCGAAGATCGTGGAGTCCGTGTCCGGCTGCAGCAGCACCTTGGCGACCGTGTCAGAGCGCATCTTGCGTAGTGTGGCGGCCTGCGCCTTGCCGCGGCCCTCGGCGACCGCCTCGGACAAATTGGCGAACAGCACCGTGAACCACAGCCAGGCACTGATCTGTCCGGTGAACACGCTCTCCGCCGAGTCCGCGAACAAATCGCGCAAGAACAGCAGGGTCGCCGCGGCGGCCACGATCTCGACCGCAAACATCACGGGATTGCGGATCAGGGTGCGTGGATCCAGCTTGCGGAAGGAATCGCCGATGGCCGGGACGAGGATCGACGGCTCCAGCAGCGAGATCTTCTTGGCATTGGTCGTCATAGGGAGATCACCTGTTAGAAGAGCGTTCCGGCCAGCATCGCCGCGTGTTCGACGATGGGTCCGAGGGAAACGGCGGGGAAATAAGTAAGGCCGCCGACGATCAGGACGACGCCGATGAGCAGGCCGACGAAGAGTCCGCCATGGGTCGGGAACGTCCCGGCCGACGGCGGCACCTGCTTCTTGGCCGCCAGCGAGCCCGCCACGGCCAGCATGGGCACGATCATGGCGAACCGACCGATCAACATCGCGAAGCCGATGGTGGTGTTGAAGAAGAGCGTGTTGGCGGAAATGCCGGCGAAGGCGCTGCCGTTGTTGCCCGTGCCGGAGGTGAACGCATAGAGGATCTCGCTGAAACCGTGCGGACCCGCGTTCAACGGACCGGCCAAACCGGCCGGTGCGACCGTTGCAATCGCCGTAAAGCCGAGGATCGACAGCGACAGGACCAGGATCGCAAGCATGGTCATCTTGACCTCCTGCGCCTCGATCTTCTTGCCCACATATTCCGGCGTGCGGCCGACCATCAGGCCGGCGACGAACACCGCGATGACGGCCATGAGCAGCATGCCGTAGAGGCCGGCGCCGACGCCGCCGATGATGACTTCGCCGAGCAGGATGTTCACCAGCGGCACCATGCCGCCCAGCGGCATGAAGCTGTCATGCATGCTGTTGACGGCGCCGCAGGAGGCATCGGTCGTTACCGTCGCGAAGAGGGCGGAGTTGGCGATGCCGAAGCGGACCTCCTTGCCCTCCATGTTGCCGCCCGCCTGCAATGTGCTCGAGGTACTGTCGACACCGAGGGCCGCGAAGGCGGGATTCCCATGGGACTCGGCCCAGTATGCGACGGTGACGCCGATCAGCACCATCACGCCCATGGCGGCGAAGACCGCCCAGCCCTGGCGCTGGTCGCCGACCATGCGGCCGAAGACGTTGGTGAGGCCGGCGCCGAGCACGAAGATCAGCAGCATCTGCACGAAATTGCTGAGCGGGGTCGGATTCTCGTAGGGGTGCGCGGCATTGGCGTTGAAGAAGCCGCCGCCGTTGGTGCCGAGCATCTTGATGGCGACCTGCGAGGCGACAGGACCCTGAGCGATCGTCTGCTTGGCGCCCTCGACGGTTGTCGCATCGACATAGGCATTGAAGTTCTGCGGCATGCCCTGCCAGACCAGGAACAAGGCGGCGAGGAACGAGATCGGCAGCAGGATATAGAGCGTGCAGCGCGTGAGATCGGCCCAGAAGTTGCCGATGCCCTTCGCCGACCGGCGGGCGAAGCCGCGGATCAGGGCAACGGCGAGCGCAATGCCGGTCGCCGCCGAGAGGAAGTTGTGCACGGTCAGTCCGAGCATCTGCGTGAGATAGCTCATCGTGACTTCCGGCACGTAGGACTGCCAGTTCGTGTTGGTCGTGAAACTGATGGCCGTATTGAAGGCCGAGTCCGGCGAGATGCCGGCGAGACCTTGCGGGTTGAGCGACTGCACCGGCAGGATCCCCTGCACGCGCTGCAGCAGATAGAGCAGTAGACATCCGGCCGCATTGAATACCAGCATCGATACCGCATAGGCGGTCCAGTGCTGGTCCGCCTGCTCATCGACGCCGGCGAGTCGGTAGAAGCTCCGTTCCACCGGCCGCAACACCGGCGTCAGCCAGGTGCGATCGCCGGCGAAGACGCGGGTCATGAAGCCGCCGACCGGCTTCACCAGCACCACGACGACCGCGCAGTAGAGCGCGATCTGAATCCATCCGTTGAGAGTCATCGAAGGCTCCTAGAACCGCTCCGGCCGCACCAGCGCGTACACCAGATAGCCGAGCAGGAAGAGGGCGACGCCGCCGCCCAGCAGATAGTCGATCAGCATGGGAACCTCACAAGCGCTCGCAGAGCGCGACGTAGCCGATCAGGAGGGCGAACCCACCCACGCCGAGGACGAGCATCATCACGTCGAGCATTGAAATCTCCTCTGCGCCGACTGGCGTGCCGGCGGACAGACATAGAGAAGGCGATCTCGGCATAGGAAATCGAGACGGGAGACGCGCCGTCGGGATTAGGATTCCATATGTGAACGGGCGCCGCACCGCAGCGATGCGAAGGGGGCGCCGAGATCCCGCCACGGGCTGGCGCCGGCCAGCAATCTGGAAGCACCGAGAGATGGTGTGATTTTATGCAGTCTTTATGGATTCTCCGGGGAACCCCAATGGAACCCTAATGGTTCCCACTCTATCTGAGTGCCGGGTGCCGCGCGGGTGTCTGCGGCAGCGCCGGAGCAGAGAGTCTACACCATGTCGAGATTCGCTCTTACGACGGGCCGCCCCGTCGACTACTTCATTCTGGTCGAGCCGCGCGCCGATGGGCCGCTGCTCGGCTACTACGCCGGGCGCCCGATTCCGTCGGCCGTGGTCGACTATTTCGGCCGCCGCTACAGCTATGCCGGTGTCGCGCCTCGTCGTCCCGGCGGGCAATACGATGTCGAGGCGCTCGGCCGGGGTGAGTGGATCATCGAGCCGGGTTTGGTCTACCGGGATATCGGCGGCAGGCACTGATCACGCCTGGCGTTGGCGGCGCTACGGCCGAGAACACTGATGCGGGGCGGGTAAGAGGTGCGGTAAGAATACGCCGGCTCCCCCAGTTTTCGACCGGCAGTGGGTTCATGTTCCTCGTTTGCGGCGAAGCTCTGTTCGACCTTTTGCGGAGGCGACCGCCGGTGACGGGCTCCGGTTCGACGGCCGGATCGGCGGCTCTCCGTTCAACGTCGCCGTCGGCCTGGCGCGGCTCGGTCGGCCGGCGGCTCTGTTCACGGGGCTGTCGACGGATTTCCTCGGCCAGCGTCTTGCTGCCGCTCTCGCGGCCGACGGCGTCGTCACGAGCTTTCTGCTCTGCAAGAATGTTCCGACGGCGCTCAGCCTGGTCGGGCTCGCGGCCGACGGCACACCCAGCTATGCCCTCTATGGCCGCGGGGCCGCCGACCGCTCCGTCGAGATCGTGGAGATCCCCTCATTGACGCCGGAGATCGGCGTCATCCATTTCGGCTCCTATTCGCTGGTGGTCACGCCGACCGCGGATGCGTTTGCGGCCTTGGCGGCGCGCGAGCGGCGGCGTCGGCTCATCACGCTCGATCCGAACGTGCGGCTCAATGTCGAGCCGGACCTCGAGGTCTGGCGCGCCCGGGTGCAGGCGATGGCGGCCCATGCCGATCTCATCAAGGTCAGCGGCGAGGATCTCGACGCGATGTATCCCGGCCGTTCCGTGGAAGCGACCGCCGAGCGGTGGCTCGCCGCCGGGGCGCGCCTCGTCGTCGTTACCCACGGCGCCGACGGCGCGCGGGCGTTCACCGAGCGCGCCTGCGTCGTGGCGCCCGGAGAGCGGGTCCCGGTCGTCGATACCGTCGGCGCCGGCGATTCCTTCCAGGCCGCCTTGCTGTGCGCAATCGATGAGCGCGGGCTGGCCTCACGCGCCGGGATCGAGAGCCTGGATGACGCCACACTCCGGCGCTGCCTCGCCTTCGCGACCCGGGCCGCCGCGATGACCCGCACGCGCCGCGGCGCTGATCTGCCACATCGCCGCGACCCGCCCGCGCTGGCCTAGCCGCCCTGGACAATCCGCATCCCGATAATCCAATTGACATGTTCGCTTAATGTTCCTATACTGCGTTCAGTCCGATTTGAGTTTCGGGCCTCGATATTTGACATCGTGAATAGGAAAATCCCGGCCCGACCCATCGCCGCCGTTCTTCGGCGGGCCGGAGCGACAGGTCGCGTCAGGCGCCATCCAAGCGGTCGGACGCGACCGCACACGAAAGAATATTGCGTTTGCCCAGTATTAACTTCCTTTACATGGGCTCGTTGTTCACTTTGCGAAAACCGGGTCCGCAACGCTGACCTATCCACCGTCGGCGAACCGGCTAGGCGGCCGCCCCACTGGACATGGGTCCATCGCTCAGCTGGCGCGCCGCGGCACTAGCCCGGCCGCCGCGCCGCCCTCAGCACATAGATGCCGGCGGCGACGATCAGAAGACCGCCGAGGATGGTGAAGTGCTTCGGCACCTCGCCCCAGATGAGATAGGCCAGCAGCACCACCCAGATGATCGAGGAATATTCGAACGGCGCGATCACGTTGGCCTCGGCGATGCGGTAGGCCTGGGTCAGGCACCAGATGGCGACGGCGGCGATGACGCCGGTGGCTGCCATCAGCAGCAGGTCGACCGTCGTCGGTACCGCCCATGCCCGCAGCAGGAAGGCCAGGCTCGGATGGGTGGCGCCGGCATAGGCGCCATCGCCGGCGATGAGTCCGATCGCCAACGCGGCGCCGAGATTGACGGCATTCTGGGCCAGCGCCATGACGGAGGCGCGGTAGGTCGTGCCGAGATCGCGCGCCATCACCTGCGCCAAGGCGTAGAGCGCGGCGGCGAAGAGCGACAGCAGCGCCGCCGGATCGATGACGTCCGCGCCCGGCCAGCACATGACGATCGCGCCGATGAAGCCGACAACGACGGCGAGCCAGCGCCTGAGACCGACCCGCTCCTGCAGCACCGGTCCGGACAGCGCGACGATGAACAGCGGAGCCGTATAGAAGAGGGAGACGGCGTCGGCCAGGGGGATCGCGGCGATCGCGAGGTAGTAGGTGGTGTAGGAAGCGAAGAGCAGCCCGGCGCGCACCAGCAGTCGCCCCAACCGCCGGCCGCTGATGCCGCGCAGCCCGTCGTCGAGATGGAGCAGGACGAACAGCGGTACGAAGGCGACCAGGCTGCGGGTCGCCAGGATCTGCGTGACGGCGTATTCGCCGCTGATCCATTTGATGATCACGTCCTGGAGCGTGAAGATCATCGCGCCGGCGCACAGGAGGAAGATGCCCTTCAGCCGCTCATTGGAGCGGGTGGCGATCGGTCGCTCGCGTGCGACCGTCGCCGGCGTCGGAGAGCTGAGCGTCGTCTCGGTCACGGCAGGATGGTCGCGCCGAAGTTGCGCTGCGGATCGACTTCGGGCTCCAGGCGCCCGAGCGGGCGGGCATATTCCGACAGGCCGCGCGCCAGGAACCGGCCGCTGCCGGGCTGCACATGGAGCTTGCCGTCCTGAACGGCGACGCGCCCGCGACTGAGCACGGTCACCGGCCAGCCGGTGAGCTGACGACCTTCGTAGGGCGTGTAGCCGGTCTTCTCGTGCAGCATGTCGTAGCTAACGGTGACCTGTTTGTGCGGGTCCCATATCGCGAGATCGGCATCGGCGCCGACGGCGATCGTTCCCTTGCGGGGATGCAGGCCGTAGAGCTTGGCGACATTGGTGGCCGTGAGCGCCACGAACTGATGGATGTCGATGCGCCCCTTGTTGACGCCTTCCGAGAACAGCAGCGGCAGGCGCAGCTCGATGCCGGGCACGCCGTTGGGGATCTTCTTGAACGACTCCTTGGCGGCGGCGCTCAGCTTCGCCGTCTCGTCGTAGCGATAGGGCGCATGGTCGGACGAGAAGACCTGGAAGGTGCCGTTGCGGAGGCCGGTCCAGAGCGCCTCCTGGGCGCGCTCGTCGCGCGGTGGCGGGCTGCAGCAGTACTTGGCACCCTCCATGCCATCGCGGTCGAGGTCGGCGGCGGTGAGGAACAGGTATTGCGGGCAGGTCTCGGCGTAGATGCGCAGGCCCTGGTCCTGGGCCTGCCTGATCTCCGCCATGGCCTCCGCGGCCGAGACGTGCACAATCAGGATCGGCACGTCCACCAGCTGCGCCAGGGCGACGGCGCGGTGGGTCGCCTCGCTCTCGGCGAGGCGGGCATGGCTGACGGCGTGGTACTTCGGCGCGCGCCGGCCGCCCTGCACGAGCTTCTCGCTCAGCCAGCGGATCATGTCTTCGTTCTCGGCATGCACCATGACCAGCGCGCCCTCGCGCCGGGCGAGCGCCAGCACCTCCAGCATCTGATGGTCGGAGAGGCGCAGGCGCTCGTAGGTCATGTAGACCTTGAACGAGGTGAAGCCGTCGCGGATCAGGGCCGGCAGCTCCTGGCCGAGCACCTGCTCCGTTGGATCGGAGACGATCAGGTGATAGCCGTAGTCGATGACGGCATGGGGCCGCGCCCGCTCGTGGTAGTCCTGCACCACCTGCCGCAGCGACTGGCCGCGATGCTGGGCGGCGAAGGGGATGATGGTGGTGGTGCCGCCGAAGGCGGCGGCCGTCGTGCCGCTCCCGAAGTCGTCGGCGCTCATAAGGCCGCCCGACGACAGCTGCGCGATGTGGCAGTGGCCCTCCACCCCGCCCGGCAGCACCAGCTTGCCGGTGGCGTCGATCTCGTCGGCGCCGGGCGCCAGCTCGTCGGCGAGGGCGGCGATGCGGCCGTCGCGGATGCCGACGTCGCAGCGCACGCTGTCGCTGGCGGTCACCACGGTGCCGCCGCGGATGACGAGGTCGAAGGGCCGGGTCATCGGCGCCTGTTCTGGCGGTAGCCGAGGCGCACGGCCGTGATGGCGGCGCCGACGGCGGCTGGGGTCGGATCGACGACGGGCACGCCGAGGCTCTCCTCCAGCCCCGCACGCTGGCGCGCCATGCCGGCGCAGCCCATGACGATGACGTCGGCCCCGTGGTCGCCGATCAGCCGGTGTCCGACCTCGGTCATCCGCCGCTTCACCTCGTCGTCCCGCGCCAGCTCGGCGACGCCGAGCCCGATGGGGATGTCGGCGGCGACGCGCGACTCGATGCCGAGGGCGCGCAGGTAGCGCCAGTGCCGGGGCACGGCGGCGGCCAGGATGGAGATGATGCCGATAGAGCTGCCGAGAGTGAGGGCGGTCAGCAGGCCGCTCTCGCCGATGCCGAAGGCCGGCTTGGTCGTAGTCTCGCGCACGGCGTGCAGGCCGGGGTCGGAGAAGCAGGCGATCACAAAGGCGGCGGCGCGGTTGTCCTGCTGCGCGACCAGGCGGCAGAGGGGGGCGGCCACCTCGTCCACATGGCGCTGGGTCTCGATGCCCGGCGGTCCCTCGGCCAGGGTCAGGCATTCGATCTCCGGGCCGCCGGCATGCCTGAGGGGCTCGACGGCGGCGTCGATCGCGCGGGTCACGGACTCGCTGCTGTTGGGGTTGATGACGATGATGCGGTCGGTCATGGCGCGCTCATAAGGCAGTCTTCCCGGATTCAGGGGGCGACGCAAATCGGACGAGGGCGGTTTTTACGCAAGAATGTTTCACGTGAAACATCGTGCCGGCGGCCGGAAAACACGATTCTGCAAAACAACCCCATGCATTAAAAATTCAGCCTTGTTTTTCAATGATGTAACACTGCGCACTTCCGGCACGTCAGAGGGCCCTCAGAGACCGGGTTCGAGCGCGATTCGGCAGCGAGCGTACGGGGAGCGTCCGAATCCAGGAGGGCCATTTTCCGGCGTTCACCGCTGCCCTGCCGAACGAGCGCATTCGAGCATCGCGAATGCGCTTGGCAGTCTCCCAGGCCCTAAGCGATACTCCCGCAGGGTGGATGGAAGCAGGTGAGGCGCGTGCGCATGGGCAGGCCTCCTGCCGGCAGGATGCAATGCTTCCCTGAGTCCGAACTCGGGGCCGAGGGTAGGTATTTGCGCCGGCACCGAGCGCAACAGCGGCTTGCGAGCCGCAGCATCGCGACAATCGATACCGCGATACTGTTCCCAATGTCGCCATCGCCGACCCCGAACAACAATGATTCGATCGCCAATGCCCTCGCGCGGCCCAGCGTGGAGGCGATTTCGCCTCCTGCACATGCCGAGGCGAGATACCCGAGACGGACGGCACCGCATAGATCGGTACGGCAATATTTCATTGCCGGACATGCCGTGCCGCTCGCCCCGCCGATATGCTCGGATGATTTCGGCGCCGCTTTGTATATTTCCCCTCCTCCATAGCCAACATTGCGCGGATGCGAGCCGGATGTAGGTCCGGACCAGGCCGCTTTCTCCCTCAGGACCGCCCCGCGACAGCGTTGCTGAAGCTTTGGCAACGAGAGTATTTCTGCGCCCTTGGCAGAAATAAAAGCCCTCCAGTCAAGATTATACAAAACACCTCTAAGAATAGATTTTCAGTTTGACTTTTATAGGAGAAGTAATGTTTTCCTGTGATCGCATCAGGCGAAAGAGAAGCGTGTCGCATGAAGATCGGAATGCTCACGGATAGTCTGCCGGACTTGAGCTTCGACGCGATGATCGAGTCAGCCGCCAAGCTTCGCATCGAGTGCCTGGAGTTCGCTTGCGGCAACTGGTCTGCCGCGCCGCACATCCGGCTTGATCACATGCTGGAGAGCAACGATGCCCGCCGCGAGTTCCTGGCCAAGATTGCCGACCACGGGCTGTCGATCTCGGCCCTGAATTGCTCCGGGAACCCTCTGTTCCCCGGCGCGGAAGGCGCCCGTCAGCATGAGGTCACCATCAAGACGTTCCGGCTGGCGCGGCTGCTGGGGATCGACCGGATCGTCATGATGTCGGGGTTGCCCGGCGGACCGGGCGACGCCAATCCCAACTGGATCACGACGGAATGGCCGCCGGAGTGCCGCAGCATCCTGCAATATCAGTGGGACGAGCGGGTCATTCCGTACTGGCGGGATCTCGTGGGTGTTGCGCGGGACAACGGGATCCGGCGCATCTGCCTGGAACTCCATGGCCACCAGGCCGTCTACAATCCGCACACGCTCGAGCGCCTGCGCCACGCGGTCGGCGATATCGTCGGCGCAAACTACGATCCGAGCCATCCCATCTGGATGGGCGCCGATCCCCTCGCCGCGGTACGGGCCCTGGGTGGTGCGATCTACTATGTGCATGCCAAGGACACGCGCATCGAGCCGATCCCGGCCGGGATCGATGGCATTCTTGAGACGCGCCCAGCGAGCGAGGTGGCGTCGAGAAGCTGGAACTATGTCACGCTTGGCTTCGGACATGGCGAGGAATGGTGGCGCCAGTTTTGCATGGCGCTGCGGATGGCCGGCTACGATGACGTGCTCTCGATCGAGCACGAGGATTCCCTGATCGATCCTCTCGAGGGCGTACGAAAGTCCGTCGAGCTGTTGCGCAACGTCGCCTATCGGTGACTGCGGGGAAGAGAGTGCTGTCGCTTGAACAAAGGGCTCGGCTCGGAAGCAGCCGCGCCGCAACCAACCAGAAGGAGGAGGCTCACGTGAATATCCTGCGTCCATTCAAGATGGCGTTCTATGCCCTGACAGTCGTGTTGGGCACGATGTCCGTCGGATCGCCGGCGATGGCCGACGACAGCAGCATAAAGATTGCCGTGGTGACGCACGGCCAGTCTTCCGACGCCTATTGGGGCGTCGTCAAGAAAGGCGTCGATGACGCGGCCAAGCTCATGGGCGTCGACGTCAGCTATCAGGCGCCCCAGACCACGGACATGGTGGCCATGTCGAGAATGATCGATGCCGCCGTCACCCAGAAGGTCCAGGGGCTCGTCGTCTCCATCCCCGACGCCACCGCGCTCGAGAAATCGGTAAAGGCCGCGGCCGACGCCGGCATTCCCGTCATCGTCATCGACAGCGGCGAAGACCAGGTGGAGAAGCTGGGGCTCAAGCTCTATGTCGGCACCACCAGCTACTTCGAGCAGGGGATGCGGGCGGCAAAGCAGCTGATGGCCGCCGGCGTGACGAATGGCGTCTGTGCAAACCACGAGGTCGGCAACCTGGTCAACGAATCGGCCTGCGACGGGTTCCTGAAGGTCATGGGCGCGAACGGAGACCGCGTCGAGGTGAGCCTCGATCCGACGGAGACCGCGGGCCGCATCAAGGCCTATCTGACCGCACATCCCGACGTGAACGGCATTCTGGCTCTGGGGGCGCCGTCCGCCGCCAACATCGTTGTCGCGCTGCGGGATGCGGGAACGCTGGCCAAATACAAGATCGGGAACTTCGATGTTTCCGGCGATACGCTGACGGCCCTGAGCAAGGGGGAGGTGCTGTTCTCGTTCGACTCCCAGCAATATCTGATGGGCTACCTTCCGGTCGTCATGCTGACGCTCAACGCGAAGTACGGAGTGCTGCCGATCAACAATATCTACACCGGCCCCAATGCCGTCACTTCGGCGGACGTCGAAAAGATCATGGAACTGAGCAAGAAGGGCATTCGCTAAGCAAGGTCTACTTGAGCGAGCCGCATTTGAGTTTGTCACCCCCGCGAAAGCGGGGGTCCAGGGCAGGCGACGGAGCGGTTGCCCTGGATTCCCGCTTTCGCGGGAATGACAATGTAAGTGTGTCGCGACGTACGAATCCCTGCTTAGACCCAGTTGTCCCCCGCGTATCTTCGCGCGGGCGAAGCACAGCCTGGCCTGCCGGCGTGAGCCGGCAGGCCAGCGCCGGGAGGTACGAGCATGAGCGAAGCACCGGAAACCGAACCGCCGATGCGAAAAGGCGTCGGCAGCGACAGCGAACGCATCCGCAAGACACCGCTCCTGGGCCAGGCATTGCGGCGTCCGGAGCTTGGCGCACTCTCCGGCGTGGTCCTGATCTATGCCGTATTTTTTGCGGTCGCCCGCTCCAGCGGGATGTTCAGCGTCGAAGGCATCATCAACATCCTCAGTGTGTCCGCAGAGATCGGGATCATTGCGGCGGCGACGACTCTCCTCATGATCGCGGGGGAGTTCGACCTCTCCATCGGTTCGATGATCGGCTTTGCCGGCATCGTCATCGGTCTTGGGACGACGGAATACCATTTGCCTTTGACAGTCTCGGTGCTGGTCGCGCTCGTGGGGTGCGGTGCAATCGGCGCCGCCAACGGATACCTGACCGTCAAGACCAGGCTTCCGTCCTTCATCGTGACGCTCGCCTCGATGTTCATCCTGCGCGGGCTGGCGATATCGGTGACCCGCTACATCGCGGGCTACACGCAGATTTCGAAGATCACCGAAACCGATCCCGACAGCGCGATGATATCGCTGTTCGGCGGCCACGTCGGGCAGGGCTTCTTCCAATGGATGGCGACGGTGGGTTGGATCGGCGCCAAGGCGAATGGCATGCCGCTTGTCGAGGGCCTGCCGGCATCGATCCTGTGGTGGATAGGCCTCACGGCATGCGCGACCTGGGTCCTGCTGCGAACGCGCTTCGGCAACTGGATCTTTGCCGTCGGTGGCGATGAAGTGGCGGCGCGCAACGTCGGCGTCCCCGTGAACCGCGTCAAGATCATCCTGTTCTCCCTGACGGCGGTGTCGGCGGTGCTGTTCGCGGCGACGCAGATCTCGGAAGTGGGCTCCGCCGATACGCTCCGCGGCACCCAGAAGGAGTTCGACGCGATCATCGCCGTGGTGATCGGCGGGACCCTGCTGACAGGCGGTTACGGCTCGGCGATCGGCGCGCTTCTTGGCGCCCTGATCTACGGCACGGTGCAGATCGGCATCCTCTACACCGGCATCGACTCCGACCTGTTCAAGGTCTTCCTCGGCTTGATGGTTCTCATGGCCGTCCTCTTCAACAATTACGTGCGCCGTCGCGCCACGCGCGAGCGGTAGAACGGGGCGGGAAGCGGACCATGCAACCGGTCATCGAACTCAGAGGCGTGCACAAGTCATTCGGCACCGTGGTCGCGCTCCAGGACGTGAATTTCGCGGTGCATGCCGGCGAGGTCCATTGCCTTCTCGGCGACAACGGGGCTGGAAAGTCGACGCTCATCAAGATCCTTGCCGGCGTGCATGGTCCGAGCAGGGGGGAGTACCTGATAGACGGTGATCCGGTCGAGCTCGCTTCACCCCGGCAGGCTTTGGACAAGGGTATCGGCACGGTCTACCAGGACCTCGCGATGATCCCGCTGCTGAGCATCACCAGGAACTTCTTCCTGGGCCGGGAGCCCAAGAAGGGGTGGGGGCCGTTCGCCCGGTTCGACATCGGGCGTGCAGACCAGGTCGTCGTCAACGAATTGGCGGAGATCGGCATCGATGTCCGCGATCCCGGCCAGGCCGTCGGGACCCTCTCGGGGGGAGAACGCCAATGCCTGGCGATCGCCCGGGCCGTACACTTCGGCGCGCGCGTCCTCATTCTGGACGAGCCGACCTCGGCGCTCGGCGTGCATCAGGCAGCCATCGTTCTGAAATACGTGGCCCAGGCGCGAAACCGCGGCCTCGGGGTCATCTTCATTTCGCACAACATCCATCATGCCTACGCCGTGGCCGACCGCTTCACTCTTCTCAACCGCGGGAAGAGCAAGGGGACATTCCAAAGAAGCGAGATCACGCGGGACGAGGTCCTGCATGTCATGGCGGGCGGCGAGGACCTGCAGCGCGTGGAGATGGAAATCAACCGGCTCGGGGAACGCAGACCGGTGAGCGGCTGACCGGGCGGGTCAAGGGGAAGCGGATGGAACGGGCAAAGCGTGTCAGGATTGGTGTCGTCGGCGCCGGCTTGATCGGTCAGGTGGAGCATATTCCAAACCTGCGCCGCCTGGAGAAACTCTACGAGGTCGTTGGAATCGCCGATGCATCGGCGGACATGCGCCGCGAACTGGAGAGCCGCGGATATGCGGCCTGCGGCAGCTATCAGCAGCTGCTGGATGCGGGAATAGACGCGATTCTCGTGGCCGCGCCCGATCAGTATCACGCCGAGATCACGCTGAACGCATTGGCGCGCGGCAAACATGTGTTCTGCGAGAAGCCGCTCTGTTTTTCGGTTGCCCAGGCCGAGGAGATCGCGGCCGCAAGGGACAAGGCCGGCAAGGTGGTGCAGGTCGGGTACATGAAGCGCTTCGACCCGAGCTACGAGAAGCTCCTGTCGCTCCTGCCGAAGGACGCGGGCGAGCTGCGGATGATCAGCGTCGAGGTGCAGGACCCCGACTCCTGGCCCTTCAACCAGCATCAGGGCGACTTCGTGAAAACCGGCGACATTCCTGCCGATGTCGTGGCGGACGGGAAGAAGCGGCGCGACGAGCAGGTGGCACGCGGGGTCGGCCGCGCGCTGACCGGTGCCGAGATGTGGGGCTACACGAACTCCTACTGCTCGAGCCTGATCCACGACATCAATGTCGTTCATGGAATCCTCGAGGCCCTGGGTATCGGAACGGGCGAGGTCATCGGGGCGGCGTTCTTCGCCGGCGGCGATGGCGGGCATGGCAGCGTCCGACTGCAGGGTTGCGACGCCATATGGCAGATGACCCACCTCTTCGTGCACAAGGTCGGCGACTACAACGAGAGGATTTCGCTCTACTTCAACGACGCCGTCTACGAGCTGACGTTTCCCTCACCCTATCTCAACCATTTTCCCACCAGGCTTACGGTGTCTCGGTCCGATGGCGGCTGCTGGCAAAAGACCGTGTATCGCGCAAGCTACGAGGAAGCGTTCATCCGGGAACTGATCGGCTTCTGGAAAGGCGTCACCGAGGGAGCGCCAATTCGCAATACAGTCGAGGCGGCAACCAAGGACCTGCGCTTGGTGGCGCAGTTGGCGGGCGCGGCTATCGACTGATGCGGGTCAATGCACGTCCGAGGTCTGAGGACGCCACATAGTGCCTAAGCAGGGATTCGCAGGCCGTCACACACTTGCGTTGTCATTCCCGCGAAAGCGGAATCCAGGGCAACCGCTCCGTCGCTCGCCCTGGACCCCCGCTTTCGCGGGGGTGACAAACTCACATGGGGCACTTTCGTGTAAGCCCTTAGTAGATCGTGAGGCGCGTCCACAGATCGACCACCCGGCGGGTCTCGGCGACGTCGTGGACGCGCAGGAACTGCACGCCCAGATTCAGGGCGTGCATCGCGGCGGCCAGGGAGGTGGGCAGGCGCTCCTTGGGCGCCAAGCGGCCCTCGGACTCGCTGCCGAGGGCCTTGCGCGAGGCGCCCAGCAGGAGCGGGCAGCCGAGACCGTGATAGAGGGCGAGGGCGCGCAGGATGGCAAGGTTCTGCGGCCCGCGCTTGCCGAAGCCGATGCCGGGATCGAGGATGAGGCGCTCGCGCGCGATGCCGGCGGCCGTGCAGGCGGCGATGCGGGCCTCCAGATAGTCGAAGACGTCGAGCGCGACATCGTCATAGCGCGGCGCCAAGTTCATGGTCCGGGGCTCGCCCTGCATGTGCGTGAGCACCACGGCGGCGTTGCTGCGGGCGGCGACGGCGAGACTCTCGGGATCGCCGGTCAGGGCGGTGACGTCGTTGATGATGTCGATGCCGTGCGCGAGCGCCGCCCGCATGACGGCGGCGTGGCGGGTGTCGATGGACAGCAGCAGCTGGGGGAACGATGCGCGCAGTTGTGACAGGCCCTGCAGCACCGGCAGGACGCGCGCGGCCTCGTCGTGGGGGGCGACGGGCGCGGCGCCGGGGCGGGTCGACTCGCCGCCGATGTCCAGGATATCGGCGCCGGCGTGGGCGAGGCGCTGTCCGTGGGCGATCGCCGCGGCCGGGTCGAAGTGCTCGCCACCGTCGGAGAAGCTGTCGGGGGTGGCGTTGACGATGCCCATGATGAGCGGCTTCGACAGCGGCTCGCCGCGCGGACCCTGGCGCGGCCGCGACATATCGTCGAGCAGGCGGGCGACGCGAGCGCCGACGGGCCCGCCCTGGCGCGCCGCCCAGTTCCGCGTCTCCGCGAGCGATGCCGCCGCGCGGCTGACGCGAGCGGACTCGCGGATCGCGATCTCGCAGGCCGAAATGGCCAGCGGACCGCCGGCCAGCGGCAATGCCGCCGCGGCCGCAACCATCGGCGCCATGACGGCGAGCGGGCCGAGGGCGGAGGGCGACAGATAGACTCGCGCGCCTGCCGGGACGCTTGCGGGCAACGCTTCCGTAGCCCCTGAAGATTCCATCGTTGCGACTCTCCGCGCGGGCGTATTCAATGACGCGGCTGAACCTTAGAGCGTTTTCGCCATGACTGGTATCATCAGACTCTCGTTGTCATGCCGGCGAAAGCCGGCATCCATAGGCACGGGCCTGTGGTTATGGATTCCGGCTTTCGCCGGAATGACAATCGAAGAGGACGCGCATTTTCGCTGGCCCCGCTGAAGATGCGCGGCGAGGCCACAACATCGAGGGAGACTGCGGGACGGGCGTTGCGCGCCAGCGAGGCGGCGCCCGTTCTGGCGCGCGAGATCGACTATGGCGATCCGG
>Ga0137403_10001304_pt1 | contig 31401 bp, 27 predicted proteins | sample CZOMad2_1_16fung_FD_122057 | JGI IMG/M metagenome (GOLD analysis project Ga0137403, IMG submission 122057) | Vadose zone soil fungal communities from Angelo Coast Range Reserve, California, USA - CZOMad2_1_16fungal (Hybrid Assembly) | ecosystem: Environmental > Terrestrial > Soil > Vadose zone... | reverse complement strand
GCCCAGGAAAGTTGGCGACAGGCGCGCAGCGAACTGGAACCTTTCCTCAAAGAACAGCCGGAAAATCATTTCCTAATTGGTGATCTCGCACTGACTAATATGGGCCTCGGTGACAAAGCCGCCGCGTTGGCCCTGGCGGAGCGCGCCATAGCCGTGATCCCGGTTGAGAAGGACGCCTTGCACGGTCCCATGCCGATCGAGATACTGGCTCGCGTGGCTGCGCAAACGGGGGAACCCGACCGTACCATCGCCGCTTTACAGAAACTGCTCTCGATACCCTACACTGGCGCGCTGGCTGAAAACGTGCCGCTGACGCCCGCGCTGCTCCGCCTCGATCCCATGTTCGATCCGCTTCGGAATGATCCCCGCTTCCAAAGGCTTGCAGCTTCAGACGATCCGAAACGGTAGAAGCAGCCGTGTCGGCTGCAGTTGTCGCTGCGCAGGCGACACACCCGCCACGACAGCAGACTGTGTCGAACACATTGCTCTCTGCCACGCAACCTTGCTACGGGTGATTGTCGATCTTATATTTAGAAAGGCGCGCTCAGCGCGAGAGAGTTAGGAGGTCACTATGCCAACCACAATTGCTGCTCCAAAAACCAAGACGGTTCCGACGGCCGAAAAAGATTTTCTACCGCTTGAGGGCACAGATCATATCGAATTTTACGTCGGCAATGCCAAGCAGGCGGCGCATTTTTATCAGAATGCGTTCGGTTTTCAGCCGCTGGCCTACAGCGGACCGGAAACAGGTGTGAAAGACCGCGCAAGCTATGCAGTTCGGCAAAACAAAATCACGTTTGTTCTGACTACGCCGATTCGGGCGAACCATCCGATCGCTGAGCACATTCATAAACATGGCGACGGCGTGAAAGCGATCGCGTTGAAAGTGAAAGACGCGACCTCCGCCTGGAAAGAAACGACAAAGCGCGGCGGCAAAAGTCACGTGGAACCGAAAACATTAAAGGACGAGCACGGTAAAATCGTCCTGAGCGGTATCTACACGTACGGCGAAGTCGTGCACATCTTTGTCGAGCGCGATGATTACACTGGGCCGTTCATGCCGGGGTTCGTCAAATGGGAGCCGTCATTCCGCGCCCCAGAGACGGGGCTGCAACATGTCGATCATTGCGTGGGCAACGTCAGCTTGGGCAAGATGAATCCCTGGGTGAAATTTTATGAGGACGTGATGGGTTTTCGCAACATTCTCACATTCGACGACAAGGATATTTCTACAGAATACTCGGCGCTGATGAGCAAGGTGATGAGTAATGGGAACGGGTTCGTGAAGTTCCCAATTAACGAGCCGGCTGAGGGCAAAAAGAAATCGCAGGTGGACGAGTATCTCGAGTTTTATGACGGCGAAGGCGTGCAGCACATCGCCATGGCCACAAATAACATCATCGAGACGGTGACGGATTTGCAGCAGCGCGGTGTGGAGTTTTTACAAATCCCGTCTTCATATTATGACACGTTGCCGGATCGTGTTGGTCGCATTGATGAAGAAATCAATGCGTTGAAACGGCTCGGGATTCTGGTCGATCGCGATGATGAAGGCTATTTACTGCAGATCTTCACCAGACCGGTAGAGGATCGGCCGACACTGTTTTTCGAAATCATCCAACGCAAAGGCGCGAAGAGCTTTGGCAAAGGCAATTTTAAAGCGCTGTTCGAAGCGATCGAGCGCGAGCAAGCCGCCAGAGGGAATTTGTAAAGGAGGAGGATCGACAATGCCGTATTATCAAAAGCTCGGTGAAATGCCGAGGAAGCATCATATCTGGTTCAGTCGAAATGGTCAGGGCCCGACCTACAAGAACGAGGGCATCGCTTATGAGCATGTCATCACCACTGAAGGTTTCAACGAAGCCTACTCGATCATGTACCATCTGCGGCCGCCCACGCGCGTGCGCAACGTAAAGCTCTTGAAGTGCGAAGAGCTGAAGAAAGTTACCGACAGCCCGCTGCGTCATCATCATCTCAGGACGGCGAACATTCCGAGGAAAGGCGACCTCTACACCGGCCGAATTCCCATCTTGTTCAATCAGGACGTGATTGCGTATCGCTCGCGGCCCGAAAAGCCTTACGGCAAGTTTGAGTACTACCGCAACGGCGGCGCCGACGAGATCATCTTCGTGTTCAAAGGCGGCGGCACACTCGAATCCATTTTCGGTAAACAACGATATCGCGCCGAAGATTACATTGTCATTCCGCGGGGAATCACTTACCGACTCGTTCCAGACAAAGTTGAGGAAGAAGATTACTTGATTCTTGAATCAGTTGGACCGGTTCGGATCCCGCAACGTTACGTGAACAAGGAGGGACAGATCAAGATGGGCTCGCCTTATTCCGAGCGTGACCTGCATGGCCCCACCGAAGTGCTCACGATCGACAAGGACGAAGACACAGAAATTTTAGTGAAGGACGGCCCTCGCTGGACTCAGGTGACGCTGGCGCACCATCCCTTCGACGTTGTTGGCTGGGATGGCTACGTTTATCCGTTCACTTTTAACGCGCAGGATTTCGAGCCGATCACCGGCACGGTTCATCAGCCGCCGCCGATCCATCAGACATTCGAAATTCGCGGCTATGTCGTGTGCACATTCGCGCCGCGGATGCTCGATACTCATCCTGAAGCTGTAAGGATTCCGTGGGTGCACGACAATGTTGAAGCCGACGAAGTTTTGTTTTACGTCCGCGGAAATTTCGGATCGCGGCGCGGTATTGAAGCAGCTTCGATCACGTTGCATCCACGAGGGATTCCACACGGCCCACATCCGGGCACGATCATGGCTAGCAAGAACGCAACGCGCACCGAAGAGCTCGCGGTGATGTTCGACACCCAACACACGCTCGAGCTTACTGAGCAAGCTGTCGCCCTCGATGACGACAAATATCCGCAGAGCTGGCTCGAGTAAGACGAGGCTCGTCAACACCGAGCTCACCTGAAAGGCAATCGATGATTCAACGCACCAATTCCGATCTTGATCTAGAAGAACGATTCACGCGTGAGAGCAATCGGCTTCCGCAAAAAGATCTTGCCCGGCTCGCAGATGCATATCGCGAGTTGCTTGATGGCATTGGCGAGGATTTGGATCGCGACGGTTTGCAGCGCACGCCGGATCGCGCGGCGCGCGCGTTGGAATTTCTGACGCAAGGCTACCGGCAGGATCTCGAGGAAATCATCAATGATGCGGTTTTCGAATCGGACGCGAGCGAGATCATTCTGGTGAAGGACATCGAGTTGTACTCGTTATGTGAGCATCATTTGCTGCCATTTATCGGACGAGCGCATGTCGCTTACATTCCGAATGGAAAAGTGATCGGCCTGTCGAAAGTAGCGCGCATTGTCGATGTTTTTGCGCGCCGTCTGCAGATCCAGGAGAATCTCACCACGCGGATTGCCGAATCGCTCATGGGATGTCTTGAACCATCGGGTGTAGCGGTGGTCGTGGAAGCGAAACATCTTTGCATGATGATGAGAGGTGTCGAAAAACAAAACTCGGTGATGAAAACCTCGTGCTTGCTCGGTGTGTTTAAAGAGGACGCGCGAACGCGTTCCGAATTCCTTTCCCTCCTGAAGGATTAACTCGCAACAGGTGGAACGCGTTGTCCTCAACGCGTTGACAAAACAATTGCGGCTTTGCCGCCAGATATTCGCACCTTCGGCGAATCCTTTGCCATCGCCTTCGGCCGCCTCCGACCACGCTATGGCGTGCCAGGGACAAGCCGATCAGGCTTACACGATTAGCCGCGCCGAGCTGTTTACGCTCGGGAGTACTGCTGACTCAGCCTGGCCAGCGCAAGAGCGGCGAGGAATAGCCCGAAATCACGCAGCGCAATGTCGAAGTACCCGCGAATCAACAACAGGTTTATTATGATCACCGCCAACCAAGCAGCGACAACGTACGCGAAAATCCGCGGTTTAAGCCAAACTCCAATTCCAGCCACAATCTCGATGACGCCGACAACGAGCATCAGCGTGTGTGGTTGAATCGGTGAAACGTTTGCTACTACTCCAGGAAGGTACTGGTCCCAATTGACCAGAAGATGGGAGAACTTGTCCAACCCGGCGAGGATCGGGGCAACTGTGAATCCGACATGAAGAATCCAATATGCCTGATACGCCGGCGAACTCGTGCTGGCGGCGTGTGATTGATCAGTGGTTGTATTCATGGTGAGCAATTTGTCGATTTTGTCCTAATAAGTCAATAAATTATTTGACTATTTAACGCGAGAATTTTTCCCGTTGGCTAGAGAAGTAACGCAGGAGGCGAGTCTACTTCACCTCAAACCGGCAGGAAGGTGCTGGTCCGCGGACGCAGTGCTCTTTCACGGGCGAGCCAATTATCTCGGTGAGCAACGATTCCGCCAGCAGACATGCTTCGGGATGATTGGCCGTCGCGGCAGCAATGGGACACCCGTTGCCGTAAATGAAGTGCTTCCCATCCTCTTCACGAAAAGTCGCTGCACCGCCCAGCTCCTTGAGAACGTCGAGTGCAGCATCAATTCTTTGCTGCCGGGTTTTGCCGTGCAATTCCCGCAGACGTTCTTTGGCCACTGTTCGGCCAGCGGCGCGCATTCCCGCACGTAAATTTCTCGGCTCGATCTGCCGGGAAAATATCGACATGAGAAGCGAGACCAGTCGTCCGTATGCTTTCGGAAACAGTTGTTCGGCTTCCGGCCCGAGAGCATATGTGGTGTGCGGTTTGCGAACGCCAGGCTTCATGCCTGACTGGGCCACGAGTCTGTCTCGCTCGAGGCTGGCAAGGTGCGCTCGTACGGCGTTATCAGTCAGGCACAACTTTTCCGCGAGTTCGTTGACCGTCCATTCTCGTGTCCGCAGAAGGTCGAGAATTTTCCCACGCGTGCTTTTGAACAACCGCCCGCGCCAGCCTATATGTTTCATTCAATCAAAGATCATGAGGATTCGGAGTAAGTCAAAAGAATGTTTGACTAATTCCCGGCTGATGTGCCCGGCGGCTGCTATTTGCCGGGTATGGTGACGTTATGCTCTTAACCGTCAGCAAGCGCCTGGAATTCTCCGCCTCCCGGCGTTTGCACGTTCGCGATTGGAGCAATGCTGAAAACCTGGCCAATTTTGGCCCGGAAACAAACGCGCGTTACGGAAGCGGTCGAAATTATGTCGCCTATTTCGTCTTCACCGGGCCAGTCGATCCAACGACGGGAATGCTGATTAACATCAGCGAAATCAAAGAGCGCGCCGGTCAGACTTTGCGCGAACGCTTCGATCACAAGTTCCTCAATGAGGACAATCCTTCTTTTCGCGATGTTCCGCCGACTGCCGAGAACATTGCGCGGCAACTCTACATCGACGTCGCGCCGCTGTTTTCCGATACCGAAGCAAAACTGTGCGCTTGTCACCTGACCGAGTCGCCCGAGCGAAGCGCGACCTATTACACCGCTGGTGCTTGCGAGGCGAATTACTGGTTCGAATTTTCGGCGGCGCGCAAAACGATGTCGCCTCTTTTGAGCGCGGAAGAAAACGCGCGTCTCTTTGGCGAATCAGTTTCGATACACGGGCACAACTACCGTGCGGGCCTGACCTTTCGAGCGGAACACTTTGACCGAAAAGTGCCGTTGATCCGCTTCGATGCAATCGACAGTTGTATCCGCGCGCTGCGTACCGAACTCGATCACCGCTATTTGAATGAAGAGGTCATTGGACTAAAAGACCGCCCCATCACGACTGAAACCTTGGCGACATACATCTACGAACGCGTGAATGGAATGATGCCGCTGCAGCGCGTTCGTTTGAATGAGCGCGACGATTTTTTTGCAGAAGCCTGGGCAGGCGACTCGATTTTTTTAGGATTGCAGCTGCCGTTCCACGCCGCGCACCGATTACATGCAAACGCACTTTCGGGCGCGGACAACGCCAGGCTCTACGGCAAGTGCAACAATCCGACGGGCCACGGCCATCGGTATCTGACGGAAGCTACTATCGGGGGTGAGTACAACGCGCGCAGCGGAACGCTGTACAACTTTGTTGCATTTCGTAAAGCGATCGAAGAATCACTTGAGCCATGGCGAGACCGGCATTTGGATCTGGAAACGGAAGATTTTCAAAATGCGCCGTCGACCGGCGAAAATATCGTCCGCGCGCTCTGGCCAAAGATCGATAATCGTCTAAACCAGCAGCTGGTTCGGTTGCGTTTATGGGAGACGGCGAACAACCGCTTTACCTTGCGGCGCACGTAATTTCAATTCGATATTGGACGTTGGCCGTTCGACCTTGGACGTTTTCTGCACGGAGAGATGAAGCGTTATCTCATCACAGGCGCGAGCCGCGGAATCGGCCGGGCGATAGCGGAGAATTTAGCCACAGAAGATGCAGTGCTGCTCTTACACGGCCGCGATACGGTTGCCCTGGCGCAAACACGCAAGGTCGTCGAGCCATGTTGCGCGAAAGTGATCCCCCTCGTTCATGACTTGGCCAAGCCTTCAGGCGTGTCGGACCTGATCGCCCAGGCTGGCAAAGAGCCGATCGATTTGCTCGTGAACAACGCCGGCGTTGCAGTGGTGAAACCCTTTACAGAAATCACAACAATTGAATGGGAGCAAACCGTCGGCGTGAATATCACGGCGCCGTTTATGTTGACGCAGTATTTCGCTCCGCGAATGCCGCCGGGCTCAAGCGTGGTGAATATACTTTCCATCGCAGCCAAAAGCGGCTTTCCGAACTGGAGCGCCTACTGTATGAGCAAGTTTGCGCTTGAAGGGTTCTCACAATCAGTGCGCGAAGAATTACGCGACCGGAAAATCCGGGTGATCAACGTTTACCCCGCGGCGACAGATACAAACATCTGGAATCACATCGAAGGCGAATGGCCGCGCGGCAAAATGATCGCGCCGGAAGAGGTCGCCACTGCTGTCGCCTACGCCCTATCGCGACCGGCAGACGTAACACTGGAAAACATTACCCTGTCCAGCCTTGCTGGAAATATTTGATTGGTGGCGCAAGGTTTCCGGTCGCTATGATCAAGACTCTGCAAAGCGAGCTCAGTATCAACGTCATCGCTTCGATCATCGTATCGCTGATGTTTTTAGCGGCGGGCTTTCTCTGGGGAAAATACAAAGAGCGCCGGCGAAAGTTTGGTAGGAATCTGGAAGAGTACGATTTCTACCCGTTCACAGTAAGCCGGGAGAACTTCGGCGAATTCAGCCTCAAAGATTTCCGGTTAGGAATGCACTACTTTCTCAAGAATGAAGACTATACTGCCGCGCGACAGCTTATTTTCATTGGCGAGCAAAATAATGTGCGCGCACAACTCGAACCCACTGAGCAAAAGGTTTATGCGCAGCTATTCGAGAAATATAACGGCAAAACCATCGCCGACGACACGCACGAATTCTTGGAAAACTATGAGCGGATTGTGCGCCTGATCGGAAAATCCTTTCCGAACACTGGGATCGAGATCTTGCTGCATAACCTTGCCGACCCAGCGCACTCCCTCATCACGCTCGAAAACAATGTGACAGGACGGCATTTGCGTGACGGAACAACGAATCTGCTCATTGATCTCAAACGCCGCCAGCTGCTCAACGAAGACAAATTGAATTACGATCTGAATATTGGCGTACGAAAATTCAAATGCACCACGATTCCAATCAAGCGAAAGGAATTTGGAATCGTAGGCGCGATCTGTATTAACATCGATGCTAATTACATCAGCGAAGAAGTGCTGCAGGATCGACAACGAATCGAAACGTGGTTCCAAAACTTTCTTCGTATCGACATGCAGCTCGATGAGAACATCCTTAGCAAGGAGGAGTACGCGAAGGCGCTAAAAGGTAAACGTCATTTCAAAGACGAAGCGTTTTAGCCGCCGTTTTCGGTACACCTGTCATTCTAAGCGGAATCGAGAATGGAGCAGCTAGGGAAGCCGCGACATAGACGGAAAGACCGGAGGTTGAGCGAACGGGAAGTGAGCGAATCAAATCTCTGGAACAATTCGAGAGATCTCTCCCGCCTTCGCATAAGGCTACGGCGCGGCAGGCGATTTCGCTCGACATGACAAAAGGAGGCGGACGGATACGGCGTAAATTACAAAGCGTTTGAATCTGTAGCCGCCTCGCTCTGTCGAGGCGCTCCAGAGTGGCTGAAGTTCACGGCGACAGAGCGCCGTGGCTACAACTCTTGACGGGCTACAATTACTTCGGCGATGCGTGGACCGCGGCCTGGTATTCCGGCTTGTTGTGATACTCGACAAGCCGGAATCCCCAGCTGATCAGAGTCGAAAGATCTTTAGTCTTTACTTTTCTCTCGTTCAGGAACTTCTCAATCCTGGTTTTCAGTTCAGGTTGTTGCTCGGTTGTGTCCAGGATTTCAAAGATTTCCATCGACAGCAACCAATCTTCCGGATGTTCGGCCTGCTGTGTTTCCCAGATTTCGCCCAGCCGTTCATAACCCGTTTTGCTCTCGCGAATCTTGCGTACTTGCGCGTAAAGATTTTCCAGGCGCTTTCGCTTAGCATCTGATGGGACTTTGATCGTGCGCTCCTTCGGCACGAGCGCTACCTGATTGTAGGCGTCCTTGTCTGCCGCTCCGTTAAAGACGGAACTGATCCGTTCGCCGACCGCCATATCATACGTGCCCCACTCGGGATCGAACAAAACGCGGTCACCATATTTCGCGCTGCAGTTTGAAAACGTGATCAGCAGTAATCTGCCGTCGCGCCGCAAGATTTTTTCGACTTTGCCTGAGACCACAATGCCGCTGACAAACTCAAGCTTCGCTTTCCTCCCCTCGACAATCCCGAGCGCGTGCAATTGATCGTTACTCAACGACTCGGGAGATGCTGAGGTTTGCTTCCATTTCCCGACCGCCGAACCAAACCCATCCTTGTGACAATCGATGCCATGCCCGTCCAGCTCCTTCTCGCGGAATGCCAGCGCGGTCTTGCCGGTTGTCCGCAGATAAATCGGAGAATTGTTTTTGTCTGTGATGACCTCCGTGAAAACGCCGCTCACTTGGAGGCCGGACGAATACTCGCAGGTCGCAACATTGTTGCACTCAATCGCTTTGCTGATGCCTTCCAGCCCGCCAACTTGATAGGCCATCTTGCTCGCAAACTCTTCGAGCACGTCTTTGAGGTGCTCAAAATCGCGGCACACAAAAAGCTGTGGCTGTTTCGTGGTAATATCGAACGCGCAATTCTGCGCGTCGATGGAGTAGGGGATCTTCTTTACCGCCGGCTCAAGACAAGAGACAGATTCCCCAATCGAGGAGAGCAAACCGGCTCCGTAAATCTTCGCATTTTCGAGTGTGCCGATGAGCCCATATTCAACTGTCCACCAGTGCAAACGCGAGAGCAGCGCCATTTCGGAAGGCTCGCCCAGATTTTTTTGGCGATGCTCCACCAGCTTTTGCGCTTTCTCGACGTCCTTCGGATCCGCGTTCGGACGCTCCTTCAAGATGGACAAGTGGCGGATCGCTTGGTACAACTCGAAATCTTTTTTCGATGACATCGCTTTCGCGCCGACCTCACCGAAGCGCTGTAAATATTTCGAATATTCACGATCGACAATGATCGGTGCGTGACCAGCGGCTTCGTGCACGATATCCGGCGCCGGGGTGTATTCGATGTGATGGATCTGCCGCATGTCGCATGCGATCACCAGCACTTTGTAAGCCTGAAATTCCATAAACGCCGCAGGTGGAATAAACCCATCCACCGCCACTGCGCCCCAGCCAATCTTCGAAAGAATATCGTTCATCTCTTCAATGCGTGGGACGCGCTCAAACGAAATGCCCGTATTGAGTAAACCCTGAAAATAAACTTTGTGCGCGTACTCGCGCAGGAAAAAAATGTTCTGGCGCATGATGAATCGCCAAACCGCGTGATCGACCGACGTGTAATCGTCGTAACGCTGATCGACTGCGAATTGGAGCAAATGTTTAGGACACGCGGCGACGGCCGCGTTGCTGTAGCTGATACCGCCTTCAGATTTCATCGGCTATCTCCTTGCGTAAAAATAAGCTATGGCTCGTTTGCCCAACGGGCAAGAATGATTCCATTTAGCACACGCGCAGGTGGATCAGCTTCTCCGAAGACGATGCCAAGAAATCGCCGAAGGCGCAAATTAAACGGCAAAGCCGCATCATTGGCAACGCGTTGAGGACAACGCGTTCCACCTATCGTTTCGCGCGGATTACGCGTCTCGTTATCCAAATAACCAAAACGATCGCAATAATCCACGGCGCAAGAAAGGCGACCGCCACGCCAATCATGCGCAGGCTCCACATGATTGCGCCGGCGCTTTGCGCAAGTGTACGCCGCAGAGTGGCGAGCAAACCGCTCTCGTGCGAAACGATGTTGCCCTGACTGTAGACCTGGATCGAGATATCAGCCGGCGCACTCGTCTCGTCGATTTGTGCCCCCATGCGGTCCTGGCGCTGCACGCTGACGTTTTCAACTTTGCCCAGCGAATTGAGCGATTGCATGAGGGACGCATAATTTTTCATCGGCACCCGCAGCGAGATGTTTGCGAATTCGCGTCCATCCGGATCGCGGCTAAAAGTGGAACTGCGAACGCGTCCGCCTTGTTTCTCCGCGAGCGTTCGAAGGTCCTTCGCCTTTTGGTCGACTGATGACGTGCGAATGCGCAGACTTGTCTGCTGCAGTGCCTGCTCCTGTTCCTCGCGGGATATGGTGATATTGAGTTCTACTTTGTCGCGTTTGGTTCTTGCATTCTCCGACAGACCACCGCCGCCCTGCGCGATGCGCTGCGTTTGCATTTGAAAATTCTCCACGCGCCCCAATGCTTTCACGCGGGCGATGACGGCGTCGCTTTCCTCCGGCACGATTAGCATACTCAGTGTCGCGGAGACGCGTCCTGAATCGTCACGGTTCAATTGCGCGTTCGTGATCTGTACCTTTGGGGACGCAAGCGCTTTAATATCGTTATAAATCTTCTCTACATCCGGCGCGTAAAGGGAGAGCTGGGCGCGTTCCTTTAGCAGAAACGCTGCCGGTTCTTCCATATTTTTTTCCGCAAGCCAAATCGTCACCGTGGCGAATTGCACCTGGGAATCCCAATACTTAAGTTCGCCCTGCATTTTCTCGATGTCTTCGCGCACGCGACCGAGTTCCTTTTCTACCTGGAGCAAATCGGAAACCTTACCGGTCCTCGTTTTCAGCATGTCGATCAAACGTTGTTCCATGACGTGCGCGTTCTTCAGCCGCGCATCGGTATCGAGATAGGCCTTCGTCACGTCTTCGGTGCCGAGCGTCTGGTTCTTTAGTTCCCCAAGTCCGCGAAGTTTTTGCAGAAACCGATCGAGATTTTCCGGCAACACCTTAACGACGATCTGTCCGCGCAGTTTTCCATTTGCCTGCTTGTCAGAGTTCGTCGTGGCCACGTATCCATGTTCTTCGTTCGCAAAGGCAGTGATCTTTTGCACGGCATCATCAAAGCTCACTATCTCAAGCTGGAGGGTGGCGTTGCGAATCAGTTTGCGATTGGCCTGCACCGGAGCAGGCGTTTCGCCCGGCTTGGTTTCAGCTTGTTCTGCGCGGGCGCGATTCTCCGGAGTTGCGGCGACTGCTTTCGCCGTAGCAAGGCCCGTGGAACGCGCCGCGGCCTCTTTATCAAATTCTGATCGAGTTGCGGGAACTGTCGTTGGCGGCGGTGCCTGGAGTGCCAAGTCTTGAGGTCGTCCGGTGGCGAGCTCATCCGATTTAGCCAAAGAAGTGGATTGGTCTGCTCGCAGCGCTCCAGCCTGTCCTGGTTGTGCGATGAACTTTCCGCTGGCGTAGTATTCGCGATTGCCCAGCGGAGCTGCATTCTCACCTGTGAGCATTCGTCCGATTTGCACCAGCCCGAGCAAGACTGCAGCGACTGCCGTGATCTGCACCGCGCGCAGTCGGATCAAATTCGCAAACAACTTTACGACTCCCGTTGTTTCCGGGATGCGATTACGAAAACCTGCCAGCATCCGTTGTTCGAAAGCCGGGTCGGGTTTCTCATGAGTGAGAGTTTCCTCGAGGATTTTGTTCATAGTTTTGGTTTCGTGATGAGTTTTTCTGCACATGGCGCATTCGATGAGATGAAGGTGCAACTCGCGTCGTTCTTGGTCGGAGAGTTCGCCGTGCAGATCGGCGGCCAGCCAGTTGTCGATTTCGTCGTGAATGGTTGCCATACGTCTAATCCATTGAAGCGAGGACGGGATGAAGCTGTTTCCGCATGGAACCGAGAGCGCGGCCGAGAATTCCGCGAAGCGCACCATTCGTGAGACCCAACGTGTTTTCAATCGTGCGATAATCCATTTCTTCGAAGTAACGCAGTGTGAGCGCAGCGCGATAAAGCTCCGGCAATGCCGCGAGCGCTGAATGTAATTGCTGATCTATCGCAGTTGTGTCGGGAGATTGGGATTCAGTCGGTTCGATTGCTTCGTTGGAAAGCGAAACGGTGTGGCGCTTGCGAAAAACATCGTGTGCCCTGTGTCGCGCGATGGTTGCGAGCCAGGCGGGAAATTTCTCCGCGTCGCGCACGCGCCAGCGCGTTTTCCAAGCTTTAACCAATGAGTCTTGCACAACGTCCTCCGCTTCCTCGCGGCTTTGCAAAATCCCGTAAGCGATAGCGAAAAGCGTCCGGCTATGCGTGCGAATAATCATCTCAAATGTCTCCCGATCGCCGTGAATGGCCGCCCGGTACTGTTCGCGTTCATTGGCATCCATTGTTTTGCGATCTACAGCCTAGACGTGTGAGGGCGCGATTCCGCGCGAACCTTTTTTGAGAAAATCAAGGTGGATCGGCTTCTCCTGAAGACGATGGCAGCCGAATCGCCGCAGGCGCAAATATCTGCCGGCAGAGCCGCATTGCTGCCAACGCGTTGAGGACAACACGTTCCACCTAGAAAATAATCACCGCATTGCCAACGCTGACGAGATCTTTCACGCGCGCGGCGTCCCAGTTCGCGAGGCGAATGCAACCGTGGCTCGCGGCGCGGCCGATTGTCTCGGGATTGTTCGTGCCGTGAATGCCAATGCCGGGTTTGTTCAAGCCCATCCAGAGAATGCCAACGAGATTGTTTGGACCTGGCGGAAGATTGTAATAGTTCTCAGTCCGCACGCCGTAGTTGAGCATGCCTTCGTCATAGCGGAACCACGGCCAGATGCTTGCGCCTAGAATCTTCCATGTTCCCACCGGGGCGGGTAGCGTTTTCGATCCCGGCGTAATCGGAAACACACAGACGAGCTGGTCGTGGTCGAAAACCTCCAGCAAATGCTCATATGTATCGACGAAAACTTTGCGAGAGGCGAATGCAGGATTTTCCGGAGCTTTACCCTCTGTGAATTTTTCAACTTCAAAGGGTAAAACGTTTGGCACTTTGAGAGTTTCGCCGGGCTCCAAGTGCTCCCAATTTTTGCCGGGATTAAGTTTCTGAATGTACGACTCCGCGGAATGATAACGTTCCGCGACGAATTCCAGCAGCGATGTATAAGGCAGCCATTTCAGTCGTGCTTGCTCCGCGTGGCTGCTGGGGATATCGCCGATCTGTTTCAGGTCTTCGCCCTTGATTGTGTAAGTTGTGTAAGTGACCGGAACCTGATCGAGCATCCATTGATCGACCGCGCCGGTTTTTGGCATCGCCTGCGCGTGCTTGTACGAGATTAGCGCTTTCCGGAAAAATTCGCCCATTTTCCCATCGATTTTTCCCGGCCCGAAATCGCAGTTGTCCAAAAAAATCTGCAATCGCGTAGCGGTCTCTTCATCATAATTTGGTAATGCGACCGGATAGACTCGGGGTGGGGGAGTAGATTCGTCCTCGGCGAGTGCGGAGATCGATAGCAAAGCAAGCAGGAGAATTGGAAAGCCGAATTTCATCGGCGGAAGCTATGCGCTGTGAATCCCGCCGGTGCAAATCCAGTTGAACGCCAAGGCTGTAGTGTGCGTTGTCCTCAACGCATCAATCACCTATGCAGGTACGCGTGCGGGAAGCTCCGCTGAGGACAGCGGACGCTACAACACTGGTCGTAACACCACTGTAGATTCGGCTGGTAGAATCCATTGCTCTTGAGTTGCGACTGCAATGGAACCCGCTCCGCCGTAACGCGGCGAGTCGCTCGTCCACAGCGTCTCCCAGTTGCAATCCAACGGCGGCGCAAGCAGAGGTTCCGAAGCAGGTTTTACGATCTGGTGCTTTCCGAAATTAATCAGCAGCAGGCGATCGTCCTTTCCATTTGAAAAATATCTCAGAATGAAACTCGCTGGCCCAATAACGGCACCATCGATTCCGTCGGAAGCTTGTTGGCGAAAACGTGAATCTTCTCGCCGTAATTTTAGAAGATCGATGTGCAAGTCGTAAACTTCGCGATTCTTTTCACGCTCGGAGAAATCCAGTTTGCAACGGGCAAATACCTGTGGGTCATCCGGGGCAGGCAAAGTTTCCCAGGTTTCTTCTTCAGTAAGCGATAAGAATGGTGCCAACCATTCAGCACGACCTCTCCGAATCGCCTCGCGCACGGAAGCGTCGCCTATATCCGCGAAGAAAAGGAACCGGTTTGACGCGCCAAACTCTTGTCCCTGAAAAAGCAGTGGCGTCCACGGCCCGAGCAAAAGAAGGGCGGTCATGGCGCGGTAGCGCGCAGGTGACGTTTGAAACCGCAATCGCTGGCCCAGGCCAGTATTTGCGATTTGATCGTGGTTTTCGGTGAAACAAACGAAAATCTTTGGAGCAATGCCGAACGCCGAAGTCCCGCGCAGTACTTTTCGCCATGACAGCGCCTGGCCTTGGTAGAGGAAGCCGTATTTCGCCGCGGAAATAAACTCCTGCGGCACGCCAAGGTAATCGGCAAAATAAGCTTCGTTGCAACCAGTTAACGCCACCACTGCGCTATGATGAAAATCGTCATTCCACATGCCGTCCAAATGGTCGCCACCTTGGTTGCGCGAGCGCGCCATCTTCGCTTCCTGAAGATCGTTCTCGGCGACGAGAATGATCGAGCGCGAGCGGGCCGCCTCCCGTGCTGCGCGCCCAACAGCGCCGATGATGTATTCGCTGGATCCATCGCGGATTGCGTGGGTCGCATCGAAACGGAAGCCGTCAAAATGAAATTCGTCGATCCAATAACGCCCATTCGTGATGAAAAACTCACGAACCGGCTCTGAATTCGGTCCATCGAAATTGATTGCATTCCCCCACTCGTTTTCTTTGTCGCGAATCAGATAGTCATTGGAGAAAGCAGCGAGATAATTTCCGTCGGGCCCGAAATGGTTGTAAACGACATCCAGAATCACCGCCACGCCTAACGAGTGCGCCCGATCGATGAGTGCACGTAAATCGTCAGGTGTTCCGTACAGATGCGAGGGTGCAAAAAGATTCACGCCGTCGTAACCCCAGCCGAATTTCCCGGGGAAATCCACGATCGGCATCATCTCCACCACGGTGATTCCGACACGCGCCAGTTCCGGCAACTGTTCCACCGCGGCGCGCCAGTTGCCCTCGCTCGTAAATGTGCCGATGTGCATCTCGTAGATGATCTGGCCTTTCAGTGTAGTGCCCCGCCACTGGGAGTCGGTCCAGTGGAACTGCCTTGGATCGACGATGCATGAGGGGCCGTGTGGCCCGTCTGGTTGAAACCGCGATGCCGGATCGGGATACCACATTTCTCCGCCGTTTACCCGAAACCGGTAACGAGTGCCGACACCAGCACCGATAGCGCCGCAAAAATATCCATTTGGTTCGGCGTGGAGCGAGTGAAACGTTCGCTCTGATCCCGGGCCCTGCTCCACGACAAGATCAAGTTCTCGCGCCTTCGGTGCCCAGACGCGAAAGTGGGTTTGGTTTTCGCCGATCACTTCCGCGCCAATAGGATAGCGACGATTCACACTCGACATCGAGAATTAACATGCCGCGCCTCGTTCACTTAACAACCGCGCGAGGCCGGGGTCTATAGAGTGCGCTGTCCTCAGCGCATCCGAGGTGACTGTGGCCGCTTCCCCTGTGGGGAAGCGTGACACTGAAGTGTTTTGAAATGTGCGCGCTGCGCGTCTCACCGAGACACGGCTACAACAGCCTTGCTTCCCGGCAATGAAAGGCTTGAAATGCTGCGCATGAATGGAACCGAGCCGAGAATCCAAATCTTCAGGCCGTTTGGTGAAGCGTTCGAGTTGATGAAGGAGATTCTGTTTCAGCCGTTCCATTTCAAAAAATGGCTCGTCATCGGTTTCGCAGCATTTCTCTCCGCTCTTTCCAGCGGATTCAGTTCCTCATTTAATCCTTTTTCGCGTTGGAGTAGTCAGCGGGATCAGAAGGCCATTGCCGAATCATTTCGAGAACTCGGATTTATCGGACAGATGGACTGGTGGATGATTGCTTTGCTTGCCGTCAGTGCCGTAATGATCCTGGCGCTGGTCCTCGCGTTGATGTGGTTGGGCGCGCGCGGTCGCTTTATTTTTACTGACTGCATCGTGCGCAATCGCGCCGCAATCGTCGCGCCGTGGAAAGAGTTTCGGGTGCAAGGAAACAGTCTGTTTCTTTTTTCATTGCTCATAGTGCTGCTCCTCATCGCATTCGTGGTCATCGGCTTTTTTGCACTCATGCTGCCGTTGATTCTTAAGGGCGGTAACGCCCAGCTGGACCTGGGGTTTTGGATCAGCCTCTCTTTATTTGTGTTTCTCGTTTTGTGTTTGGCATTCGGTTGGATGCTAGTTTCACAATTAATGGTTCCAATCATGTATCGCCAACGTTGTTCGGCCATGCATGCTTTTGCCCAGGCGATGAGATTGATGGCAACCCATCCGGGGCCAATCATCCTTTATGTCTTGTTTCTTCTGCTACTCATGCTGGCCGCTGCGATGATAAGTTGCGCGGCTGCATGTGTGACTTGTTGCATCGCAGCGATTCCGTACGTCGGCACAGTCGTTCTTTTACCAATTCCAGTGACGCTCTGCGCGTTCTCGCTTTTGTTTCTTCGGCAATTCGGTCCGGATTACAATGTGTGGGCAGACTCCATGCCACCGGAATTTTTGCCAATCTTATCATCGACGCCCCCTGTTCAGGCACCACCGGGGCCTTCGTTGAATCCGCCGCCGGAACCTCCCTCGTCAAACGCGTGAAATGAACGAGCCAAAGTTAGAAGTCAGAGATTGAGCGAATCGGAGAAATCTCGACGAGTGCACGGCAGTTGATTTACCGTTAGCACGGAATGCGAGCGCTAATCGCGGTTCTTCAGCACGTTTTCGTAATCGCATTTGTAAGCACGTCCACTGCGCAAACAGCCAGACCAACCATGAAGGCGATTGTGGTTCATGAATATGGCGGTCCAGAGGTTTTGAAGTATGAGGATGTGCCGCGACCCGAGCCGAAGGAAGATCAGATCCTCGTTCGGGTGATCGCGGCCGGCGTAAATCCTGTCGATGGGATGATTCGATCGGGAATGTTTGCCAAATATGAAAAAGCTGTGTTCCCAGCGATTCTCGGCGCTGACATCGCCGGAGTGGTCGAGAAGGTCGGAAGCAAGATTACGAAGTTCAAAGCAGGCGATCCCGTGTTTGCATATGCCAGCTTGAAAACTGGCGGCGGCTACGCGGAATACGCGCTAACGACTGAACATGAAGTAGCGCCTAAACCGAAGTCACTCACGTACGTTGAGGCTGCAGCGGTGCCGGTTGTCGCGTTGACCGCATGGCAGGTGTTAATTGACACGGCGAAGCTAAGCGCCGGCCAGACTGTGCTCATTCATGGTGGTTCGGGTGGGGTGGGTACTTTTTCGATCCAAATCGCCAAGGCACGCGGCGCAAAAGTGATCGCCACGGCATCGACCGCGAACCAGGATCTGCTCAAAGAACTCGGGGCCGACATGGCGATCGATTATACGAAGCAGAAATTCGAAGACATCGCGAAAGATGTCGATGTGGTGCTCGATTCCGTCGGCAAGGATACGCTGGCGCGTTCCTACGGCGTGGTAAAGAAAGGCGGATATATCGTGTCCCTCGTGGCTCGGATCGATCAGGCTGAGTTGGATAAACACGGAATTCATGGCGCGTCATTAAGCGTGGAGCCGAATTCGGATGAGCTCGCTGAAATCGGTAGACTGATCGATGAAAGGAAAATCAAAGTAATCGTTTCCCAAACGTTCTCGCTTCCGGAAGCGACAAAAGCGCAGGAACAGGTGGCGACGGGTCACACTCGCGGTAAAATCGTCCTCAAAATTGCTGACGAACCGAAGTAGCTACCTGTGCTTCGCCTGTAGTATAAGAGGGTGCATGAACTGGGACGCGATCAGCGCTATCTCGCAATTGATCGGCTCGGTGGCCGTCGTTTTGTCGGTGTTATACCTCGCGTTACAGGTGCATCGCAGCACGCGCGTGGCCAGACTCGCCACGCAAGACGCGGCTGCCACAGCCCTGCGCGACGTGACCAAGCCTTTGATGGAGAACGCGGAACTGGAACGCATTTGGCGAGTCGGCCTTGAAGATATCGGCGCGCTCTCTGTTGAAGAACGGGCGCGCTTTTTTCATGCTGCTTACCAATTCTTGAAAGCGTTCGAGACAATTCATTTCCATTATGTGTATGGCCTGATGGACCGGCAGCTGTGGGATGGATGGCACGGCCTGCTCCGGCATTACGTCGCCGCCCCCGGTATGGCGCACTACTGGAAACTTCGTCCGGAGGTTTTCTCGGAGCGCTTTCGCAATTTCGTTAACTCCCTCGAAACTCCGGCAGAGCAACGCACCGTGGGAACTCTTTTGGCAGAACAACGGAACTGATGCGCCGTTCTATCGCCTGCAGACCGCCGGAAATTTGGGCAGGACCCTACTTACACTTCCCCGGAACAGGAATAACGAATTTGCCGTCTTTCTCAGCGATGAAGTTTTCGCTTGTGCTACTTGAGCTGCCGCTGGCGTCTTTTTTCTCGACCTTGATGATGAGTTTTTTGGTTGGTTTGAGGGTGAGACAAACCTGGCCCCCAGTGGGTGAGTCCATGGGTATGGCCGCTTTTTTCGCGTCCTCCGGCGAAAGGTTAACGAGCTCGATACTGGAGATTTTCTCCCCGGCTTCGCCTGACTGCATCATTTTGTAAAAACCGACGATCTCCGGGTCGGCGCCCGGTGTGTATAGGAAGGCTTCCAGCGTCGCTGTGTCCTTGCCCTCGAATGCTTTCTTATACTTGTCGGTAAACGCCTTTTCCTGCGCGGGCGTGCCAGCTGAAATCGACACGATGATTGCGCCCAAAAGCGCGCAAGCCAGACCGGGAATTTTCATGGATTGTTTCATGCCTGCAACCTTGTTGGCCGCGTCGCAACGACGCAAGCCAATTCACAACAGAAAATCTTTGCTGATCTACGTTCCGCAGGCTATTCCACTTTGCCCGGAATTTGCCCAATGAATATCCACGAGCACCAAGCCAGAGAGTTGCTGCGGAAATTCGACGTCGCAACAACCCGTGGCAGAGTCGCGACAACGTTCGACGAAGCAGAACAAATTGCGCGTGAGCTCGGCGACGTCGATGTGGTCGTCAAAGCACAGATTCATGCGGGCGGCCGCGGAAAGGGAGAGTTCAAAAACGGATTCAAAGGCGGAGTGCATATTCGTAAGACGCCCGAAGACGTGCGGCAAGTTGCGGCCAATATGCTTGGGCAAGTTCTGGTAACACATCAGACAGGTTCGGCTGGTCGCGTAGTGAATAAAGTGTTGGTCGCCGAGTCGGCGGAGATCGCGCGCGAAATTTATCTTGCGATCCTGCTCGATCGAGAAACTGCCGCGCCTTTGATTGTCGCCAGCACGGAGGGCGGTGTAGAAATCGAAGCGGTCGCAGCGAAGTCGCCTGAAAAAATTGTCCGTGAGGCGATCGATCCGTTGGCGGGTGTGCAACCGTTCCAGACACGCAAACTGGCCAAGGAACTGGGTTTCGAATCGTCACAGCTGAAGTCAGCTTCGAAATTGTTCGAGGGACTCTACCGCACATTTTTGGCGTTCGATTGTTCAATGGTGGAGGTCAATCCGCTGGTCGTTACGACCACCGGCGAGGTGCTCGCGCTCGACGCCAAGTTCAACTTTGACGACAACGCGCTCTATCGACATCCGGAGATTGCGGCGATGCGAGATGTCGCGGAAGAGGACCCTCGCGAAGTCGAAGCCTCAAAACACGGTCTCAGCTACATCGGACTCGATGGAAACATTGCGTGTTTGGTCAACGGCGCCGGATTGGCGATGGCGACAATGGATATCATTAAGTTTTATGGTGGCGAGCCGGCAAACTTTCTCGACGTCGGCGGTGGCGCGACGGAAGAACAGGTGACAGAAGCATTCAAGATCCTGATCGCCGACAAAAAAGTGAAGGCGATCCTGGTGAACATTTTCGGTGGGATAATGAAATGCGATGTGATCGCCCAGGGCATCATTAACGCAGCGAAAACGGTGAAGCTGTCCGTGCCGCTCGTTGTTCGGCTAGAAGGGACAAATGTCGAGCGAGGAAAGCAGTTGTTAAGAGAAAGCGGCGTCGAGCTGATCGCGGCGGACGATCTCGCCGATGCCGCGCAAAAAGCGGTTGCTGCCGCAAGACATAGATGAGTGTGAGATCGGCAATTGCGTTCCTTGCGTTCGCCGCGACGCTTTGCGCAAAAGAGCTACCGCGCAAAGCGAAAACGCCGCGCGAAAGCTATCCAAACGTTGACGTGATTTACGACTCGGTGAAGGCGCCAGATGGAAATCGATTGCGGACGATTATTACGAAGCCACGAGGCGCGAAAGACAAACTGCCGGCCATCTTCGTGGCCGGTTGGTTGAGCTGCGATTCCGTGGAAGCGCCGGCCGATACTAAAGATGCAACGGGCATAGTATTTCGCGGCCTTGCGCAGCTTCCCGGCTTTTGCCTTTTTCGGATCGACAAACAAGGCGTTGGCGATAGCGAAGGTGTTTGCGCCGACAACGATTTCGAATCAGAACTCGCCGGTTATCGCGCCGCTTTTCGCGCGTTGAAGAATTACGAGTTTATCGACGGCAACCGCGTTTACATCCTCGGTATAAGCAACGGGGGCGGGTTCGCACCCATCGTGCCGGCATCGGACGCAGAAAAGGCACAGGTGCACGGCTACATTTCAGTCGGCGGTTGGGTGAAGACCTGGTTTGAGCACATGTTAGAGATCGAACGGCGCCGATTCGCTTTGATGGGGAAATCTCCCGCTGAAGTCAATGAACGAATGAAACGCGCGGTCACGCTTTACTATGAGTGGTTGATCAGGGGCCGCAGCGTTCCCGATGTTCTAAAAGAGAAGCCGGAACTTGCAGAACTATGGCCTGAAGGAAAAGATCAGACGCATCTCTACGGGCGGCCGCTGAAATTTTACGAACAACTGCAGCAACTGAATCTCGCAGGGGCATGGTCGCGCGTGAGCGTGCCGGCGCTCATTTTGCACGGGCAATACGATTGGATCATGAGCCGCGAAGATCCCGAATTGATGGCGCAATGGTTGAATGCGACCCGGCCGGGCGGGGCTCGCTTTATGGAAATGCCGGACATGGGTCACACATTTCAACACTATTTGAGTCTGGCCAACGCGTTTGCGGGGAAGCAGGCACCGTTTAATCCGAAGGTGATTCGGATCCTCACAGATTGGTTGGAACAACAACAAACGAAACCCGCAGGATGAAAATCAAGGAAATCGGGTTTGTTGCTATTCCCGTAACAGACATTTCGCGAGCGCGAAAATTCTACGAAGAAGCACTTGGCTTAAAAGTGTCGGACGAGATGATAAGTGGAAAATGGATAGAGTACGCAGTGCGCGACAGTACGCTGGCGATCGCGAATGTTGGTGAGCAGTGGACGCCTTCCGATCAAGGCACGGCCGCTGCACTTGAGGTCGAAGATTTCGACAAAGCAATCGAGCATTTGAAGCATCAACACGTGCGTTTTGCCGCTGAACCGTTTGAGACGCCGTGTTGTCGCATGGCCATCGTGCAAGATCCAGATGGCAACAAGCTGATAATTCACAAGCTTAAACCTGAAAACGAGAAAGGAGTCTGCAAATGATCACAAACGAAGTGGCGTTCATTGCCATCGCGGTTTCCGATAAAGACCGGGCACGAAAATTTTACCAGGAGGTTCTTGAACTTAAACCGACTTCCACTCAGATGGATGGCGCGTGGGTCGAATATGATCTCGGCCCCACCACGATCGGGGTTGGTTGTCATCCCGCGTGGAAACCTTCGCGCGACGGCACGACGGTCGCCTTCGAAGTCAATGACATCGACGCTGCCATCGCGAAGCTCAAAGAGCGCGATGTCACCTTCGACATGGAAAAGACCGAGACGCCAGTTTGCTGGATGGCGCAATTTCGTGATCCGGACGGAAACAAGTTGGTCATTCACAAACGCAAATAAAAATGAATCTGGAACCCAGGAAATCAGGAGGAGTGGATCAGAAAAACAGGAAAGCAGGAAGATTCGCTGCTTTTCATGGGTTCCTGGCTTCCAGATTTTTCCCGCCTTCCTGCTTTCCTGATTCATATGTCAGTCCTGGTCGATAAAAATACACGGCTCGTGGTGCAGGGAATCACGGGAAGCGCCGGCGCGTTCCATACGCGGCAGTGCATAGACTATGGCACGAATGTTGTCGCAGGTGTGACACCGGGGAAGGGCAGCCAAATGTTCGATGGCAAAGTGCCAGTGTTCGACACCGTAAGGGAAGCGCGACAGAAAACCGGCTGTAACGCCTCGATGGTTTTCGTACCGGCTGCCGCGGCTGCGGATTCAATCCTTGAAGCAGTCGATGCCGGAGTCGAGTTGGTCGTTTGCATCACCGAAGGAATTCCGGTGATGGACATGATGCGGGTGAAGGCGCTGATGCGTGGAAAAAAATCGCGACTGATTGGGCCGAATTGCCCGGGCATCATTACTCCGGGCGCATGCAAAATTGGAATTATGCCGGGCTACATTCATAAACCCGGCAACATCGGCGTGATCTCGCGTTCGGGAACGCTCACTTATGAAGCAGTGTGGCAATTGACATCGCGCGGCTATGGGCAATCAACCTGCATCGGCATAGGCGGCGATCCCATTCACGGCTTGTCGCATCTCGATTGCCTGAAACTGTTCAACGAAGATCCCGGGACAGCAGCGATGATCTTGATCGGCGAAATCGGCGGCTCGGCAGAAGAAGAAGCCGCTGAATGGATCAGATCAAATTGCAAGAAACCGGTCGCAGCATTTATCGCCGGCATGACGGCTCCGCCGGGACGGCGGATGGGTCACGCGGGCGCAATTATTTCTGGAGGGAAGGGGACTGCGGCAGGAAAAATTGAAGCGCTGAAGGCGGCAGGAATCTTCATCGCCGAGACGCCCGCGACGATCGCCGATACGTTGATCGCATGCCTGAAAGCGCCATCATAAATTCCTGCTCGCAGTGCGCTGGATGAAATCGAGACAAATCCGATACGAAATCGCCGAATCAGTTAATTGACCTTGAATGATTTTGGCCCCTTCCGCCTCTCCTCTTGCTGAAGAGAAGAGGACTAAGGTGAGGGGATTCTTACAGCACGGCGAAACACAAACCCTCACTCTACCTCTCCCTTGTGAACGGAGAGGCGAAACGTTAAACAACCAAATGCTATGAACACACTCGCACTTATCGCAATCACATGGATCGGGAAGGAATACCGATTCCTTGGCCTGGATTGGAGTTATCTTATGATTCTCGGCTTTATCGGGAACGCTTTGTTCTCAATGCGTTTCCTCGTGCAATGGCTCGCGTCCGAGCGGCGGGGCGAAAGCGTCATCCCAGTCTCGTTTTGGTATTGGAGTATCGCCGGAAGCGCCCTGATGTGCGTTTATTTTATTTTCCGACGCGATCCGGTAGGCATCCTGGCTTATCTGCCAAACTCTCTTATCTACATTCGCAACCTGATGCTCATTCGGAAGCGCAAGTTCGCTTTCACGGCCGCCGCGCCGTCGCAACACCCACACGAAACGGGATAATGCAAGCGGCGAAGATTTTGGATGCCCGGGCTTCTGCCGCACTGCGGCTACGATTTCTCGCTCGTCGGCTCGGCAGTTTGCGCTTCCTCTTCTTCCGCCTGACTGACCACAGGCGCGATCGCTTGAAGCTTTTCACCGTTGCGAAGGTCCATCAATTTTACACCCATCGTGTTGCGGCCGGTCTCACGAATCTCTTTGACCCGGGTTCGCACCATCTGGCCTTTGTTCGTGATCAACATGATCTCGTCTGTTTCGCGAACTGTGAGCGCGCCAACCACATCTCCGGTTTTTTCACCCGTTCTCATCGTGATGATGCCTTTACCGCCGCGTGATTGCCGCCGGTAATCATCAAACGGCGTCCGTTTGCCGATTCCATTTTCCCCCGCGACCAGCAACATGGCGTCTGAATCGACGATAGCGATGGCTACGACAAGATCGCCTTTCTCCGGGCGAATTCCCCACACACCGACGGTGTTGCGGCCTTGATCCCGCAGTTGTTCTTCGTGGAAGCGCAAGCTCATCCCGTTTTTCGTGATGAGGACGATCTCGTTGTTGCCGTTCGTAAGCTTCGCATCGATCAACCGGTCGCCTTCTTCAATTTGAATGGCGATTATGCCGCCGCGACGAACGTTGGCGTAATTAGAGAGATTTGATTTTTTGACGATTCCGGATCGCGTCGCAAAAACAATGTGCAGGTTTTCGTCCCACGTTTGATCGACAGCGGTCGGGCCCGTGCCGGATTTTTTGGATTGGACGCGAATCGTCGCCGCGATTTTCTCATCGGGCTTGAGCTCGAGAATATTAGCGATCGAGCGACCCTTGGCGGCGCGTCCCATCTCGGGAATTTCGTAAACCTTTTCGACGTAGGCGCGTCCCGTCGCGGTGAAAAACATCAAGTAATCGTGCGTGGTAGCGGTGAAGAGATGCTCGACGAAATCGCCTTCCTCTTCCTCGGTCGCGCCCTCGCGTGTTTGCATGCCGATGACGCCCTTGCCGCCACGTCGTTGTGCCCGAAATGCACTTACCGCCGTGCGTTTGATAAAGCCCCCATGCGTGATGCTGATGATGCAACCCTCGTTCACGATCAGGTCTTCCATGTTGATCTCCGCTGCATCAGGAACGATTTCCGTCAGGCGCGCCGAACCATACTTGTCGCGGATTTCGCGCAGTTCCTTTTTGATAATCGTGAAGACGCGCTGCTCTTTGGCGAGGATGTCGCTTAAATCCTTGATGGTCTCGATGAGCTCCTTGTATTCCTTGTCGATCTTTTCGCGCTCAAGACCGGTCAACTGATACAGGCGAAGGTTGAGAATGTCGTCGGCCTGTTGCTCACTGAACGCATACCGGCCGTTCGTCAGACGCGCAGGATTGCGAATCAGAATCCCGATTTGTTCCACCTGACGTTTCGTGAATTCGAACGCTAGCAGTTTTACCCGTGCTTCGTCGCGATTGGCTGATCCGCGAATGATTCGGAGAAATTCGTCCAGGTGCGCGAGCGCGATGAGATAACCTTCGAGCGTCTCGGCGCGCTCTTCCGCCTTGCGCAATTCGAACCGCGTGCGGCGTAGGACCACTTCTCGGCGGTGCTCGATGTACGCCGCGTTAGCTTCCTTGAGCGATAGCAGCTTCGGCCGGCCGTGGTCGATCGCCAGCATCGTCGCTGGAAACGAAGTTTCCAACGCAGTGTGCTTGTAGAGATTCGCTATAATTACCCTCGGGTTCGCATCGCGTTTTAGCTCAATGACCACGCGCGTGTTTTCGTCCGATTGATCTCCGACATAGCTGATGTCGGTCAGCACTTTTTCGTTCACCAAGTGCGCGATGCGCTCGACCAATGTGGCGCGGTTCACGCCGTACGGGATTTCCGTAATGACTATTTGCTCACGGCCGCCCTTGAGCTCTTCGACGCCAGCTTTCCCGCGCACTTTCATGCTGCCCCGGCCGGTCTCGAAATACTGCCGGATGCCGCCCATGCCGCAAATGACGCAGCCGGTCGGAAAATCTGGTCCTTTCACGTTCTTCATCAGCTCGTCGAGCGTGATGTCTGGATTGTCGATCTGGGCGCAAATGCCGTCGATCACTTCGGTTAAATTGTGCGGAGGAATATTGGTAGCCATGCCGACGGCGATGCCGGTTCCGCCGTTGACCAGGAGGTTGGGAAATGCAGCTGGGAAAACGGTCGGCTCGGTGCGCGTTTCGTCGTAATTGGGGACGAAATCGACAGTGTCCTTTTCCATGTCCGTCATCAGGCCGGCGCCAAGATGAGTCATGCGCGCTTCGGTGTAGCGCATCGCTGCCGGTGGATCGCCCTCGATGGAGCCGAAATTCCCCTGGCCATCGACCAGTCGCTCGCGCATCGCCCACGGCTGCGCCATGTGAACCAGCGTCGGGTAGATCACCGCTTCGCCGTGCGGGTGATAATTTCCGCTGGTGTCGCCGCAAATTTTTGCGCACTTGCGATGCTGGCGCCCGGGAAAGAGCGACAAATCGTGCATCGCGTAAAGAATTCTTCGTTGCGATGGCTTAAGCCCATCACGCGCATCCGGTAATGCGCGAGAAATGATGACGGACATCGAGTAATCGAGGAAAGACCTCGACACTTCCTCCGCTACATTTATCGGCTCGACTTTTTCGTTCGGGTTAAGCATAGGTCTAGATGTGTCGCGGCACTGCAGATGAGGGGGCTGACCTCGGCGCACCTCGCGGTTTGCGCTTTATAGCGCCACCGCGGTCAACGGCCGCGGCAACAACATTTTCCATTGAATCAAACATGATTACTTAGCCGGCGACAGATGAGTACGCAGATGGACGCTCGGCGAGGAAGCGCTCTTCCCACATGCGCGAAATCTCGTCCGCTTGTCGGATAGTTACCGGGTGACCAATTCGCACACCGCGCGGCAGCGAAATTTGCAAAAAATCCAGCACGCGGTGGATCGTACCCTCATAGTCCTGGCATAGTTTTTCATACTCGACCTCGAATGGCCGAATCCCAATCCGCTGAAAAAAATCCTGCCACATCTTTTCTTGCCTCTCTGCTTCCCTGAGAGATTGCTCGATCAACTCCGCATCGAATTGCGGCTCCCGTAATGTGGTTTTCCCCTTCTGCACTTTCCAAAGACCCGTCTGAAGCGCTCGCGCTGTGGACAATGCTTGCCGGAGTTTATGACGCCGCAGAATGTGCACGAATTGAAGACGCGGGAATGCATTCCGCAATAGCGTGAGATCGTCCACCGTCGCGTCTCCGAAAGCGCGAGTGTCTCGCAGCCGGGCGAGGAAATTGTGCAGGTACCAGCTCATCAGTTTAAAACCGAAGACCTCATTGGCCGTCGTCTTCGCATTGACGATGCCGCGCACGTATCCTGGATAATCGGTAAGCGGGTCGAGCCCAAGCTCCACTCCGTAGCGCGTTTCAAACTTTGGGAGGAAAAATTGCTTCGGCACGCCCGCGCGGTGGGTCGCCCGCAATCCGTCCGTCAACAAATTGCTGCCCGAGCGTGGGATTGTGCAAACAAGGTAACAGCGCAGCGGATGGCGCAGTTTATGAAACAGACCGCCCATCGTAATTACACGTCGAGATTGCGAACGTTCAGCGCGTTGTCTTCGATGAATTGCCGGCGTGGCTCGACCACATCACCCATTAGAATGGTGAACATTTTGTCCGCATCGACCGCATTGTCGTCGTTCAGGTCCACTTTCAGGAGCTTGCGTTTTTCTGGATTCATCGTGGTCTCAAACAACTCCTTGGCGTTCATTTCACCCAGACCCTTGAAACGCTTGATCTGCACTCCGCGGCGGCCGATCTCCAAAATCTTTTCGAGGATTTCCGGAATTGAAAACAGCGGATGCGAGACGGCTTTGTCGCCATCGCCTTCTATCAATTCGAAGATCGGCTGGTCACAGGCGGCGTAGTGGCCGACTTTCAAACCTTTCCGAGCCAGTTCGGCAATAATCTTTTCGATCGCAGCCGACTCGTGCAGCTCGACCAGTCTGCCGCGTCTGCGGCTGCCATCAGACCGGATCGGGCTGTCCAGTGGAAGCAATTCCTGACCGATCTGCGTATCGAACAAATTCAGATCGAGGTTTTCTTGATGAAATTTACGCACTGCTTTTTCGTCATGAAAATAATGCGCGGTTTCCTCGTTGCCGTCGCGGACCTTCACCAGATAGGTTGGAAGCTTCCCGGACTTGGAATTACGATTGGCGAGATACGTCTCAAAATCGCCGCCGTGGCGACGGACGGCTTCGCTCAGCTTGGCGAGCTTCTCCAGTGACTCGAGAATGTCCTTCAATTGCGCTGCCGTGATCTCTTTATCGTCGGCCAGATTTTTCAGACGCACATCCTCTGCGCCCAGCGAAATGAGGATTTTGTTTAGCCGCGCATCGTCATCCACGTATTCTTCGCGTTTCTTGCGCTTAATTTGGTAGAGGGGCGGTTGAGCGATGTAAATTTTCCCGGCGCGCACCAGCTCAGTCATCTGCCGGAAAAAGAAGGTGAGCAAGAGAGTGCGAATGTGCGAGCCATCTACATCCGCGTCGGTCATGATGATGATCCGGCCATAGCGCAGCTTTGCGAGGTCGAAGCGGCCTTCGTCCTTGCCATTGGCTTCCTCTTTTGGTTTGCCAATGCCGGTGCCGATCGCCGTGATCATCGCCTGGATCTCAGTGTTCTTGAGAAACTGATCTTCGCGCGCTTTCTCAACGTTGATTAATTTGCCGCGGATCGGCAAAATCGCTTGATATCGCCGGTCGCGGCCCTGCTTGGCGGAGCCGCCCGCTGAGTCACCTTCGACGATGTAGAGCTCGGTGAATTCCGGATCGCGCTCTGAACAATCTGCCAATTTTCCAGGCAGCCCGCCGCCAGTAAGAGCGCCCTTGCGGATTGTCTCTCTCGCTTTTCGCGCAGCTTCCCGGGCGCGAGCCGCCGTGAGCACTTTGTCGAAAACTCGCCGCGCAATGGGCGGGTTCTTATCGAAGTAAGTCATCAGCCCGTCATAGGCCACCGAGTTTACGATGCCGTCGATCTCAGTGTTCACGAGCTTCACCTTGGTCTGCGACTCGAAGCGTGGATTCGGCAATTTCACGCTGAGCACGCAAATCAATCCTTCGCGCACGTCGTCTCCGGAAATGGAAGGGTCTTTCTCCTTAAGAAGGTTGTTTTGCCTTGCGTATTGGTTGATCGCCTTTGTCAGCGCCGTACGGAAGCCGGTCAGGTGCGTGCCGCCGTCCGGGTTCGCAATTGAATTGGCGAAAGGCAAAATCTGATCGTTGTAGCTGTCGTTGTATTGCAGGACGACGTCGACAAAAACCTCATCGCGCTGACGCGAGATAACGATTGGCTTGGGATGCAAGACCTGCTTGTTCTCGCCAAGCTGCCTGACGAATTCTTCAATGCCGTGTTTGTAAAAAAATGCCTCCTTCTTCGCCGGGTCGGCACGCTCGTCAGTAAGCGTGATTTCCAAACCAGGATTGAGAAACGCCAGTTCGCGCAAACGCGCCGCCAGGCGCTCAAACTTAAACTCCGTTGTAATTGTGAAGATCGTCGGGTCAGGCAAAAAAGTGATGAGTGTGCCGGTGGTCTTCTTGTTTTTGACCTCGCCGATGACAGTGAGTTTGTCGGTCGTTTTCCCTTTTGCGAAGGCCATGTGATAGACCTTGCCGTCACGGGAGACCTCGACTTTGAACCATTCGGAAAGCGCGTTCGTGCATTTCGCCCCGACACCATGCAAGCCTCCGGAATATTTGTACGCGCCTTGCCCAAACTTTCCGCCGGCATGCAAATTTGTCAGCACCAGCTCGACTGCCGGCATCTTCCATTTGGGATGCATATCGGTCGGGATGCCGCGACCATTGTCACGCGCCGAAATCGATCCATCGACATGAATGGTCACTTCGATGTTGGTACAAAATCCCGCGAGGTGTTCGTCAATGGAATTATCGACGACTTCGTAAACCAAGTGGTGCATGCCCCGCTCATCGGGATCTCCGATGAACATTCCGGGTCGTTTCCGGACCGCTTCGAGGCCTTCTAACTTGTCGATTTGTGCCGCGTCATATCTTTGATTAGGGGCGATTCCGGTTGAGCTTTGAGATGATTTTTCGGCCGGAATGTGATCTTGAATTTGAGGCATAAAACCGGGGCAAGCGACCCTGACACAAGATGATAGCGAGAAAAGGCTTGGAAACAACAATAATCGCGTGGCACTGAGCGAATTATTTCCGCTATCGGTTGGAGGCGGCAACTGCCGAGAGCCCATGATATTGTGGTTCCGACATTAACCCTGGTTATCGATTTTTGGCGGCTTGACCGAGCTCGTTCGGGCTTCGAAAATAGAACCCTTTTATGCGCCTCCAAACGCTTTGGGAAGCACGCTGGATTTTGGCAGTTTGTGCATTGCTCGCCGTAATGGCTGCGTTGCTCTCACTGTGGGTCTCAGTGTTCTTTCTGTTTCTGTTTTTTTGCACCGTTGCGTTTTTCCGAGACCCGGAGCGCACTGTGCCGACAGATCCAAATCTAATAGTGGCCGCTGCCGACGGCACGGTGATGGACATCATCGAATCGGATGAGAACCAGGTCCTTAAAATGAAAACGCGCCGTATCGGAATCTTTTTATCGATCTTCGACGTGCACACGAACCGCGCCCCGATCGATGGCAGGGTTATTTACTGCCGGCATCAAGAAGGACTTTGTGTGGACGCGCGTCGCCCGGACTGTTCCGAGAAGAACGAATCGATGACATGGGCTTTTGAGAATCCGCGCGTCACGATTGTTGTGCGACAGATTACGGGAGCAATTGCGAGACGCATCGTCGCATGGGCGCAAATCGGTGACGAATTGAAACAAGGCGAGCGGTTCGGAATGATTCGCTTCGGTTCGCGAACAGAATTATATTTACCACTCAACGCTGAACTGCTCGTGAAAGTGGGAGACCACGTTTTTGGCGGGTCGACAATCATCGCGCGCCTCGCACACACTGAGGAAGTTGAACACGCCGCTGCTGCGAGGTCCGCCGCCCCTTCGTGAAGGGGAGAGGATTGAGGTGAGGGGATTTGCAATATCCTTACAGCGCGAGAACCCTCTCCCTTGAGAAGGGAGAGGCGACAGAGCAGACCAGAGCAATACGACGCTGAGAAAATTTCGATTAATTCATGAACGAACAACCTTCGAAGATTTATTTGCTGCCGAATTTGATGACGGCCGGAAATCTGTTTTGCGGATTTACCGCCACTCTCAAAATCTTGGAAGGCGCCTTATTGCAAGCTTCCAACCCAGACGCTGCATCTGATCTTTTTCACACCGCAATTTGGTGCATTCTTGGCGCGTTCGTTTTTGATTTCCTCGATGGACGGCTAGCGCGGCTTGGCGGACACGAGAGCCCGTTCGGGCGCGAGTTCGATTCGCTCGCGGATATTGTTTCGTTCGGGCTTGCCCCCGCGTTGATGGTTTACCGCGTCGTGTTACA
>Ga0137403_10001303_pt1 | contig 31419 bp, 39 predicted proteins | sample CZOMad2_1_16fung_FD_122057 | JGI IMG/M metagenome (GOLD analysis project Ga0137403, IMG submission 122057) | Vadose zone soil fungal communities from Angelo Coast Range Reserve, California, USA - CZOMad2_1_16fungal (Hybrid Assembly) | ecosystem: Environmental > Terrestrial > Soil > Vadose zone... | reverse complement strand
GTCGTGGTAGACTACAACTCCATGATAGTTCTACGGCAGAAGCCCTTTCAAGTTCGCGTATTTTGGCGAAGGTATTGTTCTATAAGACCAGTTATGGAAAGCTTTCCATAACTGGTCCATTGCTACTCAGACCCCGTGTACTTGTGAGCGTGTGTCCCTTGTCGCACTCGACCTTCCTGACCACCGCATCGGCGCCCGCCACCCCCGCCCCCGGTTCCAGACTTCCAGACCATGCCATCACGGCGAGCCAGCCCACCATTACTGCCCTACCCATGCGCGTGTGTGTCATACGGATCCCCTCTTACCCAGCATTCCCAATAGCAGATTCCCCCTCATGGGGGATGGCCTGCGGCGCGCGTGCGGCGCTGCACGGCTACGTAAAGTCCCTTCTGAGCACGCGGTATGCCACGACCGACTCATCGCCGGGCGCTCGGCCACCCGTACGGCATTGCACGCGTGGCCGGGGAAAGAATGCGGCGTGATGCGGCCGCCATTTCGGCCGTTTTCAGCCGTTTTTCAGCCGCTGCGGCCACCGATCTTTGCAGATCAGGGGGCCTTTCAGACTGGGGACTATGAGGAGATCATGCCAAGAGTCTTATCGTAAATTTTCCGGCGTTTGCGGCTGGAGGGCCAGCCTGTGAAAGTCCTTAGTGCTCCGGCGATGGCTGTGATATACTCGCGTCCGACACTGAGGGCTCCCCCACTGGGCAGGCATGCGCTCCTGGTCACAGGGGAGCGGCATCCGGCAGGAGGCACGGGTATGACGTCTGGGCCCCAGGGGCAGAGGGCATGGTCTCGCCGGTGGTTTCTCCAGCAGACCCTGGCTGGCGTGGCGGGATGGGCGACCTGGCACGGGTGGTCATCCCGCCACCTGGCCAGGGCGCAAAAAGGTGCACCCACCGGCCAGATGACCTGGGCGCTGCATTTCACCCTGACCCCGCAGTGGTTTGATCCGGCGGAGACCGGGGGGTTGCTGACCCTGACCATTGGCCTCTATGCCATGCATGATGCCCTGGTGAAACCCATGCCGGACGGGCAGATGTCGCCCTGTCTCGCGACCCAGTGGCGCGAGAGCGAGGACGGGTTGACCTACGATTTCGAGTTGCGCCAAGGCGTGAAGTTCCAGAATGGCGATCCCTTCACCGCGGAAGACGTGCAGTTTAGCTTTGAGCGGTACAAAGGGGCCAGTGCGGCGGAACTGAAGCAGCAGGTCAAGGCCGTCGAGATTGTCGATCCGCACCACGTCCGGTTTGTGCTCCATGAACCCTGGCCGGATTTTTTGACCTTCTACGCCACCACCGCCACGACCGCGGGCTGGATTGTCCCGAAGCACTACACGGAGAAGATCGGCAACGACGCCTTTAAACAGCACCCCGTGGGCCTGGGGCCGTACCGCATGGTGCGGTACGACCCGGGCATCGAACTCGTGTTCGAAGCGTACACTGACTATTGGCGGAAGACCCCCGCGGTGAAGCGTCTGGTGTTCAAGATGGTGCCGGAAGCCACGACGCGCCTGGCCATGCTCAAACGCCAGGAAGCCGACGTGACCTATGCCATCTATGGCCCGCTGGCGGAAGACGTCCAACGGGATAAGACCCTGACGTTGGCCTACACGCTGGCCGGTACCGAGTGGGGCAGCTTCGTCGATATGGATGATCCCACGTCCCCGTGGCATGACCGGCGGGTCCGGCTGGCGGCCAATCACGCCGTCAATCGCCAGGCCCTCAACGAAGCGGAGACCCTGGGCTATTCGAAGCTGCTCGGGGGGATCATCCCCGAGACGTATGACTTCGCCCTGCCGTTGGAGCCGTATGCGTATGATCCCCAGAAGGCGAAAACCTTGCTCACCGCGGCGGGCTATCCGCAGGGGTTTGATGCCGGCGCGTTCTCGTGTGATGCCGTGTATGCGAGCCAGATCGAGGGCGTGGTGAACGATCTGACGGCGAGTGGGATACGGGCCAAGGTGCGACCCCTCGAACGGGCGGCGATGCTCGCCGCCGTGCGCGAGAAAACGGTGAAAAACCTGGCCCGGGTGGGCAACGGAGCCCCCGGGAACGCGGCGACGCGGATCGAAACGTCGATGCTCAGTACCGGGAGCCTGTCGTTCCTCAAGGACCCCGAGATCGATCAGTGGTTCGCGCAGCAGGCCCATGAACGCGACCGCCCGACGCGGGAGGCCTTGCTGCACAAGATTCAACAGAAGGCCTATGACGAAGCCTACGTTCTCCCGCTCTGGCAACTGGCCTTCCTGTGTGTCACCGGCCCCCGGGTGGCGGTCTCCGGCATCGGCCTGATTCCCGGGTATATCTACTCGGCCCCCTATGAAGAGGTCCGGTTGAAAGCGTAAGGGGCCAACATGTCGCCCGTCGCGACTCCAGGGCCATGGGATCCGTGCACGTGGACAGCTCCCGCAGTGATCCCGCGAGAACCGTGTCCAGGAGGCTCGTGGTGTGTGGCTCCCTTGGCAGCATAACCCGTTCACATCCGTATAGACGGTTCGCGGAGACTACAGTGCGACGGAACAGGTCAAAGCGCCTCCCAATGATCGCTTGCCTTCCTGCTGGCTACCAGTTCCGCTCCCCTTGAGACATATGGGGTTTCGGGCAGGCATGCCGCGGGGCCGCGTCATACCATGCACGCGTGTGCCCCCCTAGGCTTTCACGCCTACCCGCCACGGATGCGCACCACGCGGCCCTATGCTCCAGTGCCCGTGATACGAGCCCTATGCCCCAGGGGCCCTGCGGATGCTCCACCCTCGCCAATCCGGTGCGCGGCCACGGTGCCCGTCGTGCAGAGCCTGGGCCTCGCCCGTTCCCGCCCCATCGTGGGCGGACGCGGCGCATCGACACGAGCCCCCCGTCAGTCATGGAGAGACGCATGCGTCCATTTACGCGAGGTGTGCCTCGCCCCCTCCCGTTCTACGGGTGGTGGATGGTCTGGTTGGGCGGGTTCCTCAGCTCCCTGAACAAGACCGCCGTTAATAAGGGCTTCCCCGTGTTCGTGGCCCCGGTCCGCGATGGCTTTGGGGCCAGCAACGCCACCGTGGCGTTCATCTTCTCGCTCGCGCGTGCCCAAAGCGGGCCGACCGGCCTCCTGGCCGGCTGGTTCATCGACCGATTTGGCCCGCGCCTGGCGGTGGTGGTCGGGGCGCTGCTGAGCGGCGGTGGATTCCTGGCGCTGGGCTACACCACCAGCCTCTGGGCCTTCGGCGTCCTCTATCTGCTGGTGGTCACCACGGGAGCCAACCTCGGCTTTTCGTATGCCCTTGCCGCGTTGATCAATAACTGGTTCTACCGCCGCAAGGCCTTTGCCATGTCGGCCTTCCAGGCGGTGGATTCCTTGGTCCCCGCCGTGCTCGTGGGGGTCGTCGCCCTGGCGATTGCCGCGTTGAGCTGGCAGACCACGGCCAAGGTCATGGGCCTCGTCATGCTGGTGGTGATCCTGCCCCTGTCATTCTTCATTAAGGATTCGCCGGAGCGTCTGGGTCTCACCATGGACGGGGACCCGGCCGGCGGTGCGCCGGACCCGCCCCGCTCCCCACCGGCCCGGCGCGCCCGGTGGGCGCCACCCCCCTGGCGGCCCCCCGAAGAATACAGCCTGCGCCAGACAGTGCGCTCCTGGACGTTCTGGAACCTCACCGGGGGGACGGCGTTGCGCTTGCTCGCGAAAACGGGCGCGACGGTGCATCTCCTCCCCATCATGGCGAGCAAGGGCGTGTCCGAGCAGACCGCCGCGTTCCTGTTGGGCGGGCAATTGTTCCTGACGGTGCCCCTGTATCTGGTGCTCGGCTGGGCCGCGGACCGCTTCCCCAAACCGTCCGTGCTCATGTGGGCCTCCCTGGCCGGCACCGCCTCGTTCGCGCTGCTGGCCTTGCCCTGGCACGGCACGGGCGTGCTCCTGACGTTCGTGATCCTGTTCGCGATGTGCGACGCCAGCGCGCCGACCAACTGGGCGGTGGTCGGCGAGTATTTTGGGCGCCAGACGTTCAGTCGGCTGCAGGGCTACATCCAGTTGGCGAACTTTCCCGGGGCGCTGGGCGCCCCGGTGTTTCTGGGGTGGTGGTACGACCATCACCACAGCTATGCGTTCCCTCTCTGGATCTACACTGGGGTGTCGCTGGTGGGGGCGTTGACGTTCGCTGTCCTCAAGCGGCCCCCTAGCGCCGCGCCGGCGCCAGGCGGGGCGTCAGCGGCGCCACCGGCCACGGCGGTTGGACGTCCACACACCTCTGACTAGCCGTGTTGGCCAGGGTGTAACTTTGCACGCTCAATGGCAGTGATTTTTACGGATTAATTGGCGTAGTCAGGAACGTCACGTGAGACCTCTGGAAGTCCGAGGAGATTCCGAGAAGCAGTCTTTCTTGGCAATGTAGGATCAGTGCGCCACGCTATGACAAAGGCTTTCGCCTCTGCCCGAACAAGAACCTCACCGTTCATTTTCGGCAAAGTTGACGTTCCAAGGTCTCCCATGCACCTCCGAGGTGGGCGGACACCAGCGCCAAATAGGATGTCGGCAAGGATTCGCGTCAAAAACTCACGGAGCTTCGCAACGTGCGGTATTACCCTCTTTGACCCGTCCCTCAAGGATTGTCGTTGACACCCTCGCTAGGGTTCACTACACTTTGCACCCATTCGCCCTACCTCGGGGACTCATTCCTTCCGTGGCTGCTGCAGTGGAGAGGAACTCCGTCGATGCTGAAGGCCACGAGCGCCCCCTTCCACAAGTCTCGAGTTCTGTTTAGTCCCCCCTACACAGCCCGATTTCCTTATAAGGCTACAACTGCTCACCTGCCGCTAGACCCTTCCCGCCGGGAGGGACATCGTCCGGCTCAACTGCTGCGCTGTATCTCCACTGGGTCCACATATGCCAAGGAGGCTTACTATGCATGGCACGCGGCTGCCATTGGTCGGGGTTGTCTCCGTGTTATTCGTGGCTTTCGGGTTGGGCACAGGTGGGCGAGCCCAGGCCGATTTCTCGGTGAACCTCTCTGGCCAGGAGACGGCCAGAGGGGTTGTTAAGGGTGTCGGCAGTGCCAGAAACCTGCCGAAGCACCCTGGCCAGGTCGTAGAGGACAGCATTGTCGTCGGCGGCAGATTCGGCGGATGGATTGGCGGCACGGGGCCAGAACCGGATCCTGACGATGTCGGGCCGGTTGGCTGGGTGGTCCCTCCCGGTGAGGGCGGTCACTGGAGCATCGTCATCGATTATTGCTGCTTCAGCACCACGGAACCCGTGGACCCTTTTCTCACAATCGTCGGCGGCAGCTGGGATCTGGGGTTCCCCGGCGGCAGCCGCTTCTCGGGCAGCGTGGAGAGCGGTACCGTCCAGTTCCCCGCGAGTTTAGAAGAGGACCTCGGCTGCGGGCCAGGCGTCTCGACGGTCTCAGCTGTTCTTCTGTTTGATTCCGGCGAGTCTGGTGGCGCCGAAGCTTGTTTGGATGATCTCCATGCCTTCTTTAACCTCGAGGAACCGCCCTTTCAGATTCCTATTTGGGGCACGCTCCACCAACCCTAGAAGGTCTTCCCAATCCTAGGGGACGCCAACAAAGAGGATGTGTGAGCCCTGCGGCGTCGCGACTTGCCCCACCGGGATCAGATGCTGTTTACTAAACCTCAGCTGCAGAGTTCGTGTGCAGGGGTTAAAAGCTGGGCCTTGTGACAGGCTGTTTCTGGTGTTTACTAATCTGTAGTTTAGTAAACGCGTTGGGTGAGGAAGACGCAGATAGTGTGCTTGCTCAGCGATCCGTGAGTTTTTGACCAGAATCCTTGCCGCCGTCCAAATAATGTGAAAACAGCACCGCCGCTTAATGTATAAAGTCACAAACGGTCGTTTTCTCACACGACTCCTCGATCGCCCTCCAGCACTGACGCGGCGAGTAGCCGCTATTCGCCCGGCCGAGCGCTGCGTCTCGTGAGGTATTTCCTGTCAGTCCTGAGTCCTTCCGCAGTACAATGGGTCGGAAGCGAATGGCATTCAGTTAGGAAAAGCCAAAGGGGGAGCCTATAGTAAATTCAGATACTTACAGTTCAACAACTTCGCGATTTCGGCTCTATTTCGGGCTTAACTTAATGCCATTCGGGTCGGAAGCAACAAAGGTACGCAAAGTTGCATAGATTTTTGGAAGACGCTGTCGTATCAAGAGGTTACCAAATTCTTGGGTCTGCAACATCTGCGCAAAATGTGCAGAAAATGGAAAAGTAAAGGGAAACGTAACATCTTGATATTTCTACCATCATAACTCCCTGTGCAACTTTACGTTCGTTTGTTGCGATTTACCCAGCGATCAGGTTTCTCCCAACACTACAATAGCATCGGCCAAGGTGCGAAACTCGCCACCAGTTCAAAAAGACGCACGAGATTTTTTGGCAGGCCGTAAGTGGCAATCGGCACTTTCGGCCGAACCGTGTGTCAAAAAGTCAAACCAATCCTTTTAGTACCATAAGGAAATTCGCCAGGATCCCGCTGGCCGGTTGACAAGGAATTATAGCGAAGCCAGCACATAATTATGACAAAGCACACGACTGCGACCGAGCAGCCCAGAGCGGGGATCGAGCCGGCTGTCGAACGACGTATTGGACTGGGATGGTTGCGTGGCTCGTTGCTCAAGGCGATTGCGGCAACTGGGGAGGGGTGGGCGATGGGGCCGTGGGATAAGAAGCCACAGCCCACGGCTGGCCGGTTAGCCAACCACTGGGAAATCCACGCAGAGAATTTTGCGGAACTTGCCCTCAAAGGGGTCGTCCCGAGAAACTATCGGAAAAATCCTAAGAGTGCTCAAGCCAAGGACTTCCAGCATAAAATAGCTGCGTGAATCGGTAAAACACGAGGGTTAACGAGGTGAGCAAAAAATCGCCGCCTTATCTGGAACAGGAGTTACACGTCAATCCGGTGGAATCTCTTGCGGCTGCCAGATCGCGCGAGGCATCGACACCAACATGACCCAGTACCTAAGCACCTCTTCGCGCATACCGTAACGCGCCGGCCTCGCCCGTGTTGCGCTCCCGCATGGTCCCCCGGGTGCGAACAATCTGGGAGATTACCATGGCAGAAGTCTGCTCGTTCGACCGATCGGGAACTGCCGCCAGCTTTGTGCTTGGATGCAAGCTCGACAGCATCCCGTTCAGCGCTTACCACATATTGATAATCGCTGTGCTCGCCCTCGTCGGCGTGGTCGAGGGCTACGATCTGTCGATGACCGGCTTGCTGCTGGTGTTGGCCAAAGGGCCGCTGCATCTGACCGGGGCCGCGATCCGTTGGCTCGTCGTCGGCCCGACCTTCATGGCGTGCGTCGGCGGCTTCGCGTCTTCGGTAGTATCCGACCACTGGAGCCGCAAGACTGTCATGCTGGTCGGCGTGGTCGCCACTACCTTCTGCACCTTGTTGATCCCGCTGGTGCAAAACGCCGAGCAGCTGATCATCCTGCGTCTCTTGACCGGCCTTGGCGCGGGCGGTGCCGTCTCGGCGGCGTTCCCGATCGCCGCCGAGCTGATGCCCGCTCAGCATCGGCGCACTTACGGCGCCGTCTATGAGATAGCGCTGGCGGGTGCCTTCACCTTGCAGCCATTCATCGCCTTCCTGCTCGCCGACAACCCGTATGCGTTTCGACTGCTGGCACTGCCGGGCGGGCTGGCGTTGTTCGTCGTGCCGGTGCTCGTCTATTGCCTCATCCCGGAGAGCCCGCGCTGGCATTTGCGCAAAGGGCAACCTCGGGCGGCAGTCGACCTCGTCAACCGGCTCGTCAGGCGGTGCGGCGGCCGCGTGCCACCGCTGACGGTGGAGGCAGTCGGTGACCACCTGGAAACCGACCGCGAGCCGCTGCCGCCCTATTGGGCATTGTTCGGCCGCGGCCAGCTGCGCTGGACCACGGTCGGGATTTTGCTCGGCATTTGCGCCGGCACCGCCGGTTTTCAGATTCACGTGCTGCTGCCAAAGGTGCTGGTCGATCAGGGTGCGGCCGTCACCTTCAGTTTCGGGGTGAGTTCTTTGGTGTACTTCGCCAGCATCCCAGGAAAGGCCTTCACTGGGTTTCTGATGGAGGTCATCGGGCGGCGGTGGACGATCACTTATGCGCTCGCCGGGTCGCTGCCCGGTCTGTTCCTGATGCTGATGGCACACCGGGCGGGGGCATACGCGAGCGTAGTAATGGTCACCGGCGCGCTGATCACCGGCTTCACCGTGCTGTCGGCCTTCTCTGCCACCCGGGTCTACCTCTCCGAGCAGTTCCCGACGGCGCTGCGCGGGCGCGGGCATCTCTTCGGCGAAGCGTTCAGCCGGCTCTTCGCCGGCGTCCTGGCGCCCTTTCTGCTCGAACCGCATACTGGCTCGCCGACGATTTTCTTCGGCACGATTTTAGTGGTCGTGGCGATCGGCGCCTTCATCCCGCTGATCTTTGGCCGCGAGACCGTCGGTCAGCTCGAAACCGTGACCGAGGGCGTGCCGGCACCCGCCTGACGCGGCGCCGCCCCCACCCGACAATTGGAACCGAAGTGTCTCATGTCAGAAAACACGCCCCGTGCCGTTGCTGGTGTTGCGGAGTGTGGTGCTCCCCCAACATGGGACAAAATGATGCGCAACCGTAAACACCTGGTGGCCGCCGAAGTCGAGGAACCCTAGTGGTCAGGAAGCACTCCCTAGAGAACTGGCCCAATTTCGCACGATTGGTTGCCCTCTACGTGAATCACCAAAAGTGATACTGCTGGCGAAGTCATTTTCGCTAGGGATGAACTGGCCGACAAACCGACTTTACAAGCGCATCCCACCCTTACATCGTGCTTGGGTCCGACTTCGCCATCAGTATCAAAAGTGACGAAGACCCAAAGCGTGGGCTGATTCTCAAATAATGTGGGCTCTTGCGCACTTTTGGTGATACTTTTTCAGCCTAACCTTTTGAACTCAAAAAATTATTGGACGATAGCCCTCAAACATGTCCGCGCGGCATAACTGCCCGGCGCACAAAGCCTTTCGGGCCGCCATCACCAAAAGTGCGCAAGAGCCCAGATAATTTTGAAAGTTACAAAGAGCCTTCAAGCGTCCACATCCGTCTACAAGGGTGGTGGATCTACCACGCCAGTCGAACTGGCAGTACTACTCGGCGAGTCTCACGTGTTCACACACGATGAGGGTGGACCGCAGCCATCGGTCACCGGAGGGTCCTCCACAAACACCATTGACGTCGTCGTGAAAACCGCTTATAAGATTCAGTGCTTGAGAGGTTTCTTGGTGTGAGCTCTGCGCCTTATAGCATAGAGCTCTGGTCAAGTGCAGGACGATGAAGCCCGGTGCAGCCGACCAGTTGTCGCCCCTCGTGACGCCTCGCCAGTCTTCCAGCACCCCCTCGTGTCCCACACGATCCTGTTGCAGTGCTCCCCGTGGAGGTCATGCCATGATGCAGACACGGAGTCTTGAAGGTCTTTGTCACGCGGCTGTCACCGTGACGCTCCTGCTCACGTTCAGCGCGAGTAGCTGGGGCCACACCCGCCCGGACCACGCGCCCGTCGGGTCACCGGCCGCTGACCAGGCGGCACGGGCCCGAGGCCGCCCCGCTCAACCGGCCGCCTGCCGTGATACCACCCCCCACCACGTGACGTTCGTCGAGGTCGAACCGGGCGTCCGGCTGGAGGTGCTGGACTGGGGCGGCGCGGACAGGCCCCGGACCATGGTGCTGCTCACCGGGCTCGGTGACAACGCGCACGTCTATGATGGGTTTGCATTTCAGTTTACGGACGATTTTCATGTCATCGGGATTACCCGCCGAGGTTTCCTGCCCTCCAGCCAGCCGGAACATGGCTACGACGTCGAGACCAGGGCCCGCGACAATATCGCGGTCCTCGATGCCTTCGGCATCCGCAAGGCCACCTTCGTCGGCCATTCCCTCGCCGGTTCGGAGCTGAGTCAGTTCGGCGAGGTGCACCCCACGCGCGTAGAGCAATTGGTCTATCTGGACGCCCTGGACCTGGCCGAGCGCTTCTCCCCCTTGCGCCTCGAGCCGCCTGGATTCGATTCTCTGTTTACGAGCGCCACCTTAACATCGTTGTGGACCTATCAAGCCGCGTCGGCGCGGTTTGTGGCACAGCGCGAACCGGACCCAGCGGTCTGCATAGGTGTGCAGTTTGACAGCCACGGAGCGATTACAGGTTCCACGACGCCGGACTGGGTCAGCGCGAAGCTGCTTGAGGGTGTCGCGGGATCGGTCAATCCGCCGGTGAACTGGGCCACCATCGCTGCGCCACGGCTCGGCATTTTCGCTCTATACACCCTTGAGGCGAGGCAGGCCTGGTACTGGTACCTGACTGCCGCCGAACAAGCCGCCTTCGATGAGGCGTGGCCCCCCATTGTGGCCTGGTACCAAGAGACCATCAGGAAGTTCGCTGACCACAACCCCATTCAGCCTCTTCTCCTGCCCGGAGCTCCACACTATGTGTATATCAATCATGAGACCGATGTCGTTCTGGCGATGCGAAAGTTCTTCGGGTTGCCTGTGGGGGGCAATTGACCGGCGATGAGTCCCGCCAACCACGACGAGCCGTGGCCCTTTCCCCTCGCTAGCCATCCGGGGGAACGGGATCATCCCCCGAGGCCAAACAACATCCTGGTGCATCACGGGCGACACGAGCCACGTCGTCGCGGCCGGCTGGGCCATCAGCTGGCCTTCACCAAAAGCGCCCCAGAGCCCACGCTGCCTGAGAACAACCCGAAAACAGCTGTTCGGACCCACATGCTGTGAGAATGACCGGCGAGCGCTGTGCCCCGCGGCCCACCGTTTCTCGTTGACCAACCTGCCACATCCTATTACACTCGCACTGACGCCTTGTGCCGTGTCGTGTCTCCCGACTGTTCCGCATGCTATATACGCGCAGGAGCCCGCCGATGGGGCCCGCCAGCCGTTCCCCAGCGATGCTCATCATCGCCCTTGCGCTCAGCATCCTCGTGGCGCTGGTCGCCGCCAGCGCGCCGCTGGTATATCCGCGAAGCATCTCCACGGGTTTGGACGATTTAATCTGCAAAATTTAATTTCCTTCCCCAATGCGTGGCGCGTAGAATGCCCCCACACGTCCGTGAGCTCAGGAGGCCCCCATGACGCGCTGCCGTATTGGGTTTCTCGTCACCCTCGTCCTCACCATCCTCATGGCGCCGCTCGCCATCAAGGCGCAGCCGGCAGCGAAGGTCTGGCGCATCGGGTACCTCACGCCGGCCGAAGCCCCAAGGGCGACATTGATTGAAGCGTTGCGCACGCTCGGCTACGTCGATGGTCAGACGGCGCGATTCGAGATCCGGACGGCCCAGAACGATCTCGATCGGCTGCCGGCACTGGCTGCTGACCTGGTCCGCACGCCGGTCGACATCATTGTCGCGGTGAGTCCGCCCGCGATTGTCGCGGCCAAGCAGGCGACCACCACGGACCTCCGGTAGCAAATGGCCAATTTATAGCGGTAGGGTGAGGGGCACCCTCGGTCTGACCTTGCTATCTATTTAAAAAAACAACAGATTCCTTAGATGGCTGATCATTTACGAGTTCCTAAATGATCAGCTCAGCAGTCAGAAAAAGGCCATGATTTTACGGGCAGATGTGGGGCGGATTTCCGAGACCCTTTTTGATCACCCCAATATTCTAAGCTAGAAAAATCAATCAGTTTGCGTGGAAAGCGGTTGCCCGTATGGTATACACCGCTCATTTTCGTCCGTCTGCTACTGAAGGTCCACGGAGCACGCGATCTCGCGGGAACGGCAAGCCATCCTCCGGGCGCTCAAACGCGCCGAGCGCCCGATGCGACCCGCGGAGGTCGCCGACCTCCTCGGCAAGCCACGCGACAATATCAAGTATCTGATGTGGCGGATGGGTCAGGCGGGGACCATCGCCACTCAGGGGGATGGCACCTACACGGATACGACTAACCGTCCTCACGCACCATCTGACACGAACCGCACTCACCCCACTCACCGTCCAGGGAGCCATCGGGTTAGCGCGGTTCGTGACCCCTCTCCGCCGCCACTCACCATCGTCCATCCGGTACAATCCCCTGATGTCAATGCGATGCCGGACACGACGCGGGCGATGAGCGCGGTTAGCGGGATGGGGGTACCTCCTGGCGCATGTGCTCGGCCGCTGGCCTCGCCGCGACGGTTTGCGAGTGAAGAGGCGTCCTGGAGGCAACCGGATCTGTTTCCCGGATGTGTCCAGCGCTTCGACACCGAGGCGGAGCTCAACTGAGGGGGGGCCTTGTTGACCACTCAAAAACCTGAGGTATCCGCGACACTGCGCCACGGATGGGAACCCGTGCATCTGCACGATTTGGTTTCCTTCCTTATCGTCATCGGGAAGGGGAAACACATTGCGAGGTAAGCGGACGGCCATCATCCTTGGTGCTGGAGCCTCCTATTGCTACGACGATGGCAATGGGCCTCTCCCGCTCCAGAAGGACATTGTCGGCCAGCTCGGCGGCATGTTTTGGTCCCCAGGCGTCGAGCCAGGAAACTTCATTGGGCCTGCTGGTCTTAGTTATTCTAGGGCCATCGCCAACGTCATGCAGGAGCGGTACTCTATCCCCGCGGACTCGAGCTTGGAGGCCAACCGCTTGGCATTCTGGGATGAACTGCGGAAACGTGGAGAGTCCTTGGAGTCTGTGTACGCCGATCTTGAACGAAGCCTAGCGCCCGACCAGCAGTATCTCCTCGATGAATTCGCGGCCATCCTGCGGACAAGTGTGAAATTCCCAATCCCTTCCCGAGAGCCGCAGAATGTCTGCAGACATCATCGGCGTCTTGCGGAAGGATTGGAGCCTGAGGATTACATCATCGACTTCAACTGGGACTCCCTGATAGCGGACGCACTGTTCTACTGCTGCCCGTTCTGGTTCCCCCGTACGGGCTTCGGCTATCGGCGGCTTGGGGTCATCATGCGCCCTGGACCGAAGGTATTCACCGTGGGGTCACTTGTGCAGCTCTATCACATCCATGGCTCAGTGCTATTGTATGAGATGCTCGAGGGCGGTCCAGAGTCCAAGGGCAATGGCGCCCTCTTCTATCTCGGCCCTCCCGGATACACTGAGATAAATAGCCTTCAGACGCTCCTGGGCATCTCGCCGGATAACCAGTCCCCTACGAAAAACCCCTCGGAGGTTGAGTCAAGGGCCGTGGGGCGCGGCTACCTGTGCTGTGATGGCCGATGGTTCGGGCAAAGCAATGACCGCTGGCTCAAGCCGATCTTCGTCCCGCCCAGCATGGAAAAGGGCGAATACCGCCATGAGTATCACCGCCACTTGCGTACGGCCCTTCACACCATACTGCCAACCACGGAGTCTTTTTTGGTGATCGGCTACAGCTTCCCGCTAGCAGACATCGATCATCTCGCAAAGCTCTTCGTACCGGGGGTCATCCGCGCCAACGCGGAGGTGATGACCGTCGACCCCTCGGGGCCTGACCCAGCGTTTCAGGGCCGTGTACGCCAGGCCTTCCCCGGCATCGAGACGTTCGACTTCACGAACACTGACTTCAGGACGTTCAGCGCAGGACTTGAGGTCACAGAAGGGCAAATCTTCCCGTAATAGACCATTATTTTGCAGATTAACTCGTCCAAATCCGTGGAGTCAATTCGCAGATATACCCTCATGCACTCCCCACATCCGTGAACGCAGGAGGCGACCATGGCTGGCCATGGCGTGTCACGGCCGATGAAGGATCCGTACGAAACCGTGTTTGATCGGCACAAGACCCCGGTTGACCAGTCGACGGGTCGTGTCGCGGCACGTCGGGCAGGCGATGCACTGGCTGCTGGCCCACGGCGTGCTCCGGCGGACGGCGTTGTTCGTGCCCGGGTCGGGACCTACACGTTGGGAGACTAGGGGATTGCTGTAAGGCGCGTCACACCTGGCCATGGGTTCCTTACTGCGGCCACCGATGGCCTGAACTTGCTGCGGTATCGTGGCTGACCCTGATGCAGGCATGTGGGTATTGGTGATGCTCCACGAGTCTCGATCAGAACAGCTTTGAGGACGGTGTGAATCAGGCCGTCAGCGACGCGTAGAGGAGGTAGGAGGGCAGGACCAATCGAGGTGATGATACAGCAGCGCTTTTGCGGTTGGTCTATCGTGGACATGGCCTCGTCCATATATTCCCTCCATGGCAGATCGGTCCCACTTACACTTCATCCCACCAGGCCCGCGGCCACAGCCCCCCGCACGCCGGGCATTCTTCGACAAGGGGGAGGAGCTTCGCCAGATCCCGGGAGATCGTCGCCGGGTGGACCCCCAGCGCCGCGGCGATCCGCGCCTGCACCCCGTAGCCCCAGCCGAATGCCCCCAGGAGCCGCAGCACCTCCTGTCGCCGCACGCGCGCCCGAAACTGGCGCACGGCGTTGTATTTCCGGCGGCCGGCCGCCCGGCGATGCGCTTCGTCCGCTGACACCCGCGCCTGCCAGTTGTTGCGCACTTGTGTCCTCCACAGTCGTGCCCGCTTCTCGCGCGCGCGAAGGTTATATGGCCGCGCTCCGGAGGTCAGTCTAGCAACGAGTGGTTGAGAGCGCAATCAGAAGATGTCAACGCTGCGAGGCTCCCGAGCCCGGTTCCCTGTTGCGCGCCTGTGCACAATTCTGATACTGGGGATTGTTTAGCAAACGGACAAAAAACAACGGCAACGCCACAGGCCCCTCTTCTGTGTCCTATATAGTTACACTATAAATACATTACAAACGTATTGACACCGTAACATTGCCGTGATAGGTTGTGCGGTGTGAATGGCACATTCGACCAGTTACCGAGAGGAGGAGCTATGGCAGAAGAAATCGGAACTGTCCAGCTACGCCTACCTACGTCGCTGATCGATCAGGCGGATACCTTAATTGGGGTACTGAGCCGCGATCGCGATCTGAGCGCAGCTGGGCGTATTACTCGCGCCACAGTGCTCCGTCTAGCGGTCGCACGTGGACTAGAAAGCCTCGCCAACCAATATGGACAGACTGAGACCTCGGGAGAATAAACGATGGGGAAGTGTCCACCACTAGCGGATAGGGGTACACACAACATGTTGTGTACACCCCGACGTGGTGAGCCGTCTGGGTATGATTGAAACCCGGCTGACGAGCATTGATGGACGCCTGAACGATAAGGCAACCCAGTCCCTAGTGAATTTCTGGGGCGGATTTGTGACGGCCTGGACCGCTATCCTCGTCGGAACGGTGGTCGCAGTCCTCAAACTGTGGCCGTAAATCACACGGTCTCAAAATGTTGCAGTCGCCGATGACCGTCAAATCGCTAAGAGTGAGAGATTTCGGAGGGAACCATGCCAGACGAGTTGATCTATGCGCGGGGGCAGAGCGATCAGGACGGAACCTATTTTGCTGTACCGTACCGCGTCATTAAGCGGACGAAGACGCGCATCTACGTAGCCCGCGACATCTACAATGAGATTTCTCGGGCGTGGTGGGATGACCACCCTGAACATCGGCGGTGCTTTACACTCGACCGTCAGAAGTTTGAGCGTCACGGGTGTGCGTACTCGCCAGTGAAGCATGGCATCTTCTTCTCGACCGAAGAGGCCGTCAATGGCGATTGGATCGCCGAGGTGCCCTTTTAACACTAGGAGAGATACATCTCATCAAATAGGAGAGGCCATGGCACGAGCCAGACGTCAGCACGGGAGACAGGGGGCTGAAGGTGTGCATACGCCGCCGAAGCTCACCCTGGAGGTGTGTCCGGTGTGTGGGGTGTCGCGTTCGGAGGCGCTGCCAGACCTCGGATGGCATCTCCAGAGCCATCGGCCAGCAGAGCCCTGCCGGAAGTGTACGGAGCACAAAGGCTGGACGCTCGATTGGGACGGGGTGCAGTATCCCCGGCCGGATGTGAGCCTATTTTACTGCGACCCATGCGGGAAGTACGCACCCGTAAAGGCATCACCGGAGCAGTGAGACCCGAGCAGAGCGCCCTCGCCGGCTAGCTTGAAGCGCTCCGCTCTTCGGAGGACGTCCCGCGGGGGGATCGACCTCGCCGCGAGTATACCATAAGGATATATCTTGATGAACACAGAACAGACCAAGCCACCGTTGGACCGCGCCCTTTTACAGCTTCGCATCGTGTTAGCCAATGCCTTGACGGTGACGGATGCGATCTGCGCCCTTCGACCGAGGGGAGATCATCTCTTGCCGAGTCTCTACACCGAACTACAGACGTTGCAGCGCGTGGTGGGGCGTACCCGCACGGTGTTGAGGCGATATCTGCCACCTGAAGAAAGGAGCGATGGATGAGCTTATATCCTGAAGGACACCCACCCTTCACGCTGCGCGGGGTCGTGGCTGAGGAGGAAATGACCGTAGAAGGTATTAGGCTCATAGCGCACGAGCGCAGCCTGCACACCTGCCTGAATGGTGCCTATACCGACCTCATGATGAGCCGCCATTATTTAGAAACACTGCGCGCGCACCTCTTTCGTGCGGAGCAACTGATTGAGACACAGCCCCTGCCGGCGAGAAACCTCTTCATCTTACTCGCGCACGACACGCCCGCGATGCTGGAGACGCTCAAAGCGGCGCAGAAATGTGTAGAAGAATGGTTTGAGTCTGAGACCTGCAAGCGCATCCTGACGAAATATCCGAAGAGGCCACGTTCGCGGCCAACCTCACAGCATACTACTGAATGACATTCATTGGAGGACTGACCATGGCCACCTATCGTGTCACCATCGAGTTAACCACGCAGTTAAGCGGAGAAGTCGAAGCCAATTCCGCGGAAGAAGCCGAGCCGCTCGTAGAGAAGATGTACCAGGAGTACAAGCAAGGTCGGAAGACCCACGTCACCGGCACAGACCAACGTCGACGTGTTGAGTTAATCTCCGCCGACGATCCCCGGCGATGGCAACCTGTTGGGCAGTAGCCATCAAGAGGATTATCGCTGCTAAAAGAGTGCCCATGAACGACCTTCCACACCTCGTCTTTTCACCGTTGCACCGGCGCCAAGGGCTGGCGGATATTCATGGGATTTGGACGAGCGATGAAAGACATACTCTTTCGCGGATACGAGTTTAGGCGCGAGATCATCCTCGCGGTGAACGATAAGGATCTGGATGGGCCACGTATCCCGATCCTTATGAACGTCCCGCATGTCAAAGCTCGCCACAACATCCTGGCTCATCGTCATTTTTAGTGACGATGAAAAGACTGCCATTTTGTCCATGACTCGTCTAGAGTGATGGCCCACGCATATCTTCCGTCAGACCATGACACGGCGTTCTACCCCCCACACGCATGAGGAAGGAGGATGGGCAAACCTCGTCACGATTTTGTGGCTCTTCGTCACTTTTGGTGACGAGGGTGGATGCCGGAGTCAGGCCAGCCATGATGATGCTGAACACGTGCGCTGTCCCTCTGCTCCCGTCACAAATAGCCAGCCAGCCGGTAATAGAGACGGGCCAGGAACTCTTGCACCACTTCGCGGGTGAGTTGGAGGCGGGTTCGGGACCCCTCTGCCTGGGACAGCTCATCAACCGGGGCTGGATGGACCGTGAACCCTACGTGCGCGAAGAGTGGCTGAGCCCTCACCATATGTTCTGGGTCTGTGACCAGGAGGATCGTGTGGACCCCCATCGGCTGGAGCAGACTAGCCAGGCGAGCCGCCTCCTCGCGCGTCGTGTGCACCCTGATTTCGGTGAGGATCGCCGTCGGAGCAATCCCAAGTTGGCGGGCCATCGCCGCCCGAACCTCGGCTTCCACGATGCCCTGCTTGTTGGCCGGCCCGGAGAACACGAGCCAAGGAGCGAAACCCTGACGATAGAGCAGGATGCCGTGCAGGGTCCGACGAAGCGAGCTTTCGCTCAGCACCCCGTAGGCATTGACGCTGCCGGCCAGCACCACAATCGCCTCGGCAGGCTCCAGCGGTGCTGGAATCTCCGTCCGATGGCTGAGGAGATTCGGCAAGGGGGTGTAGGCGCAGAGGACAAAGAGCAGGACTCCAGCCATTCCGAGCAACCGTAAGACACGAGAGGCCACCATTCCATCTCACCAAAAGTGACGAAGACCCACAAAATCATGACGCGGTTTGTGCGGGTGCCCCCCCCGCGCGCCGTCTTCCAGGGCCGCCACCCGCGCCACGGGTGCGGGTGCCCGCTAAGTCCTTGACGGTGTGGATCAAGTCCCGCACTTCGGGGACGACCATGAAGGTGATCGCGCGCGGGTGCGGGTGGGTCACCTGGTCGCTCCCGCTGCCGTTGGGTGGGCTAATTCCCACCTCGCGGCCTGGGAGCAATGAGCCCGCGCTGCTGCAGCCGGTGGGCACGGGATTGCGCGGCGGCGGCGGTGATCCCCAGGCGCGCGGCGATGGCGGCGGTCTCCAGGCCCTCGGTCCACAGGGCGATGAAGCGGGCCTCGGCCTCGGCAGGGGTCATGGGTGTCTCTCGGCCGCGACGTACACGAGCACGCTCAGCTCGGCCAGGGTCACCACGACCCAGACCAGCAGCCAGCGGCACCAGCGCTGCTCCCACGCCGTCATCGGCAGGGCACTCCAGCCCCAGCGCACCAGCCAGAAGCCCCCCCAGCAGACGACGGTGAGCGGGAGGGCGATCAGGAGGAAGTACAGCATCATCATGGTGCAACGCGGGCTCATGCCTCATCCTCGTCGGTGGGGGTCATCGGCAGCGCACCGCCAAACCGCGGCTCGTGGTCTGGGGCGTGCAGGTCCGTGACGGCGTCCTGGGTGGCGGCGTGATGGTCGTCTCCCACCGCTGCAGCGTCGGGCTCCAGGTCGACACCGCCCGCGTGCCGTCGTCGCAGAGGGTCTGCAGACGGTTCAAGGTCTTCTCTTCGTAGGTGGTGCGACGCACGGGGCCCGCCCAGGCTAGAGTGGTCATAAAGCCGAGCCTCAGGGAAACCCCCAGGGTCAGGCGGCGGCTCATGCGGGGGGTTCCTCCTCCTCGGGCAGGCCCAGGCGCCGGCGGGCCTCGCGGGTGATCTCCGCTTGGCGGGCCCGGACCTGCTGGGTCCACTCGCGCTCTTCGTCGGTCAGCCCCTCGTCGCGGATCTGCCGCTCCATGTCCCACAGTTGGCGCTGCAGCACCCACCGGCGCTGGTCAGCCTGCGCCTGGCGCTGGTGCCGGCGGTCGCGGACCATACACCAGATGCACACCCCCAGCAGAGGCACCATACTAGCGAGAGCCGCCAGGGCTGCGATCATCAGGGTCTCAGAATCCATGCGCAGGCCTCCGTGGGCCGGAAGTGCTCATCAAGGACTTGGGTCACCGGCCAGGGGCACACCTCTGGGACGGTGGCCAGCGGCAGCCGGTGGCGATCGGCTGGTGTGGTTGAGGTGTCCCGCACACGGGACGTGCTCGCGGACGTGTGTGCTCCGTGGCGCCTGGACGGCTTCAGACCTCCTTCATACCGGGGCTCGTCTCATCAACGGCGGCGTCTGCCCGATGATTGGTCGTGGAGGCCGTCGAAGGCGGCGCGCCGTCCACCGCCCGGAGTTGACCGAGCCACTGGGCGAGGTTCACGCCGGTCAGCGTGTGGAGCAATGTCGGGACTTCGGCGGCCATGCGCGTCAGATCCTCACTCAGCTTGTGAAGACCTGTGGCGGGGCCGTTCCCGGTGGAGACCACCGTAATCTTGTCCACGCGGGCGAGTGGCGCCGCCATGGCCGTGACGATCTCAGGCAACAGCGACATCAGCTTGTCGATCAGCGCCGCTTGGGTATAGCCTTGGTAGGCTTCCGCTTGCAGCCGTCGGGCGTTGGCGTCGGCTTCGCCTTTCCGGAAGATGATCGCCGCTTCAGCCTCGCCCCGGGCCCGAATCGCGGAGGCCTGCCCATCCGCCTCGACGGATAACCGCATGTTCTCGGCATGCGCCAAGGTCTCGACGCGCTGGCGCTCGATCTCGGCCGGTTTGAGCACGGTGGCCTGCAGCTCCTTCTCCCGTCGGGCGATCTCGGCGGTCTCCAGCTCGATCTGCTGCTGGCGCGCCGCGATGTCGATCTTCACGGCCTCGATGGCGACCTGCTGCTGCCTGACATTCGCCGCTAACTCGTAGGCTTTGTCGGCCTTGGCTTTCTGCGTTTGGATGTCCTCCTGATAGGCCGCTTGTTTGATGGCCAACTCGCGCCTCGCCTCCGCTTGCTTGGCCTCGGACAGCGTCTCGGCCAACACCCGCTCCTGATCGGCCAGCGCCCTGCCGGTCGCGGCCTCGCGTTCGGCCTGCGCTTTCCTGATCGCCGTATCCCGCTCCGCTTCCGCTTGGGCAATATCCGCGTCGCGTTTAATGCGGGCCACGTCCGGCCGGCCCATATTGGTGATGTACTCGTTCTGGTCCCGCACCTCCTTGATGGTGAACGAGATCACCTCCAGGCCCATCTTGTTGAGGTCTTCCGCGCAGGTGGCGCGCACGCGCTCGCCCACCATTTCCGGTTCTTTGACGAGTTGCTCCACCGTGAGTTGGCCGATGATACCACGGAGGTGCCCCTCCATGACCAGACGAATGAGGGCCTCACGTTCCTCGGGCGCTTTGGTCAGGAACTGCTCGGCCGCCGTCAAGATGGATTCCTGATCGGAGCGTACCTTGATTTGGGCCACGGCCTCCACGGTCACGGCCACGCCCTGCTTGGTGTAGAGATCCTGCGTTGGCGCCACGTCGAAGGACATCAGTTCCAGGGACAGCTGCCGAAAATTCTCCACCATCGGAAAGACGACCGTGCCACCTCCCTTCACGACGCGCGTGTCGCGGACGCCGTAGACGATCAGCGCCTCGTTCGGGCCGACCTTACGAAAGAGTTGGGCCATGGTCCCCATGAGGGCCAGCACCGCGACGATGAACACCCCGACCCAGATCCAGAGCATCTCCATCATCTCCCTCCCTGTCGAGTGACACCTCGAACGGGACGACGGAGGCAATGCCATGCGCGTAGCGCACGATGACGACGTCGGTGCCCAGCGGGATGTCCACGCCATCGTCGCTACGCGCCGCACACACGCGCCGCGCCCCATCCTGCACAAAGACCATCTCGCCCATCCCCCCGGGACGAATCCCACTCGTGAGGCGGCCGAGCGTGCCCACACGCCGACCCGCCGCGGGCTCCAACGGATGCTCGTGGCGTAAGAGCCACGCCACATAGCTACTGAGCACGAGGGTCCCCGCCATCCCACTGAGCAGCGTCAACACCAGGGTCATCCAGGCCCACAGCCGCGTATAATGGGTCAACAGATAGCCCGTCCCACCAAACCACGTGAGGAAGGAGGTCACCGTGAGCGGATTGACCAGCGACACGCGGGCGCCGTGTCCTGCGCCCGAGCCGTGCCCGATCCCGCCGTGATGCCACCAGCCATGCGGCAGATGGAGATGCGCGCTGCCGCCGATCACCGAACCGACGCTGAAGGCGACCCCGAGGATGAAACACACCAAGTAGAACGTCTCCCACGGCATCTGAGCCCTCCTCGCGCTCCGTCCGCGCCGTCGGCTGGGGTGGGGATGCGCCACTGATGCGCTGGGCCATGGACGATGAAGTGTTCCCCCTGCCACCCGGCCACATCATCACCGATCGGTGATGACCTCAGCTCACTCGGCAGCCCCTCGCGGCTGATCTAGTAGCGGTGCGCCACGCCCCTTGTTTCTCGACGGTCACGATATGCTCCTTGAAGTCCATGGCATCAACACGGCGGCATGCCGCATGCCGGTCTCCACGAGCGTGTCGCTGATGGCCTGGTTCCATAGGGCACGATACCCTTGGCGTTTGGGGCGTGTTATCCCGCGGTGGCGATGGCGATCTGTCGAGCGCCCGCCACTCTCCACCAACAGGTCGGCCGCGTTGAGCTGTTGACGCCGCTCAGAAGCTGTCAGGGCCCATTCGATCTCAAGCCCCATGTCCGGCGGCTGAAGCGTGCGCGTGTCCACGGGATGGCCGAGCGGAACGGGGCGCCGTGTGGGGATCCATCTGGCGAAGGTCTTGACGGGCGAGAGGATGCGATGGATGGTGGGATCTGACCACGAGCGCCGACCGTTCACCGTCACGCGCGGCAGCGACGTGTCGAAGGCCTTCGAGAGGCATGGCGTCCAGTCACGGCGCCGATCGGTCTGGTCCTCGACCCGCATGCACTTGGCGAAGCGCTGGAGGTCACGCTGCCGAACCTTCCGCGCGGCCGCATGGGTCGTCACCTCGAAGGCGACATCTCGTTCGGCCCACCACGTGATGGTGCCGGGCAGGTGCCTTAGAGGCACGAGGGCCGTTGACGTTCTGGACATTGTCGGGGCTCACCGTTGCGAGATTCGACGGAAAGCTAGACAAAACATCCTTTTTCTTGAGCCTTTTGTCCATAGTATCCCATGCGGTGCGAAGGAACACAAGGGCGCAGCCCAGACCGTTTGACGCAGGCTACCACTGCCTCTCACCCAGGAGACGCGCGGGCCCGCTGGGCATGAAACCGCCTCCCCACGGTTGAAAGCCTTCGTGACCACATGAGGCCTCGCGGAGGTGTACGCGCCAACCGATGCTCATTAGCTGTTGCAGCTCGCACTAACTGGACGCGGGGCTCGCAATAGAACACCCGTCCCGGCCCACAATCCGGCTCTTGCGCACTTTTGGTGATTCAGGGTACCTGAAGCACAATTGCCACGAGCGAGGAGAGGGGGGCACACGCGAAAATCCTTATTAATCAATGGAGAAATGAGCAATCTTCGCGCGATCGGCTGGGCCACCATCTGGCGTTCACCAAAAGTGCGCAAGAGCCGGATTGTGAGCTGAAAACGGCCCTTGTTTGCGAGCCCGGGTGATTTTGTTTGCGGACCGTTACAGCTATGGGTGGAACCGGCACTTTTGGGCCAGATGTGGGGGATGCAGACGGTGTGACAGGGGATGCTCGCCCAGAACTGCCAGGGTCAGCAGGCAAAACGGCCATACGTCCCAGGCTCGGCACGACTGATGGCGTCTGATCGCCGCTGCCGTGTCGGAGGTCCGTGTCGCGAACGGCTCGGCGGGCTCCTGCAATCCTTGGAGCGCGAGGCCTCATGAGTGTTTTGACCACACGGGATTGCGGCCACGCGTAGGAGCCACCCGCGCCTCCTGCCAACGCCGGCGCCTCTCAGGCCAGCAGCACGGCGATGATCCCGGTCAGAAAAATGCCATCAAACGTCCCAGCGCCGCCGATCGAGACCACCGGGGTCCGCAGCGCCGCGAGGTCCCTCAGATGGAGCAGATCAGCCCCGATCAACACCCCGAACGTGCCGGAGATGTAGGCCACCATGGGCGCTTGTGCCGGCGCCAGCAGCACCGCCGTGAGCGCCGACAGGATGGGAGGGATGAAGGCCGGCAGGGCGATGCCCAGTCCCGGCACCGGGCGCGCCAAGCGCTGTGCAATCGCCGCGACGATGGCGATGCCGAGCATCGCTTGCAGAGGATAGGCGGTTTTGGCCAATAGATAGATGGCCACCAGACACGGAATGACGGCGCCGCCGACGTTCACCGTCACCACGGTTTCGCGCGGCGTGACCCTGGGCACCCGCCACCGAAAGCCGAAGACGGGGACCACCGGATCGGTGACGACCTGCGCATTGCGGATGCGGTGGAGCGGGATGTTGATGGAGCTGCCGGCCAGGCACGCCAGCAAGAGCCCGAAGACCGCGCCGGGGGCGAGGCCCACCTTCTCGAAGGCGTAACTGATGGCGCCGACCATGATGAGGGTGAACAGCAGCACCAGGAGGACGAAGAACGCCAGCATGAAGAGCACGATCGTCGGCAGATAGAACATTTTCTCCTCTCCCACGCCCTTCACCCGTCGGGCGTGGCCTGAGAGCCCACCAGCGCCACGGACCCGACGCCGCGCACCGGCCGTCCACCAGCGCTGCCCTCCCACTATACCACCCGCGTGCGGCTGTGGGTATCGGGTTCTTGATCAGCGACGGTAGGCGTGATGCGCCGCTGCAAGCCAGCCGCGGGCACGCGCACGCCCCATCCCTGAGGAGAGGTGGTCCCCGTGCGAGGGCTAGTCCACTGGCCCTGCGCCACGACCTCGAACATCTCCCACGGGAGGTGTTCGGCCCAGCCCTCGTCATAATTACCTTTGAACTGGTTGCGAGTTTTACGTAGTGCAGAAGCTTCTCGCATGGGCCAAGGTGGAAGGCAACAGCTGCATACGAGAGCGGTGCGGTCAGAAAAATGCGTGGTACTCCGTGGTAGAGTGTGAGGCGGGAATGCGCGTGATCGCAGCGTTTTTTGGCCCGTGCGCTCCTTGGGCACTGACCTCGCCTAGATCAGTTTTCTCCCACTACTTCAAGAGGTTAGATCGATTCGCAAAACTCGCAACAAGTTCATAGGTTATATGTCGCCCTGAGACTTGATTACGCCACATTATTCGGCTTGTCTTCTCGGTATGGTCAACCGATCCGCCATAGCAGAGGAGACACGCATGAGTCACCCATTTTGTCCCAATCCCATTGTGTTGCAGCGGTTGTACACCGGTCCGTTGGGTGCGCATCTCGACACCTTTGCGCAACAGTTGGTGGCCCAGGGCTATGCGAGCTGGACGGCGAAGTATACCATGCGCCTGCTCGCCGACCTCAGCCACTGGCTCCAGCGACATACCCTCACGGCAACGGACCTCAACGAACAACGCGTGGACGAGTTTCTGCAAGACCGCTACCGGTGCTATCGTGTCCATCGTGATGATCGCCCCACCTTGCGTCAATGGCTTGAGCACCTGCGCGATCAGGGTCTGATTCCCGTACGGGTTGTCGAGACCCACACGAGTCCACACGACCGTATTGCATGCGACTTTCAGCACTCCCTGCTGCACCAGCGTCGTCTGTCGCCGACGACGGTGCGGGACGACCTCGAGACGGTACGGTGTTTTCTCCGCAGTCGCTTTGGTACCCAACCGCCCCGCCTGGAGGTCCTCTGCCCCCAAGACATTACGGACTTCATGTTGCAACAGGCGCGTCGCTATAGCCCCGCGCGTGCCAAGTTGCTCGCCACCGCGCTGCGGAGCTTTTTCCGCTTTCTGTTCCAGTGCGGGGTGATCGCCAACGACCTCACCCACGCCGTGCCAACGGTACCCAATTGGCGGTTATCGAGCCTGCCCCGGTTCATGCAAGCTGAGGACGTCGACTGCCTGTTGCAGAGCTGTAACCGTCGCACACCCAAAGGACAACGCGATTATGCCATCTTGCTCCTGTTGGCTCGGCTCGGCTTACGGGCCGGTGAAGTGGCCGCCCTGACCCTCGATGATCTGGATTGGGCGGCGGGCGAACTCCTGGTGCGGGGCAAGGGCACACGCCACGATCGCCTGCCGCTCCCCCATGAGGTTGGTGAGGCCTTAGCCGTCTATCTGCGTCACAACAGACCGCCGAGTACGACGCGGCAGGTCTTTGTCCGGATGCGGGCGCCACGCCGTGGCTTGACCAACGGTCGAGCGGTCACGACCATCGTGGCCCGAGCGCTGCTGCACGCCGGGCTCAATCCTGCCCTCAAGGGGGCCCATCTACTCCGGCATTCGTTGGCGACCCAGTTGCTCCACAACGGTGCCTCCCTGACCGAAATTGGTGAGCTGTTACGGCACCACAATAGCGAGACGACCCGGATCTATGCCAAAGTCGATCAGCGGGCCTTCGGCGCGCTCGCCTTGCCGTGGCCAGGAGGTGAGGTATGAGCCCCCTCCGCCAAGCCCTCAATGACTACCTTGCCCTGCGTCAAGCGATGGGATTCAAGTTGTCTGAGGCGCGCACGCAGCTGCCCCAGTTTGTCGAGTTTCTCGAACGGACTCCGGGCCCATACCTATGTCACCGTGTTCGGCTGGCTCGTGGTCACCGGTATGCGCATCAGTGAACTGGTAGGGCTCGATAGCAGCGATGTTGATCTCCAAAGCAGCCTGCTGACCATTCGCCACACCAAGTTTCGTAAGTCACGTTGCCTCCCGTTGCATCGCACCACGCAGCAGGCGCTGTCTCGGTATGTGGGCCAGCGCGACCGCGTGTATCCCATTCCCCAAAGCCCCAGCTTTTTCGTCTCCGAGCAGGGGAGGCGGTTACCCGCCTGTACGGTACGGGCCACGTTTATTCAGCTCTCCCGCCAGATTGGCTGGCGGAGACCACGCGATAGCCATGGGCCCCGCTTACACGATTTTCGCCACCGCTTTGCCGTCCAGACGCTGGTGCGCTGGTATCGGGAGGACGTCGATGTCAACCGTCCCTTGCCCGAACTCTCGACTTACCTCGGGCATGTTAAGGTCAGCGACACATACTGGTACTGGAGCGCCACCCCGGAGTTGCTCGGCTTGGCCACCCAACGCTTGGAGCAGGCACACAGGAGGCTCCCGTCATGACGACCACCATCGCCTTTCCGACCTTGTTGGAAACGTTCTTCACTGAACGGCTCCTGCGCCAACAGCGGGCCAGTCCCCACACCATCGCGAGCTACCGCGACACCTTCAGCTTGCTGCTGCGCTTTACCCAGCAACGGCGTGGTAAAGCACCGTCGGCGTTGACGCTGGACGATCTCGACGCGCCGGTGGTCAGCGCGTTTCTCGATGATCTCGAGCAGGCGCGTGGCACCAGCGCCCGCAGCCGCAATGTCCGCCTCGCGGCGATGCACTCGTTTTTCCACTACGCGGCACTGCGGGCCCCGAGCCACAGTGGCCTGATCCAACGGGTCTTGGCCATCCCCAGTAAGCGCTATGACCGCACGCCGATTGCGTTTTTGACTGGCGTCGAGATCGAGGCGCTCCTGGCGGTGCCGGATCAGCACACGTGGGCGGGTCGGCGCGACCGGACGTTGCTGTGGCTGGCGGTCCAGACCGGCCTGCGCGGCTCCGAGTTGAGCGGGCTCTGCTGGCAGGACATCACATTGGGTACGGGAGCGCACGTCCGCTGTCAAGGGAAAGGCCGCAAAGAACGGTGTACACCACTACGCCAAGACACGAGCGCCGCGTTGCGCGCATGGCAACGTGAACAGCAGAGTCGCCCCGAAGAGCCGCGGTTTCCCAGCACCCGAGGAGGGCCGCTGGGTCGTGATGGCGTGGCGTATCTGTTGGCCAAACATGTGGCCACCGCGCAACAGCACTGTCTATCCTTACGAGGCAAACGGGTCTCGCCGCAGGTCTTGCGCCACAGCGCTGCGATGGCGTTGCTGCACAGCGGTGTCGACTCGGCCATGATCGCGCTGTGGCTCGGTCATGAGACGATGGACACCATCCAGATGTATCTGCATGCCAGTCTTGAACTCAAGCAGCAAGCACTCGAGAAGACCACACCGGTGAACGGTCGGCCCGGTCGCTACCAACCGGATGATGACCTGTTGGCCTTCCTCAAACGCCTCTAATCATGTGGTGTAAAATGAGCTACCAGGCGAGAGCTCCACCGCGTTTTGCCATGCTACGCGACCTTAGTAGGTACGCCGGATTCTGGCGGATCACATGGGGCGAGACGGTCTTGGTGCGCAGGCTGGGGCCGGCCGTGGTCGCGACGTGGACGACCTGCTGGAGGAGATACATGACCCCATGCCGTGTCAATGGCGTCCCGCGGGCGTTGGGAAAGGCCAGCTGATCCGCCGCTGCACCCTCCTCCCGACACCATGCTTGCAAGACCCGACTGGTCTGCGGCCACAGGGGGACGGTGCGTTCCGTGCGGCCTGTGCCATGGAGGTCGAGGAAGGTCGTGGCGCCACAGCCGACCTGTGCGCGTCGCCGGGCGGTGATCTCGGAGACCCGCGCGCCGCGGTGATACCTGGTCAGGAGGAGGGCATGATCGCGGCGTCCCACCCAGTGGGAGCGGTCGGGGGCCGCCAGCAGGGCCGCCATCTCATCGCGGGTGCGATACCCCATCAGCTGCTGGTCTGCACGCGTGTGGGGGATGGCTCACACCCGCGTCGCGATCGTGAGGCTCTCAGGGTCCCGTCAGGCGCCAAACCGACAGAACGTCCGCAGGGCGGACAGGCGAATGTTCCGGGAGCGGACGGTGTGCCCGCGGTGGTGTTCCAAGTCGTCAAGGCAGGCGAGGAGCGTGGGGGCATCCAGATGGGGGACACAGAGCGCAGAAGGCGCCATCCCACCGGTCTCGTGCCCACAGGTCAACAGGAGGCGGAAGGTGTCGCGGCAACGCGCGATCGTGTGAGGACTGACGCGTTTCTGGTGGCCGAGGTGGCCCGTGCAAAAGGCCTGCACGTGGGGCGCAAGGAGCGCACGGGTCGACGTCATGCGGCCTCTCCTCTCGCCGCATACCGCTGGAATCGCCGGGCCGCAGCGCGCAAGCGTGCAGGGGTGGCGGTCAGCTACCAAGAGCGTTCTTGGGGCCGGACATGGCCGCGAGACCCCGAGAGGTGGGGCCGTAACGCCGGCCCGTCCATCCCGTCCTGATGCCAGCGGCGGCGCCGCGCCATAGCACAGGCATGGCGTCAGGCCTGGAGGCTCGGGCGCCGGCCCCCAGCTGTCGGCTCTCGGCCAAGCTGCCGACCGAGCGGCGCACACCACCGTCCCAGGGTGTCATGGGTCAGCGCCTGGCCCGGCGCAGAGACAAAGCAGACGTCCGACAACGCCGCCTCGTGGAGGGTGGTCCGCACCGCGCGGTAGCGGCGCAGTGGTCCGACAGGGGTCGGAGGGAGCGGGACCAACCGTGATGTGTGGAATGTGGTCTCGCGCCTAGGCACGACCGGCGGCGTGGCATCCAGGTGCACGTCCGGCACCGTGAGGCGGATCGCCTCCCCCACCCGGAGCCCTGTACTGGCCACCACGCCGATGCAGGTGGCGAAGGTATGGGGACGGCGGGAGCTGCGGGGACCAAGGTCCTGGGCGGCGCGGATCACCGCGGTGATCTGGGGTGCGGTGACCAGGGAGGGCGTCGGACGTCGGCAGGCCCTCACCAGGCCGCTGTTGGGCACTGCGGTCTCTGGGAGTATGGCCCGGCGATACGTGCGCAAGCCCCGGGCCATACGCAAGCGTTGGGCGGCCCCACTCGCCCCCCGCTGGGTTGACGCGGCACAGGCCCAGTCGACGGCCAGGTAGGCCCGGATGGGGCCCGCGTCCGCGTGCGTCTCGCTGTCGCGCACCAACTCGCGCAGCAGGGTCCGCTCGGCGCGCAGCTGAACCCCCAGGGCCGGTCGCACCCCGAGGGACGCGTCAAGGTGCAGGGGCAAGTCACGGTGGCTCATCGGGTCTCTCCCCTCCAGGGGAGGGCTACGGCCACCAGAGCGTCCAGATCGAGCTTGGCCTAGCTCCCCGTGGTCTGCAGCGCACGGTGGCCCAGGACATCGGCCACCGCTTTGAAGCGGGCGCCGCGGTTGACCATCGGCGCGGCCGCCGGGTGCCGGAACGTGTGGGCGCCCAGCCGGAGGTGACTCGTCACGCCCGCCCGCCGCAACGCTCGGGTGGCTATCCGACTGCTCGCCGTGGCGTCGGTCAGGGGCGGAAAGGGGGCTCGGCAGGCGAGAAAGACGTGGCGGCTGGTCGTCGCAGGACGCCCCCGCGCCAGATACGCGGCGACGGCCTGGCCGACGTCCTGCACCAGGGGGAGCACCCGTGCCTGATGGGTTGTGCCAGGGCGGAGGCGTATCCGGCCCTCATCCCCATCGCGATCGTCGAGGCCGAGGGCGGCCACTGCATGGGCACGGAGCCCCAACCGGGCGAGGAGCAGGAGCAGGGCATGGTGGCGCCGAGCCGTCGGGGTCTCTCCCGACGCGGTGACGAGGACGCGGTCCACCGCCGCTGCCGTCAAGCGCTGGGGCAGCGGGGCATGCCTCCCTTGGCGCGCGGTGGGTGCAGCGGCTTGCAGGCCAGGCGACAGCTCCCCACACTCGACACGAAACCGGCGGCAGGAGCGGACGGCGACGCTGGGCATCTGGCGTCCCGCCCCGTGGGTCGTGGCGGCTTCCCGATGGATAAACGTCGTCATATCCTGGGCCTGCAAGGCGCTCCACCCCTGTGCCCTGGTCTCGCCACAGGCGCGCAGGAAGCGTGTGATGAGGCGGAGATACCGCGTACGCGTCCTGGCGGCGGTCCCGCAGACGGGCTCCAGGTACTGGGTATATGGCTCCAGCCCGTGGTCCGCAGCGGTGCCAGGGGGCGGCTGGGCCGCGGGTGGTAGGAGCCCGTGCGGCTGCCAGAGGGTCAGCAGATGGGGCAGGCCCGCAGCAGCTGTGGGACTGTGACCCACAGGAGGCTGGGGCAGGCCACGGCTATCACGCGTGACGAGGGTGGCATCCACCTCGGCAATGCTCTATCCCTGCTGGGCTCACCACCGTCCGAACGGCGCACAGGCCCGCAGGTAGCCCCGGAGGCTATGCCGTGCCTATCCGCGCTGGTGGAGGGTGGTCGCGAGCGTCTCCAGATGGGGACCCAAGGGCCCGCCCCGCCACCGGGTGATGACAGATGGCCGAGCAAAGCCGTGTTCGCGCATGGGCTTCTCCTGCTCCAGTCGAGTGAACGGGAAAAAGAGCAGCATCGCATGTCGGGATCATGGACAGGAGGGGGAACGCGAGAGGCCAGTACAGTCTGAGAGAAGAAGGCTTCAGTGGTAGATGCTTACCATGATCCGGTACTTACCATCAACGGGTAAAAACCGGCCACAAGAATCCTGCTAACGATGTTGGTGCAGGAAAAACAACCGCTTGCGCTTTGACTCGGGGTTGCGTTCGCTCATGACATGCCGCGATCCGTGCAGACGCAGGTGTCCGAAAAAGGTTCTGCCAAACCGTCATACAACATCCTGTTTTTCCAGGAATGAAACATCGTGAATCTTCCGTCCGAGAAGGTCTACTTTTCTGGACTGACTTCCCGGTCTTGTACCTGTAGCGTGCGGGTATTCCGGAGCCAGAACATGAGGTAAAATCCCCCCTTTCACCACCGTGTGAGGGGGACTGTGCCATGGTATTGGACCTGTTGTTCTATGAGTTGCTGCTATTGGGACTCCTGTGGTTGTGCGTCCTGCTGTATTATGCGTGGCCAAGAGACTGCCCCACCGGGTATCAGAGGACATCCAAGTTTGCCAAACCACCCCGTATGCGCTTCCGCGACCCAAAACCGTTTCCTGGCCTCACCCGCAAGCCCCTCTGTGCCGCCTGTGAGCAGGCCTATGAGTACATTCCCCGGCCGCCCGGCTGTCCACCACCCCGCATCGTACCCACGCGGGGCTGCCCGCGCCAAGTGGACACCTCCACCCAGTTCTGTCCCCATCTGGACTGTGACGACTATGGCTGGGCCGGGTTCAGGAATCTCCAAGCGAACGGCCATCCCAGCGGCAGACCCTGGCGGCAATGGCACTGCACCGCCTGTGGTGGCTCCTTCCTCGAAACCCATGGGACGCCGTTGCAGGGCACGCACGTGGCACCCGATCTGCTGGTATGGGCCGTAGGCGCGTTGGCTGAAGGCCTGGGGATTCGGGCGGTGGCCCGGGTGTTCGAGGTCGACCCCAACACGGTGCTGCCGTGGCTGGTCGAAGCCGCCGACCATCTCAAAGCCTTCTCCCAGTACTTCCTGCAC
>Ga0137403_10001301_pt1 | contig 31431 bp, 28 predicted proteins | sample CZOMad2_1_16fung_FD_122057 | JGI IMG/M metagenome (GOLD analysis project Ga0137403, IMG submission 122057) | Vadose zone soil fungal communities from Angelo Coast Range Reserve, California, USA - CZOMad2_1_16fungal (Hybrid Assembly) | ecosystem: Environmental > Terrestrial > Soil > Vadose zone... | reverse complement strand
TTAGACTATGGCTGACTTTCTATTAGAGATCGGGTGCGAAGAGATTCCGGCGCGGATGATCGATGGTGCGCGTGCAGAATTGGCAGAGCGAGTGACCGAGTTGCTTAAAAAGGAGTTCCTCGGCACTTCCGACATGAAGTCTTTTTCCACTCCACGTCGTATTTCTGTATTTGCATGGGTTGCGGCAGAGCAGCCAACTGTCACTACAAAGAAATTGGGTCCTTCGCTTAGTGTTGCTCGTAAAGACGGCAAATGGACCAAAGCGGCAGAAGCATTCGCTGAGAAAGTCGGCTCGACTACCGATCAACTGTTGGAGGAAGAAACCGAGAAGGGCATGTACCTGGTTGCGAACGTAGTCGAAGCAGGAAGGCCTTCCAAAGAGATTCTTCGAGAACACTTACCCTCAGTTCTCACAAAAATCTATTGGCCTAAGAGCATGTACTGGCGCGAGGGAAAGCCGGAACGCTTTGTGCGTCCGGTGCGCTGGATCGTTGCGATGTTGGACAGCGAAGTTGTTCCTCTCGAGTTCGGCGGAGTCAAAGCGACCGCAGAGACCTGCGGGCATCGGGTATTGGGGTCGTTTGCGGTTCTGCGCGCTGCGAAAGATTACGCCACAACCCTGGAGGACGAAAAAGTAATCGTCAGTCCACAAGTGCGCGAAGAACGAATTCGCAAAGCGCTGGACGCGGCTGCGAGGACTGTTCCCAATGTTCGCTGGCGTGAAGACGCGGAATTGCTCAAGACGGTCGTAAACCTGACCGAGTGGCCGTCCGCGATCCTTGGCAGCTTCGACAAGAGTTTCCTCACGCTTCCGGAAGAGGTCCTGGTTACCGTCATGCATGACCACCAAAAATACTTTGCGGTGGAAGATGCGAACGGGAAGTTGGCACCGCACTTTCTCGCCGTGCTGAACAACGACGGCGACCCGGATGGACTGATACGGCATGGCAATGAGCGCGTTCTTCGCGCCCGCTTCAATGATGCGCGCTTCTTCTGGGAGACCGATCAGAAGATCCCGCTTACCGAGCGGGTGAACATGCTGCACTCGGTCACCTTCCAAAAGGATTTGGGAAACTATCACTCGAAAGCCGGACGCGTTGCGAATCTCGCCTCTGAGATCGCTGCCGACCTTTCTAATGCGGGCGTCAAGATCGACCGCGACTCGCTGCACAAGGCCGCGTGGCTGGCGAAGACCGACCTCACCACTGAGCTAGTCAAGGAATTTACTGAGCTGCAGGGGATCATTGGCGGCCTCTATGCCAAGGCCCAGCATCATGGGCCACGCATTGCAGATGCCGTCTACGGCCATTACAAGCCCGAGTCCATGGACGATGCCGCGCCGAGCACGATCGAAGGCGCTGTGCTTTCCATGGCCGACAAGGCCGATAGCATCGCCGGAATGTTTGCGCTGGGCAACATGCCGACTGGCTCTAAGGACCCATTTGCGTTGCGCCGGCAGGCGAACGGGATCATCAAGACGATTGCCGAGCACAAGCTGCGACTGAGTCTCCGCGAACTTCTTCTGGATGCCGCAAATTGCTACAAGTCGGCCCCAGGTAAGCTGCAGCACTTCTTTAATGATTCGCCACAAGACAAAGTAGGTGAATGGGTTAATACGTTCTTCCGTGAGCGTCTGGAGTTCTATCTACGCGAGGTACGCGGCTTTGCCTACGACGTGGTGAACGCAGTCTTGGCTTCGGGGGCAGATGACGTGGTCGACGCTGTGGCGCGAGCGGAAGCGGTGACCGCAGTGCGCAAGTCGGAGGATTTCGAAGCTATCTCGGTCTCTTTCAAGAGGATGAAGAATATCCTGCGCCAGGCGCGGGAAGCAAAGCACGTGCCCTCGCAGGAATTTGTTCCAACCCTGGCGCGGGAAAAAGAGGAGATGACGCTCTCCGGCCAGATGCCGCACATCGCTGGAACCGCCGATCGGCTGCGCACCGAAGGCAAGTATCGCGAGGCATTAGCTGAGGTTTCGAAGCTGCGTCCTCACATTGATGCGTTCTTCGACAAAGTCATGGTGATGGACGAAGACGAGCGCGTTCGCGCCAACCGGCTGGCGCTCTTGAATAAACTTCTGCAGGATTTCTCCACGGTGGCAGATTTTTCCGAGATCGTGACGGAGAAGAAATGAAAATCGCAGAGTGCGGAGGACGCTGAGGAAGAAGCCATTCGCGTTCAACTAAGGACAGGCTCTGTGGCCTGAAGAAAACCGCACAGCCGAGGGACGGCTGTGCCACACACCATTAAGCCGTGACCGCAACGGGGGCGTCTTCTTCAAAGCGGATCTTATTCTTCTCAACAATGGAGTGCTTCCTGAATTTCGCGTCGTTATGGACAGGAAAATCCTCGCGATAGTGTGCCCCGCGGCTCTCCTCGCGCGCGAGTGCCGATCGCGTGACCAGCAGAGCGATTTGATGGATATTGATCACTTCGCAGGAGCGCCGGCACCAGGGGCGCGGCAGTCGCTCCTTCATCGCGTCAAGTTCCTGCACGGCATGGCGCAAATGTGACCCTATACGGACGACGCCTGCGTCGCGCCACATCAGGTTACGGATGGAGCGAAGCAGGTCATCAATGTGCTCGTCATTGGCATGGTCTGAGTCTTTTGCCGTGTTCTGGTGAGGCGCATGGGATGGAGTCGATCCAGCCTCCTGCCGCATGCCGATGCCGGCGCGTGAACCGAAGACCACTCCTTCCAACAAAGAATTACTCGCCAGGCGATTAGCTCCGTGGACTCCTGTACACGCCGCTTCGCCAGCCGCATAAAGCCCGGGAAGGCTGCTGCGCCCGTTCAGATCAGTACGTACGCCTCCCATGGCGTAATGCGCTGCGGGGCGGACTGGAATCATATCGATACCGATATCAATGTTGTATTCGAGGCAGGTTTGATAGATCCGCGGGAAGCGGGTGCGCAGGCGGTCGGGTTTCAGGTGCGTGAGGTCGAGATAAACGACAGCTTCGGGAGACTTTACGACTTCCATCTCATGCGCAATGGCGCGGGCCACCACATCTCGGGGAGCGAGTTCGGCCATGTCATGGTACTTGGGCATGAAGCGGTGGAGCTCCATATTGCGGAGGTAGGCGCCTTCGCCGCGCAATGCTTCGGAGATCAGGAATCGCGGAGCATCCTTCAAATAGAGCGCGGTGGGATGAAACTGCACGAACTCCATGTCGCTGATCTCAGCCCCGGCCCGGTAGGCCATAGCGACGCCATCGCCGGTTGCGACTCCGGGGTTGGTGGTTTCGCGGTAAACCTGGCCGATGCCCCCACTGGCGAGCAGAACGGCCGAGGCATACACATTGTGCCGCTCGCCTCGTTTCCCCTTACGTTCATCTACCAGAGCAACTCCGCAGGCGCGTCCGTTTTCCAACAACAGGTCGGCAGTGAATTCGAATTCGCAGAACGAGATGTTCTTTAAGGTTGATGCTTTGGCGTGAAGAGCGCGTCCGATCTCGCGTCCGGTGGAATCGCCGTGTGCGTGCAGCACGCGGGAGCGGCTGTGAGCGCCCTCGCGGGTAAAGGTGAGTTTGGTACCTTCGCGGTCGAATTGCGTGCCCCAGGAGATGAGTTCTTGAATGCGATCGGGGCCTTCTTCGACGAGAACGCGGGCGGGTTCAGGGTTCACCAGTCCGTCGCCGGCGGAAAGAGTGTCCTGGAGATGAAGGCTGATCTCGTCTTCGTCGCTGAGAGCGACCGCGATGCCGCCCTGTGCGTACTGCGTGGCCGACTCGGTGATCTCCTGCTTGGTGAGCACGAGGACGCGGCCAGTCTGCGCGAGCTCGATGGCGGCGCGCAATCCGGCAACTCCGGCGCCGACTACGATGAAATCCGTCTCTTGGGGAACCGACTTCATGTGAGACAGAAATGGTAGCAGAATCAGCCAGCCGGAGCAGAGCAGCGCTCTTGCTATGATGAAGCAGATGAACCGAGTCCTGATCGACGTTAAGCCGCGCTCCTACCAAGCCGTGATCGGCGGCGGAATACTTGCCGAGTGCGGCGAGGAGATCGAGTCGGCACTCGGGCGGAGGCCCTCGAGAGTATTCGTCATCACGGTTCCTCCGGTGAAGAAACATTGGGCGTCGCCGGTGAGCGCGGCGCTGAAGAAATCGGGACTCGACTGCGAGGTTCTCGAGTTCGCCGACGGCGAGAACAACAAGACCATGCGCACGGCCGAGACTTTGATCAACCGCCTGGTCAAAGCCGGCGCTGACCGGCACTCTGTAGTGTTGGCGCTCGGTGGCGGGGTGGCCGGAGATGTCGCCGGCTTCGTGGCTTCCATCTATATGCGCGGTATCGATTGCGTTCAAGTACCGACGTCGTTCCTGGCCCAGGTGGATGCTGCGATCGGAGGCAAGACCGGCGTCAATCTGAGCGCAGGCAAGAATCTCATTGGGACCTTCCACCAGCCACGCCTGGTGTTGATCGACCCGGAAGTGCTGACCACACTACCCGAAAGAGAATTCCGTTCGGGACTCTATGAAGCGTTGAAGTGCGGCGTGATCCGCGACCCTAAGATATTCGAGTTCATGGAGCAAAAGCGCGAGAAGGTTCTGTCGCGCGATCCGGCGTCGCTGGAATGGTTGATCGCGGAATGCGTGCGCGTAAAGGCAAAGGTGGTGGCAGCGGACGAATTCGAGTCAGACGAGCGCAGGATCTTGAATTTCGGACACACCATCGGCCATGCCCTGGAAGCCGAGACATCCTATAAACAGTTCCTACACGGCGAAGCGGTGGCGTGGGGAATGGTAGGAGCTGCGATGATAGCGGCGGCGATGCAGAAATCCGATGGCGATACCGCAAAGCGGATCATTGGTACGGTGTTGGCCTACGCACCTCTCCCCAAGGTGCAATCGCGCGCCAAAAATGTGATCAAGCGGCTTCGCTCCGACAAGAAGACGACCAACGGCAAAGTACATTTCGTGCTGCCGCGCCAGATCGGCGAGGTCGAGATCGTGAACGACGTGCCCGACCGCGCGGTGCACCAAGCGGTGGAAGAGATACGCTATCTCTCGCAACTATGACGCCGCAACAGGCACCCAGGTCAGCCGCGGGTGCTGCGCCTGAGGGTGCCCGCGACCAGCAATCAGCAGCCAAGGTCGTGCAACAAATGTTCTCGGACGTAGCACCTCGCTACGACCTGCTGAATCACATCCTCTCCTGTAACGTTGACCGGATCTGGTGGTGGCGCGTCGCCAGGACTTTTACTCACATCCTGCGAAAACCAGACACCCACGTTCTCGATCTTTGTTGCGGCACTGGAGATATGACGCTCGCGCTCCGCAAGCGTGCTCGCAATGCCCGAAATCAGATCGTGGGCGCTGATTTTGTGCACGCGATGCTGGTGCGCGCCGCGCCTAAAACAGCCGCGAAGAATATTGGATTGGTCGAGGGCGATGCTTTAGAGCTTCCTGTTGGCGATGGCACATTCGATCTGGTGACCAGCGCCTTCGGGTTTCGGAATCTCGCCAACTACGACGCCGGACTACACGAGATCTTCAGGGTGTTGCGTACAGGAGGCGAGATCGGGATCCTCGACTTCAGCGAACCGAAGGGACTTCTAGGCAAACTTTATCGGCTGTACTTTCGCTACGTTTTGCCTCCGATAGGAACCCTGATCTCTGGGGTGCGCGGCCCGTACGCGTATCTGCCGGCGTCGGTGGAGCGATTTCCTGAACCAGAAGAAATGCTGGACCGAATGCAGGCGGCAGGATTCAGCGAGGTGTCTTGGACCCCCTACACGTTCGGTATCGCAGGCCTGTTTCGGGGGAAAAAACCCTGAGGAAGTCGCCCGCCAGTTTCCTTAGACAGCAGCTGCTTCGCGACGGATCTCGGGGACAAATGAGTCGGCGAGCGCGCTCGTGATCGTGTACTGGATAACCTTCTCATAATCATTCCCCAGGTACTGTCGTAGCCGACCCGTATCCAGGGTGTAAGAACCTAAAATGTATGGGAGCGAATCGGGCGGGACGCCGGAGATCCCCAGCGTCCACATCAGCTTCAGCACGGCACGGCAGAGAGTGCGTCCGGGAAGCCGCAATAATTTCGCCTTCGCGATCACGGCACATTCTGAGAATGGCAGTGCATCGCCTTGCCCCGCAACGTTGAGGATGGCCATGGGCGCGGACGAAGGACGTGCGAGGATGTAAGCGATGAGTCGCGCGACATCATCAACGTGAACGAATTGGAAGCGATTCTCAAGGTAGCGGTCGCCGAATGGCAAGACGATGGGTAGCCTGGCCCCACGTTGAATAAGGCGCTCGGCCCATCTGCTCTTGCCGGTGGGGGTTCCGCGCAAAGCTCCGATCAGGTAGTTCTGCATGGATGCCCCGGCGAAGATGTGGGGGCGCAGTATGAAAGTCGAGCAATCCCCAAGCTGACCGGCCCGACGTTGCACCACCTCGTCGGCTTCTTTCTTGTGTACGGCGTAGGGAAGAGTATGCGCAGCGAGCGGTGAATCTTCATTCACTGGTCCCAGCGTTTCAGGACCATAGGCGGAGACGCTGCTGATGAAGATAAATTTTCTCACGCGACCGCCATGGCGATTGACTTCAGCGATGGCTTCCATGACCCGCGCGGTCCCGGCCACGTTGACCTGCCACATGCGATCGACATCCAGGATGCCGGTGCGCACCGGGTCGATCACGAAGGCGAGATGAACGACGGCGCGAACATCTTCCTCGCGCAGCAACCGCACCAGCTGATCGCAGGAATCCTCATCCGAGATGTCCATGGATTCGAATCGGGAGAGGCCCGTGGAGGATGACGGCGGATGAAGATCGACGCCGGCCACCCTCGAACCGGTGAGTTGAAGAAGCAGGCGGGCGCCTAGATTTCCCGAGACGCCAGTGACCAGGATACTTCCAGCCTCAGACTGTCGCGCCTGGTCCATAGGACTCAGTGTTTCGGCGCCGGCTCAGGCGTTGGGTTTTCCGCAGCGGGAGGAGGGGCGGGTGGTGGTTCTTTCTTTGGCAGGTCGGAGAAATAGACGGGACTTGTGTACTTCTCGGGCGCATTCTCGACCTTCGCCTCTGCGTCGCGTGCATTTTGTTCCGCTAAGACGCGAGTGAGGTTGCCGCGCACCTCGTCGAGAGAAAGAGTCCGCTTTGCATCGATCTTGTAGACCACATAAGACGCTCCCTCTTCCATAACGCGGGTCACGCTGCCAGGGGATAAGGCAAAGATCTCACCTTCCTCCTGCGGCGGGAACTCGCCGTGCCGGCGTTTGCCGGAGGTTACAGGCGGCGTGGTCTTGAACTGCATCTTGTCGAGCACTTCCTTTTGCATCTTGTCGAAGTCCTCCCCCGCCACGGCTCTCTTTCTATATTCCTCCGCGTCCGCTGGGGAGAGGGTAACGGGCTCCCCGGCGGGCTTGCCTTCGACCGGAGGGGGCGGAGGGCCGCGCTTGGGGATCTGCAGCCTGTGCATTGTCAATTCCTGGTAGCTTTCCAGGTTGTCCTTATAAAATTTGTCAACTTCCGCCGCGCTGGGCTCGGCGTACTGTTTTCGAATCGCATCCTGCAGCGCTTTGGAGAGCAGTTGCATGCGCAAAACTTTCATTTGCAGCTGGAATTCAGGAGTGCGGTCGAGGCCTCGTTTGCGTGCCTCCTGCGATAGAGTGGCCATGCTTCCATACGCCTTAGCCATGGATTGCCGCGCGGCAGCCGGTTGTTCTACGACAGGTCCACCATTTTGACGATTGAAAGTCTTCCAAAGGGTCTCAAATTGCGCGCGGGTCAAAGTGGTCGCGCATTCCACCTTTGATGCCTTGGGCACCGGCGGATCGCAAACCCCTTTGATGACCAGCACAGGAGTGGTCATGGGCACTTCGTTCGGTGTAGTAGTCCCGGCGGCTGGGGGGTTGTGAGCAGGATTGGCTGCGGGTGCCTCGGTCTGTGCAAAAGAGAGCGAAGTCAGGACAAGAAGAAGAAAAAACCGTGACATTGGATGGAAGCTCCAGTGATGAGTAGCGCAGAAATCCTAGCACAAGGCAGTCTTCTCACGATTGACACAGCACTCGCCTGAGTTAAAAACGGGAATGCGATAATGCAGGGAACGAGCATGCAAGCTACCCCCATCAACATGCAGCCCAGCGGCGCGGCCTCGCTGAGCATGATGCGGCGCGAAAAGCGCACGGTTGCACTCAACTCCGTGATCGCTGCTGTCTTCATCACTATCTTCAAGGTGATCGTCGGAGTGACGACGGGGAGCCTGGGCATCATCTCGGAGGCGGCGCACTCGGCCTTCGACCTTCTGGCGGCGATCATCACGCTATTCTCGGTCCGCGTCTCAGACAAGCCAGCCGATGCCGACCACCAATACGGTCACGGCAAGGTTGAGAATTTTTCCGCGTTCCTCGAAACCGGGTTGCTGGCGCTTACCTGCATCTGGATCCTGTGGGAGGCGGTGCGACGGATGTTCTTCAGCCATCGCGAGATCGAGCCTTCCCCGGCTGCCTTTGTGGTGCTCTTCGTTTCAATGGGTGTCGACTGGTGGCGCTCACGTGCCCTCAAGCGCATGGCCGCAAAGTACGACAGCCAAGCTCTGGAAGCAGACGCTCTGCACTTCGGCACAGATATTTGGTCGTCCGGAGTCGTTGCGTTTGGATTGGCACTTGTTTTGGCGGGAAGACATTGGAGAATCCCGTGGCTGGCTGATGCCGATCCCATCGCCGCGATCTTTGTGGCGGGCGTGATCATGTATGTGAGTTGGCGACTTGCGCGACAGACGATCGACGCGCTGCTCGACGCAGCTCCTCCTGGCGCGCGAGCGCGCATCACCCACGAGTTAGAGGGCGTGGAGGGAGTTGTGGATGTGGAGCGAACGCGGATCCGCCGCGCCGGCAACCGCTACTTCGCCGACCTCACGCTGGGACTGCATCGCAATGTGACCTTCCAGCGCTCTGAACAAGTCTCATTGGAAGCGACCAACGCGGTCCGTCGCGTGTTGCCGCATGCCGACGTGGTGATCCACTCGGTGCCGCGCGAGGTCGGAACGGAGAACATCTTCGACCGTATCCGCGCCGTTGCCACGCGCAACAATCTGAATGTCCACGACGTCAGCGTGCAGGACATCAACGGCCGGCTGCATGTCGAGCAACACCTGGAACTCGACGAGACGCTGTCACTGAAAGCCGCGCACGATGTGGTGACCGCCATTGAGCAAGAAATCAAGAATGATGTGCCGGAAATATCTTCCATCCTGACGCATATCGAGAGCGAGCCGGCGACCATTGAGACTGGTGACGAACTGACCGCCGGGGAGGAGATGCTGCCGCGGTTGAGGAAGATCGCCGCGGGGTTTTCAGATGTGATCGACGTGCACGAAGTCGTGGTGCGCAAGTTCAATGATCGTCTGTATCTTTCGTGTCACTGCACCATGCCTGACGAACTGCCCTTGCATAAGGTCCACGAACTCTTGACCGCGCTCGAGATACGCTTCAAGCAGGAGATCCCGGAGCTGTTCAAAGTATTGATCCACCCTGAACCGACGACGGACAATCGGCGATGACGCTGAATCTGGCAACGGGCCTTCAACATCCACTCTGATAGGCTGAATGCATGACCCTCAAGCGCATCCTGCTCTATAGCCAGCCCGGTTGACCGCCATGCGATTGGGCGAAGGCCTTCCTCTCGGAGAGAGGCGTTGCATACGAACTGCGCGACGTGAGTTGCGACCCCAGCGCGGTGCGCGAGCTGGTGGGGACCTACAAGAGCCGCGCCACACCGACCATCGTTGTGGGTGAAGAGATCATGATCGGCTTCGATCCTGAGCGGTTGGAAAAGCTGATCGCCGAGTAACACGATTCCCGAATCCAAAGCCAACTCGCATCCCATTCGCGGATATTTCTACATTGCCGGGGCAGCGCTTTGCTGGGGGATTTCGGCAAGCCTCGGCAAAGCGGTATTCACTGCCAAGCTGATCCCCAATGCGCGGGGATTGTCGCCGTTGGGACCGGTGATCCTTTCACAGACGCGCGTGACGTTTTCCTTTTTGCTGCTGCTTCCGTTGCTGTTGCTGTTCGGCGGGCGCGAAGCGGTGCGCTTTCCAAAGAGAGAAATACTCCGCAGCATGCTAGTGGGAGTTCTCGGACTCGCCGGAGCGAATTATTTCTATTACCTGGCGATCGATAAGTCCACAGTAGCCACCGCGATCATCGTGCAGTACACGGCGCCGGTGTGGGTGCTGCTCTACATGGTGGCGCGAGGTTTTCAGCGGCCCACCGCGCGGCGAGTGCTTGCCGTGCTACTCGCCGTGATAGGAGCAGCGTTAGCGATCGGAGTACTCAACAGCGCGCAGATCAAAGCCAATGCCTATGGCATCGCCGCATCGCTGGGGGCGGCGTTCTCCTTCGCGTTCTATACCGTTTATGGGCACGACGTGCTGAGCTCGAATCCGCGCTGGAAGGTGACACTGTACGCGTTGTTTGGAGCATCGTTGTTCTGGCTGATACTGAATCCGCCGAATCGGATTCTCGCTGCGCACTATTCCGGACATCAGTGGTTGTTCTTGCTGGTTTTCTCTGTCACCTCGATGCTGGTGCCGATAGCGTTCTACTTCTCCGGCTTGCAGCACCTGGACGCCACCCGCGCAATCGTGACCAGTTGTCTTGAGCCTATCTTCGCCATCCTATGCGCGGCCGTCTTCCTTCATGAAGGACTCAGTTGGATACAGATTGTCGGAGTGGTGATCGTGCTGGTCGCAACCGTGATCGTGCAACTGCCCGAGGCAGGGGGTAGGACGCAGGAAGCAGGCAGTGGCGGCGACTAGAGCAAGCGGAAGTAACGCTGGGCCAGGGCGACATCTTTGCCGATCTGAGCGCGCAGAACTTCCACGGATGGAAATTTGATCTCATCCCGCAGGCGGCGTAGGAAGCAGGTCTCGATCGCGGTCTCTTCGGTCAGTTCGATGGGATGGAAGTCAAGCAGGTGGGACTCGATGGCAAAAGAGTCTGCTCCAAAGGTGGGCCGGTTCCCAACGTTGGTGACGGAGTTGAAGGTCTCACTGCCGATGCGAGTGCGAGTGATATACACCCCGTTGCCCGGCACCAACTCCTCGTAGGCACTCAGGTTGATGGTAGGAACGGTGTACTGCTTGCCGTAGCCACGTCCCTTGGCGGGGTGCGCGGTGATGCTGAAGGCGCGGCCCAGCAAGGCGCGAGCGCGCGACACGTCGCCTTCTTTTTGCACCAACTCACGGATACAACTGCTAGAGACGCTCTCGCCCCGCAACCGCATCTCTGGATACGAGATCACATTGAAGCCCGCTTCCTTGCCGAGCCCAGTCAGCTTAGCGAGATTCCCCTCTGCTTTGTGGCCGAAGTGAAAATTAAAACCTTCATGGACCTCCTTCGCGCGTAAGCGCTCGCCGAGCAGTTCGGAGAATGCCTTGGGAGAGGTCAACGAAAACTCTTTGGTGAAGGGAAGCACCAGAGCAGCATCGACACCGAATGGCGCGATCAGCTCCAGCTTGCGCTCCAGCGGAGTGATCAGCTTCGGAGCGACCTCAGGACGCAACACTCGTGTGGGGTGAGGATCGAAAGTGATAGCCAGGGAACGTGCGTTGAGTTCTCTTGCGCGACGCACAATGGCGGCGAGCACATTCTGGTGCGCGCGATGGACGCCATCGAAGTTGCCGACGCTGACTACCGTTGCTCCGAAATCCGGAGGCACTGCCTCAAGTTTGCGGAAGATTTGCATGGTCAGATCTCGAACTCCAGGCGCAACCCGTCATGCGCAAGGCGGACATTCGGTGGGAAGGTGGCGTTGGTCGCCTCATGGGGCAGATCATGCGAGATGTGAGTGAAGAAGGCCCGCTTGGGTTTCAGCTCGTCGACCAAGCGAAGCGAGTTCTCCACATTGGAATGCGTGGGATGGGGGCGATGGCGCAAAGCGTCAAGAAAAAGAATGTCGAGATCGCGAAGTTTCTCCCTGGAATGTTCGGGGATGTCGCTGAAATCAGTCAGATATGCCGCCGAGCCAAAACGAAATCCCTGGATCGTCTGCCGGCCATGCATCACATCAATAGGCTCGAAGCGCGCACCGTACATCTCGACGGCGCCGTCAAGCTCTTCGATATGAACTTTGGCGAGGGTAGCGTAGTCGGGGTCGCGGTCAAAGACGTAGCGGAAGACTTTCTTGATCTCGCCGGCAGTCGCGGCCTTGGCGTACAGAGGGATCGATCCGCCTTCGTGGCGAAAACTCAAAGGCCGGAGGTCGTCGAGGCCGAGGATGTGATCCGCGTGTGCGTGGGTGTAGAAGACAGCGTCCACCCGCGCGATCCGCTCCCGAACTGCTTGGGCGTGGAAGTCGGGCGTGGTATCGATCAGCACCACACGCTTGTTGTACTCGACCATGATCGATGGGCGGGTACGGCGATCGCGAGCGTCAGCGGAATTGCACACCCTGCAATCACACCCCAACGTGGGGACACCCATCGAGGTGCCGCTCCCGAGCACGGTGAGAGTGGCTTTCATGCTTAGGTCTTGATCGCGCTGCCGGGCGGTGGACCCTGCGTGACCGCGTTGGTCAATTGCAGATAAGCCATGCGCGCCTCGAAGAGGACATTTTGCAGCATGTTCTGTTCCGCTTCCGTGAGGTTGCCTTTGGTCTTTTCAGCAAGCACCGATAGCGTGTCTATGGTTTGGCGTGCGCCGAGGATGTCGGCGCGTGGCTGCTCGCCTTCAGGAGCCATTAATCCGAGCTGCATCATCGCGGTCATGTAGAGGGAAGCGATGAGGCGATCGAAGGTCATCTCAAAAGACTTGCCTTCGCGCGGCGCCTTATCGCCCGCACGTTCGCGCAGCATATTGTCGAGCTTCTGGTTTGAGGCGTTGTAATCGGCGTGTTGCGCGTCCTGCTCGGCTTGCGAGGGCGGAGGTGGAGCGCTAGCAGAGGCCGGATCGGTGGTGAACTGCTGATCGACGTAGCCGGCCTTGGGGTCGGAAGGCGCAGGGCTTGGCGGCGTTTCAACCGCGGGCTCAGCGACGGGGGTTTCCTGCTCAGAGCCACCGTCTTCGTCGTAGCGGCGGCGTTTGTCTGTAACAGTGAACTCGGGCTCTTTGTGTTTGGCCATGGTTTATTCGATTCTAAATGGAAGCTCGGACAGAGTTGCAGCTGAAGGGCCGACCTGCAGCGTAGCTCCTGCGGGTATGGCGTCCCGGCGCAAGGAGGCGAGGGCGAAACTGCGAGTCGAGCCATTCAGTGGGAGCGAGGTGACGCTGCGCACTTCGCCAATCTGCTTGCCTGAGACTTCAACTGGCGATCCGGGTGACGGCGCTGGTCCTGCTATGACCAGACCTGCCAGCGAACGGTGGACCTTGCCGCGAGAGTGGATACGCTCGACGATCTCCTGCCCGACATAACAGCCTTTGCGGAAATTCAGGGCGCGATCCTGCGCGGTTTCTTGCGGAAGGTCTCGCTCACCAATGTCTAGGCCGTAACGCGGGCGTCCGTTCAAGATGCGCATCTTCTCGTAGGCCTCAGATCCGACCGGCTTCGCCCCGGCGGCGATCAGGGATGACCACACAGTTGGCAGATTCGGTGTGGAGGCCCAGATCTCAAAGGTTGGCTGCGGAGAATCGGTGCGAACGATGGAAACGCCAGCCTTGCCCAGCTTAGTGTCCACAACTTGGAGAGGTGCTAGACCGGAAACATCATGGCCGAGATGTTGCAGCACTTCGGCAGATTTAGGTCCTTGCAAGCCGATGGCGGAAAGCTTGTCGCTGGCGTCTTCGATCGCCACGTCGTCCATGATGATGTACTTTTCGAAGATCTCGCGCACCCGGACAGCTTGGGAAAGATCTGTATCCACAAGCACATAGTCGCCGCGATTGTAGACGTACATGTCGGCTTGTATCTGGCCTTGAGCGTTCAGCAGAAATGTATATGCACCATGGTCTTGCGACAGATCTTTAATGTTATTGGTGACCATGCCATTGAACCAGCGAACGCGGTCCTCGCCGCTTCCCAGCAACTTGGCGCGCCAGCCCAAGTCGTAGACGCCAGCGCCATGGCGCAGCGCCTCCAACTCGGCGGAAGGATCGCCAAAGTTGGCGGCGGTCTCGACACCGGAGTATTCCCCGAATTGCGCCCCCTGAGCCGCCAGGGTCTCGTATAGAGGTGTTTTAGGCATAAGTCCAATCTTTAGATTATAGCGACCGGTGGAATCACCGGCGCTCCACCTCATGGATGCGGTCACGCCCGTCTGCGACTCATACCCTTCAGGATTTCCAATCGCGTCTGATATCTTCACCACGTGAGCAAGAAGCAGAGAATCGCGGTAGTGCCCGGCGATGGAATCGGTAAAGAGGTGATTACCGCGGCGCTGACTGTGTTGAAAGCGGCCGGGCTGGATGGAAAGTTGGAGTTCACCCATTTCGACTGGTCAGCAGATCGCTACCTGAAAGACGGCACCACTCTGCCCGGTTACGCCGATGGCTCCGGCTTCCGGAAGCTGGAGAGCGACTTCGACGCCATCTTTGTCGGTGCTTTTGGCGACCCGCGGGTCGCGTCGAACATTCATGCAAAAGAGATCCTGCTGGGCATGCGCTTCAAGATGGACCTGTACGCAAATGTGCGCCCGGTGAAGCTGCTGGACGAATCGCTGTGTCCGCTGAAGGGCGTGAAGCCGCAGGATGTGGACTTCACTATCCTGCGGGAGAACACGGAGGGGCTTTACTGCGATGTCGGCGGCAATTTCAAGCAGGGCACGCCAGATGAAGTCGCGGTGCAAGAAGATGTGAACACGCGCAAAGGCGTGGAGCGCATCATTCGCTACGCGTTCGACCACGCCCGCAAGCATGGCAAGAAGAAAGTCCTGATGACAGATAAGTCGAACGTCATGACCTACGCGCACGGGCTGTGGCAACGCGTCTTCAAAGAAGTTTCGGCGGGCTATTCCGACATGCAGCCTTCGCATATGTACGTGGACGCGCTCTGCATGCAGATGGTGCGCGATCCGCGGCAGTTCGAAGTCATCGTGACCAACAACATGTTCGGTGACATCATCACTGACCTTGGCGCGGCGCTGCAGGGCGGATTGGGTATGGCGGCGAGCGGGAACATTCATCCCGGGAAGACCTCGATGTTCGAGCCGGTTCATGGCTCGGCGCCCCCGCTGGCAGGAAAGAACGTCGCGAACCCGATCGGGGCGATCTTGACTGCGGCAATGATGCTCGAGCACTTGGGACTAAAGGCAGACGCGCAAAAGGTTGAAGCCGCAGTGTTGAAGGCACTCCAGCAGAAAAAGACAACGGCCGACGTCGGCGGCAACTTGGGGACGCGGGAGTGCGCGGATTGGATCGCGAAGCAGGCTGCTGAATGAACCGTGGGCTCGCGTGGATTCTGTGTGTACCTGCCCTTTTTCTGTCACTCGATACTCAGGCACAAGTGGGTCCGAATGCGGGTGTTGCAAACACCCCGGCACGGAGCGAGAAGCCCAAGATCTCACCGCAACAGGCTGAAGAACTCTTTCAGAGCGTGGAAGAGATATTGAAGTTCGTTAGCGAAGATACCAAGTATCCCATCCAGCACAAGATCAAGCGCAAGCTGGTGGACCGCGACACCGTCGAGCATGACCTGACCGAGCGGCTGAAGAACGACGAAGACAGCCAGCGCATGGAGCACGCCGAGTTGGTTCTGAAGAAATTCGGGTTCCTGCCCAGAGATTTCCACCTGCGGCAATTCTTCATCAGCATGATGCGCGAGCAGGTTGCGGGTTACTACAACATCAAAGACCAGACCGTCTATCTGCTGGATTGGATCGAGCCGGCGGCGCAGCGTGCGATCCTGGCGCACGAATTGACGCACGCTTTGCAGGACCAGAACTTTCACTTGGAGAAATGGAACAAGGCTCCTGGCGATGAGAAAGACAAAAAGAAGAAGTGGTCGCCTGACAATCTTGATCCGACGCAGGAATCGATCGACGACGAACGACTGGTGGCCCGCGTGGCTTTGCTTGAAGGGCAGGGCATGGCCGAATTGCTTGATTACGCGCTCGCACCCCGCGGTCGCAATGTGAACAACTCTCCGGTCGAAGTGGATGCGCTGAAGCGCGGGATGACTGAAGACAAGCAGTCACCAATCTTCAACAGCGCGCCGAGATTCCTGAAAGAATCTCTGGTCTTTCCCTATCGCGAAGGACTCACATTCGTTCAGGAAGTGATGTTCAAGAAAGGGCGGGAAGCTGCATTTGCTGGAACCATGGCGAATCCTCCGAAAACAACGCGCGAGATCATTCAGCCCAGCACCTACCTGGCGCAGGAAAACATCCCGCCGCTCGTGCTTCCCAAACTGCAACCGATATTGGGTGGCGGATATTCCGGGTACGACGCCGGCGCAATGGGCGAGTTCGACGTTTCTATCTTCCTGACGCAGTTTCGCGATCCTGAGAAGCGGGCCGACGGGCTTTATCGTGAGTGGCGCGGCGGAAGTTATTTCGCCGCTCTGCGATGCGATCTCACATCGTGCGAATCTTCGACTATGCCGCAGAAGAAGAATCAGGAGCCGGTCGGGGCGCCACCCACCAGCACGTTGGCGTTGCTATATTTTTCCCGCTGGTCAGGTTCGGAGGCAGCTGAACAATTTGCCAAGCAATATCGCGATGCGCTGTTGAAAAGATACAAGTTCGCGCAAGGGGTCGCGCCCCGCGTGGGCGATGCGCCCACGACCCGCTGGACGACCGAGGAGGGCTTAGTCTCGATCGAGACCCGCGGCGACCAAGTGCTGGTGCTCGAAAGCTTTGACGAAGCTGCAATGAAGAGGCTGTCGGATGCGATCTGGCAGCCGGCAGCGCCCCGCCACGAATTAGCTCCGCGAACGCTTTTGTATAATCACTGATTCGGTTCACTGTCAGGAGCGTGCATGCAACAGCAGGCAGAGATCGGGATCATCGGCGGCAGCGGCTTGTACGCAATGCCGGGGCTGGTGGACGTGCACGAACAGATGGTGCACACGCCTTTCGGTAAGCCGTCGGACGCGTATGTGATCGGAACGCTCGAAGGGCGCAAAGTCGCTTTTCTGGCGCGCCATGGTCGCGGACACCGCATCCTGCCAACGGAATTGAATTTCCGCGCCAACATCTATGGATTCAAACAGCTTGGAGTCGATCGGATACTTTCCATCTCTGCCGTTGGCTCCTTGAAGGAAGAACACAAGCCCCTCGAGTTCGTTATCCCAGACCAGTTCTACGATCGCACCAAGCAGCGTATCTCGACATTTTTCGGCGATGGCATCGTCGCGCACGTTGGCTTTGGCGATCCGGTGTGCGGAGAGACCGCAAAGGTGGCGGCGACTGCATGCAAAAAAGCGGGAGTAGTCGGCAAGCTGGGCGGTACTTATATCTGCATGGAAGGCCCGCAGTTCTCGACCAAGGCGGAATCGAACCTCTATCGCAGCTGGGGCTTCGACGTGATCGGCATGACCAACTTGCAGGAAGCAAAGCTCTCGCGCGAGGCAGAGATCTGCTATGCAACGGTCGCAATGGTCACCGACTATGACTGCTGGCACCCGACGCACGACTCGGTGACGGTTGACCAGATCGTTGCAGTGCTGATGAAGAACGCTGAGAATGCTTGCAGCGTGGTCAAAGAAGCTGTGAAAGCGATGCCGGCGAGCCGAACCTGCAAGTGCGGGTCAGCGCTGAAGAATGCCATCCTGACCGACCGCACCATGATCCCGCTGGAAACGCGGCAGAAGCTCGCGCTCATCCTCGACAAGTACCTGCCCAAGCCGGAGGCCAAGTAGGCGATGGCCATCCTGGCGGTCGGCTCGATCGCGTTCGACACCATAAAAACGCCGTACGGAAAGAAGGAGCGCGTACTGGGCGGGTCGGCGACACACTTCTCACTGGCCGCCAGCTTCTTCACCGAGGTGCGCGTGGTCGGTGTCGTGGGCTCCGATTTCACTGCCGAACATGAAGCGGTGATGACCACGCGGGGCGTTCGCACCGAAGGCATCCAGCGGGCCAATGGCAAGACCTTTCACTGGTCGGGCGAATACGGCGAGAATCTGAGTGAAGCGAAGACGCACCTGACCGAGTTGAACGTCTTCGAGGAGTTCAAGCCCCGGATCCCAAAAGAGTTTCTTGATTCCGAGGTGCTCTTCCTGGCGAATATCGATCCCGTACTGCAGCGCGGCGTGCGGGAACAGATGCCGAAGGTGAAGCTGGTCGGTGGCGACACTATGAACTTCTGGATCGGCGGCAAACGCAAGGAACTTGGCGAAACGCTGAAGGGCATCGACATCCTCCTGATCAACGACGGCGAAGGCAAGCTGCTCGCTTCCGACCCAAGCTTGCCGCGCGCGGCCAACAAGATCTTGACTATGGGCCCCAAGGCCGTGGTCATCAAGCACGGCGAGTACGGTGCAACTTTGTTCTTCAAGGAAGGTGCATTCGGGTTGGAGAGTGGGCATCCGTTCCGCGCCCCTGCGCTGCCTATCGAGGAAGTCTTCGACCCGACGGGCGCCGGCGATTCATTCGCGGGCGGCTTTATGGGGTACATTGCATCGCAGCCCAAGATCACGCGGGAGGTTTTGAAACGCGCGATGTTCTACGGCGGAGTGATGGGGTCGTTCGCGGTCGAACGCTTCGGCACCGAGCGCATACAGGTACTTACCCGCGACGAGATCGAGAACCGGTTCCAAGTGTTCCAGGAATTGACGCGTCTGGAATAATTGCGCAAGGTGATCGCCATCGCGAATCCGCGCAGGACTGATACTTTCGCATTGGCCGTGGTCGCGACCTTCCTGTCAATCGCGTCTTTCTATCATTTTTATTCCCACGACAAGATCCTTCTATACGGCGACGCCGTAGCGCACATGAACATCGCGCGACGCGTCTTCGATTCGCAATTTCCCGGACTTTCACAGCTAGGCACGGTGTGGTTGCCCCTTCCACATTTGCTCATGCTGCCCTTCGTTGTGAGTGACAAGTTGTGGTCGAGCGGGATTGGCGGATCGTTAGCCTCGATGGCGGCGTACGTCGCCGGAGCGATTGGGATCGCGAAAATATTCTGGACGTCGGGATTGTTTGCAGGTGCTGGGGAAGGTGGCTCAGGCGCACGATTGGCGGGATGGTTCGCCGCACTTATCTATTTGCTGAACCCGAACCTGCTCTACCTTCAGTCCACAGCGATGACGGAGCCTCTCGGTTTGGCGTTAATGATTTGGGCGATCTACTTCTATTGCCGGTTCGTCGCGGAGCAACGAAAGGCGTTGTTGGAATCAGTTGAGGAAGACACGGCAGTGATTCACCGACGAGCTGCTGCTGGTGCGCTGCTGCGCTGCACATTGGTACTCGCGGCTGCCATGCTGACCCGGTACGATTATTGGTTCCTGGCCGCCCTTGTAGCTATCGCGGTGTTCTTCCAACTTTATGGACGATATCGGGACTTGAGCCTGGTGCGATACAAGCAAGAACTTCGGCGAGCATTGCGCAGACGGTTCTGGAGGTTCGTTGCGGTGCTTGCGATCGTACCGACGTTTTGGCTGGTTTACAACCAAGCCCTGTTCGGAAATGCGATGGAGTTTGCCAACGGCAAGTATTCCGCTCGGGCCATCGCAGAGCGCAGCATCCAGCAGGGCAATGCACCTCATCCAGGGGCAGGAGACCTCAGAGTCGCGGCAACGTACTACTGGAAGACCGCGCGGCTCAATATCGGCAGCAACCGCGCTGCAACTCTAGTCGTTGCGGCCGCTCTGATCGGGGCTATCGCCCTGGCATTCTCAGAATTTACGCTGGCGATGCCGCTGTTTTTCCCTATGGTCTTCTACACCTTTTCTATCGCACACGGCGGCATACCGATATTTGTGCCTGAGTGGTGGCCGTTTTCGTATTACAACGTTCGCTACGGGATCCAGCTATTGCCGGCCATTGCAGTCGGGTATGGATATGCGATGTACCTCCTGAGAAAGAATTGGAACTCGCGGGCGCTCGTGTGGTCGGGTGCGGTGCTGCTGCTTGCGGCGCTTGGCGCGGCGTACGTGATGGAATGGAAGAAAGACCCGGTCTGCCTGCGCGAGGCGGAGATCAATTCTGCGGGAAGGATCGCGTTGCACAAACAACTCGCGGCCGCGTTGCAAGGTTTGCCGGCCGACGCCACTTTCGTGGTCTCGCTGACGGAACACGTAGGCGCATTCCAGCGCGCCGGTATCCCGCTGCGGCGCACATGGAACGAGAGTAGCCATCACTCGGGCGAGCCAGAATTCGCCTTCCCATTGGCCCAGGGTGACTACGTCATTGCATTCGACGGAGATCCGGTGGCCCGCATGGTTGCCGAACATCCTGATGACGTCAAACCGGTGGCGACCCTTTCCGCCCCAGGAGAGAAGCGTTGTGTAATCTACAAAGCCACTCGGAAGCCAAGCTGAGTAGCTGATAGAATCCAGCGCGAAAAGAGGAAATCTATGCGGCAGTTAATGGAGCATTTTTTTCCACAGTCGCAGATGCAGGTGCTATCGATGTTCGTGGCGCGCCTGCTGGTCGCGGCCATCTTGGGCGCTGCCATCGGACTTGAGCGAGAAACGAAGCACAAGCCCGCTGGATTGCGGACCAACATGTTCATCTGTTTTGGCGCCGCGATGTACACCATCCTCTCAGACATTCTGGCGGCGGAACACATTGGCGATCACACCCGCATCGCGGCGCAGATCATTCCTGGTATTGGATTCATCGGTGCGGGCTCGATCATGCGCTCAGGCATGACGGTCAGCGGACTGACCACAGCTGCAACTATGTTCGTGGTCGCGTCGATCGGGATGGCGGTCGGAGGCGGATTGTTCATCCCAGCCATCTTTGCGACGCTGCTGATCCTGCTTTCACTTGAACTCTTAGGACGCTTCGAGCAACGGTTCAACTTAAAGCCTGCGCTGATGAGGTACGAAGTGCTTGGCCCCGCGGCGGATACCATCATCACAGACGTGAATCGTTTGCTGGAAGCCGATCACATCGTGATGGAGAACGTCGAAATCTCAACGGCCGAAGGACTGTATCGGGTCCGCTTCGGGCTCACCGGATCGCGCTCGGAAAGCATGTCTCTCGCCGACAAACTGAAGACACTCGCGTCGGTGAAGAAAGTAAACTTCGTCGGAACGCGCGGCCAGGACCGTGAGTAGGCATGGTCGGATCCATTCCATTCACCAAGGCATCTGCCTGCGGCAATGATTTCCTGATCATCGAAGGATTGCACGCGCCAGCCGATATGGCGGCGTTCACCCGCAAGATCTGCAACCGGAACACCGGAGTTGGCGCCGACGGCGTGGAATGGCTGTTCCCCGATCAGAAAAGCGAAGCCGACGTTCGCGCGCGGCTGTTCAACTCCGATGGCTCGGAGGCGGAGATCTCGGGCAATGGCACGCGCTGCGTTGCTGCGTACTGGATCTCGCAGCACGGCGGTGAGTCCGTCTCGGTACGAACCGGCGCCGGGATCAAAGAGTGCGCGCTGGTTAGCAGCGAGGCCGGCCATTTCCAGTTCCGCACGAACATGGGAGTCCCGATGGTCGGCGAGGAATTCTCCATCAAAGTCGCTTTCGGAGAGGTCCGTGGCGTTCCGGTTTCGATGGGCAATCCCCATTTTGTTGTCTTCGTGGACGAGTTCGGGCCGGGCTGGCAAGGCGAGGCGGCGGAAATCGGCAAGCATCACGATTTCAAGCATGGGATCAACGTCGAGTTCGTTCGTGTCATCGATTCACGAACGATCGAGGTCAGGTTTTACGAACGCGGCGCAGGCGAGACTCTTTCGTCAGGGACGGGATCATGCGCGGCCGCCGTGGCCTCGGTCGCGTCAGGAAAAACCAGCTCGCCGGTCGAGGTGCGCGCACCCGGCGGCTCGCAGAGGGTCGAATGGCAAAGTCTTGAAGATAACTTACTGTTGACCGGGCCGGCGGAACTCATCTGCCGGGGAGAGTTTTTCGTTTAAGATACAGACCTACATGGGTCCACAATCCACGAATCCCAGGGTGAAGCCTCCTGCGCTGATGCCGGGGGACACGGTCGGAATCGTTGCGCCTGCCAGCCCTATCCAGCGCAATCTGCTCGATGCCGGATGCCTGGCGCTGTTCCGCATGGGATACAAGCCATTCTTTCTGGATTCCATCTTCGATCAAGACCTGTACTTCGCCGGAACAGCGAAGCGTCGTGCGCGCGAGCTTGAAGAGATGTTCCGCCGGCCGGAGGTGAAGGCGATCGTCTGCGCGCGCGGAGGGTACGGTTGCAATTACTTACTCGATGAACTTGACCTAGATGTCGTGCGCGTGAATCCCAAGATCTTCGTTGGATACAGCGACGCAACCACGCTGCTCACATGGTTCGCCGACGCTGCCAAGCTGGTCACATTCCACGGCCCCATGATCACGCGTGATTTCGATGATGCCGCTGATCTGCTGCACGTCGCCAGTTGGAAATCTTCGTTGGAAGGGAAGTCGCAATGGGAGATCGCCGCCGTTCCCGGTTCCGGCATTGAGCCGATCGTTGCAGGAGAAGTTGAGGGAACCCTATATGGCGGGTGCCTTTCGATGCTGGCGGCGTCTTTGGGTACGCCTTACGCGATTCGAACCGATGACACCATTTTGTTCATCGAAGACATCGGCGCGAAACCGTTTCAGGTTGACCGCATGTTGATGCAGTTGAAGCTGGCGGGAAAGTTCTCCGGCGTGCGGGGCATCATCTTTGGCGAGATGCTGAACTGCATGCAGCAGCATGACCAGGGTTACAAGCTACAAGAAGTAGTAAAGCGCGTGGTCGGCGACCTTGGGATCCCGGTGGCCTACGGTTTGCGCTCCGGACACGTAAGCAAACAAAACATAACGTTGCCGATCGGAGTACGCGCGCGGCTGCATGTCGCCGACTCGGTGCGGCTCTCGATCCTGGAGTCGGCTGCGACCGCACTCACTCCGCAAGCGGCGGCAAAATCCTGAATGAAAAAGCATATTCATCTTATCGGCATCTGCGGGACCGCTATGGCTTCACTGGCAGGAATGCTGAAGCAGATCGGCTACAACGTGACCGGGTCGGATATGGCGGCGTACCCGCCGATGTCAGACTTCCTTGCCCAGCTCGGTATTAAAGTCATGCAGCCGTATTCGGAGGCGAATTTGTCACCGCGGCCGGACGTGGTCGTGGTGGGCAATGCGATGTCGCGCGGGAATGTGGAGCTGGAGTATGTACTGGATGAACGCATCCCGTTCCGGTCGTTGCCCCAGGTGTTGCAGGAAAACTTCCTGAGAACGCGAGAGTCGCTGGTCGTGGCTGGCACGCACGGTAAGACTACGACCACTTCGATGCTGGCATGGATCTTCGAATCCGCCGGGTTGAATCCTTCCTTTCTGATCGGAGGCATCGCCGAGAATTTCGGTTCGAGCTTTGCTGTGACTGAAGGAAAACATTTCATCATCGAAGGCGACGAGTACGACACCGCCTTCTTCGACAAAGGGCCAAAATTTCTGCATTACCTGCCTGCGTCGGTATTGCTGACGCACGTTGAGTTCGATCACGCCGATATCTACAAGGATCTCGACGCGGTAAAGACTGCGTTCAAACGGCTGGTAAACCTTGTACCGCGGCGCGGGCACATCATCGCTTACGACGCGAGCGCGAACGTAAGTGAGTGTGTGACTAAGGCGTTCTGTCCGGTTGAGAGATACGGGTTCAGCGAGCAGGCCACGTGGCGCGCAATCGATCTGAAGTTCGAGCCGGACCGGACTGCATGGTCGGTACTGAAAGATGGGAAGCACTGGGCGGACTTCGAATTCCCCATCGCCGGCTCGTACAACGTCTTGAATGCCACCGGCGCGGCAGCCTTGGCGACGAAGTACGGCATTTCGGCCGAAGCGATCGCGCGCGGATTGAAAACCTTCAAGAGCGTGAAGCGGCGGTTGGAAGTCAAAGCGGAGATCGGCGGAATCACCATCATCGATGACTTCGCTCATCACCCCACCGCCATCCGCGAAACGCTGCAGGCGCTGCGATCGCGCTATCCCGGAAGGAAGTTGTGGGCGATCTTCGAGCCGCGGTCGAACACGCTGCGTCGCAAGGTCTTCCAGAATGAATTGGTGGAGAGCTTGCGTACTGCCGACGAGGTTGTGATGGCGACCGTCTTCAAGGCGGAGGGCATTCCCGCGGATGAACGCTTGGAGTCTGCGGTGATCATCAACAGCCTGAAGACCGCAAAGGTGCCAGCCCGCGAGCTTGCGGACGCAGATGCAATCGTGGCGGCGATCACTTCTGAACTAAAGCGCGGCGACGTAGTTGCGATCCTCTCCAACGGCGGGTTTGGCGGGATCTATGAGAAACTTCCGCAGCAACTTAGAAAGGTCCTCGGCGAGCCATCGGTCGAGAAGAGCGAGGTTGTTGCCAAATCCTGATGAGCAAACGCCTGCTTCGTCTTTTTACCCTCACCTTTCTAATCCTCTCTTCGCTGGCGGCGGTGGCAGCGCCGCCAGTGGATTACTACGTCACACTGGTCAACTCAAAGCAGCATGTCGTCCATGTGCGCATCCATCTCTCCGGAACCTCGGCCGAGCGGGACGTGCAGCTGCCGGCGTGGAACGCGCTTTACCAGATACGCGATTTCGCGCAGAACGTTCGTTCGTTGCATGCGCGGGATGCCGGCAATAATGAGCTGCCGGTGCGCAAGCTCGATAAGACCACCTGGCGAATCAGCCACGCGGAAAGCGGCGCAGAAGTCGAGTACGACATTTATCTTGACCAGCCCGGGCCGTTCGGGGCGCAGTACAACAGCGAGCACGCGTTCTTTAATCTGGCGCAGGTGCTGATGTATCCGCTGGACGCGCGCGATTCACAGATGACTGTGACGTTCATCGGATTGCCTGAACATTGGCAGGTTGCGACGGCGCTCGAGTCGCTGCGGCCGGGAGTTCCTTCCGCGCGCGGCATCTTTGTTGCGCGTAATTACGACCGGCTGGTGGACGCACCCATCGAGCTGGGGACTTTTCGCGAGACGTCGTTCGACGTAAACGGCGCCACTATTCGCATCGCCGTGGATGCCGATCCGGCTGATTACGAGCTCAAAGCGGTCGCCGAAATGGTGCGTAAGGTGGTCACCTCCGAAATGGAGTGGATGGACGACAAACCCTTCGGCCAATATCTTTTCATCTATCACTTTCCGCATGGGCTGGGCGCAGGGGGCATGGAGCACGCGTATTCCACCGCGATCGAAGCCAACGCCGACCGCATCAAGGAAGATCCCGCCAGCCTTGCATCCACGACGGCGCACGAATTTTTTCACCTGTGGAATGTGAAGCGAATCCGCCCGGCGACGCTGGAGCCGATCGACTACGTGCATGAGAATTACACTCGCGCCCTCTGGTTCAGTGAAGGCGTGACCAGCACGGTTGCCGATTACGCGCTGCTGCGTGCCGGCATCACCGATGAGCGAAGATTTCTTGCGGACCTGTCACACGAGATCGCCACATTGCAGAAGCGACCCGCGCATCGTATCCAGACGGTGGAGGATTCCAGCCTCGATACCTGGTTCGACAAGTATCCGCAGTACCGGCTGCCGGAGCGCAGCATCTCTTACTACAACAAAGGAGAGATCCTGGGTGTGCTGCTGGATCTAGCAATCCGCAACCAGACGAAGGGCGCGAAGTCGCTGCGAGATCTGATGCGCTGGATGAACAAAACTTACGCGTACGGCAGTCGCTACTTCAACGATACGGACGGAGTGCGCGAGGGCGCTGAAGCGGTGAGCGGCGCTGACATGCAGGCGTTCTTTCACAAGTACGTATCCGGATTGGACGAGCTGCCTTACAACGAAATGTTGCAGCGCGTCGGTTTGCGGGTAGTTGAGCAGCGCGTGGTCGCGCCGGACCCGGGATTCATCTCGGTGCATAACTTTGACGTGCCGCCGGTAGTCGTTTACGTGGAGGAGGGCGGCGACGCAGCCAAGGCCGGCCTGGTGCAAGGCGATACCATTCTCTCGGTGAACGGCAAAGCGCTGGTCTCAGATTTTGAAGACGTACTCGCGAGCATGCGCCCCGGCGAGATGCTCAAGCTGCGGGTTGCGGGCAGGCGGGGAAATCGCAAGGTCGAGTTCCGGCTTGGCGGGCACGAAGAGATCGATTACCGCGTCACTGATCTGGACAACGTCACTAGCGCGCAACGGGCGCGCCGCGCTGCCTGGTTGAGTTCGCAGCCGGAGAAACGAGCGGACCTTCCCATGCCAGGCGCAGCAGAGAATGGCCAGTGATCCGAGCGCTGATAGTCGTCCTATTCTGGGTGTTCAGCATCCCGCTGGCCGCGATCGTTGGATTTCCCTGGACCATCATCAGCAGAAAAATAGATTTCCTTTACAACACTGCCATGGGGCTCGCCCGTACGGGCGTGCGACTCGTCGGCGTGAAGGTGGAGATCGTCGGACTCGATCGCTTCGATAATCAAGGCACGTATATTTATATGTGCAACCACGTGTCGAATATCGATCCGCCCATCGTCATCCCAGCTATTCCTAAGCGCACGTCGGTGCTGGTTAAAAAAGAGGTCTTCCGCATCCCGGTGCTGGCAACCGCGATGCGTCTCGGCCAGCTTGTACCGGTTGACCGGACCGATCGCGACTCGGCCATCAACAGCTTGCGGAAGGCGCAGGAAGTCTTGGCGAGTGGAGTCAACATGACCGTCTTTCCCGAAGGCACACGCTCCAAGACGGGCGAATTGCTTCCGTTCAAAAAGGGACCGTTCTATATGGCGCTGGAAAGCGGCGTATCGATCGTTCCCATGACCATCCTTGGAACCAGGAAGATCTGGCCGAAAGGGAAGTTCGCCATCAACCCTGGGACGGCGACTGTGGTCTTTCATGCGCCAATCGACCCAAAGCACTATCCGGACCGTGACGCGCTGGTTGAGGCGGTTCGCAACTCCATCGCTAGCATAATGTGAGCGCTGCCTGCGTGTTACATTGAAAATCCCATGAAAGCCGTTCGCTTCCACGAATTCGGCGGGCCGGAAGTCCTGAAGTATGAAGACGTGCCCGAGCCCACTCTGCGCAAAGATCATGTTCTTGTCCGCGTGAAGGCGTGCGCGCTGAATCATCTCGATCTGTTCATCCGTAAAGGGCTGCCGGGCATCAAGCTGCCGCACATCAATGGCAGTGACATCGCCGGCGAAGTGGTGGATAAGGGCGAGTACGTGAACGATCTCGCGCCAGGGCAGCGCGTGGTACTAGCGCCCATGAATTTTTGTAATGTGTGCGAGAAGTGTATGGCGGGGAAGCAAAACTTCTGTCCGCAGTTCTCCGTGTTCGGTTACGCCAACGACGGCGGCAATTGCGAGCTGATCACGGTGCCGCGAGTGAATGTTCTACTGGTTCCGCAGGGCGTGAAACTTTCGTTCGACGAACTGGCAAGCATGCCGCTGGTCTTCGTGACGGCGTGGCATATGTTGGTGGGACGCTGCAACATCAAGCCGGGTGATACGGTGCTGGTTCTGGGCGCGAATTCCGGTGTGGGGACGGCGGCGATCCAGATCGCCAAGTTTTTCAATGCGCGCGTGATTGCTACCGCGGGCGATGAGAAGAAGATGGAAAAGGCGCGCGAGCTTGGCGCCGACTACGTCATCAACCATTACCAGCAGAAGATCTCCGACGAAGTGAAGAAGATCACCAACAAGGCGATGTGCGACATCGTCTTTGAACACGTGGGCCAGGCGACGTGGCAGGAGAGCATGAAGTCAGTGAAGGCGGGAGGGCAGTTGGTGACTTGTGGCGCAACTTCAGGCACGGAGGCCAATTTCGATATCCGCTTCCTGTTTGCGCGACAGCTTTCATTCCTGGGCTCTTACATGGGAACGATGGGCGAGTTCCACGAGGTCTTCAAGCACATCTTCGCCGGCAAGCTCCATCCGGTCGTAGACAAAACCTTTCCGCTGCGCGATGCCGCCATGGCGCATGAATACCTGGAAGCCAGCTCGATGTTCGGGAAAGTCGTCCTGAACCCCTAGCTACTGGATGGCGCCGACCTTTTGCAGGTCGACGCTGTGGAAGTCGCCGCGCATGATGCCAGCACGGATCTGCTTCGGGGTCTTGCCCTGTTTCGTCATCTGGTATGCGTAAAGCGCCTCGGCCATGCAGGTGCCACATTCGGCGCCGTGAGCATCGGTGAAGCAGGCGCGCAGGCTGTCGTGCCCGTGGGCGCGGTCGCAATGGCAGAAGCAGGGCTGCTGATAGAGGACTCCGGGAATCTTGGCCGCTACAAGGTAAGCCTTCTTCTGCGCGTCCGTGTAAGCGGTTTGTTTGAGGTTGAGCGCTTCAGGCTTCAGGATGGGCGCGAGCTTGGCGGTCTTCTTCGGCGCGGCGTCGTGGTAGGCGGGAATGTCCTCTTGCGCCGACCACTGCGCCGACATGGTGACAGCAAAAGCGAAAACCGAGAGAGCGGAGAGCAGCCGAGTCTTCATAAAGGGTGCCTGCATATTCTACCTTTGCGCTCGCCAAAAATGACTGTTTTGCGACGAAACGCGTCTAAACAGTGAAGCCGCAAGGTAGACGCGGCCCACCCGAAAACAGCTACAATGTCTCTGGATGCCTGAAAACATCAGTCCTAATGCGACTCCGCAGCGTCGCGGAATGAGCCGCGCCCTGAAAGCCTGGATACGCGATCTGGTGGTCGCGCTTGGCATCGCCGCCTTCGTCATCATTTTTCTGTACCAGCCGGTGAAGGTGGAGGGCACCAGTATGCTCCCCGGGCTCGAGGACCAGGAGCGCATCTTCATCAACAAGTTCGTCTATCGCTTTGAGTCTATCGAGCGTGGCGATGTGGTCGTCTTCCGCTATCCCAAGGATCCGACCAAGAGCTACATTAAACGCGTAGTCGGCGTGCCGGGAGACAAGGTCCGCATCCGCGACGGAGCCGTCTACCTGAATGGCGTGAAGCTCGATGAGAGCTACGTGCCTTCCTGGTTTCTCGATGGGCGCTCCTACCCCGAGTCGATCATGGGGCCGCATACGTTCTTTCTGATGGGCGACCATCGCAATATGTCGAGCGACAGCCGCGAGTTCGGCCCGGTGGACGAGAGCTACATCTTCGGCAAAGCGGTATTCGTCTATTGGCCGATGGAGAGAATGGGGCGGCTGAGATAGACCCATAACCGCGGAGGACGCAGAGGGAATGATCAGGTCTGGGAAATTCGCTGACTACCACCCTGGCCCCTTTGGCAAGATTCCCGCGCGCGCAAGTATTTTTGGTGTGCTCTTCGCTGCGGGGTTCATCGTTCTGGCGTGGATCGGGCTGCCGGAGTATCGCTGGTTCTGGATCGCGAGTGGGATCGGCGGAGCAATTGTCGGCGTCAGTCTTTATTTTTGGCACAAGCGCCCTCCAAAGGACGACCTATCCATCGGTCCGCGGCGGTAAACGGTTTTCTTTTCCTTCCAGTGCTGCTAGAATCTATAAAATCCACTCCCCGGAGTCAGCATGCAAGCGATCCTTGCGCTCGAAGATGGCCGCATCTTCAGAGGCAAAGGTTACGGAGCCAAAGCAGAGTGCTACGGGGAAGTTGTTTTTAATACCTCCATCACCGGATACCAGGAGATCTTCACCGATCCTTCTTACGCCGGGCAGATCGTAGTCCTTACCAACCCAGAGATCGGCAACTACGGCACCAACCCTGAAGACAATGAAGCCACGCGTCCTTATATCGAGGGGCTGGTGGTGCGCGAGTTTTCGCCCATCAGCTCGAATTGGCGCTCGCAGCAGGTGGCCGATGAGTATCTGGAAAAGTACAAGATTCCCGTCATCGCCGACAGCGACACGGCGGAATACGTGCTACAAATTAAAGTTGACGACTCCATTCCAATCGTCGATCAACTCGGCCGCCCTCGAAAACTCAAACTCGTCGCTACGATCGCCCACAGCATTTTCCAGGGCCAGCTTCTGATGGGCGATGCCAACTTCCGCAAGCTCTTCCCCGCTCAAAGCGGATTTGGAACCGTGCTCGTTGAAGCGCCAGCCGCGAAAGAACAGGAGCTCGTTCACCTCCTAGACGCCGACCTCGGCGATTATTCCGTCAGCACCGACACGACGGTCCAGCGCCTCCAAACCTATCAGAATGTCCAAAACACCTATCTCGAAACATTCCAGACGCTCGGCGCTCTCGGGCTCGCCGGCGCCTGCCTGTTCGCCGAACCTTACCGTACGCTCGCCCAGTCTCTCCGCAAGAAGATCAAGATCACCGACGTCAAATGCATGATCGTGCGCGGAACCTGGGACTGGAACCTCATCAAGATCGAAACCGACGCCGGCATCTCCGGAATTGGCGAAGCCTACTGGGGCCCGGGGGTCAAAGACCTCGTCCTGAACCAGTTGAAGCCGCTCGTCATCGGCGAAGATCCGCTGAACGTCGATAAGCTGTACCACAAGATGCTCCTGATGAGCGGAGGTGTGGGCGCGGTCGGTGGAATCACCATCACAGCCGCGAGCGGCATCGAAATCGCACTGTGGGACCTGGCCGGACGCATCCTTCAGACCCCAGTCTGCAATCTCCTTGGAGGGCGCTTCCGCGATCGCATCCGCTTCTATCGCACCCTGCAGGCCCCCTCCAATCCCAAAGAAATCTCCTCATGGCGCGACCAGGCCGCCGAGGCAAAGACAAACAACAAGTACGGTTTTACCGCCTTCAAATTTCAAGGCGACAACATCCCGGTCAGCGCCGATCCAACCTATTCCGAACCGGGCCACGACTTCTACAACAAGGCCCTGACCAATCGCGACATCAGCCGCATCGTTACCAAGATGGAAGCAGTGCGTACCGAATTAGGCCCGGTGATCGACTTCGCGATCGAAAATCACTGGAAATACGACACCAGCGAAGCAATCTCTTTGCTGAACGCCCTTGAGCACATTCAACCCATGTGGGTCGAAGACCCGCTTCCTCCGGAGAATACGGATGCCATGGCGAGGCTGGCCCGCGCCACACGAACACCCATCTGCACCGGGGAAAACCTCTACGGTGTGCATGGCTTCAGGACGCTGATCGAAAGCCAGGCCTGCGCAGGCGTTCACATCGACATCCCGAAATCAGGCGGCCTGCTTGAGTCCAAACGTATCTCCGATCTCGCCGACATGTGGGAGATCTGGACCGCGGCTCACAATCCGGCAAGCCCTGTCGGTACCATCGCATCGGCCCATGCCGCGGCATCCATGCGCGGCTTTCGCATCCACGAACTCGCAAAATGGATCGATTGGTGGCCTGACCTCGTCACCCATGAAGGCCCATTCTGGAAGGACGGCTACTTCACGATCGAAGACAAGCCCGGCCTGGGAGTCGAACTCAACCCCGACGTAGCCAAAGCTCACCTAGCCCCGGGAGAGACATGGTGGGGATAGACAACCTTTTTCTGATTGCATTATTGCTCACACAATAAGCCAAAGAAGCTCAATTTTTTTCAGATCGGAGCAAGTCAGCATGAACATCAGCAACAACTCCAA
>Ga0137403_10001300_pt1 | contig 31440 bp, 26 predicted proteins | sample CZOMad2_1_16fung_FD_122057 | JGI IMG/M metagenome (GOLD analysis project Ga0137403, IMG submission 122057) | Vadose zone soil fungal communities from Angelo Coast Range Reserve, California, USA - CZOMad2_1_16fungal (Hybrid Assembly) | ecosystem: Environmental > Terrestrial > Soil > Vadose zone... | reverse complement strand
TCCGACGGCCGGACCAAAAAGGCGCGACTCGTTGGGAGCGATTCCCAGGTCGATTTGGCAGTTCTAAAAATCGATGAGCCTGGGGTAAAACCATTGAAACTGGGCGATTCCGACGCGGTACAGGCCGGGGACATGGTGCTGGCCATCGGCAATCCCTTCGGCTTCGAGGAAACGGTGACGGAGGGAATCATCAGCTCAAAGGGACGCCCGAATCGGGTGGACGGCTTCGGTGATTTTCTGCAAACCGACGCCGCTATCAATCCGGGAAACAGCGGCGGACCGTTGATTAACCTTAGTGGTGAAGTGATCGGAATTAATACTGCGATCATTTCGCGCACCGGCGGGTCGCAGGGGATCGGGTTCGCCATTCCATCAAACACGGTGAGAGTCGCGCTCGAAAGCTTGCTCAAGAAGGGGCGTATTATCCGGGGTTACCTCGGAATCCAGGCGCAGGTGAACCCGCAGAACCTGGGGGCGAACGGGGACGGCGTGGTCGTGGGAGATGTTCTTCCAGGATCGCCTGCGGCGGACGCGCACTTACAAAAGGGCGACGTGATCCGTAAATTCAACGGACGCGACGTTAAGAATTTCCCGGAGCTTCGATCGCTGGTTGCGCAAGCGGAGTTAAACAAGAAGATCGAGGTGGAGGTAATGCGCGACGGCAAACCGCTGAAGGTGTCTGCGGAACTTCGGGAGCAGCCCCCGGATTCTCAAACCGCGCGGGCCATCCCACAGCCTGGACAACCAAATCCCAGCAATCCTTTGCCGCAGCCAAATGCGCCGGATACGACACCGGATCAAGATGAAAGTGAAAGCAATGCGAACCCGTTCGGTTCCATGCGGGTCAGTGAATTGACACCCGATTTGGCCAAGCGTCTTGATCTGCCGACAGGCGTCCACGGAGTTATAGTTGATGCCGCGGACTTCCCGGAATTGCAGCGCGGGGATGTCATCGAAGAAATTGATCAGCAGCCAGTGACTTCGGTGAACGAGTTCAACAAGGTCGTGGCTGGGCTCGACCCAGACAGCACCCACGTGTTTTCCATGTGCCGCCATCGCGTTCGCTCATTCATTGTGGTGCGGCCGCGCTAGGGGGGAGCGGCGCGCAATGGCGCGGGCGCATCCGAATCCCCCTGTGAATAAACCAATGGGCGTCGAAGTCTAAGACGCCATAATACTGAAGAACCTATGAAGCGTTTCTTAATCTCTGCGGCGGTCTGTGCGTTTGCGTTGACGGCGTTCCAGTCGGGCCGAGCGGACGTCTCAGTTAACTTTTTTTATGACAATTTGAACGGCGGTAACTGGTACCAGGTGGCCGATTATGGCTATGTCTGGCAGCCTGATGCCGCGACCAGCGCAGATTGGCGACCATACACGGATGGCTATTGGGCCTACACTGACGTCGGCTGGACTTGGGTATCGTACGAAGATTTCGGTTGGGCCACCTATCACTATGGTCGCTGGGTCCGGCTCGAGGACTACGGTTGGTGCTGGGTTCCCGGATATGAATGGGGACCGGCTTGGGTCTCATGGCGAACCGGCGGAAATTATGTCGGCTGGGCTCCGCTGCCTCCGGAGGCCGGCGGCGAAATCGTTTATGAAAGTCGGCCGATCACGCCGCGTGTCGATCTCGATTTCGGCATCGGGCCCGGCTACTACAACTTCATCGATGTGCGTTTTATCGGCGAACCGGTGTTGCGCGGTCACTTCTATCCCTACGATCAGAACGTCGTTTACATCAATAACACGGTGAATGTGACCAACATCACCTATAACAATTCTGTCGTTTATAATTACGGGCCGGACTATGCCGTCGTAAGCAAATATTCAACCCGGCCAATACCGAGGTTGAAACTCGAACGCGCGAACCTCGACCCACTGCAGGCGGTGAAGGCAGGCAGCGTAACTAAAGTTCAAGGTGACAAGTTGGTTCTGGCGGCGCCGCTGAAGCTGCAAAAACCGAATACGCAAATTGCGCCCAAAGCCGTCAAGGCGAAGATCGATCAGCCCAAGATTGAAAAGGGTTGGGCGAACATCTCCGATCCGAATACTAAGGCGAAACTGGAGCAGAAACTTAAGACTGAAAATCCGAAAAACGTTCCCACACCCAGTAGTCAACCGAACGCCGCCGCTAACGTAAACGCCCTGGCTTCACCCGGTGTTTCTCCTTTCGAAAAGGGCAGGGGTAAACAAAAGGGCCAGGCGTTTCAAAATCAGGCGAGCGCTTCTATCGCTCCTGGAGCTTCGCCAGCAGCTTCAATGACCCCGTTTGAACAAGGGCATGGCAAAAAAGGCAAAGCCCAGACGGTTGAGAACGAACCGCGGGCTTCGATAAGGCCTGGCTCCTCACCAGCCGAGTCTTTCGAGCAGGGTAAGGGTAAGCACAAAGGTCAGGGATTCGAGACTGGGCCCGGCGCGTCAGTGGCTCCAGGTTCGCCGCCAAATGAACGCTTCGAACAGGGGCAGGGTAAGCACAAAGGCCAGAAATTCGAGAACGCACCGGGCGCATCGGTTGCTCCAGGTTCTTCCGAATCCTTTGAACAAGGCAAAGGCAAGAAAAAAGGGCGCGTTGAACATGGCGAACAAACGCCTGTTCCTGGCCGAGCCATCAATCCCCAAAATCCGAATGCGAATCTGGACAACCAAAACAATCCCGAGGGCGGAAAACATAAAGGGAACCGCCACGACGAAAACTTTCAGCCTGGATCGCAGAATGTCGGCGGCGGGGCTGGTGGTGGTGGCAAGCGTCGCGAGCAAATTCAATCTCAGGCTCCGCCGCCACAGGGTGGACAATATGGCCAGCAGGGCGGACAACAGGGTGGCCAGGGTAAGGGTAAGGGTAAGAAAGGGGAAACGTCCCCAACTCCGTCTCCGCGGTAACTAACAAGAATTAGATCTATGACGGCCCCGGTATTTTGCCCGGGGCCGTCTCTTTTCCGTGATTGTCGCCGCGCAATTGTAGCCGGCATCGGATTTGAGGAGCGCGAGCATTCTGCTCGTCCGACCCGGGGAGCGCAGGCTGCCAGCTGCGCTTTGTGGCAGCTTGGAACACGGGCCTGTGGCCTGTGCGCCTAGCGGGTTTTTAACCCGCTGCCTTGGCAACCCTTCCGGCATCATCAGCGGAGTAACACTCCGCTGGGCGCGGGAGCAGCTATAGGAGTTCGGCAATCTGCACTGTGTTCAGCGCTGCGCCTTTCAACAACTGATCGCCCGAAACCCAGAAAGCGAGTCCATTTTCAAACGCGCAATCGCGCCGCACTCGGCCGACTTCACAATTGTCTTTTCCAGCAACCTGCAGAGGCATCGGATACCGATTACGCGCCGGTTCATCAACCAGCTCCAAACCGGGTGCCTTCGCCAAAATCCCCCGCGCCCGTTCCACCGAAATCGGCTCGGAAAATTCCGCGCTGACCGCCACTGAATGCGCGCGGTAAACGGGAACGCGCACGCAAGTAACAGAGGCGCAAAATTCGGGGTGATGCATGATACGGCGGCCTTCGTTCTGCATTTTCATTTCTTCCTTGGTGTAACCACTTTCGAGAAATGCATCGACCTGCGGGAGGACATTGAAGGCGATAGGATGCGGATAGACTTCCGCGCGCGCCGGACGACTTTCGGCAGCAGCGCGGACTTGCTCCTCCAACTCGGCAATCGCGCGCGCGCCGCTGCCAGAAACTGCTTGATAACTCGCAGCAAAAACACGTTGCACATGGAAAACGCGATGCAGCGGATAAATCGCCATTAGTGCGACCGCAGTAGTGCAATTCGGATTGGCGATGATTCCGCGGTGGAGTTTCGCGTCATCGCCGTTGATTTCGGGAATGACCAGCGGCACCTCCGGCTCCATTCGAAAGGTCGAAGAGTTATCGATCACAATCGCGCCGGCGTCGCGGGCGATCGGAGCGAATTCCCGCGCGACGGCAGTGCCCGCACTGAACAGCGCGAGATCAATTCCTCGAAAGGAGTCGGGCGCGAGTTCCGCCACCGGAATTTTTTCGCCGTGAAATAAAGCGAACTTGCCGGCTGAACGCTTGGAACTGAAGGCACGAATTGATGCCACCGGAAAGCCGCGCCGCTCCAGCACCCGAAACATTTCAACGCCAACCGCGCCAGTCGCTCCCACCACCGCGATATGATAACCTTTCCTCATCCGCAGCCGCATTTTAGGACGGCAACGGCATGATGCAAAAATCTCCACTTCATATTCACGTTTCTGTGCGCAACCAGGAATTGAAATTGCGCCGGGGCCGCAAAATTATCCGCCGTTATCAGGTGTCGACTTCGCGGTTTGGGCTGGGGAGCGAACAAGGCAGCAATAAAACGCCGCTGGGCCAGTTCCGCGTTAGCGATAAAATTGGCGAGGCGATGCCTGAGGGCACGATTTTCGTGGGCCGCGTCCCGCTCAAACCGGACGATCCTCCGCCGCCGACACAAGATCTGGTCTTGTCGCGCATTCTCTGGCTCGACGGGCTGGAAGGGCATAATGCCAATACCCGTGATCGTTTTATTTACATTCACGGGACGAAGCACGAGGACAAAATCGGCATGCCCGACAGCCACGGATGTATCCGGATGCGAAACGCAGATGTCATCGAGCTCTTTGGTCTAGTGGATGTGGACACGCCGGTAACAATCAGGGGATGATTTAGCGCGTTATCGTGGACGGCGGAGAAAAATCATTGCGCAGTTTGCGTTCGCTTATATAAAGCTCGACAGCAACCAGCTGCGAAAGGGGTGAGAAACAGAATGAGAATTTTAAAAGCAATCATGATCGTGACGGTTTTGGCCAGCGCCTTAAGCTTGGGCGCTTGTGCTCAACATAAGGAGGTGGCCCCGGCGCCTGCCCCAGCGTACCACAAATAAGCTCGACTTTCGCAGTCCGATCGCGGAAGGCTTTGACCTAAAGGCCAGGTCGCATTCGTCGGCCTGGCCTTTTTTGCATCTGTCGCACAGCCATCTTGGCTGTTGGGGCAAGCGGACATCTTGTCCGTTGAGTAAAGCGCTCCAACTAGCAGGCAAGATGGCTTCCGCCTCACAGGATGGAAGCCCATGCCCCGTCGTTGCGCAATTTGCGTTCGCTAATATAAAGCATAAAGCTCGGCAGCAACCAGCTACGAAAGGGGTGAGAAACAGAATGAGAATTTTAAAAGCAATCATGATGGTGACCGTTTTGGCCAGCGCCTTAACCTTGAGCGCTTGTGCGGAAAAAAAAGAAACAATGTCCACGGGGACGACGGCGTCTTCGGTGCGTACCTACTCGAAATAAGCTGCCACCTGCGGACAGCTTTAACCTAAAGGCCAGGTCCTTAGCGGCCTGGCCTTTTTCCGCTTCACCATTCTTCGGAGGGACGAGATTCTTCTCGTCCGGACGTGCAGAAGCACGTCCCTCCGCGATTCATCCAAAACTGCGAGACGTTTTTGTGGTAGGGCTGGCTGGCTCATCGTACGTGCGATCGGAATCACGCCTAGGTGGATCGGCCGCTCCGCCGGGCGATGCTAAATTGTTGCGGCTTCGCCGCCCAATTCTAACATCGAGCAGGGGACTGCTCGATCCACCACTGCGCTTTGTCATTTCGTGATCAAGCAGCTAAGATCGCGCTGTGGAAATTTCCGGCTCCTCGATTTCACTCGCGCAATTGAACGCGGTCGCGACTGGAAATGAGCGCATCGAGTTAACGGACGAATCGCGGGACCGTATTCGCAAATCGCGCGCGGTTGTCGAAAAAATTCTCGAGCAGGGCGAGGTCATCTACGGGATCAGCACCGGTTTCGGCAAGCTCTCCGATGTCAAAATTGAGCCGGAAGCGCTCCGCCAGTTACAACTCAATCTTGTCCGCAGCCATTCCTGCGGCATTGGGCAACCGCTCTCGATTCCCGAGGTGCGCGCGATGATTTTCCTGCGCGCCAATGTGCTCGCTCTTGGTTTTAGCGGTGTGCGACTCGAAGTGGTCGAGTTCCTCTGCCAGATGCTGAATCGAGGCGTTTATCCGGTCGTCCCCGAGAAAGGATCGGTCGGCGCCAGCGGCGATCTCGCTCCTCTGGCGCATCTGGCCCTCGCATTGATCGGTGAAGGCGAATCGTTTTTTGAAAAGGAACGTCTGGCTTCAACCGATGCGCTCGCGCGCGCAGGACTGAACCCGGTCGTGCTCGAAGCAAAGGATGGTCTCGCCTTACTCAACGGCACTCAGGCCATGCATTCCGTCGGCGGCCTCGCCCTCTTTCGCGCCAAACGTCTCTCGCGCGTCGCCGATATCGCCGGCGCAATGACGCTGGAAGGTTTGATGGGAACGCCGCGCGCTTTCGATCCGCGAATTCAAAAGGCGCGACCTCATCCCGGGCAGCTGGCGGTGGCGGAACACTTGCGGGCATTGGTGCAGCAAAGCGAAATCCGTGAATCGCATCGCCAAAATGATCCCCGGGTGCAGGACGCTTACAGTCTTCGCTGCATCCCGCAGGTCCACGGCGCCGCGCGCGATGCTTTAGGGTATGTGGAAAAGATTCTGGAAATAGAGAGCGCGGGCGCGACCGACAATCCTCTCGTGTTTCCCGAAAGCGGTGATGTCATTTCGGGCGGAAATTTTCACGGCGCGCCCCTGGCCCTCGCGCTCGATTTTGCTGCCATTGCCCTAACGGATTTGATGAGCATCAGCGAACGGCGAATCGAGCGCCTGGTGAATCCCGACTTGAGTTACGGTTTGCCGGCCTTTCTTGCGCGAAAGCCAGGCTTGCAATCCGGCATGATGATTGCGCAGGTCGCGGCGGCCTCGCTTTTGAACGAAGCGAAAGTGCTGGCGCATCCCGCCAGCATCGACAACGTCCCAACTTCCGCCGGAAAGGAGGATCATGTTTCGATGGGGATGACGTCCGCGGTCAAATTACGATCGATCGTGGAAAACGCGGAAAATGTGCTTGCCATCGAATTGCTGGCAGCCGCGGAAGCGCTCGAGCATCGACGACCACTGAAGGGCGGTGCCGGGGTGGAACGCGCTTACGGGACGGTCCGAAAATATGTTGAACCGTTGCTGGAAGACCGCGCCCTCGCGCCAGACATTGCCGCGATCGCGATAGCAATTCGCGCCGGCGAATTCGATAGCGAACACGAGAAGTTATGAGCGGGAAACGGTCAATTCGCGCGCCACGTGGGCCAGAGCGCAGTTGCAAAGGCTGGCACCAGGAAGCCGCCATGCGAATGCTGATGAACAATCTCGATCCGGAAGTCGCGGAAGCTCCGGATCGATTGATCGTTTACGGCGGCACCGGCCGGGCCGCCCGAAATTGGGAATGTTTCGATGCCATTGTCCGTTCTTTGAGCGGGCTTGAAAACGACGAGACCTTGCTCGTTCAATCTGGCAAGCCGGTCGGAAAATTCCGCACCCACGATGAAGCCCCGCGAGTGCTCATCGCGAATTCCAATCTGGTTGGTCATTGGTCGAACTACGAACAGTTCAACAAACTCGAACGGCTCGGGCTAACGATGTATGGACAGATGACAGCCGGTTCCTGGATTTACATCGGCAGCCAGGGGATCGTGCAGGGCACGTTCGAAACGTTTGGCGCAGCGGGAGAAAAACATTTCGACGGAGGCCTCGCAGGTAAACTCATCGTCAGCGGCGGCCTCGGTGGAATGGGCGGCGCCCAACCGTTGGCCGCGACCATGAATGGCGCATGCTTCATCGGGGTCGAAGTAGATCCGGTGCGGATCGAGAAGCGGCTCGCTACCGGATATTGCGACCACATGGCGAAATCGCTCGATCAAGCATTGCAGTTGGTCGATGAGGCGCGAAAGGCAAAGCGCGCAGTCTCGGTCGGTCTGGTCGGCAATTGCGCCGACGTGCTTCCGGAAATGGTGAAGCAAAATTTCGTTCCCGATTTGCTGACCGATCAAACCAGCGCGCACGACGCCCTCAACGGTTACGTCCCAAACCAAATCTCGTTAGCCGATGCCATCGCGTTGCGCGCCAAGAATCCGGAGGAATACGTCAAGCGCTCGATGGAAGCGATGGCTGAGCATGTTCGCGCGATGTTGGAACTGCAAAAACGTGGTGCCATCACCTTCGATTATGGCAACAACATTCGCACCCAGGCCAAGAATGCCGGGGTCGAGAACGCCTACGATATTCCCGGTTTTGTTCCTGAATATATCCGCCCGCTCTTTTGCGAAGGAAAAGGACCGTTCCGCTGGGTTGCACTCAGCGGAAACCCGGATGACATCGCGCGGACCGACGCGCTCGCGCTCGAGCTTTTCCCTGAAAATGCAATCTTGGCGCGCTGGATGAAGCTGGCGAAAGAGCGCATTCATTTCCAAGGATTGCCGGCCCGCATCTGCTGGCTCGGTTATGGCGAGCGCGCCGAGTTTGGCGTCGCCATGAACGAACTGGTGCGGCACGGCGAAGTGAAAGCTCCCATCGTCATCGGTCGCGATCACTTGGATACCGGTTCGGTTGCGTCGCCGTTTCGCGAGACCGAAGGAATGCTCGACGGTAGCGATGCCATTGCCGATTGGCCGCTGCTGAACGCTCTCGTCAATACCGCCGCCGGCGCCTCCTGGATTTCTATTCACAACGGCGGTGGTGTCGGCATCGGCTATTCACAGCACGCCGGCATGGTTGTTGTTGCAGACGGAACTGATAACTCGAAACGCCGCCTCGAGCGCGTGCTGACAAGCGATCCGGGCATGGGCATCCTGCGCCACGCCGATGCCGGTTACTCGCAGGCGATTGAATTTGCTGTGGCTAACGACATTAACATTCCTCTACCTCCGCAGCAGCGCGATTAACGAACAAGGCTCTTACCAACAAATAGAACGCCCAGCAGCGCTCCCCGGATTAACTTATCCTTTTGTCGAACCGGACGCCGCTCTGTCCTTGCAATCCCACTAATCGCGTAAATCCTGTTAGAAACTCCCATCGCCATGCAAAAGCTAATCGAATGCGTTCCCAATTTCTCGGAGGGGCGCGATCCGGACATTATTCGACAAATTACTGACGCGATTGCATCAGTCGACGGAGTGTCGTTGCTGGATGTTGATCCCGGCGCAACGACCAACCGCACCGTTGTAACCTTCGTTGGCAGCCCGGAAGCCGCGGTGGAAAGCGCGTTTCGAGGGATTCAAAAGGCGGCGGAATTGATCGATATGCGCAAACACAAAGGCGCGCACCCGCGGATGGGGGCGACCGATGTTTGCCCATTTATTCCGATCAGCAACGTCAACTGGAAGGAAGCGATCACCTGCGCAAAGGAGTTGGGAAAACGCGTCGGCGATGAATTGAAGATTCCCGTCTATCTCTACGAGAAAGCAGCGAAAAATCCGGAACGTGCAAACCTCGCCATCATCCGGGAGGGCGAATATGAAGGTTTTTTCGACAAAATAAAACAAGTGGACTGGCAGCCAGATTTCGGGCCTAACCAGTTTAATGCGAAATCGGGCGCGACTGTAATTGGGGCGCGCGAATTCCTGATCGCTTACAATGTAAACCTCAACACCAAAGCGGTGAGACGAGCAAATTCCGTTGCCTTCGACGTTCGAGAAAACGGCCGGGTAAAGACGCTCGATGGCACAGCCACGGGAAATCCGATGGTCGACGAAAAAGGCCAGCCGATCCGCGTTCCAGGAATGCTGAAACATGTGAAAGCGATTGGCTGGTATGTGGAGGAGTACGGGATCGCGCAGGTTTCAATGAATCTAACAAATATTGAGCAGACACCACTCCATGCTGCGTTCGATGCCTGCGATCAATCGGCCACGAAACGTGGCCTGCGCGTGACCGGGTCGGAAATTGTCGGGATGGTTCCGAAGAAATGTCTGATCGATGCCGGAAAACATTTTCTCCAGAAGCAAAACTGGTCTGAAGGCCTGGCGGAAGAAGAGCTGATTGAGCTTGCTATCCGCTCCATGGGGTTGAGCGAGTTGAAACCGTTCGATCCGAAAGAGAAAATTATCGAACTAAAAATAGAAGCGGCCGTTCCGAAAAAATCGATGATCAGGTTGGATCTGCGCCGGTTTTGCAATGAAACCCTGAGTGATTCTCCAGCGCCTGGCGGCGGTTCTGTTGCCGCATTAATGGGGGCGTTGGGCGCCTCTCTCGGCGGGATGGTAGCTAACTTGTCCGCCGGGAAACGAGGCTGGGAGGACAAACTCAGATATTTTAGCGATTGGGCGGTGAAAGCGCAGCAGTTAAAGGACGAAATGCTTTTGCTGGTCGACGAAGACACTGCCGCTTTCAACCAGGTCATGGCGGCATTTGCTTTGCCCAAAGGTTCGGCCAAGGAAAGATCTGCGCGAACAGCTGCCATACAAGCTGCTAACAAGCTGGCGGCAGAGGTGCCACTTCGGATTATGCAGACCGCGTCGAAGGCCTACGACCTTTTGGCTGAAATGGCTGCGAGAGGCAATCCAGCTTCTATTTCGGATGTCGGTGTTGGCCTTCTCGCAGTGCACGCTTGTATCGATGGAGCGGGCATGAACGTGAGAATTAATCTCGCGAATCTGAAGGATGAAAAAATTAAGTCGGCCTTTTCGGATAAACTGCATGTATTTAGCGGCGAATCCGACGCCCGCTTCAAAGAAATTAGCAAAATGGTGGAAAAGAAGTTTCGGTGACGCGATGAAGCGATGAAAAGTTGAAGCGATGAAGCGTGATTTAACTCTTCAATCCTTCAAACATTCAACGCTTTAATCCCTCCAACCCTCCACCGTGTCTTCCCTCGCCCTTCTTCATGCGTCGCAGCTGATCACGCTGGTGGGACCGCCGCGGGCGCGACGTAGGAAAGAGCTAAGTGAACTAGGAATTATTTCTGACGGAGCTGTTATGGCGTCCGGCGACAAAATCACGCACGTCGGCAAATCGAGTGAGATTGAAAAACTTTGCGAGCGCCAGACACGCGTCATCGACGCGCGGGGTTGCGTAGTGATGCCGGGATTCGTTGACGCGCATACCCATCTGGTTTTCGGCGGTAATCGGCTTGACGATTTCGAAGCACGGGCTCGCGGCGAGACTTATGAACAGATTGCAAAGAGCGGAGGTGGGATTCAGACGACAGTGCAGGCAACGCGAGCAGCCAGCGCGGATGAACTTTGGGCGCTCGCGAAAAAACGTGCGAGCTGGTTTTTGCAAAATGGAACGACAACGGCGGAAGCAAAATCCGGTTATGGACTCACTCTTGAAGATGAACTGAAAATTTTGCGGGTGATCCGCCGCGTCGGAAAGGAAACTCCGCTGGAAACGGTTGCGACATTTCTCGGCGCACATGCCTTTCCACCGGAATTTCGGGAGGATCGCGCCGGCTATATTTCTCTCATCATTGACAAGATGTTGCCGATAATTGCGCGAGAGAAGTTGGCAGAATACTGCGACATCTTTTGTGAGCAAAACTACTTCAACCCCGAAGAAACGCGCCGCATTCTGACTGCAGCCAAGCAGCACGGATTGAAGTTGCGAATGCACGTCGATCAACTGACCAACGGCGGTGGCGCAAAGTTGGCCGCAGAACTGGGAGCAACGACCGCCGATCATCTCGAACAAACGGCTCCTGACGGAATCAACGCGCTGGCAAAAACCAACGTCCAGCCGGTGCTTCTGCCAGGATCGGTTTACGCGCTTGGTTCGAAAAAGTATCCTGATGCTCGCGCGATGATCGATGCCGGACTGGCGCTAGTTTTGGCAACCGACTTCAATCCTGGTTCCTCTCCGAGCGCGTCGATGCCGATGATGCTTTCACTTGCGGTCACGCAAATGAAACTGAGTCCTGCGGAAGCCATCACCGCAGCCACCATCAATGCCGCTGCGAGTTTGAATCGGGTCGATCAGATTGGATCACTAGAGGTCGGGAAACTCGCGAATTTTGCGATCTACGATTGCGAAGACTATCGCGAGCTTACCTATTGGTTTGGAGTTCCGCTGGTGCGCGATGTTTTTGTGAGGGCAAAACGCGTGTGATGGTCATCCCGAGCGAAGTCGAGGGATCCCGGGGCGAAACCTTAAAGGTAACTTGGCGGGATCCTTCGACTTCGCTTCACTGCGCTCAGGATGACGGAGGGATCTGTGCGATGCTTTCTAGCACGTCGGCTGTCCGCCGCGGTGTCATCCTGAGCCGCGAAGGCGGCGAAGGATCCCACCGAAGATCATGACGGTGCGAACTTGCGTGAGGAGTCAGCAAATGGGAGGTCCCTCGGCTTTGGCCTCGGGATGACAGAAAGTGTGTGCGCGATGTTTTGTGCGTGGGCGATGCCTCATCTGAATTGTCGGGCAGCCGTGTCGCCTGCCATCTAAGACGCCGGCAACCGGGAGCGGTTGCCCTACAAATGCGCGCGGCGTAAGGTCGCTTTCCTTTATGAAAGTCGAGGTCGAAAAGCAGCCTGATTCCGTTTCCACGCTGCAAATTGAATTGCCGCCAGAGCAGGTCGCGAAAGAGTGGAACGCGATCGCGGACAGTTTTGCGCGCCACGCCAAAATTCCGGGCTACCGGCCGGGGAAAGCGCCACGGCGAGTAATTGAAGCGAAGTTTAAGAAGGAAATTCAGGAGGAGCTGACAAAAAAGCTGGTCTCAAAAAGTTATCGCGACGCGGTCGCGGAAAAACAATTGCGAGTGGTGTCGCTGACAAATCTGGAGGACGTCAACATTGGCGATGATAAAACGATGCGGTTCCGCGCAACCGTAATCACGGCGCCTGAATTTGATTTGCCAGATTACAAAAATATTACCGTGCAGTTGCCGCCACTGGAGGTCACAGAAGAAGAAGTGAACACCGCGATGGAACGTTTGCGGGACCAATCCGCTGATTTCGTGGAAGTGGAGCCCGAGCGCCCCCTGCAAATGGATGATTTTGCGGTAATCGATTTCGAAGGCACGATCGAGGGCCGGCTGATCAGCGAGATTGCGCCGGAAGCGAGTAAGAATCTGCATGGAGGAAAAAAATTCTGGCTGCGAATGGGGCCGGAAAATTTTCTGCCGAATTTTTGCGAGCAATTGATCGGACAAAAAAAGGAGGAAACCCGATTGGTGATCGTGAACTTTCCGGCGGACTTGCCGGTGAAAGAACTTGCCGGGAAGAAGGCAGATTACGCCGTCACTTTGCGCGAGATTAAACAAAAGGTGTTACCGGAATTAAACGATGCCTTCGCGACGAAATTGACGAAGGAGAAAACACTGGCGGAATTGCGGTCGATGGTGGCGCACGATCTCGAGCACGAGAAGGAGCATGCCATCGAGCAGGCAAAGGAATCGCAAATCGTAAAGGCTTTGCAAGAGCAAACGCAATTCGATTTACCGTCGCAGCTTTTGCGCAACGAAACCCGGCGCGCGCTCGGTGAATTGGTGCAGCGTAACCGTCAGCGTGGCGTGCCGGATGAAATGCTGAAAAGTAAGGAAAAGGAGCTGGTCGAAGGCGCCGGATCACTGGCAGCGCATCGCTTGAAAACCAATTTCATCCTCCATCGCATCGCCGAGGCGGAGAAAATTCAGGTCTCCCCTGAGGAAGTCGAGGAGCGGATCCGAAATCAGGCTGCACATTACAATGTTTCAGTGGAAAAAATGCGCAAAGAAATCGACGAACACGACGGAATAAACGGCCTGGTGGAAGAGATTCTGCTGGGTAAGACCATTGATTTTCTTAAGGCGAATGTTAGCGTTCAAACAGCGGCAGCCGAGCAAAAGAAACGGTAAAAATTAATGAACGAACGAAGTAAAAATATTTCCCAAAGTGTGCTGGTCCCAATGGTGGTCGAGCAGACCGGCCGAGGGGAGCGCGCCTATGACATCTATTCACGGCTGCTCAAGGACCGGATCATCTTCATTGGCACACCGATCGACGATCACATCGCGAATCTGGTTATTGCCCAGATGCTCTTCCTCCAAATGGAGGACGGGAAGAAGGACCTCAACCTTTACATCAACTCGCCGGGCGGCTCCGTCACTGCCGGGCTGGCAATTTACGACACGATGCAGTTTCTTACCTGCGATGTAACGACCTACTGCCTTGGCATGGCAGCGAGCATGGGCGCGGTCTTGTTGTGTGCCGGAACCAAAGGCAAGCGTTTCGCCCTCCCGAATTCCGACATCATGATTCACCAGGTGTCCGGCGGCGCCCAGGGACAGGCGAGCGACGTCGAGCGCCAGGTTGATTACATGTTCAAGTTAAAGAAGCGCCTGATCAGAATCATTTCGCAGCACACCAGCAAATCAGAGGAGCAAGTGCGGCTGGATTCCGACCGCGATTATTACATGTCGGCGGCGGAAGCGAGGGACTACGGGTTGGTCGATGAGGTGATCAAATCGCGCAAGGAAACGAAGCTGCTCGATGGCGCCGGCGGAGACGGAGCCGACCGAAATGTAGCTGTGGCGGAGGCCGCGTTACCCCGTAAACTCGGGGAATAGAAGCTGCTTAAAAAGTGGCGCTTTTATGGCACGGGCTTCGAACCTCACAATGTGCTCTTTCTGCGGGAAGAGCCACGCCGAGGTGCGCAAGCTGATCGCCGGTCCCGGGGTCTATATTTGCGACAGTTGCATCAATGTCTGCAAAAGCATCCTCGACAAGGAACTGAACGAAGACGCCCGACGGCAATCGTCGACTATTCGGGTCCCCAAGCCGGCTGAAATTCGCCGATCCCTCGACCAATACGTCATCGGACAGGACATCGCGAAGAAAACCCTTTCGGTCGCGGTCCACAACCATTTCAAGCGGGTCATGCAGGCGGGCGCGCCCACAGATTCATCCGCTGCTTTCCAGCCCGATCCATTTGCTGATGTCGAAATCGAGAAGAGCAATATTCTCCTTATTGGCCCAACCGGGTCGGGCAAGACTTTGCTCGCCAAAACGCTGGCGAAAATTCTCGATGTTCCATTTTGCATCGCCGACGCGACCACGCTGACCGAAGCCGGCTATGTCGGGGAAGACGTCGAGAACATTATCCTGCGTTTGCTGCAAAATGCGGACTACGATGTGAAACGGGCGGAGATTGGCATCGTTTATATTGACGAGATCGATAAAATCGGCCGCAAAACTGACAATGTTTCAATTACGCGCGACGTCAGCGGCGAAGGTGTTCAGCAGGCGTTATTGAAAATTCTCGAAGGCAGCACCTGCAACGTTCCGCCGCAAGGCGGGCGCAAGCATCCGCACCAGGAATACATCCAGGTTAATACCGAAAAAATTCTGTTCATATGTGGTGGCGCGTTTGTCGGTCTCGATAAAATCGTGCAAAAACGCATCGGCCAAAAAGTGATGGGTTTTGGCAGTCCTACTCTGGAGGTGGAGGCGGCGCTGGCGAGGGAAGCGGTGCGACGGGTGGAGCCGGAAGATTTGCTGGCGTTCGGAATGATTCCCGAATTCATCGGCCGTTTGCCGGTGGTGGCCGCGCTTGACGCGCTGACCGAGGAAGAGATGGTCGCGATTTTGACCGATACCAAGAACGCGATGCTGAAGCAGTACACTAAACTTTTCTCGATGGAGAATGTGCGATTGTCGGTGACAAAGGATGCGTTGAAGGCGCTGGCGGCCCAGGCGGTGACAAAAGGAACGGGCGCGCGTGCATTGCGATCGATGCTCGAGCGGATCATGCTCGACATCATGTATGACGTGCCCAGCCGTGAAGACATCGCCGAAGTCACGATCAATCGCGCGGTGGTGGAAGGAAAGAAGCTTCCGCTCATTCGCAAAAAGCAGGATAAAGACGCGGCGTAGTCACAGCGCTCTTGCGGCCTGAACTGTCGTTGTCGGCGGTCATAGACCGCCGCTACAATTGTCATTCCGAGCGGAGTCGGGGAATCTCTAACTATTGTTCCTTCAGCGAAAAGCATAGAGATGTCTCGACTTCGCTCGACATGACAAGGAGGCAAGCGCGTTGAAAACAATCGTCGTCAATACCGGAACGGAAATTCTGCTCGGTGACGTCCTCAATGCTCATCTTGCTTTTATTGCGCGGGAAATTTTTCAATTTGGGCTTCGCATTGACGAACAGCGCGCAATTCCCGATGGCGATGCCATTCAGAGCACGCTGGCTGACGTTTTCGCGCGGTCCGAGATTGTTTTTGTAACGGGAGGGCTCGGTCCGACCAGTGACGACATCACCCGCGAACTGGTAGCCGGCCACTTGAAGTTACCGTTGATCGAGGATGCAGCGGTTCACGAGGCAATTCGCACCCGACTCGCTGCGCGCCGAATCCCAACAACGGAACGGATTTGGCGGCAAGCACTGGTTCCAGGAGGAGCGAAAGTGTTACCTAACGAGAATGGGACCGCGCCCGGCCTGTATTTGCCGGCGAATATCAATCCGGCCGTTCCATCGCCGCACCTGTTTTTGCTGCCGGGGCCGCCGCGGGAATTGCAACCAATGTTCAGCGATTTCGTCGCGCCCATTTTGCGCCGGATCACGGCCGAATTCGAGAAAGTGGCGATGCGAATTTTTCGCGTTGCGAACATGGGTGAGTCGATCATTGAGAAGAAGATTGGCGGCCTCATTGCCGCAGTCCCCGGAATTGAGCTTGGCTATTGCGCGCGTCCCGGAGAGGTTGACGTGCGCGTTATCGGTAGCGCCGAAGTGGTCGCGCAGGCGGAGGAAATTATTCGCAAAAAACTGGGCAACGCGATCTTCACCGCGAGCGATGAGACTCTGGCAGCCGTTCTTGTCCGCTTGCTCTCGGAGCGGGAGCAAACCCTGGCGCTGGCCGAGTCATGCACCGGCGGTTTTCTGGCAGATCAAATCACCAATGTCCCGGGGGCCTCGAAAGTATTTGTTGCCGGCTACGTTACCTATTCCAATGAAGAAAAAATCCGCGCCCTTGGTGTCTCGCGCGAATCGATCGAGAGATTCGGCGCCGTGAGCGAGCAGGTCGCGACCGAGATGGCGGAAGGCTTGCGCACGCGAACCGGTGTGACGCACGGAATCGCGACAACAGGAATCGCGGGACCAGACGGCGGTAGCGAAGAGAAACCGGTCGGCACCGCGTTCTTAGGATTAAGTTCAGAAAATCAGCCCGCGCGATGGGAGAAGTTCTTTTTCCCAAGCGATCGCGAAACCTTCAAACAGTTGGTGGCGCAGCGTGCCTTCGATCTGCTGCGAGAGAAATTAACGGAGCGATAGATAGTGGAGACGGCTGCATAGCTAGCGATCGAGCGCGCCGTCATCCCGAGCCGCGATAGACGGCGAGGGACCTCACCGACGTCAGTGGGTCACGCAGGATAACTCGTGTGACCAACGCAGCTGTGCGAGGTCCCTCGCTTGCGCTCGGGATGACAAGCGTTGCTTAGAAGTAAATGAAAGCCGAATCGAGGGATCCCGATGCGCAAGCTTAAAGATAACGCGGCGGGATCCTTCGACTTTCACTCAGGATGACCGTGCTTTGCGTTTCGGCGTGCCGCGCTTTGTACGCCTGAAAGTTGTAGCTGCTGCTGTCTCAGCAGCAGATTCTTTGATTCTACTGCCGGCGACGGGGCAGCTACATCCTTACGCCGCCGGTTGCACTTCCACCGGGGTGCCGACCTTGACGTGATCGTAAAATAATTTCGCGCCATCCGAAGGCATGCGAACACAACCGTGCGAGGCGGGATAACCGGGCAAAATCCCCACGTGCATCCCGACGCCCTCGTCGGTAAGACGCATGAACCATTTCATGGCCGCGCCCTGAAAATGCGTTCCGCTCGGCGCGGCATCGATGTGCATGCTCACGCCCGCGCGAACAATACGCCCCGAGCTATCAACAAAGTCACCATAAAGAGACGAGTAATGGTTCGGATCTTTTTCCAGGATTTGCATGTTCCCGCTGGGCGAAGTGTGGCCCTGTTTGCCCGATGAAATCGGGGAATCAACCACGATCTCCTCGCCCACCATGAGGTAAGCACGTTGTTTCGCCAGAGAAATAATCACGTGAACGTCCCCTAGCGAAATTTTTGCCAGGAGCGCCTGATTTACCCGGAGCGGCGCCTGCTTCTTGATTAAGTCGACCGCGCTGCGCATCGGCTGCAAACCGCTCTTGGGCTTACCAAATCCAAATTGCGCATCAGCCGAGATGGCGAAAAATAAGGTCGCGTTTGCGATGATCAGGTTAAGAAAACGTTTTATCATTTCGCGTATCCGTCTACCCGCGTAAGCCAACCGGAGAGCCAGCGAGCTTCACCGCGTTCCGGCGGCGAATTGGCAACCCGCCGGCGAAGGACAGTTTTGGCCGAAGCAGCGAATTCGTCGAGTGCGGATTGCGTGCCGTGCATATTTTCCAGGACTTGGAGCAACCCCCAGCCTTCGCCGTGATAACGTTCGGTTGGGAGCGTGCCTTCTCCTTTGAAATTTACGTAGTCAACCAGTGCGTAACAGCCTTGAGCGCTCGAAGCGACGCGATCGAATTGTCGCTGCACGTTTTCACGATCAGATGCCTGTGCCATCATTTTGGGCAGAGCCTCTTGCAGACGGGCGATGAGAAACTGGGCCTGGAGGTCGATGGTATCGACGAGGAACTGGCGCAGCTGTTTCATTTTCGGCGAATCGATCGCTTGCTGAAATTCGACACGGGAATCCCAGGGGCAGAAAGTGTCGTGCCCAGCCAGAAGAAATAGAGGTAATTTCGCGCCATGGGCGGAAACAAAGCGAACAAGCTTTGGAAAACTTTCATCGAAAGGGCCGCGCTGCCCTTTTGGGTACCAGATGAAGTGGCCGATACCGAGGGAAGCGAAGTTTTCGCCCACGTTCCATGAGGTCAGCCCGGAGATTGTGCCACCGCATTCATTTTGCCAAATCCGTTTGCCGATTCGCTGCGCATCGGCCGAGGAAATATCGACCGCGGCGTGTAGCGAAGCAGTGGCCAGCATTATGATGGTTAGAGGTACGGCCACCTGGCGGCTTGACGCGTCCACTTTCTTCTCTAGCGTGCCGGACTTCATTCCGCGCCGCTTTTGGCGCTTCCACTTTATGAAAAATCTCGTAATCGGTATCACGCTGGCAACATTGGCAGCCCCTGCATTTGCGCAAAACCCGCCCGCGCTCAAGGACAGCAAAGATAAAGTAAGTTACAGCATCGGGCTCGACATCGGCACCACTTTTAAAAAGCAAAAGATGGAGATCAGTAGCGACGCCCTAGTTGCGGGCCTGAAGGACGGAATGAGCGGAGCGAAGCCGGCTTTGAATCCGGACGAAGTGCGCCAGGTGATGATGGAGTTTTCAAAAGACATGAGAGAAAAAACGGCAGCCGCTACCAAAGAAGCAGCGGACAAGAACAGTAAGGAAAGTGAAAAATTTCTCGCTGAAAATAAGGCGAAACCGGGCGTAAAAACAACGGCCAGTGGCTTGCAATATAAAGTAGAGAAAGAGGGGAGCGGGACGCCGCCAAAAGAAACCGATACCGTGGTAGTGAATTATCGCGGAACTCTGATTGACGGGACTGAGTTCGATAGCTCGTACAAGCGCGGCGAACCGGCGACCTTTCCGGTTAACCGAGTCATCAAAGGTTGGACGGAAGCGCTCCAATTGATGAAGCCAGGCGCGAAATATCAGCTTGTCATTCCATCAGACCTCGCTTACGGCCCGGCCGGAACGGGCGGCGATATCGGGCCAAATGCGACGCTCATTTTCGAAGTCGAGTTGATGAGCGCGAAGCCCGGGGAAGCCAGCGCACCGTCTCCTGCGGCAGCGGGGGCGCCGACTTCAGCTTCAGCGACAGCTTCACCGAAGAGATCGCCCTAAGAGGTCGGTCAAGCGCTGTTTGGATTAGTGCAGCCGGCACGGCTGCCTCTACAGAAGAAGCGATGGGGGGCAATTATCGATGGTGGTAAAGGCGATTTCATTTCCTGTGTTGGCACGCGTGTCGCGTGCAATTCTTTCCGGCTCGCGCTGCAGCCGACACGGCCGCCACTACACGTCAACTCGCGTGCGTGACTGGGTCGAGTTCCATTCCAGGTGCGGGGCGTCGCTCCAAAGGTCTTCCAGACTGTAGAAGGCGCGTTTGGCCTGATGAAAGACATGAACAATTACCTGGAGATAATCGAGCACGATCCATTGGCTGGCGGGAAATCCGTCAATGGCGGTCGCGCGAATACTGTGATCTTGCTTTAGCTTTGTCTCTACCTCGCCGGCAATTGCCTTCAAATGTGGTTCGGAGGTTGCAGAGCAAATAACAAAAAAATCGGTGAAAGTGGAGATCCCGCGTAAATCCAGGACAACAATCTCTTCCGCCTTCTTGTTCGAAGCGAGTTCGCCGCAGAGTTTGGCTAGTTTTTCGGAATCTATTTTGTTACCTCCCGATAGAGTCCGCGTGTGCGAATGATTTGTTCGACCGAGCGCGGAACGAGATACTGAATCGAGCGGCCGCTGGCGACCCGGTTCCGAATTTCGGTTGCGGAAATATCGATTCGCCGATCCACACTCAAATATTCGTGGACGACCGGGGTAAATGCGCGTTGCAGAACAACGAATGTTACCATATGGCGCAAATCCTCAAAGCCTCGCCAACTCGGCAATCCGGCAAGATTATCATCGCCAATAAGTAAAAATAAATGCGCACCTTGGTATTTCTGACGCAGTTTTTCGACTGTATCGATGGTGTAAGAGGGTGGTTCGCGTTGCAATTCGCAATCGTCCACCTCAAACTGCGCTTCGCCTTCGATCGCGCTGCGCAACATCTGCAAACGGGCTTCCGGTGTCGCTACCGAATCGTTTTTATGAGGGGAAAGGCGCGTCGGAACAAAAACGATTCGTTCGAGCGCGAATCTCTCCAAAGCGAGGCGCGCCAGAATCAAGTGGGCGTGATGCACCGGATCGAAAGTGCCGCCGTAAATGCCGATCTTTTGCAATTCAATAAAGAAGGTATTGGTTGCGCTCGCCCGTGAACCGGGCCACGTCTGCCGTCCAGCTCGCCACGATTGCACTGGGTCCCATGCCGCAGGCAAATTGCGAGGCGATCGAGGAGCTGCCGTAACATTTAAAAAACATTTCGCGTTTTCTGCGTTTGCTGCTCGCGACCAGCGCAATCACACCCGATGCAAGGGCGAGAAAAATCCTGTTTCCGGCGAAACGCATCAATTTTAACGTCGACGTTATGAAGCACACTTCCGTGGGTCAACTGTTGCTTGTCGGTGTCCAGGGTCTCGAGCTCGGCGTGGACGAGGCGAAACTGCTGCGCCGGGTGCAACCGGGCGGATTTATCTTGTTCGGTCGCAATATCAAGACGCCGGAACAATTGCGAAAGCTCGTCGACGATCTGCGCAACTTAAGCCTGGTCGAGCCGATCATTACTATCGATCAGGAAGGTGGCCGAGTGTCGCGGTTGCGCTTGATTGGAAACGAACCGCCGAGCGCTCAGCAATTGCGCGACAAAGGAGACATCGAGTTGATTCGCCAACATGGCGACATCACGGGAGATTTGCTGCGATTGTTCGGTTTCAATCTCGATCTCTGTCCCGTGGTCGATATTTCGTTTGATGACGACGCGGACAATTCCCTGCGTGGTCGCTGTTACGGAAAAACAGTCGAGCAGGTAATCAGGAACGCGGCGGCGTTTAACAACGCACTGCGTGCTGCCGGCGTGGCCAGCTGCGGGAAACATTTCCCCGGCTATTCGGCTGCGGTGGTCGATGCCCATCATAGTTTGCCGAAAATCGATCGGACCCGCGAACAGTTGGATCGCGAAGAACTCGCAGTCTTCCGCGCTTTTGCGGGCAACGATTCGAGAGCGGCAAAGAACCATGTTGTCGATAGCATGATGATTTGTCACGGGTGGTATCCCTGCTTCGAAGAGAAGAAAACACCGGCATCGCTCAGTCATCGTGTCGTCACGAAATTACTGCGTGATGAATTAAACTTCGATGGCCTTGTCATGACGGACGATCTGGATATGGGCGCGATTGTGAATGAATACAGCTTTGATGAAATGTTGCAGCTCACCTTTGCTGCGGGCAACGATCTCGCCATGATCTGCCATCGCATCGACAAAGCGGCGGAAGCACTTGGAGTTATTGAAAAACTGCCGCGTAAACAAATCAACCGCGCGCTTGCCAGCGTGGCCGCTTTCAAAAGCAAGATGCAGCCGCCAACCAAGTTTTCGGAGAGCGCATTTCGGAAACTGGACGATGCGGTTTGGAAATTGCGCGTCGCAGTTCTAGGCGAAGAACGAGCTGCCGAACGCAGCCCAGAGAACGCCGCCCGCTCGCCCGTCGAACGGTACTAGAGTTTGTCGTCCGGCGAAGCGTGGAAGGTCAATCCCCCGAATAGTTAGAGATCTTTCGACTTCGCTACGCTCCACTCAAGATGACAAAGGAAGAACATGCGGAGCCTGGAATGGTGCGATTGCTCGTTGCCCGACCGTCACATGCCCAGGGCGGCGCGAAGGTGAGGGACGAGCCGTTTGCTAAATTCGACGGAATCACCGGCGGACAAGTGCGACCACTCGGGGCAGTTGAAGCCCGCTAGCTCGGGAAAATCTTCGAAGTAAATACCGGGAGCGCCCGCGGCTTGCAGTAACGGATCCCACGTTTGATCGCGCGGTGTCGTTCGATCTTCCAACGCTTTCAGTCCGCCGCTAACGGGTAGTCGAACGAAAACAACTTTGCCGCCGCGAGCGCGGAGTTTCTCCACCGCTGCAATTGTATCGCCAAAGCGTTTCTCGATCGCGTCCTTCATCTTTGCCATGAATACATCTTTCGGAACGTAACTCGGGGGCGGAGGAGGGGTGAAAATTGGCAGCCAGATTTGCTGAATGGTGGTCGCCAATTTTCCCCCTCGCGCGCATTCCTCAATCATGCGGGCGCGACGCTCCCGATCCACAGTACCAAAGTAAGGGGGAAGGCGCGGAGGGACCAGCGCACCGAGGCGATTCGGAATGGGCAGGCGTTTCAGAAGCTGCTCGAGCGTGAGGTCTTGCTGCTTGAGAAATGCGACATGTTCTTCCAAGGGCATCGCCAGATATTCGCTGCCGCGTTGTGCCGGAGATTGCGTATGAGACCGGCGCACGGCTTTTTCCCCGCGTTCCATGGGGGGTGTGCCCGGCGGGGCAAAAAACAAACCGGGCACGAAACTGCAAATAATCGTGCCGTGAAAAGTTTTATCGTCGGCGAGATCGGCCAGGACCGGATAAGCGCAACTTCCGGCCATCGCCAATTGCACCGGGCGTTTACCCAGCCCTTTTTGCAGTTCGTCGAGATCCAGATCGTACCATCCACGAGAATCGCCGATGATAACGATCGACTCAGGTTGCGCACGCCGCCGCGTTATCGTCCAGAGATCCTCGTTGTCATTCAGGGTGGGTCCGTAACCAATCGAGCGGCAGTAGAATTCCCAGGCAGACGCGGCAGCGATAACGAACAACACAACAATAACAGTGATGCCGCGCCACGGAATTTGCGGGATCGGGCGCTCGAACTCGAGCGGTGGACCGCCGTGGACGCTCTCGGCTTCCGTCGGTTGGCGGAAGAACAAACGCGGCAGCCGAAGGATGCGCTTAAAATTGGAAGTAGATGAAGGCATTGCTGCTTCCTTGCGTGAGAATGATGGCACACGCCATCAAGGCCCATGCCGCGGTCACAATCCAGCGCGGTAAACGCGTCACCGCGGTTTCGATGTTGGTCTCGCGCAGCGACCAGTGCGCAAGCATCATGAAGAATGTCACGATGCCGATCTGTAGCATTTCGCGAGTGGCGAGAATCGCATCGCCATGCGGGTGGCCGCCGAACATGCCGCGCAGCATTCGCGTGGCGATGGTGAAATCTGAGGCTCGGAAAAAGACCCATGCCAGACAGACTGCGCCATAGGTAACAAGACCGAGTAGAAGTTTCACCGCAAAATTCTCAGTCCACGCTCGTTCACCGATGAGGGCGCGCGATGCATGCTCAATTACGAGATAGGAGCCATGAAGTAATCCCCAAACGACAAAGGTCCAGGCGGCGCCATGCCAGAGACCGCCCAGAAACATTACGATCACGAGATTTATTGCAGCCCGCGTCCATCCCACCCGGTTGCCGCCGAGCGGAATGTAAAGGTAATCGCGCAAAAAGGTGGAAAGCGAAATGTGCCAGCGTCGCCAAAAATCGGAAAAGCCAATGGCCGCGTATGGGAAACGGAAGTTATCCTTCAGATGGAATCCGAGGCATAACGCCGCGCCGATCGCGCAGGTGGAATAGCCGGCGAAATCAAAAAATATCTGACCAGCGAAAGCGATCACACCTAACCATGAATCGAGCGCGACGAGCGGACCAGCGTAACCAAAAATGCGATCGGCCGAACCGGCCAGCATTGTATCGGCGAGCACAATTTTTTCGAACAGACCGAGCGTCATAAGCGACAATCCCCACAGGAACTGGCCGATCCGTAAGCGCGGCGGTCTGACCAGTTGCGGAAGAAAATCACCGGCGCGCACGATTGGTCCGGCGACCAGCTGAGGAAAAAAGGAAACCGCCAGAACGAAATCGCGCAGTGATCTGGTCGGTTGCAGGACGCCGCGATAAATATCGAGGGTGTAGGAAAGAGAATGAAAAGTGTAGAAGGAAATGCCGACCGGGAGAAGGATGTCGAGATGTGGCGGATGGTAGATCACCTCGATGCGGGCGAGGAGCCATTGGAAATTTTCCAGCAGGAAGTTTCCGTATTTGAAAAACCCGAGCATGCTCAGGTTCATGCAGACGCTGGCAACCAACCATGCGCGACGCGAGGATCGGTTTTTCGCTTTTGCAATCTGCCGGCCCAGCCAAAAATCCATCGCGGTAGTGGAAAAAAGGAGCGCGGCAAACGGTGGATTCCAGGCGCCGTAAAAAATGTAGCTCGCGGTCACCAGCAGATTCTTTCGCGCATTCCAGGAGCGGATGCTCCAGTACAGCGTCACTACGACGGCGAAGAAGACAATGAAGGTGAGGGAATTGAAGAGCATGGACGGCCCGCGATTGCTTATCTAAGAAGGCAGGATGTTGGCCAGAATTTTGTTAGCGGATTGTTGAAAAACTGCCCTCACTGCCGCTTGCGCGTGCGTCTCTCCCAGCGGGAGAGAATGGGAGAGGAAGCTGGCACTTGGCATTTTGAGGTGGAGCGGTTCCTTCTCCCCGGGGGAGAAGGTCAGGATGAGGGTTTTCAACAGTCTGTTAGCGTATTTGTACGAGCGGGTGGAAAGCAAAAGGTGTATTGGTAGGAATGTCAGATCCCCGAAACGTTGCTCACGCCAAGAAGGTTACGCAGGAGAAACATCATCATCAGGCAAAGGGCAAGCCTGGGAAAGAAAAAGGATCGCGCGGTGCGGTCCAGAATCATCCGGTTGAAACCGCGCCAGCGCCAACAAATGCGGAGGCCGCCAAAGCGGAACAAAAGCCCGGTGATCTGGAAAAGTCACTGGCTGTTCTCTCCAAACTCAAGGATTTGGAATTTCATTCCCGCGCCAATATCGAGACCCTGGCCGAGCTTAGTTTGACGATTGAAGAAGAGCTAAAGCAGCGAGAATTTTCCGAAGCAATTGGCGCACTCTACTCCGCGCAAGAGGCTTTTCATTCAAAAATCGCGGCCTTTATCGAGACGTATCAAACGAAATGTGAAAGCCTCAAGTAGCCCTTTCGCTACATACGTCGATCAACGGCAGAGCGGTGTCTCTGTTTAGCATTGGCACGGGCTGACTAGTACGCGCGCGGTTAGTATGACGAACTACGCGCTATCTCCTTCTGGGGAGCGCACGTGCCCTCGGGTGCTCATTGCGGCGCCTCGCGGCAATGTTGGCAGGGAAAGTTCGCGATGGCGCGGGCGCCATCGCCAGCACGCGAGGCGCGTGCGCTCCCCAGATTCGCTCGCCACGCCACGCAGTTGCGAGACACACACACAGTTGCGTCACGGATGTTGCGCGTGGATATCGCGGTATCCCGGAACTTACGATTTTTCTCGAAACCGCTCGTTGAGCTCGGCTGAAGCCGCGTTCTGGGCGAGAAGATTGAAGGAACCGTCTTGCTGAATGGTTTGGGCAGCGCGAAGAAAAGCGCCCCATGCGGCGAGGGCCAGGCCGGAGCCGACGGATATGCGCCGGACGCCGAGATCAGCGAGCTGGGAGACCGTGAGCTCGCAGTTGAAACCGGAAACGAGGACATTGACCGGTTTTGGCGCCACCGCTTTCACGATCTGCTCAATCTCGTTAGGTTCCCGGACGCCGGGAGCGTAGAGACAATCAGCGCCGGCCTCAGCATAAGAGGTAAGCCTCTCGAGGACGACGCGAAGAGGATCAGTACTTCCGACCAACCACGCTTCACATCGCCCGGTCAGCACCACTGGAATTCCGGAAGCATCAATGGCGCGACGTGCCGCACGGATGCGGTCAACCGCCAGCTCTTTTTCGTAGAGCGGCGCCCCGCTGTTCCCGGTGTTGTCCTCGATGGACAGGCCAGCCACACCTTGGGCGATGCAGAGATTTGTATTTGTGGCTACCGCTTCGGGCTCGTCGGCGAATCCGTTCAAGAAATCGGCATTGACCGGCAGCGTTGTGGCGGCAGCAATTTCACCGATGTGCCTGAGCATTTCGTCGAGGGATACACCACCGTCGGGTTTGCCGCGGGAAAAGGCGAAACCGGCGGAGGTGGTAGCGAGCGCTTTGAACCCGAGGTGTTCCAGGTAAATCGCGGTGCCGACATCCCATGGGTTGGGCAGCACAAAACAGCCTGACTGATGCAACGCACGAAACGTCGTGACCGCGGGCAATTGTGCGTCTTTCATTTCCCAAAAAGTATATGTGTTTAGCGAAGGCTTCGACCTCAAACCCACGAGAATGGCTGTCCCAGATTCGTGGCGGCAGCCCAAAGCGGCGTCGTCGCTTCGTTTTGCCGCCGCACTCCACACGATGGGCCGCTTTTGGACTGCGGTGGCAAGCGCAGCGCGACACCGCTTTGATGTTGGCGTGTGGGTTTTCGAAAAATCATAGCATATTTCTCACGGCTTCTACTTGTACGAACGGTTAGCGAAGTCTTCGACCTCAGGCCGACGAGTTAACCCGCCAAAAGACGGTAAAATTCAGAGAATATTATCGCCTGAGCAGAAGACCCTTTGGTGTATTTGGCGTGTTTCGCGGGCCAAACTCTTTGTTGTCCAAGGCTAGGATGAGACCGCGCCGCTGGGCTAAACTCCACCGCACTTGTCACTGGGAACGACGGCGACGTGAGGAAGTCGATCCAAATGTGGCTGCGAAGAAGGATTAACCGTGGACTAATCGACGCAACGTAGCGCAGATGGTCTCCGCGTCGGTTAGAATTGCGTCACCGCGCAGGTAGCTAGCGGCTTCATCTATTTCTTGGAACTGCCGAGACACTCATCGAATGCACCTTCGGTAACATGAAGTCGTTTCACCGTAAGATGGTCAACACTTAGAGACTTGAATTCGCCGCGGCCGACTGAGAGCGAGCGAATCGCGACTCGTCTAACAACTAATGCACCGATCGCCAACGCACCGATTGCCGCGGCCCCAAAAGCGAAGGCGCCGACTGCAATCGCTCCAGTTGCGACACTTCTAAGTGCCATGCTACCCACGGCGATAGGTTGTGAACTATGCACGCCGCTCATTTGACGTTGGTCCTACTTAGAAGTGAAGCGGCTTCTTCGATAACAGCTGGGACCTCTTTGAGCCTCGGCTCGTGGGGTGGCAATCTTCCCAGGAAAGCCCGCATCGCGAGGGCGATTTCCTCAAGGTGCGTTTCGAGCGCGAAATGTCCAGTATCAGGAATTGGACCGTCGCGTTAAGGTTGTCGCGTCGGAACGCTTCGGCGCCTGCGGGAATAAAGTAAAGGTCGTGCAAACAAAACGCACCGGTAGCCAGACCCGCAATTGCGAGGGATCTTCGCTGAGAAAAACTCATCGTCAGCTCTTGATGAACGCGAGCAGGTCGGCGTTGATCGTTTCCGCCTGCGTGGTGGGCATCCCGTGCGGGAAACCCTTATAGGTCTTCAATGTGCCGTTCTTTAGCAGCTTGGCGGACAATGGCCCGGCATCGGCGTAGGGAACGATCTGATCGTCGTCGCCATGCATCACCAGTACAGGAACAGTGATCTTCTTTAGGTCTTCGGTGAAATCGGTCTGGGAGAAGGCGACGATGCCATCGTAATGTGCCTTCGCGCCGCCCATCATGCCTTGGCGCCACCAGTTCTGGATGATCGCCTCCGAGGCTTTCACGCCCGGCCGGTTGAAGCCATAGAAGGGTCCCTCTGGCAGATCGCGATAGAATTGCGAGCGATTGGCCGCGAGCTGCGCCTGCAATCCATCGAACACTTCTTTGGGCTGGCCGCCGGGATTGGCCGCCGTCTTGACCATCAGCGGCGGCACCGCGCTGATCAGCGCAGCCTTCGCCACCCGGCTCTCGCCATGCCGTCCCAGATAATGGGCCACCTCGCCGCCGCCGGTGGAATGACCAACGTGCACGGCCTGTTTCAGATCAAGATGCGCGGTCAAGGCCGCCAGGTCGGCAGCGTAATGATCCATGTCATGGCCGCCGCTGGTCTGGGTGGAGCGGCCATGGCCGCGCCGGTCGTGGGCGATGACGCGATAGCCCTGCTTGAGGAAAAACAGCATCTGCGCGTCCCAGTCGTCGGCCGACAGTGGCCAGCCGTGGCTGAACACGATGGGCTGGCCTTTGCCCCAGTCCTTATAGTAGATGTCGATGTTGGCTCCGTTTTCTTTTCCGACAGTTACGTATGGCATCGCGCTTTTTCTTTCTTGTTAGTGTTTAATGCTGCCGGCCGCGTTTTATCTCTGTTAAAAACCACGTGCGGCGCTCGGTTTCATCGATCCAAACTTCGATCAGACTGGCTGTCGCAACGTCACGATCCTCGTCGCACACGTTGTGCGCCTCGCGCAGTCGCGCGGCCAACGTCTGGTTGTCCTCGGCCAACTCGGCAATCATGTCCGCGGGATCGACGTAGTCCGCGTCGTTGTCGAGCACGCGCTGAATGCGCGAGATTTGGCCGATCGATTTGATGGTGAGTCCGCCAAGCTTTCGAATTCGCTCCGCAATCGGATCGGTCATCGCGTAAAGCTGGTCGCCGTGTTCGTCGAGGAGCAGGTGATAATCGCGAAAATGCGGGCCGCTCATGTGCCAGTGGAAATTTTTCGTTTTCAGGTAGAGCGCAAACACGTCTGCGAGAATGGCGTTCATTGCCCCGGCAATGTCCTTGACAGCGGAACGTGTCAGATCGGTCGGGACCGTTAGTGGAATATCGCGTTTCTGGCGAAGCTCTGCAGTTTTTGTCGAATTATTTCTTCTCATATTATTTTGTCCTCCGTTTGTTTTCGTTGATTAGTGAGCCACTGGCCATAGGGCAGAGGAAAGAATAATTTCTACCTCTTAAGAGGGAACTCTTTTTTACCTTCGAATAAGCCAGCGCAGCTCGCCTAGCGCCGTCCCGAATTGACCCCGCGTCGATCCGGCGGATAGGGAATCTGATGAGAATCGAATCACGCGCGCGTTTTTCTCTGGCTCAACTGCCGACTCCGATTGAAAAACTGAAATCTCTTTCGCGAGAGCTCGGTGGTCCGGAGCTGTTGATCAAGCGCGACGACCAAACTGGCCTTGCACTGGGCGGCAACAAGACGCGCAAGCTCGAGTTTCTTGTTGGGCAGGCGCTGGAGCAGGGGGCGGACACGCTGGTCACAGCGGGCGCGGCGCAATCGAATCATTGTCGCCAGACCGCGGCGGCCGCGGCCAGGGCGGGTTTGCGGTGCGAGCTTTTGCTGAATGGGACGAAACCCCAGTTGCCGAATGGCAATTTGCTGCTCGATGAATTACTCGGCGCACGCATTCATTGGGTTCAACATTCTGAACGCGAGACCAAACTGAGCGAGATTCCAGATGAACTTCGTAAACAGGGCAGTAAGCCATACGTAATTCCGGTTGGCGGCTCTAATGGCGTTGGTGCAACCGGCTATGTGCTGGCAATGATGGAGTTGGCCGAACAGTTGGATCTGATGAATCGGCGCGTTGATCACCTCATCTTCGCTTCAAGCTCCGGCGGAACGCAAGCGGGCATTGTTGTCGGCGCCAGGGTTACCGGTTTCAAGGGCAAGCTGCATGGCGTAAGCATCGACAAGGACGATAGTGACGGCGCATCTTACGAACGCGAGCTGGCTGGTATCGCGAACGAGACTGCCAAATATGTCGGCTTCAACGCGCAGTTCGCAGCCGGCGATTTCACCGTCGCGTACGATTACCTTGGCGGCGGCTACGGCATAGTGAGCGACTTGGAGCGCGAGGCAATTCGGCTGCTCGCCTCGCGGGAAGGGGTCGTGCTCGATCCGGTTTACACTGGACGCGCGATGGGAGCGCTACTTGCTTTAATTCGGAAGAAAGTCTTCCGATCGGATGAAACAGTTCTGTTCTGGCACACCGGCGGCGCGCCGGCGCTCTTTGCCTATGTGAAAGATTTAATTTGAGGTGACACGAGAAAGACGACTATCGGTCGCCTCAGCCGATAGGGCCGCGTTTTTGGAGTGCGGTGGGAAGCGCAGCGCCACACCGCTTTTTCTTTGCTCAGCTTCGCGGGCATTCGCGATCATCTGGCGCTCAATGCACCGAAGGATCACACCGGAATGGAAAAGCGCCGTCATCACTTCGCTTTGCCGGCGCAGTCCAAAATGCGCCTTGGCACCCATGATGATGCAATCGTCCGCTTGATCGACTTGCTCTGAAATTGTCGCTAAAACGGGAGCGTGGACGATAAAGGCGGAATTACCCGGCTACGATCAGGACATGATCGTCCTTCATGAGAGAATCTCCAACGCTGCGATCTTCTCGCGATCGAGCGTGAAGACGAACTCAAGCTCGATCGGACTGCCTGGGAAATTACCGGTCAGCCGATTGGTGACGATGGTCTTGCCGTCCTTCTGAGTGGACGCGAGTGGTTCGATGGTGTGCTGATACTTCTGTTTGGTCTCAACCATCCATTTCTTGATCGCGGCCAAGCCTTGGATCGTTTTGCCTTCATCCCGCACGAGCGCGCTCTCGGCAAAGCATTGCGCCAATACCTCCGTCTCACCTCGGTTCGCCGCACCGATATAAGTAGCGATCGGAGTTGGAAGATCGGCCGGCATGTGTTTCTCGGTTTGCTTCTGGTTCAGCCGTAAACAGGGGAATTTAAGCCGTGATCGAGACGTTCGCCATCAGGCAAAGGGCGGATTATCAGGTCAGCCGTCGCGATTACGCAGCACGTTCGGATTTCGTTGAGGGAAGGGCCGGCGTCCCAGATCCGAGCGCTCTTCGGACAAGCGGCGCCACCCGCGTCCCAATCAGTTCGATTGCGCGCATGAGTTTGGCGTGCGGCAAGTCCGCCACGCTCATTTGGAACGTGAGCCGGGAGATGCCGCTTAACGATTCGTTCACGCGCAGGATTTTTTCCGCGACGGTTTCCGGATCGCCCACCAGAAGCGCACCGGTCGGTCCAAGCTGGGCGTCGAAGTGCGCGCGGGTCATAGGTGGCCATCCGCGCTCCCTGCCAATCTCAGTGAAGCTTCGCGCATAGCCGGGAAA
>Ga0137403_10001299_pt1 | contig 31444 bp, 25 predicted proteins | sample CZOMad2_1_16fung_FD_122057 | JGI IMG/M metagenome (GOLD analysis project Ga0137403, IMG submission 122057) | Vadose zone soil fungal communities from Angelo Coast Range Reserve, California, USA - CZOMad2_1_16fungal (Hybrid Assembly) | ecosystem: Environmental > Terrestrial > Soil > Vadose zone... | reverse complement strand
GGGACTACAGCGGCTCCGCCGATATGATCCTGCGCTACGTGGACGCGAAAATCCTGCCTGGTTATGCCGCGATTGATCGTGGACGCATTTTCGGATATGCATTTTTTGTGTACGAAGGCAGCAAGGGAGTGATCGGCGATTTGTTCGTCGCCAATGGCGATCGCCTTCCCGATGCTCACGAGGTGGAGTCGCGACTGCTGATGCACGTGATCGAAACTCTGCAACAGTCGCCGGGCATTCATCGGGTCGAGGCGCAGTTGCTGGCTCACGAAACCGGATTAGTTTCGCGTCCGTTCGTGGACCAGGGTTTTCAGCGTCACGCCCGGCTGTTTATGGTTCTTCCTCTTGTGAAAGCGACAAAACCGGCAGTCAAGGCCCAACCAGAGATCGAAATCCGGCGATGGTCTGAACCCGATTACCAGTCTGCGGCGGCCGTGATCACTACCGCTTATCGCGGCCACGTGGATTCTCAGATCAACGATCAATACCGCACGCTGAGCGGCTCGTTACGTTTCCTGAATAACATCGTGCGCTTTCCAGGATGCGGAACCTTTGATCCTGATTCGTCTTTTGTAGCGGTGCACAAGCAGACGCGAAGTTTGGCTGGGCTTATTTTATGTTCTCGAGTGCGGCATGACGTGGGCCACGTCACGCAACTGTGCGTGCTGCCCGAGTACCGCTCGCATGGAATCGGGCAGTCGTTACTGGCAGCCACAGCGGGGAATCTTCAGCAGCGTAATTTCTCAACGCTTTCGCTTACCGTTACTGAGGCGAATACGAACGCTGTGGACCTCTACCGGCACCTGGGATTCGATATCAAGCGCGTTTTCGATGCTTTCGTTTGGGAAGGTTAGATCTTTGGGAATCAGCGTCTCAGTAACCACATCACCCATCCCGCCACGAAGACTCCGCCCACGAACATTGCGAAGCAGTAAAGGCCGTAACGGATCTGCTCGCGCGCGTCGTTCCGCTGCGTGATGCCGAAGACGATGGAAGCGAACACGGAAAATAGCAATGCAGCGCTGAAGTGAGACAGTTCCAGAGTCATTTGGGCCAGGATCATTTGTGCCATGATCATGGTTTCTTTCCGATCGCGATGTGGTAAGCGTCAGCCACGCTGATGAAATTCAGTAGTCCCGCGACGATAATGAATTTCGTGCCGTAGTCTGCGGTGGCGTGCGCGATGGCTCCCTGTCCCCAGTCCATAACGCGGGTCACGATATAGAGTCCACCAGCTCCTAAATCACCGACGAATCCCAGAATGTCGAGAATATCGCCGCCATTCGGGCGATACACGCGTCCTTGCATCGCGAGCCCAAGGAAAAACATGGTAGTGATGGAGAACATGAGCAGCAGGCCACGAATCCAGCGTTTCTGGATGAGGTGACCCGCGCCGGGAATCAGCCAACCCAAGGCGGGCGCGAGCACCGACATGGTGGTCATTGGCTGCGTTGTCGTGGAGTTTCTTACTTCCACAGTTTTCGGTTTGCTTACCGACGAATTTGCCATTCAGATGGTCACGATCTCGTTTTGAATTTTACCGGTTACTTCCGCCGCCTTAGGCCGGACCAGCACGTTGACTTCGCTGCGAACTCCGAACTCGGGCAGGTAAATGCCGGGTTCGATTGAGAAGCAGGAGTTGGGCAGAATGCGCCGATCATCGTGAACTTCGAGATCGTCCATGTTAGCGCCGTTGGCATGGACATCGGTGCCGATAGCATGCCCGGTGCGATGAATAAAATATTCTCCGAAGCCGGCCTTCTTGATGTGGGCGCGGACCGCCCGATCTACTTCCCATCCTGCGATGGGACGGCCTGCGGCGACAGCTTCCTTCACTGTCTTGACTCCAGCATCGCGGGCTTGGCTGACGATCTGGAATATCTCGCGCATTCGATCCGATGGGGCCTTGCCCACGGATCCCGTCCACGTAATGTCGTAGTACACGGCGTCGGGCGTATTCTTTTTGGCCCAAACATCCAGCAGGACGAAGTCGCCTTGACGGATGGGAGCGGACGTTTTTGCCTGCGGCTCGTAGTGTGGATTGCCGCTGTTGGCATTCACTGCGACGATGGGCGGATCCTCCGTAATCAAATTCTCGCGGGCGAAAGCTTCCATGAACCACTGTTGAATGTCACTTTCGGTAGTGCCGCCGTTGCGGACGCGCCGCCCGATCTCCTTAAACGCCTCCGCGAATAGAGCTCGCGCGCGTTGCTCGTCACGCTCCCATAGCAAGTCTGCGATCTGGGCCTGAACCCTGATCCTGACTTCGGTATCTTCAAATGACTTCGATTGCTTGAGAAGTTGATCAAGCTGAGCAAGAGCTTTCCGCTGGGTGGCATCAGGAGCCTGCGATACTTTGACAGGCGGCGGCTGGAATTTGCCCAGAGCGCCCCTGCACACTGCGAGTTGCATAAGCGCCGTCGCCTCTCTCATCTGGAACTGCTGAGTCAGAACAAGAGCGCGATCGAAATCTGTGCGGCCCAACCATTGAAGATTCCAGTCATTGATCAGACCGCTGAGCCCGATGTTTACGCTGGACACCCTCCCCGTGCCGGCGTCATCCCGATATTTTTGCAGCTCCGGCACAAAGCCAGCTCGATTGAATTCAAGGAAGGCAAGCTTCATCTCGTCGAAGCCGCGGTTTATGTCTATGGTCGCGGCGATGCCTGCCAGCTCCATTAACCGCAGCGATCTTTCAATGGGGTTCTCGATGCCCGCGGCCAGCCGCTCATATTGATCAAGAACCCGGCTTGCGCGTGGTTTATCTCTCTGAGCCAATCGTCCGACGAGGCTGCGCAACAACAAGGGATCTGAACGCCAGTCAGACAACTCAGCGACGAGCGCTTCGGCCTTATCGAAATCGCCTTTGTTCAGCGCGCTCCAGGCTTGTTCGGAGCGTTTCTGGTCCATTGTCTGGCGCAACATGCTCCTTGCGTTGGAACGAGCGCCTTCACTCAACCTCTCTATGATTGCAGACGCCTGTTCGATGTCACCGCCATAGATAGCTTGCCGGATCGCTCTCAAAAAGAGGATATCTTTTAACTTTACGTCCGCTATTGCATCTGCTCTGGAGATTAGTTCTTGAACCGACCCTGCTTCGGTCATCATCAGATACTGTCGATCTTCGGGGGGAACGCTGCGCAACGCCTGTTGCAGGCGTGCTCGTAACGCCGGTGCCTTATCTGCCGTAAAGCGATCAAAGTAGGGCAACAGCAGTTTCGGGATTGCGTAGTCGAGTACGGAGCGAGCATTCAATCGAGTGCCATCCGTACCTGTCATCGCTGCATTTAGTCGTTTAGTCACGACGTCGTATGCAAGATCCAGAAACTGCTCAACTGCTGCGGAGTCTGTTGAAACCGGCGTGAAAGGATTGCGCTGACCGACATTTGATGAATGGAAAAGCACTCCCTCCCCGAAAGAAGGAAACAGGTATCTCGCTAACTTATCGATGTCCTCAAAGCTCGATTGACCGAGTTTCGCCTTCGCGAGAGCCTGAACGAACAGCTCATCAGCCGCGCTAGCGTCCCTGGATCTGATCATTCCTAGCAGCAGCATCAGACTGTTGACATCGCCGTTATCCGCAAATGCCTTCGCCACCCGAGATGCCCGTTGCGGATCTTGCTGGATGAAGTAGAGACCAAGTTGCAATCGCAATGAAACGCGTTCGCGATACTCGCGGTTGTTGCGGGCCTTCGGATCCACGTTTGCAAGTTCTCCCGCGCTCTCGACCAGTCTTGTAGCCCAATCCGAATCCCGGCGCATTATTAACTGGATTATTACAGCCCGTGCCGGAGTCCCTTGAGCTTGCGACGGCTGCGCAAATGTACTTCGCTCGGCCAGTTGAAGAGCGTCGTCAAACAATCGCCGAGCGCGCGGCTCATCGTAGCTCCAGAGCATGTCGGCGACGTGTGCCTGAATGACCGCGCGAAGGTTTTCGTCTGCGAAGGTCTTCTGACTCTCGAGGACTTGATCGAGCGCAGCGAAAATCTTCCGTTGTGTGGGATTGACCGCTGGCGTGTTATCGGATGTAGGGACGGATGGTCTGTCAGGCGATGTCTTCTTTGTCGGACCGTCCTGACCTGCGGCAGTCAATAGAGGAGCTGTGATTAACAGCAGGATGCAAGGTGCGCTCTTTACGCGGTGCATGAGCACCTCCTGGCCCCGGGATGGCCCTCCGTGTTCGATACAGTTAGGTTGTGCGAGTTGCGGCCGAGTTAACGCAAACGAGGCAGGACGTCTCGGCCGTAAGCCTTAACCGTCTCTTCTTCGTCACCGCTCATCAGATAAATGTTGAACTGTGTAACGCCGATATCTTGAAGCTCTTTGAGCTTTCGCACGTGTTCTTGGGCCGGCCCCACGATGCAGAAGCGATCGACTATCTCATCAGTCACGAACTCGGCGTTCGAGCTCCCCACTTCGGCGTGATGAAGATAGTTGTATCCTTTGCGGTCGCGGATGTACGAAGTTAACTCCTCAGGTAGTTCCTCCGGCTTGTAACGCGAGACCAGATCGACAACGTGATTCGAAACCAGAGCGGGGAACCAGCGCACTTGATCGCGGGCCTTTGCCAGATCATCCGATACCCAAACCGGAGCCGCGCTCATAACGCGAATCCGTGAAAAGTCGCGTCCGGCTTCTTCGGCTCCTTCGCGCACGAAGCCAAGGCACCACTTGATCAAAGCAGGATCGGCGAATTGGAGGATCACGCCGTCGCCGATTCGGCCGGCGCAACGCAGCGCCTTCGGCCCGTAGCCCGCTATCCACGCGGGCGGCACGCCTTCATTTGCCCAGGGCATCCGAATGTCCCGGCCTTCGTATACGATCTGTTTGCCCGAGCACAAGTCGCGTATCACGCTGACCGTTTCTTCCAGTCGCTCCAGCGTCGTCGGCTTCTTGCCCATCACTCGCCGCGAGCTGTCGCCACGGCCGATACCGAGGTCCATGCGCCCGCCTGAGATTCGATTCAGCGTTGCCAGAAGGCTGGCCGTCACGGTTGCATCCCGCACTGCGGGATTTGTCACACAGGTGCCCAATCGCATCCGATTAGTGTTGACTGCCAGAAGCGTCATGAGCGGATACGCCTCCTGCCACAGCACGTGCGAATCGAATATCCAACCGTAACCGAAGCCGGCGGCTTCGGCTTGTTTAGACAGCGCAATCATGCGCTGGTGAGGCATGTCAGGTTTGAATGTGATTCCGAATTCGAGCATGCATTCTCCTGTTTGATCAGGCAATCAGAATAGGCCGCTGATGAGACTGATTAGACGGATTGGCGCCGATCTGATCCGTGAAGATCGGTCAGACCGGCGTCATCCGTGGTCTATTCTTTTACTAGCGCATCGTAAGTCTCGGGACGGCGGTCGCGGTAGAATTGCCACACGTTGCGAACCTCGCGAATCTGTTCGAGGTCCAGATCCGCTACTACAAGCTCGTCCGAATCGCGGGACGCCTGCGCGATTATCTTGCCGCGCGGGGTGCAGAAGTAGCTCTTCCCATAGAACTCGCCGATGTCCCAGGGCTTCTCGTGTCCCACTCGGTTGATCGCGCCGACGAAGTAACCGTTAGCCACTGCGTGCGCCGGCTGCTCGAGCTCCCACAGATACTCAGACAGACCCGCTACTGTGGCCGACGGGTTGAAGACTATCTCCGCGCCGTTCAGTCCGAGCGCCCGAGCGCCTTCGGGAAAGTGGCGATCATAGCAGATGTAGACGCCGATACGGGCGAACGCGGTTTCGAACGTCGGATAGCCGAGGTTCCCCGGTTTAAAGTAGTACTTCTCCCAGAAGCCAGGCTTGGTGTGCGGTATGTGGTTTTTGCGATATTTGCCTAGATACTTGCCGTCGGCGTCTATCACCGCAGCAGTGTTGTAGTAGACGCCGGTGATCTCTTCTTCATAGATGGGCACGATCACAACCATGCCGTGTTTCTTAGCCACTTCCTGCATCAGCTTGACGGTCGGCCCATCCGGGATCTTCTCGACCGATTCATACCAGCGAGGCTCCTGCTCGGCGCAGAAGTAAGGCGTGGTGAAGACCTCTTGCATGCAGACGATCTGAACGCCTTGGGTGGCTGCTTGTTCAATGAACGCCAGGTTCTTGACAATGTTTTCGTGCTTGATCTTCTCGATTGGTTCATCGACAGAGCAGGCGTTGGATGCTTGTATCAATCCGCACTTAACGTTCCTTGGCATAATCACTCCGTAGTCCCTAGTCCCTGGTCCGTGGTCCGTGGTCCGTAGTCCGTGGTCCGTAGTCCGTGGCGCGCTAAGATGAGCTACGGACTACTGACCACGGACTACGGACCAATTCTCAGAACTTCACTTCCATATCGGTCCAGGTAGTTTGCGGCAAGCCGCCTTCCATCTCCGGATCGTATCTGTATTGTAGAGCCGTCTCGACCGCACGCCGGTCGAGGCCGTAGCCCAGCCGCCGCGTGACATAAACCCGAACTGCCTTCCCGTCCGCACCCACGAGCACTCGGAGCTTCACTGAACCACCCGCTTTCGCTCGCAGTGCGACGTCGGTGATCGCAGGCCGAACGGACTTATGAATGCCCAGCGGACGAGTGGGAGGCTTCGTGTAGCGATTGTCTCTGACGATGCCGGTGGCCCGCCGTGGCCTGCCGGTGCCGCCTTCCGTGGCCCTCGCGTGAGCCTCTGTCCTCAGGCTCTCGAGCGAGAACTGCACAGCTTGTCGAAAGGCCTGGCGCTGCGAGTCGTCTATGCGAAGCAGATCCAACGTCACCAGCGACCCCTGCAGTTGTTCTTCGACATCCGGCTCGCCGATCTGCCCGAGCGCCCACACCGCATCGTAGCGCACGTCGAAGGACGGATCGTCTAACGCCTCGATTAGCTCGTCAACGGCCCCCTCATCTCGCATCAGCCCGAGCGCGAAGATTGCCGACGCGCGCACCTCAGCATCGGCATCACCGGTTGCGAACGAGAGCGCTTCCGTGGCTTTGCGATCCGCAATCATCCCAAGCGCGAACGCGGTCGACGCGCGAACAGAAGGTTCTGGATCGGCGAGAAGCGGAATCAACAAACCGGTAGCGGCTGGATCCGAAATTTGGCCCAGCGCAAACGCGGAAGCTTCTCGCACCGAAGCTTCCTTGTCCGATAACACCTCAACGAGCGCCCGCAACGAACCTCGCGCCCGCAACACGCCAAGCTGATTGGCCGCGTCGCGCCGGTCGCCCTTGTCCTTGCTCCTAAGCGCGGAAAGTAAGCCGGCGGGAGCGGCAGATGGCTTCTCCTGCGCTCGAGCAGGTGTACCTGTTGCCACAATGCAAACGAGAATCACGACCCGAGAATAGTTGCTCAACAACTTGCGGCGAGACGCAAAGCCGGACTCACCTGTGAGTGGCGGTGGCTGGGACTGAGACGGCGTATAGAGAACCATAGGTTCGACTTTTAACCAGGTCTTAGACCTGCCCGAAGACAGACGGCAATATGGTATCAGAAGAAACCGAGCAACGTAACAGTTTGATTGTTTCTGCGCCTTAATCCAGAGAAGCTCGACCCGCTTCAGCCCACGTCGTCATCGCTGTCGTACATCGCGCGAGCCACCTTCCACGAACCGTCCGGATCCTTCCTGAGCACCCGCATCACTTTGCCCGTGGTTCGGACCGCTTCGCCACCCTCGACAGGCTTCACGGTTCCCGAGTAAGTGCCCCACTCGAATGCCCAATCCCCCGCGATTTTGACCTCGTTGAAGGACAGGATGTAATCGGTGACTTGAAGATCGCGGCTCGCCTCGCGCAGCCTCAAGATCGAGTTGCGATTGGCGTCCTTGCCTATCAGCGGAGGTTCTCCTTGCGAAAGCGTCACTATGTCATCTGTCCAAAGCGACGCAAGAGTATCTACGTCCCACTTCTTTGAGGCTTCCATATCCTGCTGATGAAGCGCGTTGATTGCTTTCATGTCGGCGGACATGCCGTCTTTCTTGGACGCGCATGCTGAAAGGGCCAGGGGAACCAAAACCAGCGCCAACCAAATGAAAGTGTGCTTGCGAAGACTGCGAACCATCGTGGTCATACTCTCCTCCTCGGCGTGCGGTGAGCGCGAGCCAGATTGGAAGATCACACCACAAGCGTTCACTGTATGGTATCAAAGAACGGTGATGGCCAGCTAGAAATACGGTGAAGGTGTGCGGATCAATCCCCCTCAGGGTCCGGGACAGGCTCCAACCGCCCGGACGTATCGGCGACAGGCGCGCCTTTCATAAGTGACAGGTAAACGGATCCCGAAATAAACAGCCCCACGAACCATGCATAGTCATAGAGGGGCCTCAAGGCAGGGATCAGAGCTCGCCCCTCCCCGAGCAACGGTGCACCGCCCCACGCCAGCGCGCAGCCAAGCAGCGTCGCTGCCACTGCGCGCCAATTCCAGCCTCCGGCATAGGTGTACACGCCGCGTGTTTTGTAAAGATCTGGCAGCTCGAGCTTCTTGCGCCTTATCAGCCAGTAGTCAACGATCAGCACGCCTGCTATGGATCCGAGTCCACCCGAATAGCCGCCGAGCCATTGAAAAACATACCCAGATGGATTGGCGAGCAATCGCCAGGGTTGCGCGACGATTCCCAGGATTCCCGTGATGAGTCCGCCCAGTCGAAAGGTGATCGCTCGCGGAAACGCATTCGCGAAATCGTTCGCCGGAGAAACGACGTTGGCGGCGATGTTGACGGACAACGTCGCGACCACAACAGTGAACATCGAGATCGCCACAACTACCGGCTGAGTGAATTGACCGACTAACTGCACCGGGTCCCAGATGGTCCTGCCGAAGATGATGGCCGAAGCAGACGTGATGATAACGCCCATTGCGGCGAAGACTACCATCGTCGCCGGCAGGGCTACGGTTTGCCCGATCGTCTGATCGCGCTGGCTCCGGCTGAAGCGGGTGAAGTCGGGCATGTTCAGCGAGAGCGTGGACCAGTACCCGATCATCCCTGTGAGGGATGGTATGAATACTTTCCAGAACGCGCCGAAGCTTCCAAACTTGTCCTCGCCGTGCATGATCGCGCCCAGGCCCTTGGCTTTCCACAGCACCCAGACCATCAGCACGGTGGCCATGACAAGCACAAACGGCGCGGCCCAGTTCTCGACTTTGCGAAGCAGATCCATGCCGCGATAAATAATGTAGATGTTAAGGAGCCAAAAGAGCAGGAACGAAATGTATTCGGTCGGCGAGTGTCCCGCCACAATCGCAGGAGTTTGAATCTTATCGCCGAGCAGGGTCTGCCATCCGGGCCACGCCACGCGAATCAACGTGTGCACGGCCTCGCCGCCGATCCACGCTTGAATGCCGAACCATCCGCAAGCGACGAGCGCGCGCATGATGGCGGGCAAGTTCGAACCTGTCGTCCCGTAGCTTGCGCGCGCGAACACCGGAAAAGGAATGCCGTACTTCGTGCCCGGGTGGGAGTTGAGCAATATCGGCGCGAGCACGATGATATTTCCCAACAAGATAGTCATAAGCGCCTGCCACCAGTTCATGCCCAGGTCGATCAAGCTGGACGCGAGCATGTAAGTCGGGATGCAGTGAGCCATGCTGATCCACAACGCGGCGTAGTTATAGGTGGTCCAGTTGCGCTTGAGGATGGGAACAGGCGCGAGGTCCTTATTCCACAGCGGGCTATCGGAGACGTCTTCTTCGAGTTCGACGAAATCCGGCTTAAACAGTGTATGACCTTCAGCGGCCATGCTTTCCTCCGATGAATTTGATTTGCGCATTCTAGCAGCATAATCGCTGCGATTCATCACTTTTTGCAGTGGGATTTCTATCGAGATCAGCCCTATTGCATTCGACTATTCCTGAGGCAACTCAGGTAATCGCCGCAGCGCGTTCACAAATCTTTGGTGATCGAATGGCTTCATATACTTCAGGATTTCAAATATCTCGGCCGCGACGACGTATCCTATGAGTTCGCGCGCCTCCTCATCCGAGTAGCCTGCATCGAGGAGTCTGTCGAATGTCTCTTTTGTTTCGGGCGGATCGAGATCCCGTAGCTGATTCTCTACAGTTTCCAGGATGGCTCTGTTGAGAATTTGTTTGGCTTCGGAATCCGTGATATTTGTACGCCTCCGTCGCCTCTCAAGGTTAGGCACAACCCAGCCCACCATTGATCGCACCCTAGACTGGCGTAACGTCTGTCGAGGTGTCCGGCGTGCGAAGCGCACTGCCTCACTTGGAAGCGGCTGATTCGGCCGCTCGGCTCCTTGGATACCACACATACTTTGAGCCGTTGTAGTAAAGAAACCCTGGTTCCGCTCCAAGTGTCTCGCTGATAATATCTCCCCACATCTTCGGTAGCGCGGTTTTGCCGCGGTTGGCTTTTAGGAGAGTCGTCATTTGCTGCGACCTGATGCCACCACTCGTTGCGTTCTTGAGAAGATAGGTTTGCCTGGACTCGGGACTCCGCCATCCCGAGGGACCGTGGCCGTGAAGCACTACAAGCAAAACATCCGATTGTGCGACTCGGGTCGGCGCCGGGACGGGGGCCAATCGCTGGGTGGCTTTCTTTGAGTCGGGGAGCACGATCTTTTGTGGGTCCTCTAATATCCAGTTAGCAACTTCGCTGTTGATTTCTCCAAGCATACCCGTAGCTGGAGTGGCGACTACAGCTACGTCTTGCGAGCCGTCACCGTTAAAGTCGCCAACCGCGAAGCGATTCGTATCGACGACTACAGCATCTTTATAAACGCGCGCTACAGCGTCGCGAACCTCATCCTGAGTTGGAGGAGGAAGTTTGGCGGCTGGTTCTGGCTTTACTTCGACGGTTGGCGTCGCCTGCGGTAGAACAGCTTCTGCCGGAGGCGGTTGCTCGGCCCTCGGTGGCTCAGGAGCCTTTGCGCATCCGACCATGACTAGCGCAAGCCCTACGCCGAATAACAGCAAGTTCTTTTCTCTGCTGAACATTTTTGAAACCTCAATCTGAGTAGAACGAGGCTCATCGAGCAATTGCCCGATGAGCCTCTTGTGAATACCTCAACAGCGTCCACTGTCGGTCTAAAGACTTTACAGTGAATTGAGGAATGCAATCAGTTGATTCTTCTGAGTGCCGCTCAGAGAGTTGTAGTTGGCGATAACGAAATTGGCCTCGCCGTCGTGGCGCAGAATGGACTCATTGCGATTCAATCCTTCGCCGTCGTGCATTATTCTATCACGCGTGCGCATGCCCCAGAGTGCAGCCGTTCGCAGCTTGTTCCTGGTCGACTGGCCGCCGTTCTGGACGATTCCATCACCCGTTCCGATATTGTGAAGCAGGAAGTCGCTGAGCGGGTGAATGATCTTGTTGCCCAGAGCTGCCGGAACGATGAATGCTCCGCCGTTGATCGATGTGCCAGCCGGAGAAGTAGTGATCGAGCGTACATGGCAGATGGCGCAGCCGATCTGGTTGAACAAGTTCGAGCCGGCCACGATGTCGGCATTAGGCGCTCCGTTGGAGCCATCTTCCGCTCCCGGTCCACGCGGCGGGGCCTTCGTTGCTCGCATAAACCTGGCGAAGGCGACGATATCCTCCTCCGGGTCCTCGCCGCAGTTCACGCTAGGGTTGCTCGCGCATGGCGCGTTGTCGGGCACTGGGTCGAATCCGGAACCAAACCCGACGAAGCGACCGTTAGAAGTGTTTTCCGTCAGGTTGAAGCGGTTGGTGATGCCCTGCTCGTTGAGATAAGCATCGCTTGCAAACGAGAGTAGGCTGGCTTGTTGATTCTTCCAACCGAATCGTCCCCCGCGAACCGCGCCGTTAACCTCAAGCACCGGCACCTGAATGAACTGGCCGGCTATTTGGCCTCCGCTTTGCCCGGGCTGGCCGTTTGCGATAGCGGAGAGCGTGTTGCTATTTATGCACTCGACGAATCCGTCGCCCAGCACGTTCAGAGAGGTGCGGAAGGTTCTGACCTCATTGCCGCCGGGGATGCGTTCCTGTATCTCGGCGTTGGTGGCTCGATCATTATTGAGCGAGCCGCCGGGTTGGTCAATGAAGTTAGTCCCGTCAAAATGTCCCGCCCTTAGCTCTGTAATCTGGCTTATGCCGCCGGTCACCGGGTTCTGGTGGCACTCGGAGCAGGCTTGCGCATTGTAAACGGGACCTAAGCCATCGGCTATTTCGTCCCGCTCTTCGAAAGTGGTTTTGTCGGCATCAAACTGAGCTTGTGATCCAAACCCATTGAATACGTTGTCGAAGCCTCTAGGAGCTTCGGTTGCGCCCTGACCTTCGACGGTACTCGTAAAGGTAAATGGCAAAACGAGAGCCGCCGCGAACAACAGCAGAACAGAAATCTTCAGCATTCTCATCTCTTAGGTTCTCCTTTTTTCGGCTTGGATCGAGGGCGATCCAAACGCTATTCAGGTTAGCTGCCTACAAAATGCTGTACTTCCAACTTGATCCCGAGACCCGAGTGACTCGTTCTCTCCAGCCTTCGGTTGGGCCAGAGCTATCGCAGACACAAGCCTGCCTAATACTGAGATATTTCCTTCAAGTGAGGTTTGCCTCAAAGAAGAAACTCGCAACCTCCAAACTGTCATCATCTTTGAAGCGACGCGAATGTATGATAGATCGTGGACAATGTCAACAAAAAAATCGCCGTATGTGAAGACTGGACTTAGCAAGCGCTTCACGGTATGGATTGGGGGATCGACACAGTCTCAAGTGACTAAACCGATGCTTGTAACTGTCGGATCGGCACAGCGCCCGCCCGGGTTCCAGCACTCAGCTTCATGAGTTATTTAAGACTACGGGTGATGTTCGGAACAAAAACTGCGCGACCTTCCCCGAAAGGGCTAGAGCGGAATTGGACCGACGGCATCGCCCTCTCCGAATAGTAAAGCGTGCCTAACAAATGTCCGATCTCGTATCTTTAACTGACCTGTCGTTAATGGGAGAAGGGTCTTTTCCGGGGTGAAATCGCTCACAAAAAAAAGCCCCCACAAGATTGAAAACTCATGTTAGAATATCAATATGAAATGCCCAAAGTGCTTTAACCCCCTCCGACGGGTAGCCTCCACCGAGGATTCGGTGTGGTTCACTTGCCCGTTAGGTCATAGATTCCATTCAGAGACAGGCAGCGGCATAAGCGATTCGGAAGGCCACCGCTACGCTGTTTCGGAGTGAGTAGAGCGGCTACCCCCGGCGATCGAACAACCGGGGGACAGCCGCGGGGATTTCCTGCTCGATCGAAGGCTCGGTGTGCGCGCTAGCGCTTGTCTGTGCGTTTTTATCGCTCAATCTTGATTCCGAACGGCTCACTGCTGAAAGATGAACCTGCGCTCAGATTTTCTTCTTGCAAAGCTTTCCGCTCCGCGAAATAGCTGTTAGAATCTCGTTCACCTGGTGAGGGGATAGATTTTATGGAGGCTCGCCGGGCTTTAGGTTCAAGGCAGAGAATTAGAAAGTAAGGTCACTGGGGCGCTCGAGTGCACAGGTCAAGTGTACCCCTGTGCTGATGCTATATTGGAATTCGAACAGTGGGTACCATCAGGTAAGGGGACAAACAGAATGGAAAGGCGAGCATCGCAAGAGACGTTAGTCGAACTTATCGATAGTGGTCAGTTTCTGGCGGCGGAGGAAATATTTGATCAACGTAGAACAAATGAGCCGATGGAGATGGTCATTCGCTCAGAGGTTGCAATGTACTTCGACAGGCTGGAGGACGCAGCGGCGCTGCTTGAAGAAGTAGCTCCCCGAATCGAGGACATCGCCGTAGCCGCGCGGTTCTCGCTCACAAGAGGCCGACTCGCTCTGTGGCGTGGAGACACCCATCAAGCGGAAACACAGCTTCAGTCCGCATACCACTTTTATTTGTTTCTGAACGACTCATTCGGCATCACCCGAGCGTTGCTCAATCTGGCTCGCTTTGCTCGTCGCCGCGGCGAAATCGCCGAAGCGGCGGCAAAGCTCGAATTGGCGCAGAACGGAATCAAGGGACGCACGAGCAAACGGACGGAGTATCTGCAGGGGATCATTTCAACTGAACAGGCCGCAGCCGCAGCCGACCGCGGCGAGATCGAGCAAGCGACCGAGACGTACTCAGAAGCGATGCGGCTGCTTAAGAATCATGAGAAGGGTCGGTTCTACGCGCGCGCGCTGGTCGGGATGGCAGATCTCAAGTGCGCGCTCGGCGATTTTCAGGACTCACTGGAAATCTACAAAGAAGCCGTCACTGTTCTCGAGCGGTATGATCTGAGAAGAGAAATTGCCGAAAGCAAACTGAAGCTTGCCCGCGCGCTGGTAAGGCTGCAGCGCTTCGAGCGCGCGGAGAAGCTAGCCGAGGACGGCCGCGAGTTGCGACGAGGAGATCCCGCAGGTGAGAGCGACGCGACTGCTGTGCTCGTGCTGATTGCGCTCCATCGAAACGAGCTCGAGGGCACCAGTGAACGCGCGCGAACCGCCGTCGAGCAGAGCGATCAAAGTTCCTCAACCGAGACTCGGGTGCGCGCCCGCATCGCGCTCGGGCTTGTGAAACTGGCGGAACGTGAGTTTAAGGGCGCGACCGAAACGCTTAGCGAGGCAGCAGAGTTGTCGCGGGGCTCGGTTGGATCTTCCCTGCGCCGGCTCGAGCTTGAAGCCACGATTTACCTAGCCGAAGCGTTTCATAACGTAGATACGCGAGCGGGCCGGACCGAGCTTGTGCGAGCCAGCGAGTTGCTCAACCAGGTCGAAGATGCCTTTCTTGGCGATGAGTTTAACCGGGTGTCTGCGAAATACGAGGAGCAGATCGTCTTCACCGACGACAATCGTCTGGTGTTTGATGGTAATCAATTGCCGCGCTGGCAGGAGGCGAAACGCACGCTTGAAGGGTTCTTGCTTCGCAACGCGCTGCGCCAAACCAACAACAGCCTCACCCGCGCAGCCCGCAAGTTGGGCGTGTCAAAGGTTCACGTGCACAACTTGAAAAAGAAGCATGGGCTTTAAGGCGCCGACCAGGATGGTCCCCCCAACGTGATGATGGCGGCGCGCAGCTTTGCATGGCCCTGGAGCAGTCGCGCATAACGAGATTCATCAGTGCCAGACTTCGCGCGAATGATCTGAACCACGCCTTTCTTTTCTCGATCTGTCCATTTAGTCAGATCCGGGATCAACGCCAGCACCATCGCAAGATCTTCGAATGCTCGGCGTTCCGGATTGCCTGGTCTTGCCAGCCTGGCTCCGAGAACCCTCTCCACTTCCTCCGCAGACGCTTTTCGAATCTTTGCGACGTCGCCATCGAACTTGCTTGCCATTCGTCGTTGAACCGCGAGCCCGAGATTCCGAATAGTAAACCGATCCCAGTCGCCGCGAGGCGTGTCCGGAGCCTCGTAAACAATGTTTCCCGCTGAAAGCCGTCGAAGGGCTCGCGCCGGTGTGCGGTATGTTGGGTCCGTCGCGATCTTGCGCTCTTCCGCTGCCATCAACCTTGCAATCTCCGGCCGCGTTGGCCTGAACCCCATCTTACGGTAGAACCAGAACGCGCCCGAATCAATCGCCTCATCGTTGTTGAAGCCGAGCTGATACGGGTCAATCGAAATGCAAGTCACCCCAACGATCTGATGCAACAGCCGAAGCACCGTCGCGTACACCCAGGCCGACTCTCCGTCGCGGAATGTGTAGAACGTGTTGAAGCCGATTTCCATTCGCTCGCAGATCGTAATGCCTTCGATGTAGTTGACCGGAACTCCGTTCTTCAATGTGAACCCGGCGTGATAAGCGCGCAACGGCAGGCGGCGCTCGGGTGTCAAACCCCAGAGAAAGATTTCAACTCCCCGTCCGACGTTGGCTCGCACAACACTGTCCGGATCGCCATGTGTGATGCCATACAATTCGCGATAGCGGACTGTCGTCGTGTCGCGAAGCATGTCCTGCATCGATTTTCCCTGCGCGCGAGGAAGCTTCTTCAATTCAAACGGCGGCGCTTGAAACTCTTTGTCGAGGGAAACCTCGCTCCGTCGGATGAGCGGCCCGGTGTGATAAAAAACTTTTCGGACCCTTCGCATGTTCCGCGTTCGTGAGGCGCGCGAATCACCGAGGTCCCATCGGATGCGCAGTCCGAGCGAATCGTAAAGCTCTGCCTTCCGCCTGCCGTCCAGGTTCAGTCGCTCGAAGCACCTTATCAGCCATCCAAGCCGTTGTCGCTTTTGTGTTGCCTCGTCAATCCAGCTGAGATACGGGATGTTCGCTTCGACGAGCGAGTCTTCGTACAGCAGCGGAAGGAATCGCGGCAGTGTTGCCCCGAGGCGCTCCGGTTTGTCGGGCTCGTTCCAATCCGCGTCGACCCGCGACGGATATCGAACAACCAGGAATCGGGCTATGTCATAGCTGAAGGTGCCCGAAATAATTGTGCCGGCTATGCCTGAGTACTCAATATAATCGAGCGGTGTGAGTTCCGCGCGTGATGCTCGAAGATCGTCGACGCGGTGGGCGAACTTTGAAAGGAGCGCTTCGGCAGCTCGAAACGCCGCGGGACTCTGAGGATGCGAGCGTATGAACAAGAGCGCTTCGTGGAAGCGGGCTAGCGAATCAGCATCCGGAAACCGACGCCGACTGAGGAGCGTCAGCAGCTTCTCTGTTCGCGCTCCGTTATCCGCGCCGAACTGACGCTTCGATTCTTCGAGTTGTGAAAGAAGATGAGCGAGTGAAGGCATGGTTTCCAGTTTCTGGTTTTTGGTTTTTAGTTTGTGGTTCGAGAATGACGATCATCAATCGATGATGTACCGAGAACCAGAAACCAGAAATTCGAAACCAGAAACTCACTAAAGCAGGTACCGCCGGCGCACCATCTCGAGGGCAACCGTGGAAGCCCTCCAACGAACGAGGTGTCGATCACCCATCAACACCAGTCGCCGGTTCGACGTCACCACGTCGTCAGCCAAACCAACATAGACTGTTCCCACTGGCACGGCGTCTGTACCGCCGCCCGGTCCTGCCGTGCCGGTTACGCTCACGCCGATAGTCGCGCCGATTCGCTCTTTCACTCCGCGCGCCATCGCTTCGGCAACCTCGCCGCTCACCGCCCCGTGACGCTCGATCATCTCTTCGGCCACACCGAGAAGCCGCGCCTTCGCCTCGTTCGTGTAGCTGACGATGCTTCCGGCATAATAATCGCTCGAGCCGGGCACGCGCGTTATTCGTTCGGCGACCAGTCCGCCGGTGCAGCTTTCGGCAGTAGCGATGGTGAACTGCTTCAGGCGAAGCCGGTAGCCAACCACCTCTTCAAGCGACTCGCCCGTGGTCGAGTAGACGTAGTAGCCGAGTTTCTCTTCCAGCTTGCCCGTCAGTTCTTCAGCGATCTCTTCAGCGCGCGCGGCGGTTTCAGCCATCGCGGTCAAATGTATTTCGATCTCCGAATCGGTAAACAGAATCGTAGTCGATGGGTTCGTGTATTCCTTGTAAATGGGAGCGATCATATCATCCAGAGCCGATTCGCCGAGTCCGGTAACCTTCAGCACTCGCTTTGCGATTCGCACGCCGCGCGACATCCGTTCAAGGTCTGCCATCACGTGGTCAACGAACATCGGTTGGTTCTCGCGGGGGGGCCCTGGCAGCAAGACTATAAGCTTGCCGTCCTGCTCGATCTTCATTCCGGGCGCGGTGCCGTTCGGGTTTGGCAGGACCCTGGCGCCCTGGGGGATCAGCGCCTGCCGTTCATTGTTCGGCGTCATCTGATAGCCGCGGCTCGCGAACCGCTCGCGTATGCCGGCGAGCACTTCGTAATCGAGCGTCAGTTGACGGCCGGTGACTCGGGCGAAGACCTTTCGTGTGATGTCATCTTCAGTGGGTCCCAGGCCGCCGGTTGAAATAATAACCTCTGAACGTTTTAGCGCATCGCGCACGCTTTCTTCGAGAATAGCTTCGTGATCACCGACGATGGTCTTGAGCTGCACCTCTATGCCTACGGAGTTCAACCGCTCGGTCAGCCATAGCGAGTTCGTATCGGTTCGATGAGGCGTCAGCAATTCGGATCCGATGGCTATGATTTCAGCTCTCAGCATGGTTCCCTTCGGAGCTCGGCTAAGCAGTTGGAGCACAGACTGAAGTCTATGCTATGTTGCGTAGAGTCCGTGCTCCTGTATGTACTCCTCGACCGTTGCCGGCACGAGCCCTGTGATCGGCCGTCCTGCGCGGCGTCGTTTGCGGACCTCGGTTGCCGAAAGCTCGCCGAGGTCGGCAGGAAAATCCAGATACAATACGCGATCGGGAGGCACAGCCGGCTCGCCTTCGACCAGCAACCTGACGCTGTGCAATCCCGCTCCGGCGCGGCCTGCCACGATGAAACGGCTCCGGGCAAACAGATGCTCGAGCACTTCCGTTCGCCCTCTGAATTCGCGATAGTATCTCCTGGTATATCGGTCTTCCGCGTCAAGCACGCGCTCGAATGTATCGAAGCCGACGATGAAGTGCAAATCAGTTTGCGCCGGATAAGCGCGCTCGAGCGCATCAATCATATCCACGTAGAAAGCGTGCGACGACAAGCCGATCGATACTCGGGGCTCGTCTGCAAACGTGAGAGTCAACATCGCGAGCCGATGTTCGAGCGAGCATTCGTACTCAAGCTTGTCGGCGTTGGTCTTGCCGGCAAGCGCGAGAATCTCGTCCAGTGCGAAGGCTTCGGCCGCGCGCTGGATCAATTCAACGTGCGCGATCGTTGGGGGGTTGAACGACGAAGCGAAAACGCCGAGGCGCGGGTCGGTTGCTTTGACTCGCTCGACTATCTCGATATGAGGCTCGCCTCTCGGGTCAACATGCTCGATGATTTCTCTAACGCGATTAGGATCCATTTCCGGATTCAATTATGCCAAGCCGACAAGATTGGTCAGCCACAACAGCACAGCAGCATAGACTCCCGCGAGCGCGTCGTCGGCCATCACTCCGAGTCCGCCGTGAAGACGTTCAAGCTTGCGGATCGGATAAGGTTTGAAGATGTCAAACAAGCGAAACAAGAGGAATCCAATAACTACAGCGGTAATCGAGAATGACGGCAAAAGCACAAGCGGTGTCAGCGAGATTAACTGGCCGCTGACTTCATCGATGACGATCAGACGCGGGTCTTTGACGCCGGTCATCGCACAGGTTCGGCTCGAGGCCCACACACCGACCGCAAACAGAATGACGTTTATGATCGCGAGCACGAACAGGGAAGCCGACTGTCCAAGATGCAGCGTGTGGATTGCAAGATAGATCGCCACGCCCTCGAGTGCGCCCGCGGTCCCCGGAGCGATAGGTGTGAAGCCGGCTCCCAGTCCCGTAGCCAGTGCGTACGCGACTCGGCCGCTAGCCGTGATGGGTTCTTTTTTGATGGGTGAAGGGCGAGTCAAGCGATGAGATCCCGCAAGGCAGTTATGCCTCAACTGCCTGGGCGATCAGACGACGCAGCCTATCAGATCGTACTCGTGGGCCTCGGTAATTTCGACGGTTACGAAATCGCCCGGCAGTGGCTCAACGCCGTCAGGCACGTCATTGATTAAGACAGACCCGTCAATCTCGGGAGCTTGCGATTCCATGCGTCCTTCAAGCAGCAGGTCGCTTTCCTTAGACTTGCCTTCGAGCAACACCCTTACGTGGCTCCCGACCAGGCGGCGATTCTTTCGACGCGAAATTCGCGCCTGCTCCTTCATTAAGCGGCGCTCGCGCTTCTTCGCGATCGCGTGGTCGACTTTTTCATCCAGCTCGAATGCGGCAGAGTTCTCTTCATCCGAGTAAGTGAATACTCCAACGCGATCGAACTCCACCACTCGCACAAAGTCCAGGAGTTCCTCAAAGTCCTCCGCGCGCTCGCCTGGAAAACCGACGATGAACGTAGTGCGAACGGCAACGCCCGGCACGCGCTCGCGTATGCGCTCGATCATTCGCTCATAAGCCTCTCGATTGCCGCCGCGCCGCATACGCTGGAGCACGCGGCGGCTGGCGTGCTGAAGCGGGATGTCGAAATACTTGCAGATGTTTGGACGGCTGGCCATCACGTCAAGCAACTCGTCGGTGATCGCCGTCGGGTAGCAGTAAAGAAAGCGCACCCACTCTGCGCCTGGCACGGCGGCAATTGAATCGATCAATCTCGCAAGCCCGTCTTTGAGCCCGAGATCGCTCCCGTAGGTAGTGGTGTCTTGCGAGATCAGCACGAACTCCTTCACGCCCTGCGCCGCGAGCATCTCTACTTCTCTCAAGATCGACTCCGGTGAGCGCGAGCGAAAGACGCCGCGCAGCCTGGGTATGATGCAGAACGCGCAGGTGTGATCGCAGCCCTCGGCGATCTTCACGTAAGAGGTGTACGGCGCTGTGGCGCGCAAACGCGGAGTAGTTTCGTCGTAAAGGAAAAGCTCAGGTGCAGCCGCCCCCTCGCTGTAGACCGGCAACACGCGGTGGCCGTTCGGCTCGACCACTGATTCGATTTCCTTAAGCTGGTTGACTCCGATGCACGCGTCTATGTCGGGGATTTCGCGCTGCAGTTCTTCGCGGTAGCGCTCGACAAGGCAGCCGGCAACGATCAGGCGTTTCAACTTGCCGGTCTGCTTAAGCTGGGCCATCTCGAGGATTGTCTCGACTGACTCCTGCCGAGCCGAGTCGATGAAACCGCAGGTGTTCACAACGAGCACATCGGCAGCCTGCGAATCAGTAGTCAGCTCATAGCCCTGCCGCGCAAGCAAGCCCATCATCACCTCGCTGTCGACCAGGTTCTTAGGACAGCCCAGGCTTACCATTCCTACTTTTTTCTTCTCGATCATTCGAACCCGCTATATCAGTGAACTATCTGGTCGCGCGCGGAAACTATGATCTTAGCCGATGAGTGTTGTTTTTACTAGACTGGCCTGCGTCTGTCACACCGAAGGTCTGCGGGCTCACTTTCGCTTATCGCCGGATGGAGCCTGGTAGCTATTGCGGTTTGTGCGCACGATTGCGCCGGTCTTCTGAACTTCGACGGTGATCTGGTGAGTGCGGCCATCGCGCCGATTCTTCTCTGGCGGGTAGTAGGCGAGCGTGTAGCCGGACCTGATCTCTTCCGCAATTGCTTTGAACACCGGAGTGAAGTCTTTCGTGTCCGCCGAAAAGTCCGATCCCCCAGTCAATGGAACGATGCGTGAGACATCTAACAGCGTCATGATTCTGCCAGTTCCCGGCCCGGGCAGGTACGAAGGAAGGGTGATCGAATAGACCGTTACCTCTGCATCGTTCGCGCGCCGGATCAAGTCCTGCTGGTCGGTCGTGTCCAGATTGTCGAAACCGTCGGTGATCACGATGACCACGCGGCGCAGCCGGCGGCCGCCGCGAAAACGAGGGGCCCGTTTGAGCATCGAGACTGCTCGGTCAATCGTGCCGAATATCCGCGACGAGCCTGTGACCTCGCCGATCTTTCGGAAGGCCTGGCTGATTTTTTGTGGCTCACTGGTGAAGTCCTGAAGGACTCGGATTTCGCTGCTGAAAGCGAGGACCGCAAACAGCGATTCAGGCCGGACCAGCTTGACAAAGCCCTCGGTGGCCTCTCGTTGCTTGTCTATTTCTTCGGGCTTGATGCTGCCTGATTTGTCGATCGCAAAGACAACTGCGAGCGAGCGAGTGAGCGCGGCCTCCTCATTTGCCTCGAAGAACTCGAGCTTCTGGGGCTGGCCATCTTCGTATACGACGAAGTCTTCCTTACTCAGCTTGCGTATGAAGTTCCCGTTCTTGTCGGTCACCGTTGCATCAACTGTAACCAGATCGGTTTGCAGCTTGATCACCTGGTCGTTTTGTTGGGCAAAGGCGGGCGCGATTAGCGCGATCGCCTCGACGATACAAAGCAAAGCTATCGCGCGGCTGGTTGTCACTGCTTTAAACTCCGCTAGAATCGGTCACGTGGTTGCCCAAAGAGGTTAACACGGGCAATGGAACGTTTCAATTTGGTGAGGCTTGAGTGGTGAGGCTTGATCTACAGGGCCACGAGCCGCTGTAACGACTCCGAAAAGATCGCGCCTTCGTCCATCGAGAGTTTCAGCTTCTTCAATTCGTACTCGATCAGTCGGCGGTTGTCGCTGACCAACGAATCAGAAACTCCAAGCAGTTTGGCGATCTCCAACTGGGAAGGTTCCTCCGGATCGTAGTAGCAGTGCCAGAGCGTCGATAGCAGTCGCGTGTAGCGGCGCTCGTTGTTGTTCACCGCGCGGCGCAGCGACGTCAAGAACTCATCGGCCATAAGCGCCACTCGGTCATCTTGCTCTCCACGCAGCAGCGCGTCCTCGGGAGTCTCTCTTGTGTCGCGGGCTTCCCGGCGCATCGTGGCACCCGTGCTCAGCTCTTCGTCCAGCGATGAGACGTTGTAGTCCTGCAGCGGGATCTTCGACAGCGCCAGTTGGCGAAGCGTGCGCACGTCCGCAGGCGAGTCGATGACCGTGAGCACTTCGACGATCAGGTTTTCAAGATCGGGATTCGACAGTATCAACTGTGACGTACCCGACCGCCCGACAAGTCGCGTGTCGCGCCTCCTCATCGGGACGGCCTTGATCAGCTCGGTGAAGTGACCCGAATCGGTGAGTGGCTTCGAGCGAGGCCATTGACGCAGCCCAAAGACTTGAGTGACCATTCGCCGCCGCCGAGGCGCAGCGCCATTGCCATTTGGCTTCGTGCCAGGCTGCTCGTCTCCTGGGTAATCCTCGACCGCCTCGACGTCGTCACCGTCCTCCAGATCTGCCGCGTGGCGCGAGGTCCCAGCGGATGGCTTTGCTTTTTTCGAAGGTCGCCAGCGATCCGCCGTCGTCTTCCGGGATAATGAAGCCGCTTCGGATTCAATAGCCGATTCCGCCTCGAAGCGTCGAAAGCGCGTGCTCGTTTTGAGCAAGGAACTGACCCTTCGCGCCATTCGGAACGATTCGGGATAACGTTTTCGCAAACGCGCACCGACCAGATTGGGCACTTCTATGCGCGCGAGCTCGTTCTCGATATCGACGCTTCTGTAGCGCTCCCTCACGTAGTGATCGAAGCGTTGCTTCTGAAAGAGCTCGAGGAACAACTCCTGAGTGAGGTCGGCATTGATCTCAGTCTGAGACGACACGGCGGCGCCGTCGGTGGCGAAGTGAAGCGGGCGCACCGCCGGATGGCGCGTGACCAGCTGGAACAAACCGTTCCACAGGCCTTCCACGTCTTCCTCGGCGAGGAGCCCAACCCAGCCAATCTCCCTCATGAATAGTTCTCCCACTAAGCCGAGATAAGACAGTTTTGGAGGCAGGAAGCTGATGAGGAGCGTGCGCCAACAGGGACTCTCACGCCGCGCAGAAGACGGTTGCGAGCATTGTCGAGTTCTCTAAAAGAGGGGCGCTGCAACCTGGCGGTCAAACGACCCGCGCGCGGTCGGGTCGTTCCGCCAACCTTATACCATCACTCGGGGCCGGAAGGAATACTATTTCACGACTGGAGCGCAGGCCTCCCTGCCTGCCTTCCTCCGACTAACGACTTTTCGCTTTCACTACGCGGACCGTTGACTTGGATCACATCCTCGCGTAGACTGCCGCTTATCTTAAACAAGACGTCCTCGCGAAAAGATCGTCTCCTACTTTCACCCGTGTTTAAAAATAAGAGGAAATCAGTGTTCGACCCAATGACCGATCCAGTGCTGATCCTGGACCGCGAAGGCCGGTTGCTGCGCGCGAATCGTGCCTTCTATCAAACGACCGGGTTCGATCCGAAATCGACCGCCGGCCTCCCGTTTACGGAAATCACACACCCGGATGGAGAATCGGGATCCTGCGAGATTTGCAGTGACCATCTCAAGACCGCCTCGTCAGGTCCAAACGAAGTCGCGACCGGTTCCGCTTGCGGCCAGATTCAAGTCTGGCTGCACGATATACACGATGCTAAAGGCGAACGGCTCGGCACGATGCAGCTGATACGTGATTCGACTGTGCTGAGTCGGCCGGAGGCTGATGCCGAGAGAGAGACCGCCCTTTTGAGACACTTTGTAGATGCCGCCTACGACGCGGTGTATGCGGCCAGTTTGGGTGGCAGGATACTCTGGGCGAACAACCGCGCGACTGATCTCTTCGGGCTCGCGAGAGAGTCTCTCGAAGGCGAGTCCTATTCGAACACGATACACACCGAGGATCTTGATCGTGTTCGCGCCGCGTTCGAGCTGGCGGCTGGCGGCGAAGCTCAGAGGTATGAGGCTCGTTTCCTCGTGAAGGACCGCGAAACCCGAAGAATTCTTGTGAGCAATTCTCCGATCTACGCAGACGGCAGTGTAGTGGCCGTACTCGGGATAATGCGAGACGTAACCGAAGAGCGGGAGCAAGCGGAGCAAGCAATGCACAGCGCCAAGTTGCGCGCGCTGGGACAGCTTGCCTGGGGGGTCGCGCACAATTTCAACAACTCTCTTACCGCGGTGCTCGGGTATACACAACTAGTGCTCAACAAGATCAGTGATCCGACGATTCAGCGTCATCTGAAGACGGTCGAGAAAGCGGCGCTCGATGCCGCAGGGATGGTTCAACGAATTCAGAACTTCGCGCGTCAGGGCAAGGACGACGCAGCCGCACCGGCCGACTTGAATCAGACGATTCGCGAGGCGCTTGACCTTACCCGCTCCAGGTGGCGTGACGATGCTAGTGCCGCGGGCATCGTTTACAACGTTATCTTCCGCCCGGAGGGGGGCTTGATGGCGTTATGCGACCAATCAGCGATGCGCGAAGTTTTCGTCAGCATAATCATCAACGCGATCGAGGCGATGCCCGCCGGCGGACGTCTGACCATCACTACCGTAGGCGAAGGTGATAACCTGCTGGCCACCTTCTTGGATACCGGTTTTGGGATGACCGGGGAAACTCGCCAGAGGATTTTTGAACCCTTTTATACGACGAAAGGGGCTAAGGGGCAGGGTATGGGTTTGGCCGTGACCTACGGCATAGTCGAGCGTTACGGGGGCGAGATACACGTCACCAGCGAGCCAGACCAAGGCTCGACGTTTACGATAAAACTCAGGCGCGCGCCCGACCCCGAGACGGCACCTGTACGTTCCGACACGGGCCGTGCTGCGCGGTCTTCGTCTGTTTTAGTCGTGGATGATGAAGCTCCGATTAGAGTGCTGCTGTCGGACATACTTCGAGCTCGTGGCCATAAGGTGATGACCGCTGAGGATGGTCTGGCAGGATTAAGGGCCGTCGAGAATATTCGCTTCGATATGGTGATCACGGATCTCTCAATGCCGGGGGCAGATGGCTGGACTCTCATCGAGGAGACCCGGCGGCGCTGGCCCGATACGAAGCTTGTGATATTGACCGGCTACGGCGGGTTCGCCGAGCTCGCTGTGCCCGGCGGCGACACGAGCGTCGTTGACGCGCTCATCTCGAAGCCATTCAACATCGCGGAGATCGACCTGACGATAAACCGCCTGCTTCAGGGATAAATACCAATCTAACAATTATGCTTCGCAGTGTCCGGAAGGAATCAGCCATGCGCCTTGCGAGAATCTCGGTCAGTCTTTTTCTATGTGTCAACGCTTTGTTTCCGTGTCTTCAATCCCGAGCCGCCTCGCCGGTCAAAGCGATCCGATTTGGCAAGTTGGTGGACGGCGCCGGAAAAGTGCTGACCAATGCAATAGTGATCGTGGAAGGTGATCGCATCAAGAGCGTCAACACCAACAACTCCTCGATCCCACGCGGCGCTGAGGTGATCGATCTGAGCAGCTACACTGGAATTCCGGGGCTCATCGACGTCCATACTCATATGACTTACTACTGGGACCGGGCGCCCGGCACGCGGCCCTGGGCTCAACTCGGTGCGAGGGCGCCGGCAATGAGCATGTTCCTCGCGCAAGAGAACCTCCGTAAGACGCTGGAGGCGGGTGTGACCACTGTGCGCAATCTGCATGCGGCGGAATACACCGACATCGCGATGCGTGATCTGATTAACATCGGAGCAATGACGGGTCCCCGAATGTTTGTCTCAGGCTACGGACTGCACGTCGCTTCGCCGACCTCGCGGGCCGGGGCTCCTACACCCAGCAAAGGGCAAGCCAACGGTGTTGACGAAGTTGCGCGGGCTGCGCGCGAACAAATTACTGCTGGAGCGGACTGGGTAAAGATGTTCGGCTCGACCGGCAGTGCCCAGGACGTCTCTGGAAATCAGACCTACTCTTTTGAAGAGATGAAGGCGGCTGTTGATACTGCCCACAGTCTTGGCAAACGGATGGCGATTCATTCCTACGGCCCCGGGGGCGCGCGCGATGCCGTGCGAGCCGGAGCCGAATCCGTCGAACACGCGACCGATATGGACGACGAGACCATCTCCGAGATGGTCCGGCGCAAGACGTTTTATGTTCCGACCATCGATCACAATCGGTACTACGCCGAGTACCGGGATCAATTCGGGTATGGCCCCGAGGTCGCCGAGCGGCTGAAAGCTTACGTTGAGCGCAACCTCGAAACCGCGCGGCGCGCGTTCAAAGCCGGAGTGCGTTTCGCGATGGGTTCCGATGCGGTGTTCACGATGTTCGGGCAGAACACTCGCGAGTTGGGTTGGTTCGTAAGAGCGGGAATGACGCCGGAGCAGGCTCTGGCGGCTGCGACGACGAATGGCGCCGCGCTGCTTGGAATGGAGAAAAGTCTCGGTGCGGTCTTGCCGGGCTACTACGCAGACATCGTCGCGGTTGACGGAGACCCGCTGGCCGACATCAACGTCGTGATCAACAACGTGCGATGGGTGATGAAGGGCGGCGCTGTGGTAATTCAGAATAGAACCGCAAGCAAGTCACACTAGTCTTTGGACTGTCTCGGTCTTCCTCCTCGGTCAGGAGGGCGACCGGTGCGGCCAGAGTGACCGCGGCGCGGCAAACTGAGGTCTGTCAGACAATCCATCTCTCTCGACGCTTGAATTCCGGAACCATCCGATTATTATTCTTGCGATTGGTCAACGATTAGGAGAATCCATGAAAAAAACCTTCTCAGTCTTATGCCTGCTCATCGCGCTGGGGTTCCTCAGTACTACGGCGTTGGCGGATTCCGATCTGGAAAAGCGCGTCGAGCATGGGTATGCCGACTCGAACGGCGTGAAGATTCATTACGCGAGCCTCGGCAAAGGTCCGCTGATCGTCATGATCCACGGCTTTCCCGATTTCTGGTATACGTGGCGCGATCAAATGGAAGCGTTATCGAAAGACTATCTGGTCGTGGCGATCGACCAGCGCGGCTACAACCTGAGCGATAAGCCTAAGGGTGTCGAAAACTACGATATCCGACTGCTCGTCGGTGATGTGGCCGCGGTGGTCAAACATCTTAAGCGTGACAAAGCAATTATCGTTGGGCACGACTGGGGCGGCATCGTCGCGTGGACCTTTGCCATGATGCTGCCGGATATGACCGACAAGCTCATTATCCTCAATCTGCCTCATCCGCGCGGCCTCAATCGCGAGCTTACTCACAATCCGCAGCAGCAGAAGAACAGCCAGTATGCGCGGAACTTCCAACTGCCCGACGCGCATACAAAGCTGACCGCCGAACAACTGTGCTTCTGGGTGAAGGACCCGGAGGCGAGGAAGAAATACGTCGAGGCATTCAAGCGGTCGGACTTCGAGGCGATGCTCAACTACTACAAGCGCAACTATCCGCGCGAACCGTACACCGAAGACACCTCGCCGGTTATCAAGGTCAAGATGCCGGTGCTGATGATTCATGGTTTGAACGACACGGCGCTGCTGGCCGGTGCACTCAACAACACTTGGGAGTGGCTCGAGAAGGATCTTACGCTGGTGACGATTCCCGGGGCCGGACACTTCGTTCAGCAGGATGCTTCGGATCTGGTGACACGGACGATGAAGATGTGGCTTGCAAGGTGAGCCTGGGAGCGCAGGCATCCTCGTGTGCCTCGTTCTTTAAGACGCTTTGTCTTCCAGCACAGCAATTCGCTCGAAGAGTTCTTTCTGGTCGCCGCGTGCGTGCAGGACGTTATCATTTAACGCGAGAATCAGATGATCTTGTTTGCGAAAATGCGCATTCGTTTCGGTGCGAAGCAAGTCTATTCGACTCACTAACAGTTCGTGTTTTTCCTGTACGCGTTGGTTGATGTCAGCTCGAAAGCCGTTGATTTCATTTCGAACACCGTTGATGTCATCTCGAACGCCGTTGATGTCAGTTCGAACGCTAGTAAAAAGTTCTTGAGTCTCTATATGTCTCCTGTCCATTACTTCTTGCATACTATTGAGCCGCTCCATCAAGGTAAGGATGGTAGGCTCAGTATCGGGGACATCATTGGGGAGCTTCTTAGTTAGTTCATCGCTCATCGGCTAACCTCTCCCGAGTTTTCAGTGAAAGCGGCACGAAGTGTCGCCAGATCGTTGGGCCACATCTGTCGCTCGCTTACATGGCTTATGTGTACACGTCATATTTATACTCACCAGGATAATCAGAGTCAAGTGATTATTGTCAGCGTGCAAGTCTCTACTCGCCACGGAATTTGACGTCAGAGCCCTGCCTTTGGTTGCTGATGCGGCCGCAAGCTAAAGCTTGAACTCTGAACTTTTCGTCTTGAATTCAATCGAACTTGTGAATGAGAATTGAGCCTGTGAAATACACAAAGAGAGTCGCATTGCTAATCAGCCTGCTGTTGGCTCACACGAGTAACAGCACACCAATCGCCCAACCCGACTGGCCGCAGTGGCACGGCCCGGATCGAACCGCCATCTCGACTGAGACCGGTCTGCTAAAGACCTGGCCGGTTGGCGGGCCTACGGTCGTCTGGTCGGTAGCGGGCCTTGGCGAAGGCTATGGTTCGATCGCGATCAAGGGCGACCGGATCTACGTTCAAGGTGTGAAAGACAGTCAGAGCTCGGTATTCTGTCTGAACCGCGCGGACGGAAAGACCGTCTGGGTGACCGCGCTCGGTCCGCGGCTGGGTCAGGATAAAGGACCGGGACCGAGAGGTACGCCCACGGTCGAGCCCGACCGGCTCTATGCGCTCTCGGAGAGCGGCGATCTCGGCTGCCTCAAGCCCGCGGACGGGTCCGTCTTATGGCGGCGAAACATCCTCAAGGATTTCGGCGGACGCAACCCGAGATGGCTCATAAGCGAGTCGCCGCTCGTTGACGGGGATCGCCTGATAGTGACGCCCGGCGGCCAGGGGGCGAGCATTGTAGCTCTAGACAAAACGACGGGAAAAACCATCTGGACTACAAAGGAGCTGAGCGACGAGGCCGCTTATTCCTCCTGCGTTACAGCCGACATCGGAGGAGTGCGCACCATCGTAGGCTTCACGGGCAGGGCGGGTGTGGGCGTGCGCGCCTCGGATGGCAAGCTGATGTGGCGCTACGAGCGGGTTTCAAATAGCACTGCCAACATAGCCACGCCGATTGTGCACGACAACAAGGTTTTCTACACGTCGGACTACGGAACTGGGTGCGCGTTGCTTGGCTTGAAGGCGGAGGGCGGAGAGGTGAAAGCCGAAGAGATTTACTTCAGCCGCGAGATGATGAACCATCACGGTGGGGTCGTGCTGCTCAACGGTTATCTATACGGATTCAACAACGCGATCCTGAGCTGCGTCGAGTTCGCCACTGGGAAGATGGTTTGGCGAGACCGCAGCGTTGGCAAAGGAACGCTGACCTACGCCGATGGCCTTCTGTACTTGCTGGGCGAGAACAACGTGGTCGGTCTGGCCGACGCGTCACCGGCAGGCTACAAAGAGAAGGGCCGTTTCCAGATTGCCGATCAGGGATGGCCAAGCTGGGCACATCCGGTAGTCTGCGGCGGGAGGTTCTACATACGCAATCAAGGAGCGCTGGCGTGCTACGACATCAAGGCGAGATAAGAGCAATGAAAGGCGTATGAAGATCCTATCGGCAGCCGAGATGCGTGAGGTTGACCGCTTGACCACCGAGCGGTTCGCCGTGCCGAGCCTCCTGCTGATGGAAAACGCCGCCGCGCGTACCGTCGAAGCAACGGAAAAAAAGTTTGGCGGCGTAGCTGACAAACGCGCGCTGATAATCTGCGGAAGGGGCAACAACGGCGGCGACGGCGCGGCGATCGCGCGGCTGCTTCATGACAAAGGCGCTTCCGTTGACGTGCTGCTGCTTGGCCGCGTCGAGGATGCCAAAGGCGATGCCCGAACGAACTTCGAAGCGGCGCTCGATATCGCAGCCAAAGCGGTCGCGAGACTTCGATTTGTCGAGATCGAAACCCGCGAGCAGTTCTGGGCCGAAGCAACCGCTTATCCACCCGCTCTGTTCTTCGATGCGATATTCGGCACCGGTTTGACGCGCCCGGCTTCGGGGCTGTTTGAAGAAGCGATTCACCTTCTAAACGATCACACGAACGACTCGCCGGTTATCTCGGTTGATATCCCTTCGGGCCTCGCTTCTGATTCGCGGGAGCTCATTGGTCCGGCTGTGAAGGCCGACCTGACGGTGACATTCACTGCGCCCAAGCTCGGCGTCATTCTCCCACCGGCGGCGGATCTTTGCGGAGAGATGGTAATAGCTTCGATCGGCTCGCCCGAAGAATTGGTAAACTCATCGGGCTCTCGTTTGAACCTGGTTGAGCCTGGCGACGTCGAGCGATGGCTCGCCGTCTCCCGCCGCAACCGTCACGCGAACAAGGGCGACGTCGGGAAAGTGCTCATCGTCGCCGGCTCGCAGGGGAAGACCGGCGCGGCTTGTCTCGCAGGCGAAGCAGCGCTGCGGGCTGGATGCGGGCTGGTTACTATCGCAACGGCGGAATCCAGTCAGCCGATCGTTGCTTCCCGCGTGATCCCGGAGTGCATGACTGAACCGCTCGTAGAAACCCGCGCTGGTTCGGTCGCTCGTGAAGCCGCAGCGCGTGTTCTCGAGTTGGCAGCCGAGCGCGACGTACTCGCGATTGGACCGGGGCTTGGCTCGAGCGACAAATCGACGCGCGCTTTCATGCGAGTGGTTGCGGTTGGGCGGCAGCGGTCGATGGTGATCGATGCAGACGGGCTGAATTCGCTCGCGCCGTGGGCCAGGAATCTTCGAGGCAGCGCCGAGCTGCCCATGATCCTAACTCCCCATCCCGGCGAGATGGCGAGGCTCGTGGCGAAACCGATCCTCGAGGTTCTCAAGAATCCAATTGACGTAGCGGGATCGTTCGCGGTGAAGTTCGGCGTGATCCTAGTTCTAAAGGGCAGTCCTACTGTCATTGCCGCGCCGGATGGCCAGGTGTATGTGAACGTCACGGGCAACGCCGGAATGGCTACCGGAGGAACGGGAGACGTGCTGACCGGGATGATTGCGTCTTTCGTAGCACAGAAGCTGAACGATCCGCTGAGCGCAACAATCGCAGCGGTGTATTTGCACGGGCTGGCCGGCGACATCGCGGCTTCGAGTCTGGGCACGCGCGCGATGATCGCATCGGACATCACGGCTCATCTCGGCGAAGCGTTCATCTCAGCCGGCGGCGATGCGGAGAGGCCGGCCAGATGAAGTCGGAAGACGAACCGGAAACCAGAAACCAGAAACCCGAAACCTATTGCGGTGAGTTCATCACACACTCGCCCGAAGAGACCTTTACGCT
>Ga0137403_10001298_pt1 | contig 31475 bp, 36 predicted proteins | sample CZOMad2_1_16fung_FD_122057 | JGI IMG/M metagenome (GOLD analysis project Ga0137403, IMG submission 122057) | Vadose zone soil fungal communities from Angelo Coast Range Reserve, California, USA - CZOMad2_1_16fungal (Hybrid Assembly) | ecosystem: Environmental > Terrestrial > Soil > Vadose zone... | reverse complement strand
TTGTAGCATGAGACGTTAGTGTTCGCGCCTGCAATGAGGGCAGGGTAGCTCAGGTGGTTAGAGCACGGCACTCATAATGCCGGGGTCGTGGGTTCGAGTCCCACCCCTGCTATCGTCGGAACCCTCGCGCGCGTCGGGCGTTGCGGGGGTTCGGTCGTTTTGTGGATGTGGTGACGCCTGGTCGGCGGCACCATGGGCGGGACCACAGCTCTTGAGCTTCCGCTTCTGTAGCTCGGCCAACCGCTCCCGCCAATAGCCCCACTCCACGTCGTGGGGGATGAACCGGCCGTACACCTTGAGCACCATTGTCGCATCGCGATGCCCAAGCTGTCGGGCTACCAACTCGACAGGGACACCAGCCCGGAGGTTCTCGACCGCCCAATGGTGGCGGCTGTCATGGAATCGAAGTGCTGGAAGACCGAGCGTACGAAGCCGTTCGCGGTGATAGTCGGAGACCTTCCAGCGGTCGATGCCGCGGAAGAGACGCTCGCCCGGCGTGAGGGAGGCAAGGTGGCGCTCGACGTACGGCCAGGCCCAATCGGCGACGTAAGCGAGCCGGTCGCGGCTCCAGGCTTTCGTGCCACGCGCGCGAAGCGCGCGTGCGGCGTAGGTCACGTCGCTCTCGGTGCTAGCGAGAATGGCGCTGATCTCGAGGCCCGAGCCGTATGCAAGCGCGAAGATCGCTTGATACGGCTTGGCTGACCCCTACACAGACGGCCATGCCCAATCGGCAACGCGCGCGGTCCTGGCCTGTGTACAGGTTTTCGTGCCACCTGCGCGCAGCTCCGGCCGCAGTGGGTTGGACGCACGCACCCCGATCTCCAGCAGGTAGGTCGCGAATCGCTGGACGGCCGCCAGTACTTCCGGCTCGTTGACCCGCTTACAGAGCGAGGAGCTATCCTCTCACATCCTCACATCGAATTTCGGGATCAGTGGTCCGGGGAGTTGCGCACCTCCGAAACTCGCCGGAGTCCTCTGCGGCGCGGCTGAGCTCCGGAGTTCGCGGCTGGGGGGACTCTCTTCGAGGCGCGAAGTCAGACGGGTCAGCGGCTCCAGCATCACCGGCGTGGGCTCAGCTCGCCTTGACGGGCCACCCTTGACGATCTGGCTAGCCGATCGTGATCGTCCGGGCTACAATTCGCGAGCGACACGACAACTCAGGTTTTTAGTCTCGAGATCTCGCCATGATCCCTGGCCGCTGCGCGGCGGTCCTAGCGCTCGCGACCGCAATGCCGCTCGCGGCGGCCGCTCAAGGGAGCGGCTTGGACAGCGCGGTGCAACTCTACCACAGGCAGGATTACGCGAAGGCTATGGAGGTGCTCCACGCGGCGTCCGACACCGGCGACGCGCGGGCGTACTACTGGCTCGGTCGCATCGCCCTGGCCCAGAACAACGCCGACAACGCGGTCCGCTGGTTGGAGAAGGCTGTCGAGCTGAACGACAGCAGCTCGGAGTATCACTTGTGGCTCGGCCGCGCGACCGGCACCAAGGCGGAACACGCGAGTGTGTTCAAGCGGCTGTCGCTCGCCGAGCGGACGAAGGCGGAGTTCGAGCGTGCGCTCGCCCTCGACTCCCTGAACATCGATGCACGGGTCGACCTGATCACGTACCTCACGCAAGCTCCCGGGTTTCTCGGCGGAAGCCACGACCGAGCCAAAGCGATGGCCAAAGAGCTTCGCACGCTCAACCCGTACCGCGGTGCCCTTGCGGAGGCGACGATTGCCGAGGGCGAGAAGAACGCCGCCGGCGCCGAAGCTGAGTACAGGATGCTGCTGAAGAACTACCCCGACAGTGCGGAGTCCATGGTGCGGGTCGCTACGCGCTACGAGCAAGGCCAGCGCTGGGGTGACGCGTTCACGGTCGTGGATAGCTTCCTCGCCCGCCGGCCGAGCGACCCCGCGGCGCTGTACCAGCTCGGCGAGGTTGCGGCGCTCTCGGGCCAGCGCCTCGACGCGGGCGAGGCGGCGCTGGAGCGATATCTCTCGATGCCGGTGAGCGAGGAACTGCCGTCGTACGCGGACGCGCACTTTCGACTCGGGAGCATCGAGGAGCGCAAGGGGAACGCCGCCGCGGCCAGAACCGAATACGAGGCCGCCATCGGCCTCGATCCCACGCTCAAGGAGGCCCGGCAGGCGCTCGCCCGTCTGCCTTAGCTTCGGCCGGTCCGGCGGTTAACCTTGAGCCCGTCGACATAGGGCGCAGTCGTCACATCGCGGATGCGCGATACAACCGTCCCTTCCACTGCGAGCGCACACCCCGCCAGGCGCGCAATGCGGAGTCCACCGTCATGAGGAGATAGAGCGTGCCCGTGAGCGGGAGCGCGAGTGCCCACACCGGTGACCGCCCGTAGTAGCGGAGCACCGGGATGTAGCTCGCCATCATCGCCGCGAGCGCCGCGAGCGACGTCCAGCGCGTCCAGGCGTCGCGCGCGAGGAGCCCCAGCGGCGGGACACAGAAGGCGAGTACGAGGAGCGCCGCGCAGCAGAGCAGAAATAACGTCGAGAATCGGAGCTGGGCGAACGCCGATCGCGCAACCATGTCCCAGATGGCGCGGAATGTCCGCGCGCGCCGTAGGCTGATCGCCGAGTGCGTGAGCCCGATCCAGGTGGCGCCGCCGGCGTCCTTTACCCGACGCGCGAGCGTGCAGTCATCGATGAGCGCATCGCGAATCGCACCGAACCCGCCGATGCGCTCGAGCAGGGCAGTCTCCACGAGCACACACCCGCCGGCAGCTGCCGCGACCAGGCGCCCGCGCGAGTTCGACAGCCGGAACGGGTACAGGAGCTTGAAGAAATACACGTACGCCGGGATGAGGAGCCTCTCCCAGGCGCTCGTCATCTGGAGCACGGCCATGAGCGAGACGAGCTGGCGCCGCTCGGCGCGCCGGTGGGCCAGGAGGGCGGCGACAAGCCCAGGGCGGAGTTCGATGTCGGCATCGACCAGAAGCGTGAGCGGCGTACGCACGCGCCGGCGACCCTGCTCCAGCGCCCAGAGCTTTCCCACCCACCCGTTGGGGAGCGGCGCGCCCGCTACGACCTCGCACTCGGCGCCCCCCGCCCGGCGCGCGATCTCGGCCGAGCCGTCGCTCGACTGGTCGTCGACGACGATGATCCGGAGTCCCGCCCCCTGCGCCCGCAGTGCCGCGACCGTGCGCGCGATGACCGCTGCCTCGTCGCGCGCCGGGACCAGGGCGGTCACGGCGGCGAGATCATGCGGGAGCGCATCCTCGAGTGGAGCATTGGCCGCCGCGTCGAGCCGCTCCCGCGTGCTCCAGGCGCGCCACGGCGCCAAGAGGACGGCCAGCCACAGCCCGGCGGCGAGGCCGGCCAGCACAGCGAGGATCATCGCCGCGGGTACCTCTGGAGCGCGCGCGCCTTCCGCTCAGCTCGAGCGGCGGCGCGGCGGCGCGGGCCGGTCGGAGAGCACGGTGAGGGGCACGCTCCCTGCCGCTCGGTCGTAAAGGATCGGGAGCTCGGGCGCCATCGGACCCTCGGTGCGCGGGCCCCGCAGGGAGATCTCCAACGCCTTGAGCGGGTGTGCCAGCGCGTCGTTCACGGCCGTGCCCTCGTAGCCGCAATGCGCCATACAGTTATCGCACTTCCGGTTCCGCCCGGTGCCGTACTGCTCCCATCGCGTCTCCTCCATCAACGCCTTGAACGTCGGCGCGTGCCCTTCGCTCACGAGGAGATAACACGGCTTCTGCCAGCCGAACACGTTCCTGGTGGGATTACTCCACGGCGTACACTGGTAAGGCTGGTTACCGGCGAGAAAGTCGAGGAAGAGGGACGAGTGACTGAGTGGCCAGCGGCGTCCGCGCCCGCGCTTGAAGATCTCGCGGAAGAGCCGCTTGCTCTCGGTGCGCCCCAGGAAGACGTCCTGGCGCGGCGCCCTCTCGTAGCCGTAGCCAGGCGAGACCGTAATCCCCTCCACGCCGAGTTCCGTCGTGAAATCAAAGAACCGCGCGACCGCGTCGGGGTCCTCTCCCTGGAACAGGGTACAGTTCACCGTCACCCGGAAACCGCGGCGCCGGGACAAGCGGATGGCGGTGACGGCCTTGTCGAACACGCCCTCTCGGCACACTGATGCGTCGTGCCGCTCCCGCAGCCCATCCAGGTGCACCGAGAACGTGAGATACCGCGACGGTGTGAACTCCTCGAGCCGCTTCGCCAGCAGGATGGCGTTCGTACAGAGATAGACGAACTTCTTGCGCGCGACGATCCCTTCGACGATGCGGGGCATGTCGGGATGAATGAGCGGCTCGCCGCCCGGGATCGAGACCACCGGTGCACCACACTCCTCCACCGCAGCGAGACACTCCTCGACACTCAGGCGCTGGCGCAACACGTGGCTCGGGTACGCGATCTTGCCGCAGCCCGCACACTCCAGATTGCACTGGAACAGCGGCTCCAACATAAGCACGAGCGGATACCGCTGCTCCCGGCGCAGCTTTTTGCCGAGGACGTAGCGGGCGATGCGGTACTGCTGGAGGAGAGGAATGCTCACCGGCGCGAGCCTCGCCATCCTGTCATCCGGCGGCCGGGCGCGCGATCTCGACCGGAAGGCGGAAGGTGGTGGTCTCCCGCACCCCATCGAGGGTAGACACCGATCGCGCACCCAGCCGGCGGAGTCGCTCGATGACCAGCTCGACGAGCACTTCGGGTGTGGAGGCGCCCGCGGTGATCGCCACGCGACCGTCCGCCGGGAGCCATGCGGGATCGATGTCCTCCGGGCCTTGGATGAGGTGCGACGGGATGCCCTGCCGCGCGCCCACCTCGCGCAGGCGGTTGGAGTTGGAGCTGTTGCGGGCGCCGACGACGAGCAGGAGGTCGGCTTGGGGCGCGAGCGCTCGCACCGCGTGTTGACGGTTCTGCGTGGCGTAGCAGATGTCGTCCAGGTCCGGCCCCTTTATAGCTGGGAATCGGCGCCGTAGCGCCTCCACCACTTCACGCGTGTCATCCAGGCTGAGCGTGGTCTGGGTGACGTAGGCCAGCCGGTCAGGGTCGCGGACCTCCAGCGCCTCCACCTCCTCCACGCTGCACAGCGCGTGCACTGGTCCATCCACCTGGCCGAGGGTGCCGGTCACCTCGACGTGACCGGCGTGCCCCACGATGATCAGCTCGCGCCCCTCGCGCGCGTAACGCTTCGCCTGCAGGTGCACCTTCGTCACCAGCGGGCAGGTCGCGTCGATGACTCGCAGGCCCCGCTCGGCTGCCGCCGCCTCCAAGCTGCGCGGCACGCCGTGCGCGCTGAAGATGACGATCGCTCCGGGCGGTACCTCGGTGAGCTCCTCGACGAACACGGCCCCGCTTCGCTGCAGCTCCTTGACGATGTGCTGGTTGTGCACGATCTCGTGCAGCACGTACACGGGTGGGCCATGCAGGTCCAACGTGCGCTGAACGATCTCGATCGCGCGCACGACGCCCGCGCAGAATCCGCGGGGCTGTGCCAGAATCAGGTCCATACGCCGAGTTTCAGGTCACAGGCTCCGTTCGGCCGAAGGAACTCGCCCAGCGGTGGGCAGCGCGGCAGCCGTCTGCTAGTGCCGTCTGCCAGCGCCGTCCACCGTGCGAAGGTACACGGACTGAACGCAGAAATCGAGGTGGCGGTGCCATCGGCGGCACCACCCCGGCGCTCAGTCGACATAGTGACCGGCCCAGAACCAATCGGCGGCATCGCGGAAGGCGCACTCTACATCTCGACTGTGATAGCCGAGTTCACGCTCGGCACGGGCGCTCGAGTAAAACATCTGCGTACGGGACAGGCGGACGCCATCGAGGGTGACGAGTGGCTCCTGCCCCGAGAGCCGTGCCCACCCCTCTGCCACGTAGGCCAGGGGAAGGACCGCGCCATACGGAAGCCGGAGCCGCGGTGCGCGTCGCCCCGCAATTCGCGCGACGTGCGCCAGAATCTCGCGCAGCGTCATGTTGACGCCGCCCAGAATGTAGCGCTCCCCTAAGGTTCCGTGCTCGAACGCGAGAAGGTGCCCTGCCGCCACGTCGTCCACGTGCACCACGTTGAGCCCGGTGTTCACGTAGGCCGGCATCCGGCCGGCGAGCGCGTCCACGATCATGCGCCCGGTGGGCGTGGGCTTCACATCGCCCGGCCCCAGGGGCGTGGACGGGTTCACGATGACCACCGGCACACCCCGCTGCGCGAGCTTGCGCACCGCTACCTCCGCCAGGAACTTCGAACGCTTGTAATGCCCGATCATCTCCCCGAGCGTGGCGGGCGTCTCCTCATCGGACGGCTGGCCGTCGGCGCGCGTACCGAGCGTCGCGACGCTGCTCGTGTACACGGTGCGCTCGACTCCCGCGTTTGCCGCAGCGAGCAGGATTGCCCGCGTGCCCTCGACGTTCGTACGGTACATCGCGCCCGGATCACGGACCCAGAGGCGGTAATCGGCCGCGACGTGGAAAAGCCCTCGGCACCCCGCGAGGGCGCGGTCGAGTGATGCCGGGTCGGTGAGGTCACCCGTTACCGTCGTGACAGGCAGTCCGTCGAGGTTGCGTCGGTCGCTGTTCGCGCGCACGAGTGCTCGGACCTCGCATCCGGCCGCCACCAGGCGGCGTGCGACGGCAGCGCCAACGAATCCGGTGGCCCCCGTCACGAGCACCGTCACGAGGCAATCCCGGGCGCGTGGGGCAACATCGGGGCGAGTAGCGTCGGGCCGGCACGGTCCGCAACGGCGCGGAGCGTTCGCAACGCGGCGTGAAAGCCGCGCGCGAGCGGCGGGAGTGCCGCAATGTCCCACGGATGGCGGAGGAGCGCGGTCGCGAGCCGCATCGCCCGGATCCGGCCCTGGCGATCCATTGCGCGCATGATGTCGGGCGGCAGTCTGACGTCGGCCGCATCGGCGACGGCGCGCACCGCGAGCCAGGGCACGCCCGCGGACCGCGCCGCTTGCGCCACCGCCGCGCTCTCCATGTCAGCCGCCATCGCGCCGCGCTGCGCGAGCTCGCGCTTCTGTGCTGGCGTGTGCAGCACATGCTGCGGGCACGCCACGGCGCAGCGCACCACCGGGACCATTCCGCGGACTCGTCCGGCGAGGCGATCGGACCACGACTCCGACTGCACGGCGCGTCCGCCCGCCGCGAGCGCGACGGGAGCATCCAGCGGGGCGCGGATCTCATTCGGCGTCCCGTCGCGCCCTGACATCACGAGGACGCGATCGGCGAGCACGAGCGTGCCCGGCCCGAGTGCGGGGTCGAGCCCCGCCGCGATCCCCCAGCTGACCAGCGCCGCCGCGCCGGTGCTGAGCAGCGCCTCACACGCGGTCCGAGCCGCGTCGGGGCCGAGGCCGGCGACGTACAGCAGGACGTGCTCGCTCACCACGCGCATCTCACCGACGCGGGTGGGACCCGCGGCGAGGCAGCGCGCCTCGGCGGGAAGCGCCGCCACGACCCCGGTCGTCATGGCTCGCCCCTTCGCACGAGGTTGCGGTAACCCGCGAGTGCCCACATCGGGAAGTATTTGGCGTACCCGTGATACTTGAGGAAGAACACGCGCGGGAATCCTGGTGCGTTGAACCACGGGTCGTTCCACAAGCCGTCGGCCTCCTGGCGGCGCAACAGGTACGCTATGCCGCGGCCGACCTCCGCCGATTCGACCTCGCCCGCGGCCATGAGCCCGAGGAGCGCCCACGCCGTCTGGCACGCGGTACTCGGATCGTCGCGCGGCAGCGGGCCCCGATCCCAGTAGCTCCCGCACCCCTCACCCCAACCCCCGTCGGCGTTCTGGCAACCCTTGAGCCACTCCGCGGCACGCGCCGTCCGCGAAGCATCCTCCTCGCCGCCGGCCTCCGCGAGCGCCGTCAGTGCCGACCACGTACCGTACACATAGTTAGTTCCCCACCGTCCGAACCAGGCGCCGACCTCCTCCTGTTCCCGCCGCAGGAAGGCGAGGCAGCGCGCGAGCGCGAGCCTATCCTGCGGTCGTCCCAGGCGCGCCATTGCCAGAGCGCAGCGGGCGCTGACGTCGCTCGTCGGTGGGTCGAGCAGCGCGCCGTGGTCGGCGAAGGGGATTTCGTTGAGATAGTAGTAGGTGTTGTCGGCATCGAACGCGCTGAACCCCCCGTTCCGACTCTGCATGCCGACGATCCAATCCATCGCCCGCGCGAGGGCCTCTGCGTAGGACTCCGGCTTCGAGGCTCGGGTGAGGGCCCACGCGATGGCGGCCGTGTCGTCGAGATCGGGGTAGTGTGGGTTTGCGAACTGAAACGCCCACCCGCCGCCGCGAACACCGGGCCGGATCGCCCGCCAGTCGCCGGGCTCGTCGCGGAGCTGCCGCGACACCAGCCAGCCGAGGGCGCGCTCCACCGGTGCACTCGACGTTCCGGCGGCCACTTCTTGCAGGGCGAGCACTGCCAGCGCGGTGTCCCACACGGGCGACACGCACGGCTGGCAGTACGCGCATCCGTCCTGGACCACGACGAGCTTGCGGAGCGCCGCGCGGGCCTGAACCCGGTACGGATGATCGGCCCGGTATCCGAGCGCCGCCAACGCCTCGTACGCGTTCACCATGGCCGGGAAGATCCCGCCGAGCCCGTCGGTTCCGTTCAGCCGCGCAACGAACCAGCGCGTCGCGCGAAGCAGCGCGGCGCGTCGCGTCGCCCGGGGCAGCCGTGGCTCACTCGTGCGACCGAGCGCGTCGAGCGCGGTGAAGACGCGGTTGAGCGGCGAGCGGACCGAAAAATAGTCGCGCTCCTCTTCCGGCGGGGCCACGAACAGCTCCCGGACGTGCACGCGCCGAGCATTGCGCGCGCGCGCCTTGAGGCTGCACAGGATCGAGAGCGGCACCATGACCGCCCGCGACCAGTACGAGACCTTGCTCACGTGGAAGGGGAACCAGCGCGGTAAGAGCACGATCTCGACCGGCAGGAACGGCACGCCCCGCCAGGGGATCTGCTCGAACAGCGCGAGCGTGATGCGCGTGAAGACGTTCGCGCGCGTGGCGCCCCCGTGCGCGAGGATGGCGTCTCGCGCCCGCTCCATATGCGGCGCGCTGGGGGCGGTGCCGGCGAGCTTGAGCGCGTAGTACGCCTTCACCGAGCAGCTCAGGTCGAACCCGCTGCCGGGGAACAGCCCCCATCCGCCGTGCGCCTCCTGCTTCCCACGCAAGTAGGCGGCGAGCTGCGCCTGCAGGGGCTCTTCGACCTCATCCATGTAATGCATCATCAGGATGTACTCGGCCGGGATGCTGACGTCGGCCTCGAGATCAAAGCGCCAAAACCCCGCAGTGTCCTGGAGGCCCACCAACGCGCGGGCCGCGACCGCGATCGCCGCGTCGAGCGCGCGAGGATCGATCGAGACGCGCGGCGCATCCTGCGGCCTGGGCGCGCGAGGCGGGTGTGACGCCGGAGGTCTCGCCGGGGCGGTCGGAAGTCGTGGATCTCTCACGGCGGATCCAAATCCGTCTTCACGGCCGTCGCGGGTGGCAGGGGCGCCGCGGACCACTGGAACAGGCGGGACAGCATCCAGTCACTGCGCGCGGCGAGCGACGTCGTGATCACGGTCGCCCGCACGGTGCGCCGCGACACCTTCACCTGCCGTCCCGCTAGAAAGTCGGGGTTTCGATGAATCTTGCGGAGTGTGAGCACGGCGAGGCCGAGCGCCCGGAGGCAGAAGCGGCGAATCCCGGTCTCGCGCGGGGGGACGGCGAGCGTGTACGCGAGCGCCTCGCGCAGATGCGCGTGGGCGATCCCGATGAGCTCGTCGAACGCTGCCGCGAGCGCCTCGCTCTTCTCTCCGGCGACGAGGGTCTCCAGGTCGAGACCCGCCCGGCCGAAGACGTCACGCGGGAGCCAGCAGACGCCACGGCGCCGGTCCTCCCACGTGTCCTTGAGCACGTTGGTCAGCTGCAGCCCGTACCCGAACGAGGTCGCGAGGGGGGCGAGCACTGGGCGGCGCCGCTCGATCTCGGATGAACCCGCGCAGAAGAGGTCGGTGAGCATCTCGCCGACCACACCGGCCACGTAGTAGCAGTAGCGCTCGAGCTCGTGCATGTCTGAGAGCCCGCTCAAACGGGCGTTGCGCTGAAACTGCGGCATCCCCTCGCACATGACGCGGACGCATTGCTCGATGGCAGCCCGCTGGCGGTCGCTGAAGCCGAACGTCACACGCACCACACGCGGAATCTCCCGGATGAGCATGCGCTCCGCGTCGAGCGTCTGCGAGGAGAGCAGGGGCTCGAGATCCGCCGTGAACTGCTCCGGGGACGCTCGCTCGGCGACGACGGCGGTGAAGCGCTCGTGAAAGTACTGTTTCCGCTCGGGGGTAAGCGGGACCTCGTCCTCGATCGTGTCCGCGATGCGACAGAGCAGATAGGCGTTGGTGACCACCGGCCGGAGATCGTCGGGCAGCTGAGGGATGGTCAGCGCAAAGGTGCGCGACACTCCGGGGAGGAGCCGCTCTTGAAGGGCGCGAGCATCGCTGGCGGGATCTCGTGCGTCCGTCATGCGGTCAGCGGGGTCAGCGTAGCTCGCCGAAACTCACGGGAACCGCGCCCGCAGCGTCCAGCGCCGCGCGTACGCGCGCACTGCAGAGCGCGCGGAATTCGGCCACGTGCCACTCGGTGGGCCTGGGCAGCGGAGGTCGCGAGGGCGAAGACGTGGCGGGGTGGAAGTAGAACTCCGTCACCCCTTCCGGGAGGGCGTCCACGAGCCGCAGCACCGTGCTCTCGCCCATCGCGCCGTCGTCGCTCAGACCGAGGACGTACTGGTTGCAGCGGATCCCGGCGCGCCGGAGTCGCCACCGCATGGGCGCGAGCCACGGCGCGAGAAACGCGCTCCGAGCCACCGTGGAGAGGCGCTGGCGCAGCGACCGCCGCCGCGCCGCGCGCAGCGGCTCGCGCGGGAGGCGCACTGCGCGCACGCCGAACTCCGGCGCCACCGCGAGGATGGCGCTCAGCACCGTCGGGTGGAGCTGCATGTGGTGGTGGGCGTTCACGTGATCGAGGGGCAGTCCCGCGGCGCGGAACGCCTCGAACTGCGCGCGGACCTCGGCGCGCAGCTGGCGACGCAGCGCCGGAATAAAGAAGATGCGCAGACTGGTTCGCAAGATGTCCGAGCGCAGCCGGCCGGTAGCGTCGACCAGTCCGGGGATCGCGGCCGGAGGGAGCGCGGGGCGGCCATCCACGACGACGACGTGTAGCCCCACGCGCAGCGCCGGGAGGCGTCGCGCCCGCGCGATGGCATCGGCGGCCCCGTCGGCGGCCACCATGAGACTGGCGCCACCGAGCACCCCGTCGCGATGCGCGATCTCGACGGCCTCGTTGACCGGGACCGCCAGGCCGAAATCATCCGCCGTGATGATGACGCGCCGCAACTTCAGGCCCGCTGTCGGCGGCTCAGGAATTGGACGAACTCGACCCCCTCACGCAGCCGCCGCTTGAGCAGCTGCGGGCTGCGCGCCATCTCCGCCACCATCTCGGCGACCTTCCCCGCGCGGAAGTAGAAGCGCCGATAGAAGGTCTCTACCGAGTCGAAGATCTCCGTGCTGCCGAGGTGCGGATAGCTGAGCGCGCTGGTCTGGACGCCTCGGTCGTTCACCAGGTGGGCGTCGTCGTCCTCCGGCAGCCACCCGCGCTCCTTGGCCTGGTTGTACAGGTACGTGCCCGGGTACGGCGCAGCAATGGAGACCTGGATGGTGTGGGGGTTGATCTCCTTGGCGAACTCGATCGTCTGCCGGATCGTCTCGCGAGTCTCGCCGGGGAGGCCGAGAATGAACGTGCCGTGGATGGTAATGCCCAGCGCGCGGCAGTCGCGGGTGAAGCGCCGCGCCATGTCGAGGCGGATCCCTTTTTTGATGTTGTTGAGGATCTCCTGGTTGCCCGACTCGTAGCCCACCAGCAGGAGTCGAAGTCCGTTGTCCCGCAGCACCTTCAGCGTCTCGTAGGGCACGTTCGCCTTCGCGTTGCACGACCAGGTGATCCCCAGCTTGCCCAGCCCGCGCGCGATCTCCTCGGCCCTCGGCGCGTTGTCGGTGAAGGTGTCGTCGTCGAAGAAGACCTCCTGCACCTGCGGGAAGTACCTCGGGATGAGCGCGACCTCCTCGATTACGTGCCGGGGGGAGCGCGTGCGGTACCGGTGCCCACCCACCGTCTGGGGCCACAGGCAGAAGGTGCACTTCGAGCGGCAGCCGCGTCCCGTGTAGAGCGACACGTACGGGTGCTTGAGGTAGCCGATAAAGTAGTCCTCCACCCGGAGGTCGCGCTTGTACACCTCGGTCACGAACGGCAGGAGGTCCATATTCTCGAGGATCGCGCGACCAGGCGTGTGCACCACGCCTCCGGTGGCGTCGCGGTACGAGAGCCCGTCGATCGTCGCGAGGGGACGCCCGTCCGCGACCTCCTTGATCGTGAAGTCGAACTCCTCGCGCGCGACGAAGTCGATGGCCGGGGAGGCGAGCAGCGCGCGCTCAGGCTCCACCGCCACCTTGGCGCCGACGAACCCGATGAGCAGATCGGGGTTCTCCCGCTTCAGCGCCTCGGCAACCCGCACATCACCCGGGAACGAGGGCGAGCTCGTGTGCAGCACCGCCACTTCGAATCGCTTCGCCAGCGGGAGCACGTCCTCGAGCGACAGCCCGGCCGCAGGTGCGTCGACGAGCTTGCTGTCGGGCACCAGCGCCGCCGGCTGCGCGAGCCAGGTGGGATACCAGAAGGAGCGGACCTCCCGTCGCGCCTGGTAGCGCGACCCCGCTCCGCCGTCGAACCCCTCGTACGAGGGCGGGTGTAGAAAGAGGCTTCTCATCATGCCAGCGTTCTCTCGTCGTCTCCGAACAGGGTACCGTTCGACCGCACCTGCAACGCACCCTCCCGCCAAATGACCCGGAGGCCGGCGAAGCTCGCGATCCAGACTCCCAGCGAGAGCAGCTCCCGGAGCGGAATGAGCCACACCGACCCTCGATCGCCCGCCAACGTGCGCGGCGGCACCCGCGCGTCCGACAGCACCGGATACTGCACTAGATAATGAACCGCGACTCGCAGCGCGAGCCCGAGCAGAGGCAGCGCCAGCGCCCAGGGGTGCCGAGGTGCGAAGGGCAATGCAAGCAGGGTCATGGGCACCACGTACGTGATGAACAGGAACGCGTGCCCGAGGGGCTGCGACGTTCGAATTGTTCGCAACCATCGCAGCTCGTGGGCGAAGAGCGCCTGGAAGCTCGGCTCGTGCACGGTCGTGGTGACCTCGTAGCGCGAGACGACCGTCCGGAGGCCGAGCGCGCACACTCGCGCGCCGAGCTCGTGGTCGTCCGCGAGCCACGGGGCGAGCGCCGCAAAACCGCCGATGGCCTCCAGTGTCTCCCGCCGCAGCGCCATGGTGGCGCCGGAACAGTAGTCGCTCGACCCGAGCGCGAGCGACACGAGTACCGACGGGAACACCCACTCATCGATCGCCAGGGCTCCGAGGCGCGACCAGAAGCACCGGGTCGGCGCCCCCCGGTACGTGCAGGTGACGAGACCCACCGCCGCGTCCCGCAGCGGCGTGACGACGTCGCGCAGGTACGTGGGGCCCACCCGGATGTCGCTGTCGGCGATGACGAGCACCTGGTGCCGTGCGCGGGCCAGAAGATTCGCGAGCGTGTTGACCTTCCGGTTCCCGCCCAGCGCCCGCTCGCCCGAGAGGACCTCGATGTCGCGCTCCGGGAACGCCGCCGCGACGCGCCGCGCGACCTCGAGCGCCGGATCGTCGCCCGAGCGTGCGCCGAAGAGGAGCTGCACCGTGGGGTACATCTGCTCGCAGAACGACCGCAGGTTCGCTTCGAGGTCCGGTTCCAGCCGGCACAGCGGCTTGAGCACGGTGACCGGCGGGAGCGCGGTCGCGGTCGCATCCGCACGACGCCGGCGCCACGCCACTGCGGTCACGAAGCACATCGCCGTGTACAGGAGCGAGAGCCCAGCGAGCACCACAGCCAGCACGAACGCGGTCTCGGCGACATCGATCATCAGTGACAATCCAAGTTCGTTCGTCCACGTGACGCGCACGGCCGGCGTGGCGTCCGCGCATCGTCGCGGCTAGCTTCGCGAGGAGAATACCGTAACATGGATGATATCGGCGAAATCTCGAATCTGAAACCCGTGTCCGCGGAGCGCTGTTCTCCAGCCCCCCTGTCCCGGACGGCGTCCTCGCCCGCGCCGGCAACGCCTGGGGCCGCCGCCGGCCGGCCTGCGCCGCGCGTGCGCGTGGCGATGTGGGCCACCGGCGGTGCCGGCCTCGCGCTGGCGACCGCGCTCCTGCTGCGCACGGGAATCCCCGAGATTCTCCGCCTCCTGGAGATCGCCGGCTGGCGGCTGCTCTGGCTGGTCCCCATTCACCTGATTCCAATGGCGTTGGGCGCGGCCGGGTGGCGCCGCCTCCTGCGCGGCACTCGTGCGCCCGGTCTCGCGTACCTGACCTGGGCGACCACAGTGCGCGAGGCGGTGGGCGGGCTCCTTCCGGCGTCGCAGGTCGGCGGCGAGGTGGTCGGGGTGCGGCTCCTCGTGCGCCGTGCCATGACCGCGACGACGGCGGGCGCCGCCGTCGTCGTCCAGCTCACGCTCTGGATGATCGCGCAACTGGTGTTCGCCAGCGCCGGACTCGTGCTGCTGCTCGGTTACTCCACCGCCGGCAGGGCGCCGCGGTTGGTCGGACTTGGCATGCTCGGCGGCGCGGCCGTGACCGCGGCGTTCGTCCTCGTACAGCACCGCTGGGGCGTCTTCGGACTGATCGAGCGGGTGCTGGCGGCAATCGCGGGCAGGGACGTGTTGCGAGCGTTCGGCGATCCGGCTCTCCTCGACCGGGCGATCCGCGCGCTCTACGGCGACCGCCGGGCACTGGCACGTTGTATCACGTCGCAGCTCGCGGCGATGTTTGCCGGAGCGACCGAGCTGTGGGTGACGCTACGCCTCCTCGGCCACCCGATCGGTCTGCGCGCCGCGCTCGTCGTGGAGAGCCTCACAATGGCCATCCAAAGTGCGGCGTTCTTCGTCCCGGCGGGACTCGGCACACAGGAGGGGAGCTTCGTGCTCTTCGGGGGCGCCGTCGGACTCCCGCCCCAGGTGGCGCTGGCGCTGTCGCTGGCCACTCGCGCGCGGCAGATGCTCGTGGGCGTGCCCGCGCTCGGCACGTGGCTATTGGCGGAGCGATGGTCGCTCGCCGAGCGAGTGCCCCGCCGGTGGAGCGACCCCCCGGGTGAGTAGTGCCCTCCGGTTGGGAACAGACGCCGTGCCGGAAGCATTGCTCGGACTACGGTAGGCGCTCAATATTCGGGGGCATGCGATACGCGAAGTGACCGGCGCTCGTAGCGCGCCGCGGCACTCTAGGCTTACATGACTACCAGGTCCGTCAGACTTATTCAGGCTTTGCTCGTGCTCGGGGCCTTGGCCGGCCTTGGGTTTGCTCTCTCAGCCGGACCCGGCGCGGCCCGGCCGATACACGTTTCGACGGCTCGCGCAGTCCGGCAGAACATCACCTCGTTCATCACGACCAACGGCCAGGTGGAACCGGTTGATCCGCACATCATCCAGGCGCAGCTGACGACGTTCGTCGACTCGGTGCTCGCCAAGGAGAGTCAGACAGTGAGCCGCGGGCAATTGTTGGTGACGCTCGATGCGACGGAAGCGCGGAGCGAGTTGGCCCGGGCGAGAGAGCAGCTCGTCGCAGCCCGGGATGCGCACAGAATCGCCAGGAGCGGCGGTTCTCTCGATGAACAGGCGCAGTTGGAGGCCGACCTGGCGAAGACGGACGCCGAAATCGGGCGACTGCGCCATGAAGTTGAAGCCCTGCAAAGGCTCTACGGAAAGCAAGCGGCTACGCGGGACGAACTCGAGCAAAACAAGCTAGCCTTGGAAAAGGCGGAGGCCGACAAGCGGCGGATCGAACAGCAGCACATTGCAATTGCGCAACGCTCGAGGACCGAGGTCGACCGTGCCGCCCTTCGCGAGGACGAGGCACGGAATTCGATTCGCTCCTTGGAGCAAAAGGTGAAGTCTGCCCGCGTTATCGCTCCGGTGAGCGGAGTTCTGTACTCCCTTAAGGCGAGAGCGGGGACGCTGGTGCAGACTGGCGAGGTCTTGGCCGAGGTTGCGGACCTCACGCGCGTTCGGGCGAGGGTATTTGTGGATGAGCCTGAGCTCGGCGCAGTCAAAGAAGGCCAGCCAGTCGAGATTACTTGGGATGCGTTGCCGAACCGCACGTGGCCGGGTCGGGTGGAGCGGCTCCCCAAGGCGATCGTGGCGCGCGGGTCGCGAAACGTGGGTGAGGTGCTGTGCTCGGTCCGGAACGACCAGGCCGAGTTGCTGCCCCGCACCGACATTGACGCTCGCATCCAGACGGCCCACCACGCCAGCGCTCTCACCGTCCCGCGATCGGCGATCCGCACAGAAGGTGCGCGGCGATACGTCTTCGTCGTGGCCTCAGGTCACTTGCGAAAACAAGAAGTCACCGCCGGCGTATTCACCGCGACAGACTACGAGATTCTCAGCGGGCTCACTGAGGGTGATGTCGTCGCCATTGCTGGTTCGGCCGAGTTGCACGACAAGCAGGCGGTCACGACCGCCGGCCAACATTGAACGACGCGGCTATCCTTCACCTCAGTCAGCAATGGCGTGACTGAGCCAGCAATGGAGTGACTGCGGCGCCTTGAGCCACACCGAAGTCTGGACAATCGCCTTCGACGCATTGCGAGCGAACAAGATCAAAGCGCTCCTGACCATGTTGGGAGTGGTGATCGGAAGTGCGTGCATCGTGCTGGTGGTCACGATTTCGCTCGGCGGCAAGCGTTACATCCTCGCGCAGATCGAAGCGGTGGGCTCGAACATCGTCTACGGGGAGCTGGTGCGCACCGGAAGCCAGAGCACGACGCTCGGCGACGAGATCACGCTCGCCGATCTCGAAGCTGTTCGGCAGGACATTCCCGACGTCATTCGAACGGCGGGTACGCACGACACACAAATGACCGTCGTCGCGGGCGCGGTCGCACGGCCGGTGGCGGTGGTCGCCGTCACGGAGGGCTTTCAGCAGATTCGCAACCTCGTGGTGGTCACCGGACGGTATTTCGACCACGACGACATGCGGTCACACAGTAAGGTGTGCCTGCTCACCGAAGATCTGAGCCGTGTCGTGTTTCCCAACACGGATCCGGTTGGGCAGGAGCTTCGCGTGGGCGAATTGCGATTCACCGTCATCGGTGCGTTCAAAGAGCGCGTGGCGACGTTTGGACAGTCCGAAATTGCGCGGGAGTCGGTGCTCGTTCCCTTTGCTCTGCTGAAGAGCTACGCGGGTACCGAGGACGTTCGAGTTCTGTACGCGCAGGCGGCGAGGCCCGACGTCGTGGGCGCAGTCACAAACCAGGTCGAGCAACTGCTTCGACGGCGCCATCGCGCGGCCGCCGTCTACAACGTTCAGAATCTGACCGCAATCCTGGACGCCGCTCGGAAGATCTCACTGGCCGTGAGCATGGTGCTTCTGGCGGTCGGGTTCGTCACACTCGTGGTCAGCGGGGTCGGCATCATGAACATCATGCTCGTGACAGTGACCGAACGAACGCGGGAAATTGGAGTTCGCAAGGCGGTGGGCGCGCGCCACGGTGAGATTCTCTTCCAGTTCCTCCTCGAGGCGCTGATCATTAGCGGGACCGGCGCGGTGCTGGGGATTTCCATGGCGGCCGCCGTACCCCTGATTGCCCGCCCATTCTTGCCCGAGGGGCTCGCAATACCCATCTCGGGCCCTTCCGTCATTGCCGCATTCGCGGTGTCCTGTGTCACGGGAGTCGTTTTCGGATACTTGCCGGCGAGGCGGGCGGCGAAACTGCCACCGGCCGAGGCGCTCCGTTATGAATAGGTTCCGATTGGTCACTGGCAGTCTGTCGCTGGCGCCATGCATACTGGTGCCCGCGATGCTCATCGCACAGGAGCCGGAGGCACTTCCGCTCAAACGGGCCGTGGAGGTCGCGCTGCAACACAGTCGCGACCTGGCGGTGGCGCAAGCTCGATATGATGTAACAGCCAACACGGCACGCATGAACGCGTCCGCCTTCCGTCCCAGCGTGTTCGCGGGATCGGGAGCGGCCTACACGTACGGATTTCCCCAGACGCCGGGGGGGGCGGCGCCATCGATCGTCGATCTGTCGTACGGTCAAACTCTCTTCAATCCCTCGTTGCACGGCCAGGCATTGGCCGCAGCAGAGCGGACCGAGGTTCAGAGGCTCCAGCTTGAGAAGACGCGGAACGCTGTCACCGTTCAGACGATATCGGCGTACCTGGAGCTGGCCAACGCCAGACATTCACTGGAGCTCGCGCGAAGTGAGCGGCAAAGCAGCGCCCGAATTCTGAGTTTCACCAGCCAGCGCGTCTCGGAGGGGCTTGACCTTCCCGTCGAGCTGACGCGAGCCGAGCTTGCTGCTGCGCGTTTGGAACAACGCGTCGTGCAGCTTGAAGGCCGCGAGCGACTGCTCCAGCGGGAAATGGCCGCGCTGCTCGGCCTGCCGCCCGACCAACGCATCGAAGTAGAGGCGCAATCTCTGGCGCTCGCCGAGCGGCGGCCCGAGGGCGATCTGATCGAGCGCGCCCTCAGTACCAATCTGGATATCCGGCAAGCGGAATTCGAGCGCCGTGCCCGCGAGCATCTGATGACCGGCGAAGAGCGAATGAAATGGCCGACGATCGCCATGTTCGGAGAGTACGGCCTGTTTGCCCGGTTCAACAACTTCGAGGATTACTACCGACAATTTCAACGACACAACTTCAGCGTCGGTCTCCAGGTCCGCATTCCGATCATGAACGGAGAGAGATCGGCTACTGTGGCATTGGCCAAGAGCGAGTTGACGCTGGCGGAAATGGAACTGAAGGAGACGCGGCAGAACGTGGAGCTCGAAGTCGCACGGCAGTATCAACACGTGCAGGAGCTGGAGGCCGCACGCGAGGTCGCCCGGCTCGAGCTGAAGCTCGCACAGGAGAACGTGCAAGTGCTTCAGGCGCGCTTTGAAGAGGGCCGAGCCAACCTGCGGGACCTCGAGCGGGCGCGGCTCGACGAGAACGACAAATGGGCTGCTTTCCTCGATAGCGACTATGACCGCCAGAAGGCGCAGCTCGATCTGCTCAGTATCACCGGCGACCTGGACCGCCTGTTGCGCTAGCGTACTCCCGGTCCAGAATCGACACCACCAGGCCGAGTATCATCGCAGTCCGGCGCGGACTGGCGCGTTGCGGCGGGGTAGGGCATGCCCGTGCCCCTGATCGCCTTCCAGAGGAAGCAATTGAACAGCTGATCGTCGATGCGATCCTCGAACCGGAAGTGGAGCTGCGACGAGTCTCCGCTACCGGGCGCACCGGCCGCGTTCCGCTCGTCCAGAGAGACGGCCGGGCGAAGGCCGGCGTAGCGCATAACGTTCGTCCGGCCCTGGCTGCTCGGCCTGCTCCTGCCGCTGGCAGTCTGGTGGTAGCGGCGTCGGCTGGGCAGCTATCTCGCCCATGCCGAGGCGCTGGGCGACACCGGAGCGCTGGTGGTGGGGCTGGGGACCCTGATCGCCGTAACTCTGCTGCTAGATCAGGTTGTGTGGCGCCCGCTGGTGGCGTGGTCGGAGCGGTTCAAGGTGGAGCAGCCGAGCGGGACCGACGCCGTGACCTCACGGGTCCTGGACCTCTTGCGCGGCTCGACGCTGATGGCCTGGGCCCGCCGGATGGTTGCGCCGGCCTTGCCGGCTCCACCAGTGGCTTACCGTAGTCACGGAGCGCTCGGCCAGCCGGATGCTCGACCTGAAGCAGGCGACGCAGCGTCGCAGCGTTGGGCTCGCTATTGGCGCACTGTCCTTGAGAGGGACGAGACGATGAGCTCGGTAACACAACTGGAACAGCGGGAGAGGTGCTGCTCGCCGCATTGCAACCTCCTGAAAACCGGCCAAGCCGTGCTTACCGGCACCACAGGCGGCACCATGAACGCTGCGAAATCGTAGCGCAGCATGGCGCGTCCTGGCGCTCATCCGCTCATGGCCGGCGATCACTCGGGGGAGGGTCTGAACTCATAATGCCGGGGTCGTGGGTTCGAGTCCCACCGCTGCTACTTTCGTCACAACCAGTTACCTCCTCCGCTTCAACCACCTTCTCATCGCTGGTACACTCGCTGGTACACCGCGAAGCGAGTATGGCCAGGCCCAATCTGCGACCTGGGCGATGCGGTCCCGCGTCCACCACTTCGTCCCGTAGGCCCGGACCTCCCGGGCTTTCGCGTTCACGTCGGTATCGACCAGGGCGAGGATAGCGCTGACTTCGAGCCCGCCGCCGCTAGGCGAGCGCGTAGATCGCTCGGTAAGGCGGCAGGGCGCCTTCCTTCAGGATCTGGTGCAGCACGGGGCGAGATGGACAGGTGACTCATCGGTTCCTCCAGAAAAGGTGGGTGGCGAGGTACACTAGCCAAACACACATTCTGCCCCTTGCCCCCTCACTGTCGCAAAAGCGCCCTCCGGTGACGCAAAAGCGGCCTTGATGCCGCGCTGGCCACGGCGAATATTAACAGTCCCCCTATTCCATAATTGAGGCGATTCATGTTCCGCTTCCAGCGAAGTCTGTTCGTGTGGGCTGCCCTGTCGATTCTTGCCGCATGTAGTGGCGATGCGCCCCAGCCCACGGCGCCGTCACGCCCCTCGTTCAGTAGGATCACGACTCCGTTGCCCGTGACGCTCAGCGGGCTCGCCTTTCTCGAGAGTGGCGGGATACACAACATGACCGCCACGGCGACTGGGGGAAGCGGGAAGTACAAGTTCAGGTGGCGGCACCGCATCTGCAACCGGATCGGCACTCAGCCAATGGCCTGCGAGATCGAGTACATCAATGAGGGCAACCCGATCACGACGACCGGTGGCACCAGCGTCGACCACCATAACTTCTTCTCAAGCGACGTGAAGACCTGGTTCGTCGTGGAGGTCCAGGACTCGCTTAGTGTGGAGGGACCCTCGGGGGCAGACTCGATGCTCGTGATTGGGCCGGCGGCGGCTACCGGCGGACATAGCGGCGGCTCGACGTCGATGGTCTGCAACTTGGGAAGCTTTCCTCTGTTTGGGGATACGTCGCAGAGCGACACGGTCAAGCTGGGTCCGTACCGCAGAAATCCGTGCAGTGGCCAGTTCGAGCCGGGTACGTGACTTGAAAGGGGGCCGCTCCGAACCGAAACGGCCCACTGCACTGTCTGCGCAAAGGTGGTGCCTCTTCCGCGTCGCGCGAGCCCGGTCGAGCTAGACCGCCTGGAAGAGACCTCCCAGTCTGACGAGCGGCGCATCCGCCAAGCCGCGGCCGCACCCGATAGGACTGTTGGCGGCGCCCGAGGCGGAGCCCGTGAAGCCGGCGATCAAGCTCAGGGAGGGGGCGGCTCAGCGTCCGACGGGGCGTCCGCCGGCAGATTCGACGGGGCGTCCGCCGGCTGATTCGACGGCGACGGGTCCGAGTTAGCGGTCGCGTGCTGCGATCGCGAGGGGTCCGACTCGGGCAAGGGAGCCGGGCCTCGGAAGATCGGGTTCGTGAGCGCAAAGGCGATCAACAATATGGCCCCCAGAATGGCCGCAACCAGGAAGGGTGCCCATTCTTTCCACGCTTCGCGCCGTTTCCAGCTGCTAGCCATCTGCTGCCTCTCGGGCGGTGACAATCCAGAACATGCGAAGGACCTGCCAGCGGCGTTGTGCGCCAGAACACGTCCCTGCATCAAACGACCGCCCGTCAGCCCCCGGAGCGCCTTACCTGCTTCGTGAGTGACCGAACCAGATTCTGGTTCAGCTCGGCGTCACCGCTGGCCAAGTCGCGCCACGATAGCTCGTGACCTTTGCGCTTTCCCTTGGGGGCGATGTGCACGCCCTTCGGACCGATCGTAAGTGTATAGAGCTGGCCATCCAGCTCTACCTCTCGCTTGATGGCCTCTGTCAGACGTACTGGCATGCGGGACACTCCCATATTGGCCCCAGCTAGGCGCGCGTGACCCAGGCCTGGCCCAGTGAGGCGCTCTTCCGAAGATACCTGATCGGCCGCGGCAGCAAATCGGTCGCCGGCCACGAAACGCGCGCCGTGATTGCCCATCCGGTCGCACTGTCGCAAAAGCGCCCCTCGCCGTTACACAGGTCTGCCCAAAATGTCTCGCGACGCCCTTGGGCACGCGACGGAACGGGCTGACCGGTGAGGGCGCCTCGCTGGCGCGAGTGGCTCCGGGCCGTACCTTGTCCTCCTGTCCCGGCGCTCGAGGTGCCCATGCCGACGTATGTCGCCCGCATCGAACGCGGCAAGGAAACCTTTCTCGAGCGGGCCGATGTGACCGTGGAGGTCCTGGGCGAGGGCGAGTGGCGCGGCCGGTTCTTCGCCCCGCCGGGCACCAAGCTGGCACGCGGCGCGAAGCTCGACTTTGCGTTCGCCGACGGCCGACACGGACAGGCCCACGTCGATCATATCCATCGGCCGCTCGCCAAGCGGGGGCCGCGCCTGGTCGAAGTAGCCGGGGTGGGGGCGCTCGGGTGAGCGGACCGCATTGCGCCACCTCCCGCTCTCGCGGCATGTTCCAGCGTCCCGAACCGGAGCACGCTCGTGGTGGAGGAGGACGATGTCGGCCGGTGGCAACGAATCCAGCGCCCCGGCGTAGCCGGTCGCTGGCTGCTCGCGATCGGGTTGGTGGTTGTTCTGCCGGTGCTCGCCGTCGTCGGGATCGTGATCGGCGCCGGTCGTCCGTTGGCGCTCGGCGCCATGCAGCGACTCGCGGCGCGGAAATTCCCGGCCGTGCTGTGGCTCGAGCCCCAGGACCTCGCGCTCTGGCGGGCCGACTCGTCCCGGCCCCAGCCGGTGTTGCTGGACGCGAGAACGTCGCCGGAATACGGCGTGAGCCACCTGCAAGGCGCGACGCGGATCGATTCCCGGAGACCCGTGCTCAGGGGTATCGACAAGTTCCCCCGGGATACGCCGGTCGTCGTGTATTGCACGGTGGGATACCGGAGCGCGCGCGTGGCGCAGTGGCTCCGGCGCCAGGGTTTCCGCACGGTGTACGACCTCGCCGGCGGGCTGTTCGCTTGGGCCAACCAGGGTCGTCCCATGGAAGCAAACGGCCGCGCGGTGCTCGACGTCCATCCCTACAATTCGCTCTGGGGCCGGCTGCTCAAGCCGGAGGTTCGGGGGGACCAGCCGCCGGTGACCGATCCGCTCAGTCTGCCCTGACGTCCCGCCTCATCACAGCCACATCTAGCTGACGCGCTTGCGGGAGACGACCAGGCTGTCGACTCGCCAGCGTCCATTCGAGGTCAGCGGGGCCAGGTCGCATTGATAGCGGGTGCGGCGAACGGCGCCCGAGCGGGTCCGGCCGTCGGTGTACCCGAGAATCCGGAAGCGTCCGTCGTCGAGTCGCGTCCAGCTCCAGGCACCGCTATCACGTATGGGGCTGATCGGAGCGCGTGCCCGCAGGCTGTCGGATTCGCGAACGAATTCCTGGCAGGCTGCATGGGCGTCGCGCAGATCGGGCCAGCCGGCGAGCAAGCGGCTTGCCCCCGGCCACCGAAGATGGCCCGCCGACGGCGCCAGGATGGCCGCCAGCGCGATCAGCGACAGCAGCTCACAGGCGATGAGTCCGATGCGGATGCCGTTCGGCCGCTTCCGGGGCCGGACCGCGGGAAATGGAAGTGCGGCCACTCGGACTGGAGTAATGGAGTCTGCCATGCCACCCTCGCGTGCGATAACGCGTTTTCACACTGGCACCGAACGCCCTGGTGCTGCCGTGACTTCACTCACCTGCCGGTCCGCCAATCTGACGCGTGACCGTGTGACGGACCGTGGGGTCAACTCCAACCGCCATGTGGTGCGCCCAGAGCCGAAACGAACGGACGCCGGCCACCGCCGGCGTCCGTCGTTTCGTCGCCCAGCTACACTGTTGGTCGGCGTCCTGACAGCAGATTGATCAGCAGCACCGCCAGGGCAAGAACCAAGAGCACATGAATGAATCCGCCCAGCGTGTAGGAGCTCACCATGCCGAGCGCCCACAGGACGAGCAGGATCACGAAGATGGTCCAGAGCATTTGATACGCTCCTGAACGGGTGGTTGAGCGTGCGGTGGCTAGCGGGCAGACCGACCGCCGGTCGCCAGACTGCTATGCTCGAACTCGCTGACCTGGCGCTCGATTTCGTCGCTGGCCAGGCCATAGCGTTGCTGAATCCACTTCCCTGCGATGTAGTCCCACGCCATCAGAGCCTCCTAGCGAAAACAGCCGTGCCAGTCGACCCACACCCTCGCGGGCCACCTGTAGTTGCCAGAGTAGAAACTGAGCGCGGGGCGTGCAAGACACCTCAAAGGCGGATTTCCCGGTTGACCCTAGGGCATACCGCCCGCGGGCAAGACGTGATGGTGATCGACTTCACGCGGAGCCGCTCGTCACTGCTCCGGTAGGCAGCGGGTCACTCCGGCTGCCGTCCTGGTCATGTACCTTCACAACCATGACGCGATTGGCAGTCTCGTTCCTCCTTCTCATCGGCCTGGCCGGCATCACCTTCCCTCGACCGGTGGCCGCGCAGCTGCCGACCTGGATCATCGAGGCCCCGGCCCGGCCGGCCCTGAGCGCGCTCTGGAAGCGGAGCGTCGCGGCGCGAGCGGAGCGGGTGGCCTGCATCGGGGGGCGAGTCGGGACTGACACGGTCTGGATCACCGGCGCGGAGCCGGTCAGAACATCCGGGGCGGACTCACTTACAGCCGAGGGCGAGCCTTCCTTGGAGCAGTGCGGGCCGCCGCGCTGGATCGGGACCGTGCATACCCACGTGCGGTCGACCGATGATCCCGAGCCGACCGGGCGCTTCAGCCCGGGTGACCGGGCGCAGATGTCGGCGTGGGTCAGCCGTTGGGGCCGGCCGGGCGCGTTCTGCGTCCTGCACAGCGCCGAAGGCGCGCACTGCGAGGTGTATCCCTGGGGCGCTCAGCGGCGTCCGTCCTGAGGATTTCGCCGCAGAGCGCTTCCTCAAGACGTGGTATCTTGGAGCATGAGCACAGCGCGCCGCACCCATGGGTTTCGCGAATCGGTGATTCGTGGAATGACCCGCCTCGCCCGTGAACACCGCTCGATCAATCTGGCCCAGGGCTTCCCCAACTTCGCGGCGCCGGAGCTGCTCAAGGCGGCCGCCGTCGAAGCCATTCAGGGCGACATCAACCAGTACGCCATCACCTGGGGCGCCCAGCGGTTGCGCGAGGCGCTCGCGGAGAAGTACCAGGCCTGGTACGGCCTCTCGGTCGATCCAGAACGCGAGATCACGGTGACCTGCGGGGCCACCGAAGCGATGATCGCGACGCTCCTCGCCGTGGTCGATCCCGGCGACGAGGTGATCATCTTCGAGCCGTTCTACGAGAACTACGGTCCCGACACGATCCTGTCGGACGCCCGGCCGGTGTTCGTGCCGCTCGAGCCCGGCCGCGCGCTCGATCTCGACCGTCTGGCGGCCGCCTTCTCTTCCCGCACCCGGGCGATCGTGGTGAACACGCCCAGCAACCCGTCGGGCCGGGTTCTCACGCGCGAGGAGCTGGAAGCGATTCGCGACCTCTGCGTCCGGCACGATTGCCTGGCCGTCACCGACGAGATCTACGAGCACATGGTGTATCACGGGACCCACATCCCGCTCGCCACGCTGGCCGGAATGGCCGAGCGCACCATCACGATCAGCGGGGCGTCGAAGACCCTCGGCGTCACCGGGTGGCGGATCGGGTGGGCGCTCGCTCCCGAGGGGCTCACCGACGCCATTCGGAAGGTGCACGACTTTCTCACCGTGGGCGCGCCGGCTCCGCTCCAGGAGGCGGTCGCCATTGCGCTCGGCCGGCTGGACGAGCGGTTTTACCACGACCTGACCGAGGCCTACCGCGCGCGCCGCGACCTCTTGTCCGGTGCCTTGCGTGAGGCGGGCTTCCGCTGCGTGCCCCCGGAAGGGGCGTACTACATCCTGGCAGACTTCTCGGAGCTCAGCGACCTGCCGGATCCCGAGTTCGCGGTGTGGCTCTCGCGTGAGGTCGGCGTCACACCGGTGCCGGGCTCGAGCTTCTTTCACGATCCGGCCAACGGGCGGACTCAGGTGCGGTTCGTCTTCTGCAAGACCGACGATATCCTGCTCGAAGCAGCGACTCGCTTGCGTGGGCTTCGCGGCCGCGGGCCCGGATCGCGGGATCGCTCGGCCGCCCTCGAGAGCGCGGCTCGCAGCGGTCTTCAGTCCTGACCCTTACGGCCCTTGCGCCGGCCGGGTCCCGACCGCACTCTGAGCAGGAGGCGGCATCATCATGGGCACCGACAATACACGCTCGCACGTCCGAATCCATTACCCGCAGGGCCGACGGCCTCACCTAGTTCTCCCGGGCGGCAGTCGCGAAGTGCTCGATCTGTCAGCCGAGGGGCTGCTGGTGGTGCTCCCTCCCGGCGGCCCGATGCCGGAGCTGGGCTCCCGGCTGGAAGGCACGCTGGAGCTGCGTACAGCGGGGCCCCTCGCAGTGCGCGCCCGAGTCGTCTGGATTGACGGCGACCGGGTAGGACTGCACCTCTGGCCGGACGCCATCCCCTACCCGGTCCTCCTCGCCGAAGAGCGCGGCGTCGCCCCGACCCGGCGTTGAGGCATCGGAGGGCCCATGACCTTTGCCGATCGCGCGGACGCCGGCCGTCGGCTGGGGGCTGCGCTGGAGCGGTTCCGCCACCGGAATCCGCTCGTGCTCGCCCTTCCGCGGGGCGGGGTGCCGGTCGGTCTCGAGGTCGCTCGCGCGCTCCGCGCCCCGCTCGACGTCATCGTGGTGCGCAAGCTGGGTGCGCCGGGACACGAGGAGCTGGCGGTCGGCGCAATCGCGCGAGGCGCCGCCTACGTGGACTGGCCCATCGTGCGCCAGCTGGGAGTGAGCCAGGCATATCTCGAGCAGGTGACTGCGGCCGAGGAGCTCGAGCTGGAGCGGCGGGAACAGGCCTATCGGCGGGGGCGTCCCGCGCTCCCGGTCGAGGACCGCACAGTGATCGTGATCGATGACGGCCTGGCGACCGGTGCCACGCTCCGCGCCGCCATCGCCGCGGTTCGGCAACGGCGGCCCGCGCAGGTGGTGGTCGCCGTGCCGGTGGGGCCTCCCGAGAGCGTGGCGCGGCTCCGGGAGGCCGCCGACGACGTCGTCTGCCTGGACCAGCCGCCCGACTTCCGCGCCGTGAGTCTCGCCTATCAGGATTTTGCGCCCACCAGCGATGCGGAAGTGGTGGACTGCCTCGAGGCGGCCCGCTGATTAGGCGCTTTCCATTCTGGAGCTGCGACTCTGGAGTTGCCATGCATTCGGCCGATGCCGACGCGTACAAAGTCGAGTTGATCTCCCGCCTGGTTGCGGTGATGGGGCGTACCTTCACGACCACGGAAGGCCGCGAAGCGGGCGTTCGCGCCCTGAGCGAGCGGCTGATTAAGCTCGACGACAGCGCCTTGCGCCAGCTGGCCACCAGCTTCGGGCTCGACGAGCCGGGCGAGCCCGAGCCGGACGAAGCCTGAGCGCACGCCCTTTTACGGCGCCCGGGTTGCCTCTAGCATCAGGGCATGTCTCGCGCCTTCATCAACGAGGATGCCGCCGGCGACGCGCCGCGCTACCCGCTGCCGCCCCGAGACGACCCGGCGTACGACGCCGCGGCCGCCCGCGCCCTGCTCCGCGGCGCGGACCAGGGTGACTCGGCGAGCGCGGAGGCGGCGACCGGATACGTCTTCGGCGAGCCGAAGCTCCGGCCCCACGTCGAGCAGGTTCTGATCGAGGCCCGCGCTTCCGGCGACGAGCGCCTCGAGCAGCTCGCAGAGCGATTTCTCCGGCGCAGCACCGGCTGACCCGGCTTCACGGGCTCGTCCTCATCTCTGATCTCGGAGTCGCCCATGCACCACGAGATGACCACCACCACGTTCACGCTCGATGGCTACCAGATCGTCCGCAGTTTGGGCGTGGTTCGCGGCACATCACGCTCTTTGGTGCGAACGCGGTGATCGGAGTGCGCTACGAGGGCTCCGAGGTCATGCAAGGTGTCACCGAGGTGCTGTGCTACGGCACGGCGGTCGAGGTCGCCCCGGCCTAAGGTGACCATGAGCGAGTCTCAGCGGCGCTTCTTCTATCGGCTGACTCAGGGCATCCGGATCACCGTCCGTCCGGAGTACCTCGCCGGACAATCCGACCCGGAGCGTCGCCGCTTCGTGTTCGCCTACCACGTGCGCATCGAAAACGTCGGCGGCCAGAGCGCGCAGCTGCTCAGCCGTCGCTGGCGCATTCATGACGGGATCGGCGAAGACATCGAAGTCGAGGGCGAAGGGGTGGTCGGCGAGCAGCCGCTGATCGGGCCAGGCAAGGTCCACGAGTACCAGAGCTTTTGCGTGCTCAAGTCGCCCAGCGGATACATGGAAGGGACCTATCGGTTCGTCCGGGCCGACGGCACCACCTTCGAGGCCGAGATTCCCCGGTTCAACCTGGCGCGAGCGGAGTTGAGTGCAGGCGGCTGAGCGCCGCCTGCTTACGGATCGTTACCTTTCGAGTGATGCGACGAATCGGATCTCTTGGCGCGGTATTTCGCAGGCAGCTAGAGCAGCTCGAGCTGGGGCCCGGCCGCGTGCTGGTCGCAGTGTCAGGCGGGGCGGACTCCGTGGCGCTGCTGGACCTCCTGGTCGAATCGACCGGTGAGTTCGACCTCGACCTGACGGTGGGACACGTGGATCACGGCATCCACCCGGCGAGCGCCGTTGTGGCCGACCGGGTCAGGGAGCTGGCTCAGTCCTACGGGCTCGCAATGCTCGAGCGGCGGCTCGCGCTCGGTTCCGGAGCGACAGAGACGATGGCGCGCGCGGCGCGCTACCGGGCCCTCGAAGCCATGCGCCGCGAGGCCGCCGCCGATTGGATCGTCACCGCGCATCACGCGGACGATCAGGCCGAGACGGTCCTGATGCGGCTGATGCGTGGCTCCGGCCCCGCGGGACTTGCCGGGATGGCCGCTCGCCGGGGGCGGATCGTTCGCCCGCTGCTGCCCTTTCGGCGGGCTGAGCTGGCCCGGCACGTGCTGGCCCTCCAGCACTCACCGTGGGATGATCCGGCCAACGCCGATCCCACTCACCTCCGGTCCTGGATCCGCCACCGGATGCTCCCGCTGCTGGACGAGCGACTGCCGGATGTCACCGACCGGCTGATCCAGGCCGCCGAGCGAGCAAAGGTGGATCGGGCCGGCTGGGACGGCTTGCTGGACCTGCTGCCGGATCTCGATTACCGAGCCGAGAGCGATGGCGCGTCGGTAGCGCTGAAAGGGCTCGAAGGTGCCGATAGCAATCTATTGCTGTGCATGATTATGGCGCTTGGGAGGCGAAGTAATTTCTCAATTGGCCTCGCGCGGGCGCGGCGGGTGGCCGGGCTGGTTCGCACCGGCCGAAGCGGCAACCAGGTGCCCCTGGGTTCAGGCCGCACGGCCGAGGTGTCGTTCGACCGGCTCCGGTTGCTCCATCGCCCCGCGGCCCTCGAGGCGACCGAGCTGCCGCTTGGCGGGCAACACGGTGCCGCAGACTGGGGCAATTGGCGCTTCACGTGGCAGCTGGCCAAAGCGCCCGCGCGCCAGGCGCGGGTCGCCGGAACGGCATGGTTCGAACCGAGCCCGTTGCTCGTGCGGGCGTGCCGGGTGGGCGAGAAGGTGCTGCCGCTCGGGGGCCGGGGGCGACGCCTTGTGGTCCGCTGTCTGCAGGACGCCCGAGTACCCCGGAGCCGGCGGGCGGAGTGGCCGGCGCTGGTGCACGAAGGCGCGGTCGTGTGGATCCCGACCGTCTGCCGATCCGACCACCTGGTTCCTCGTCCCGGCATGGAGGCCCTGCGTGTCGACGCTGAGCTCACCTGACGTTCTCCGCCGCACCGGCGGGCATCACATCAAGTCGATCGTCTTCGACGAGGAGACGATCGCCCGCCGGGTGGCGGAGCTGGGGCGCGAGGTCACCGAGACGTTTCCCGACGGCGAGTTGCTGGTGCTCGGGCTGCTCAAGGGCAGCTTCATCTTCCTCAGCGACCTGGTGCGAAAGATCGAGCGGCCGATCCAGATCGACTTCCTGGTGGCGACCTCATACGGGCCGGGCAAGGTGTCGAGCGGGACCGTCCGCCTGCTCTACGACCCGGAGACCAACCTGGCGGGCAAACATATCCTGCTGGTCGAGGATATAATTGATAGTGGAAGGACCTTGCAGCGCCTGCTCGGGCTGCTGGGCGAGCGGCAGCCGCGGAGCCTGACCATCTGCGCTCTCCTCGACAAGCGTCTCGCGCCCGAGCGTCCCCCGGAGCTCCGCTTCGTGGGATTTCCGGCGCCGGCGGCGTTTCTGGTCGGATACGGACTCGATCACGCCGAGAATTACCGTCACCTTCCGTTCATTGCGGACTTGGATTCTTAGATGGCCGACAGACTACCGACCCGACCCCCCCGCCCGAGCTGGGGGAACCTGAGCAAGAACCTGGCGCTGTGGCTCCTGGTTGCGCTGCTCGCGCTCGCGCTGTTCCAGATGATGAGCCGCCAGCGCAGCCCGACCCAGGAGTTCTCCTACACCGAGTTCAGCCGCCAGCTCGACCAGGGCAACATCGCGCGGGTCGAGATCTACGACGGCAAGCGGCTCGAGGGCGACTTCAAGACGCCGGTGGCGCAGGACGCCCGCTCGGCCAAGAGTTTCACCGTGCTGCTCCCGATCGCCAACAGCGAGGCGTTCGTCAAGCGGCTGGACGAATCCGGCGTTCCGATCATCGCCCGCGAGCCCAAGGGCGGGATCACCGCCATCATCATCGCGGCGCTTCCCTGGATCGTGATTCTGGGGCTCTGGTTCTTCCTGCTGCGCCAGCTCCAGGCCGGCGGCAGCCGGGCGTTCGCCTTCGGGAAGTCCAAGGCCAAGCTGCTCGCGGGCGACACGCCCAAGATCACCTTTGCCGACGTGGCCGGGGCCGACGAAGCCAAGGTCGAGCTCCAGGAGATCATCGAGTTCCTGAAGGATCCGCAGAAGTTCACCCGGCTGGGCGGCCGGCTTCCCAAGGGGGCTCTGCTGGTGGGTCCGCCGGGCACCGGCAAGACGCTGCTGGCCAAGGCCGTGGCCGGTGAAGCCGGACGACCTTTCTTCTCCATGTCCGGCTCCGACTTCGTCGAAATGTTCGTGGGCGTAGGCGCCAGCCGGGTGCGCGACCTCTTCGAGCAGGGCAAGGCGCACGCCCCCTGCATCATCTTCATCGACGAGATCGACGCCGTCGGCCGTCACCGCGGCGCCGGTCTGGGCGGCGGGCACGACGAGCGGGAGCAGACCCTCAATCAGCTGCTGGTCGAGATGGACGGCTTCGAGTCCAACGACGGCGTGATCCTGCTGGCGGCGACCAACCGGCCGGACATCCTCGATCCCGCGCTGCTGCGGCCGGGCCGCTTCGACCGGCAGATCGTGGTCGACATGCCCGACCTGAAAGGCCGCGAGCAGATCCTGCGCGTGCACGTGCGCAAGATCCCGATGGCGCCCGGGGTGAACCTCGAGCGGATCGCGCG
>Ga0137403_10001297_pt1 | contig 31512 bp, 34 predicted proteins | sample CZOMad2_1_16fung_FD_122057 | JGI IMG/M metagenome (GOLD analysis project Ga0137403, IMG submission 122057) | Vadose zone soil fungal communities from Angelo Coast Range Reserve, California, USA - CZOMad2_1_16fungal (Hybrid Assembly) | ecosystem: Environmental > Terrestrial > Soil > Vadose zone... | reverse complement strand
TGGGTTAGCACTCGGCTCTCTAAGAGTTATGTCGGCGCTGGCACCGCCTAACATGCCGCTGCAGCCGACGAGCGGCCTGGGCGGACGGAGCCGATTCGAAATAGTGGTGAGTGCCGCTCGCGGCTGAGCGGCAATGCGTTAGGCGACGAGATGGGCACGATCCCTACCTGGCTTCAAAGGCAACGAACCCTCTGGCCGCAGTTGCGAATTGCGGCGGCGCTCATTGGTCTGCCCCTCAGTTTTTGGCTGGCATGGCCAGCGTTCCAGGTCTGAACGCGATGGTCTTTTCTGGACACGGCGGGCCAGGCTGGTTCGCGTTGGCCTTGTGCTTCCCGGTGCTCCTGCTCAACGCGTATCGTCTCGTCGTCAGGTCGGGCCTCGGAACCCGAACGTCTCGGTGGCGGCGGTTCGCGGTGAGCGCCATTGCATACGTCGTGTTTGCCTATCCGGTCGCCGTATTTGCCGAGTATAGGATCACGAAGGATTCGGGCCTTCCAATCGCGGATCGCTTGTTCTATCGGGCGATGACGTTTCCGGTTGGACTGGTTGTTCCACCATGGCAGACGGCTCGCTAGTCGAGGTTTGCGCGGGCGCTTGCCGTCTAACAACCGGTTGCGGCGTTAGGCCGAAATGAAGACGCTCATCTTCCTCCTTAAACAAATCCTCCTGCTTGGCACGGTCGGCTTTGTCGCATGGATGTCCATCGGCTGGTGGCATCGAGGGTGGTTCTGGGCGAAGGACACGCCGCAAGCTTGGCTACTCGCGCTAGGGATTGTCGGAGTGTTCCTGACGCTCGTGGCAATCCCTATTCAATTTCTACTCCGTTCGGTATCCTCCCGCTGGGCGTTGGCCGCCGGGGCCCTGTCGGGCCCGCTTGCCATCGTTCTCCATTTATTCCTGAACACTCGGTTCCCGGTTACCTTCGACAACTATGTGGTCCGAATGGCCTTCATGCACATCATCTTTGCGTCGCTCGGCACATGGTTCTCGTTCAACTATAGGCGCACGTTTCGGCCTTACAATTCACTCAAGCCGCCGCTGCTTCGCGGCGCGGCCTAATTCAGTCGTTAGGCCGGCACAGTACGCGGACACCGCTCCGCCAAACCGAGATCAGACACGTGCCCGGCATCGCCCAAACACGTGTGCCTGATATCTCGCAACGGGAGCGAGATCATGAGTGCTCATTCAAGCGGAGTAGGTAATGTCCGATTTGGTCGGTTGGCCCCGACCCTCTTACTGGGAGGACCTCACCCGATCGGTTACTGAATCGGGGCGGCAGGTGATGGTCCTCGCCTATGAGGGGAACGACGTGCTGGGCTCGGCCTACGGCCTGCGTGACCGGGACCGGAGCGAGATGGGGAGAGTCGGCGGCATGTGGGTCGAATCCGCATGGAGAAGGCGTGGAGTCGGACGTGCCCTGCTCGAGAACGTTCGACCGAGATGGAGGCTCCGGTATGAGATTCCGGACTGCGATAGTCGGACTGGGGCTTACGGTATTGCTTGCGCAAGCAAGCCCTGCAACTGCCGCCGAGATCAAGATCTGGACCGCGCGGGCGCTGGCGACAGTGCTTGCTGAAGTCGCCCTCAATTCGAGAGCGCGACGGGCCACAAGCTTGTCGTCTTCTCCGGTTTACCCCCCGAGTTCGCGAGCCGCATCAATGCCGGCGAACCATTCGACATCATGATCACCGGATCGTCCCCGCTTGACCGGGTTCATCAACGAAGGCCGGATCATTGCTGCGACGCGCACCGACGTTGCGCGTTCCGGCATCGGCGTGGAAGTGCGTGCCGGTGCGCGCAAGCCTGATATCAGCTCCGTCGAAGCATTCAAGCGCGCACTGCTCGAGGCGAAATCGATCGCCTATCTCCGGGTCGGGAGCGGCCTCTACCTCGCGGGCTTGCTCGAACGCCTCGGAATTGCCGAGGCGATCAAATCGAAGGTCACGCGACCCGACTCCGATATCGTTTCCGAGCTGGTTGCCAAGGGCGAAGTCGAGCTCGGCATGGTCGTTATCACACAGATCCTGACGACTGCCGGCGTCGAGCTCGTGGGCCCACTCCCGGCGGAGATCCAGTCATATGTCGCGTTCACTGCGGGAATCAGCGTCAATTCAAGAGCGCCGGAGGCAGCCGGGGGCTTGATCAAGTTCCTCACCGGGCCGGTCGCCGCTCCCGTTATCAAGGCTCAGGGCATGGAGCCTGGGGAGAGCATCCCAAAATGAGGAACGTGGGCCACCGTGACAATGATTCACGGCGCCGCCGTTCACGTCGCAGGCACACAGCACCAACGAAGGATTAGCAGCCATCGATTCACTTGGCCCGCGCGCGTTTCCGGGCCGTTAGGCGCGAATGCGTACATTAGTGAGGCTGGTTGCGGTGATGCTCGTTGCGCAAGGGCCGCTCGCATCCCTCTTGGTTTTGCTGATGCTCGGGAATCGCGCGGGATTCTCGAACATCGTACAGTTTTTCCCCGTGCCGGCCCTGACCTTCGTTCTCTTGGCTGTGAACGACGTTGGCGGCCTCATCGCCGCAATACAGCTGTGGCGATTCAAAAAGAGCGGATGGACGATAGGCCTCATTGTTCTCGTTGTCGGGCTTCTCAACGATCTTGGGTCCGTGATGTTTCCATGGCCCAAGTTCACTCCCTCAATGATCGCCGTGAGCGCCGCTTTCCACCTGCTCGGCATCATCCTCCTTTGTCTGACATCGTGGCGACGGACGGTTCAATGCAGCGCCTGAGCACGCGCTTCGGACGTCGTATTGACCCCGACCGCCCGCCGCGCATAGCATGAGGGCCGCTCGGCTCCGCACCCGGCCGCCTGCAGATTGTGGAGGATCACGATGACTGGACGAGTTCGGTTCGCCCTGTTGGCAGCGCTCCTGGTGATCGGGCTCACCTCGCCCGCTCTCGCCCAGAAGCCGGTGAAGATCGGCGTCCTCACGCCGCTCTCCCCTCCCGGAGACGCGGCCGCCGGGCAGTTCATCGCCCGCGGCGCCAAGATGGGCGCGGACGACGTCAACGCGCGCGGCGGGGTCCTGGGCGGGCGGAAGATCGAGCTGGTCGTCGAGGACGATTCGGGCACGCCGGAAAAGGGCGCGGCCGGGTTCCGCAAGCTCGCCACGCAAGATCAGGCGGTCGCGGTCGTCGGACAGTTCCACAGCTCCGTGATGACGGCCGTCCAGGCGCTCGCCGAGCAGTTCAAGGTCCCGGTCTTCTCCACGCAGGCCTCGGCGCGCCAGATCACCGAGCAGCACCTGACCTACACCTTCCGCACGCACGTGATCGATCCCGATCGTTGCCAGATGTGGACGCGCTGGGTCAAGGAGCGCGGCTTCAAGCGCGCCGCGCTGATCACGGAGAACACGGACTACGGTGTGGGCCTGGTCGAAGAGACCAAGAAGGCGTTCGCCTCCATGTACCCCGGCGGGGAGCTGAAGACGATCATCTTCGACCGCGCAGTGGTCGACCTTACGCCGCAGCTCCTGGAGATCAAGAACTGGAAGCCGGATGTGCTGCTCAACGGCGGCATCGGCACTCCGATGTACCTCATCACCAAGCAGGCGTACGACATCGGACTGCATCCGGCGGTGCCGATGCTCATCTCCTACGACGCGCCGTCGCGGCCCGAGTACTGGAAGACCCTGGGCGAGAAGGGAACGTGGGCGTCGTTCATCGTCTACTACCACCCGACCATGAAGCTGACCGCTCGCGGTGAGGCCTTCCGCAAGAAGTACATGGCCGAGTTCAAGGAGGACCCGATCTACGGCGCCCTCAACGGCTATGCCCAGGTGCAGCTCCTGGCCGACGCGCTGAACGCCGCCAAGAGCGACAAGAGCGACGACCTGGTCAAGGCGCTCCTGGCCGGGAAGTTCGAGGGCTGGAACGGCACGATCAGCTTCTCCCGCGGCGAGGGCCCGTACTGGCAGCAGTGGACGCCCCCGATGCTCGTGACCCAGTACACCAGGACGGAGATGCCGTTCACCGAGGTGAAGATCGTCTATCCGTCCGAGCTCAAGACCGGCGACTGGATGCCGGCGCCGAAGCGCTGACACCGCGGGGCGATCGTTGGACGCGGTGCTGCTTTCCCAGTACGTCCTCTCGGGCGTGGTCATCGGCGTGATCTACAGCCTGATGGCCCTGGGGATCACTTTCATCTACAGCATCATGAAGATGATCAACTGGGGCATGGGCGAGTTCTACATGATCGGCAGCTACGTCCAGTACGCGCTGATCGTGAGTCTCTTCGGACCGCGGCAGTGGTACCTCGCGCTCCCGGTGGCGATGGCGGCCGTCTTTCTCCTCGGGCTCGTCGTCCAGCGGCTCCTCCTCCGACCGATGTTCGTGGGCGGTATCGAGCGGCGGGACGAGTATGCGACGGTCATCACGATCGCGCTGATGGTCCTCTTCCGGAACCTCGCCATCGTCCTCGGCGGGCCGAACCAGTACGCCCCGCCCGACTACGCGCGCCCCGTGACGCTCGGAACGCTCCCCATCTCGGGCAACCGCTTCGTCGCGCTGATCAGCACGCTGGTCCTCCTCGGCCTCTTCTACCTGGTGATCAAGTGGACGTGGGTGGGACGCGCGCTGCGCGGCGCCGCCCAGAATCGCGTCGGCATCCAGACCGCCGGGATCGACGTGCTCCGCCTGGACATGCTGGCGTTCGGGGTCGGCGTGGCGCTGGCGGCCGCGGCCGGCGCCCTCCTGGCGCCCGACTTCCTCGTCTACCCCGAGAACGGCGCCATCTCGACCTTCAAGGGCTTCGAGATCATCGTGATCGGTGGGCTCGGCTCGATCCTCGGGAGCATCGTGGGCGGTGTGCTGCTCGGCGTGATCGAGGCGCTCGGCTCGGTATTCGTCTCGTCGGCTTACAAGGACCTCTACGGCTTTCTATTGCTGATCGCGCTGCTCGTCTTCAGGCCGACCGGGCTCTTTGGCGAGCGGGAACGGAGTGTCTAGATGGCTGAGCTACCGAAGCGGACACTAGGGCGGACGGGTCTCCAGGTCACGATGCTGGGCTACGGGGCCATGGAGCTTCGCGGAGCTCCGCGCGGCCGCGACGTCACCGACAAGCAGGCGGAAACCATTCTCCATGCCGTGCTCGACGCCGGCATCAACTACATCGACACCTCGATCGACTATGGCGTGAGCGAAGAGCGCATCGGCCGCTACATCGGCGATCGGCGCTCCGAATACTATCTGGCGAGCAAGTGCGGCTGCCTGGTGGGCGCGCCGCCCGCGCCGCGCGGCCAGTCCAGTCCTCACGTCTTCACCCGTGACAACATCATGGCGGGCGTCGAGCAGAGCCTCGCCCGCATGCGGACCGACTACCTCGACGTGCTCCAGTTCCACATCTCGCCGTCGCGGAAAGCCCTGGAGGAGCACGGCGCCCTGGAGGCCGTGCTGGAGCTCAAGCGCACCGGTGCCGTCCGGTTCGTCGGCATGTCCGGCACGCTGCCCAACCTCCCGCACCAGATCGCCATGGGCGTGTTCGACGTCTTTCAAATCCCCTACTCGGCCGTCGAGCGAGAGCACGAGACCCTCATCACGGCCGCCGCCAAGGCGGGGGCCGGCATCGTCGTTCGGGGCGGCGCTGCCAAGGGCGCGCCGACCGAGGGCAAGCACGAGGGCGTGCAGTGGGGACGCTGGCAGAAGGTGCGGCTCGACGATCTGCTCGACGGCATGACGCCGATGGAGTTCATCTTGCGCTTCACCTTTACCCATCCGAGCCTGCACACGAACATCGTCGGGACGATCAATCCGGCCCACCTGCAGCACAATGTCGGCGTGCTGCTGCGAGGGCCGCTGCCCGCCGACGTGTACGCCGAGGCGAAGCGCCGCCTCGACGCCGCCGGCTCGAGTCCGCGCTAGCGCTCGCGCCGACGGGCTCCGTCACGTTCAGCGCATCTTCCACACCGGCTTGCGCTTCTCGCGGAACGCGCGCGGGCCCTCGGCTCCGTCCTCGCTCTCGGCAATCTCCTGATCGAGGTGGCTCGCGTAGGACACCAGCGACGGCGGGAAGGCCGCCGTCAGGCGGTACAGGCGCACCGCGGCCTGCACGGCGAGCGGCGAGCTGTCGCAGATCATCTCCGCCATCTCCTCGCAGGTGGCGATCAGCTTCTGGCGCGGCACCACCTTGTTGACGATGGCCTGGCGATAGCATTCGTCGGCGGTGAGCCGGCCGTTGCACAGCGTGAGATAGGCCGCCGTCGTGCGCGGCAGCGCGGCATAGAGATTGTGGGCCGAGCCCAGTCGTCCGACCTTGGTGTGCGTGTCGCCGATCCAGGCGGTGTCCGCCATGACGCGGAGCTGGCATTGCAGGGCGAGCGAGAGCCCGACGCCGACCGCAAAACCATTGATCGCGGCGATCAGCGGCTTTTCCAGGTTCGCGTCGCTGGGCTGGCCGCCGCCGCCCCAGTGGAACAGCGGATTGTTGGGATCCTCGTGCGGGGTTCGCTTGCCCTGGACCTGGTACGACGCGAGGAACTTGACGTCGCGGCCGGCGCAAAACGCCTCGCCGGCGCCGGTGACGATGCCGACATAGATGTTCGGATCGAGGCCGATGTCGCGCCAGCAGGAGCGTAGCTCGGCGTAGGAGTAGCTGTGCAGCGCGTTGCGCACCTCCGGGCGGTTGATCGTGACGTAGGCGACGTGCCCCTTCTTCTCGTAGATCACGTGCTCGAGGTTCTTCGGCATGGTCGTTGGATCGTACGGCGATTCGTATCTGGGCATCGCGCAGCTCCGTTGGCTAGTGGGTGAGTTGCAGTCCTAGTCGGATTGGCTCCGGGGCGTCAGGACCGGCGCCAGAGCGGGGACCCGTGTGGCCAGCCGTGCCCCGAGCGCGTGACAGACGCCCACGAGACCGGCCGGGTATCCGCGAGCGATGACGATCACGAGCAGGGCGAAGAGCACCATGCGGATCTCGCCCCACGCGCGCAGCGCCTCCGACAGCACCTCGATGACCACCGCGCCGAGCACGGGTCCGGCGAAGGTCCGCAGACCGCCCACGATCACCATGACGACCACCATGGCCATCTCGTTGAACTTCATCGGCGTCGGCGAGAGCAGGCCGACGTAGTGCCCCTGAAATCCCCCGGCGACGGCGGCGAACACGGCGGAGACGGCGAAGACGAAGCGCTTCCACTTGAAGGTGTCCACGCCCATGACGGCGGCCGCCTCCTCGTCGTCGCGGATGGCGCGCAGGTACGAGCCGATCCGCGAGTCCATCAGCTCGCGCGCCGCCAGGATCGCTCCCAGCGCGAGCGCCAGGAACAGGTAGTAATACTGTGTGGGACGAGGGGTCGCGAAGAGGAACGGCGCCCGCAGGCCGAGATCGCCGCGCGTGATTCCATACTCGACGGTGATCAGGAGCCGCACGGACTCGGCGAACGCCCAGGTGGCGAGGGCCAGATAGATGGCGCGCATCCTGAGGCACAGCGTGCCGAGGCCGTAGCCGATCGCCGCCGCCACCACCACCCCGGCGCCGATGCCGACGAGGATCGGCGCGCCGGCGTACAGGACGAGCAAGGCCGACGTGTAGGCGCCGATTCCGGCGAAGGTGTGGTGCGCCAGCGAGAACTGCCCGGTATAGCCCGCGAGCAGGTTCCAGCCGATGGCGAGGATGACGTAATAGAGGCTCGTCACCAGGACGTGCGTGTGGTACTCGGACGCCGTCCACGGCACCCACGCGAGCGCGGCGTACGCCAGCAGGCACCATCCGAGGCGCCGGACACGCCGCGGCACGGTCAGGCGCCGAGGAGCGCGTCGCGGATGATCTCGCGAAGCTGATCGGCGAAGGCCTGGCGCGGACCCTCGCGGCGCACGCGCCCCATCTCGAGCAGGTAGAGGTGGTCCGAGACCTCGACGGCCTTCGTGATGTTCTGATCGACGAGCAGGATCGTCACGCCGGCCGCCTGCACCTCGCGCAGCCGCTCGTAGACCTGCTCGGCGATGCGCGGCGCCAGGCCCGCCGACGGCTCGTCGACCAGGAGCAGGGTCGGCTGGGTCACCAGCTCCTTGGCGACTGAGAGCATCTTGGCTTCGCCGCCGGAGAGCACCGTGGCGCGGAGCCGCCGCTTCTCCCGCAGACGCGGAAAGGCGTCGTAGGCGCGCTCCAGCATCGAGGCGACGCGCGCGCGATCGTGGCGGAACACCCAGGCGCCGAGCTCGAGGTTCTCGTGCACCGTCAGCTGCGGAAAGATGTTGGCGCCCTGCGGCACGTACCCGATGCCCGAGCGCTTGAGCTCGTGCGGCGCCAGTCCCTGGACTTCGCGCCCGTCCAGGACGATCCGGCCCGATCGCGGAGAGAGGAATCCGAAGATCGTCTTGAGCAGTGTCGACTTGCCGGCGCCATTCGGCCCGATGACCCCGGTCACGGTGCCGCGCGCCACGCCGAGATTCACGCCGTTCAGGATGTCGATGCCGTCGACGTAGCCGGCGACGATCCCCTGCAGCTCGAGCAGCGCCATCTACCGCCCCAGATAGGCTTCGAGGACCGCGGCGTGACCCGCGATCTCCTCGAACGATCCCTCGGCGATGAGCTTGCCCTCGTGCATCACCGACACGCGCCGGCACAGCCGCCGCAAGGTCGTCATCTCGTGGGACACGATCAGGAACGTGACCGCCTCCTCCCGGTTCATCCGGAGGATCGTCTCCATGATGGTGTCCTTGATCGTCGGGTGCACGCCCGCGAACGGCTCGTCCATCAGGAACAGATGAATCGGCCGCACCATGAGTCCGCGGGCGATCTGCAGCAGCATGCTCTGCCCGCCCGACAGCTCCTTGGCCGGCGCGTGACGCCGGCCGTCCAGCGTCACGAGCTCGAGCAGCCGGCGCGCGCGGTCGCGCACCTCGGACATCGCACGGCGGTCGCCGCGGTCCTGCGCGGCCAGGGCGGGCAGTAGAACGTTTTCGAGCGTCGTCATGCTCCCGAAGAGCTTGGGAGTCTGGAACGTCCGGGCGACGCCCCGGGCGGCGATCTGATGCGGCCGCAGCCGATCGATGCGCTCGCCGCGCAGCCGGATCTCGCCCCCGTCGGCGTGATAGAGGCCCGAGAGCAGGTTGACCGTCGTCGTCTTGCCCGAGCCGTTGGGCCCGATGAGCCCCCGCACCTCGCCGGGGCGCAGGGCGAGCGGCAGCCCGTCCACCGCCACCAGCCCGCCGAACCGCTTCGTGAGGTCACGGGTTTGCAGGAGCCACCCGTTCGGTGCGCCGGCGACCTCGGTCACACCAGGGGCTCCCAGAACCGCTGGATCTCGAGCACGTAGCCGTTGGGGTCGCGTACGAACGCGTTGTAGATCCGGTACGGCGGATTCTCCGCCGGCTCCTTGACGAACTCGACCCCTTCGTTCCTGAGCCGCGCGCACCAGTGGTCCACCTCGTCGGTGACGAGCGTGAGCACGACGCCCTGTGGCGGCGCCGGCGCGTCCGCGCGCTCGCAGAAGCCCACGTAGGCGGTGCCGGTCACGTGGTAGATGCGGCAGGTGTCCTGATCGCGGGCCAGCCGGAGCCCCAGCACGCGCTCGTAGAAGTCGGCGGTGCGCCGGAGGTCGCGCGTGTCGAGAAAGGTGATCTGCTGGCTGATCGTCACGCCGGTCGCGGCGGCAGGCCGGCGGCGAGGGCCGCGTGCACCATGGTGACGAGCGAGACGATGTCGAAGACGGCGAGGCCGGTCGCGCGCTGGATGTCGGCGGTGTACGGCGGCATGTTGGTGCACTCCAGCACGATCGCGCCGACGTCCGGGTGCTCCTCGACGAGGCGCCGGGCGACCCGCACGTGCTCCTCGCGCGCCACGTCGACGTCCAGCACCATCTCGTTGCCGAGCATCACCCGCGTGAACTCCTTCTCGTTCTCCATGCCGGCCACCGCGACGGGAATGTCGCCGATCCCGGCTCCGGCGAAGTGCTCCGAGGTGAGCCCCGCCGAGTTCACGGTCATGATGCCGACCCGGCGCCCGGCCGGGAGCAGCCGGTGAACCAGCGGCACCAGCAGGAGGCTCGAGGTGAACACCGGAACGCGCACCGATGCCGCCAGCTCGCGCTGGAACTTGACGAGAAATCCGCAATTGGTGGTGATCGCGCCCACGCCCTCGTGCTCGAGCCTCCGCGCGCCATCCGCGAAAGCGGGCAGGAGCCCCGCCGCGCCGCGGCGCACGACGAGGTCCGGGCTGGCTCCCTCGACGCGCTGGTAGCGCACCGGGAACGGGAACGTCGACGCGTTGCCCATGTCGCCGGGAATCCTCGGGAATTGCGTGTCGAGCATGAGGATGCCGACGGTGAACCCGAACTGATTGAAGCCGCCCTGGACGCGTCCCGATGTCATGGCCACATACTCTACCCTGCTTCTTCCTTTCGGGGCCGCGTGAGCTTATCCTCATCCGGCGGAGGTCGCCGGGATGAAGATCGACATCTTTCCCCACATCATGCCCCGCCGGTATTTCGACCGGATGCTGCAGGTCGCCCCGCCGGGGATGGCGCTCCAGAAGCGGATGTCGGGGATCCCGGTCCTGATCGACGTCGAGCAGCGTCTGCGGATCATGGACCGTTACGAAGGGTACGTGCAGGTGCTGACCCTCGCCAATCCGCCCATCGAGGTCGCCGGGGGACCGGACGTGAGCCCCGAGCTCGCGCGGCTCGCCAACGACGGCATGGCCGAGATCGTCGCCCGGCACCCGGATCGCTTCCCGGGCTTCGTCGCGTCGCTCCCGATGAACAATCCCGACGCCGCGGTGCGCGAGATCGATCGCGCCATCGACGACCTGGGCGCCACCGGCGTGCAGATCTACACCAACGTCGCCGGGCGTCCGCTGGACATGCCGGAGTACCAGCCGATCTTCGCTCGCATGGCCGAGCGCGATCTGCCGATCTGGATGCATCCGGCGCGCCCCGCGACGTTCGCGGACTACGCCGGCGAGAAGCGCTCGAAGTTCGACATGTGGTGGGCCTTCGGCTGGCCGTACGAGACGTCGGTCGCGATGGGGCGCCTGGTCTTCTCGGGACTCTTCGACCGCCATCCCGGCCTGAAGATCATCACGCACCACCTGGGCGCCATGATCCCGTTCTGCGCCGGGCGCGTGGGCGGCGGTCTGGACCAGCTCGGCAGCCGCAGCGACGACCCCGAGGACGCGGGAGCGCTGGCGCGGCTGCGCCTCCGTCCGATCGACTATTTCCGGATGTTCTACGGCGACACGGCGCTGTTCGGCGCCTGGCACGCGATGGAGTCCGGCCTGGCCTTCTTCGGCGCCGATCACGTGCTCTTCGGCACCGACATGCCGTTCGATCCGGAGAAGGGCACCGGGTTCATCCGCGAGACCATCGAGGCCATGACGCGCATGCGGGCCACCGACGAGGACAAGGCGAAGATCTACGAGGGCAACGCCCGCCGGATGCTCCGGCTGCGTTTCAAGTGAGTCGGGTCGGGAATCACGTAAAGAGGGAGAGACCGCGATGACCAAGCGAGCGAACATCGAGAGCACCGCCGACGCCTATCTGGAGCTCCTGGCGGCGCGCGGCGTCGAGTACTTCTTCGCGAACTCCGGGACGGACTTCGCGCCTCTCATCGACGCCTACGCCAAGCGCCTCGCGCAGGGCCAGCCCGCGCCCCGGCCCATGACGATCCCGCACGAGGTGCCGGCGGTGGGCATGGCCCACGGCTACGCGCTGGTCACCGGCCGGCCTCAGGTCGTGATGGTCCACGTGATCGTCGGCGCCGGCAACGCGGTCGGCGGCATCATCAACGCCTCTCGCTCGAACGTGCCCATCCTGTTCAGCGCCGGGCGCAATCCCCTCACCGAGTCGGGTCTGCACGGCAGCCGCAACCGCCACATCCACTGGGCACAGGAATCGTTCGATCAGGCCGGGATGATCCGCGAATACGTCAAGTGGGACTACGAGCTCCGGAACTTCACGCAGCTCGAGACCGTCGTCGACCGCGCGCTGGCGGTCGCCCAGGCCGAGCCGCAGGGGCCGGTCTACCTCACGCTTCCGCGCGAGGTCCTCGCCGAGAAGCACGACGTCTTCGAGTACGCGCCGGTGAGCCGCGCCCCGAAGCCGGGCACCGTCTTGGCCGCGCCGGAGACGATCGCCGAGACCGCGCGGCTTCTGGCCGCCGCGCGCAATCCGATCATCCTCACCAAGGCGGCCGGGCGCGACCCGCTCGCCGTCCCGGCGCTGGTGAAGCTCGCCGAGGCGCTGGGCGCGCCGGTGATCGACCAGTTCCACACCTACATGAACTTCCCCCAGGACCATCCGCTGCACGCGGGCTTCGACGCCGCGCCGTACTTCGACGACGCGGACTGCATCGTGGCCGTGGAATCGGACGTCCTGTGGTTCCCGGCCATCAAGGCGCCGCGTCCCGAGACGAAGATCGTCCAGATCGCCGTCGACCCGCTCTACGCGCGCTACCCGATCCGGGGATTCCCGGCCGACTCCGCGCTGTCGGGCACGGTGGCGCTGAACCTGGCCGCGCTCGCCGACGCCGTGCGGGAGAAGGCCGACGCTCGCGCCGTGGCCGAGCGGACGCAGCGCTGGCACGCCGAGCATCGCCGCCTGCGCGAGGCGTGGGCCGCGACCGCGCGCAAGGCGCAGAGCGAGAAGCCGCTCGAGATGGTCTGGGTCTCGAAGTGCGTCGGCGACCTGGTGGACGAGAACACGATCCTCGTGGACGAATACGACTTCGACCCGACCCAGGGCTGCTTCCGCACGCCGCGGACCTACTTCGGCTCTTCCCCCGCCGGCGGCCTCGGCTGGGGCATGGGCGCCGCCCTCGGCGCCAAGCTCGCGGCGCCCGACAAGACGGTCATCTGCTGCCTGGGCGACGGCGCCTACATCTTCAGCGCGCCCACCGCGGCGCACTTCGTCTCGCGCGCCTACAACCTGCCGGTGCTCTTCGTGATCTTCAACAACCGCGCGTGGAACGCGGTCAAGCGCGCCGTGCGCAGCCACGCGCCCGAGGGCCTCGCCGCGAAGACGGGCCAGATGCCCATCTCCGATCTCGACCCGGCGCCCGATTACGAGCTGGTGTGCCGCGCCTCCGGCGGCCACGCCGAGCGCGTCGAGGACCCGGCGGCGCTGCCCGACGCGCTCGCCCGCGCTCTCAAGGTGGTGCGCGACGAGAAGCGCCAGGCGCTCCTGAACGTGATCTGCAAGAAGCCGTGAAGCGGCGACCAGGTACAATGATCGGGTGAGAGCGCGCCGGATCCTGCTTCTCCTGATCGCGTGGGTGTCGTTCGATCTGGCGACGCCCCTGCCCGGCGCCTTCGAGTTCGAGGCCGAAGACTCCGAGGTCGAAGAGTCGATCCACGTCCGCCGGCACGCGCACGATCGTGAGGCGGCCGCCCGGCGCGCGCTTCCGCGGCAGCGCCTTGAAAACGAAGCGCCGACCTACCGGATGGCTCCGACCGTCCTGATCGCCCGGGCGTTCATCGCCGACGAATGGCTCCCGCAGGTGAGGCTGGCCCATCTGCCCGCCGCGAGCCCTTCGTCGTCCACCGAAGACCACTAGCTCCGTCGTCCCGCTCGTCTCCTGAAGCACGCCGCCGTCGGGCGGCCAACTCTGCTCGTCGACACACGGAGACGCGAGATGACTATCAATCGCTACGAAGGCCTGGCAATTGCCATCGCCTTGATCGTCGTGGGGCGCGCGCTGGTCGTGCTCCTCAAGGCTCTGGTGGAGTGACGTATGATCTTTCTGATGGATCCCGGGTTCTGGGCGCGGGTCATCGGCATCATCGTGATCGACCTGACGCTCGCGGGCGACAACGCCCTCGTCATCGCGCTGGCGGTGCGCACGCTGCCCCAGCGCCAGCAGTTCTGGGGGCGCATCTGGGGCACCGCCGGCGCAGTCGGGCTGCGGCTCCTGTTCATCGCCATCGCGACGATCCTGCTGCGGGTGCCGTTCCTCCAGCTCGTCGGCGGCCTGTTGCTCCTCTGGATCGCGTTCAAGCTCGTGCGCCAGCAGACCGGCGCCGAGGGCCACGTCCGCCAGGGCGGCTCGCTCCGGGAGGCAATCTGGATCATCATCGTGGCCGACGCGGTCATGAGCCTCGACAACGTGCTCGCCGTCGCGGCCGCGGCCCACGGCGACATGACGCTCGTGGTCTTCGGTATCGCGCTCTCGCTGCCGATCGTCGTGTGGGGCAGCGGCCTTCTGGCCATGCTGATGAACCGGTTCGTGTGGATCATCTGGCTCGGCGGCGGGATCCTCGGCTACGTCGCCGGCGAGATGATCCTGAAGGAGCGGCACCTCGCGCACTGGATCGATCACACGGCGCCGGGAATCGGGCTCCTGCCGATTCTGCCGGCGGTGATCATCGTGGCGCTCGGGTGGCGGTACAGTACCCAGAACGGGAGAAAGAAGGTGCCCGAGAACGCCTGATTCAGTATTCTAGGCGCCATGGCGCAGGACCTCCGGAGCTATCTCGACCTCGTCAAGCGACGCAAGCCCGGCGACTTCGAGATCGTGTCGAAGCCGGTCGATCCGCGCTACGAGATCACCGCGCTGGTCGTCAAGCTCGAGCGCGAGGCCAAGCGTCGTCCGGTGCTGCTCTTCGAGAACGTCAAGGGCAGCCGCTTTCCGGTTCTCACCAATCTCCACGCCAGCCGGTCTCGGCTCGCCACCGCCATGAACGCCGCGCCCGAGGCGACGCAGGCGACGTACCTGCGCGCGATGGAAAAGCCGATCCCGCCGAAAGTGGTCGCCGGCGGGCCCGTGCAGGAGGTCGTCCTCGAGGGGGACCGGGTCGATCTCTACGCCCTGCCCCAGATCGTTCACCACGAGGGTGACGCGGGGGCGTACGTCACGGCGGCGATCTCGTTCGCCAGGGACCCGACGAAGGACATCTGGAACTGCGCGTACAACCGCCTCCAGATCAAGGCGCGCAACACGACGTCGATCCACCTGACGACCGGCAAGCACCTCTGGGAATTCCAGCGCCTCGCCGAGGCGCGCAACGAGCCGCTGCGCCTGGCGCTGGTGATCGGTGTCCACCCGGCGATCGCGCTCGGCGCGCTCGCCATCGGCTCCATCGACGAGGACGAGCGCGCGATCATGGGCGGGCTGCTCGGCGAGCCGCTCGAGCTGGTGAAGTGCCGGACCTCCGACGTGCTCGTCCCCGCCCACGCCGAGATGGTCCTCGAGTGCGAGATCCTGCCGGGGCAGCGTACGCCCGAGGGGCCCTTCGGCGAGTTCACCGGCTACAGCCTCGGCGAGCGCCAGCGCGAGATCGTGCGGGTCAACGCGATCACGCACCGCCGTGACGCGATCTTCCAGGACATCACCGTCGCCCACCTCGACCACATGCTGCTCTCGACGATCCCGATGGAGGCGAACCTCTATCGCGCGGTCCGGGCCATGGTGCCCTCCGTCAAGGCGGTGCGCGTGCCGGGCCCGTTCACCTGCTTCGTCTCGATCGAGCAGCGCATTCCGGGCCAGGCGAAGAACGCGATCCTGGCGGCCTTCGGCGCCGACCTCTACATGAAGCGCGTCGTCGTCGTGGACGAGGACGTGGACGTCTTCGACGACCGGCAAGTCAACTGGGCCATCGCGACGCGCTGCCAGCCCGACCGCGACATCACGATCATCACGAACGCGCGCGGCTCCGACCTCGATCCCTCGGCGCGCGACGACGGCTACACGGCGAAGTGGGGCGTGGACGCGACGGCCAAGCCTTCCCTCGCCGCCTACACGCCGCGCCACCGCGTGCCGGCCGACGTCTGGCAGCGGATCAACCTCAAAGACTTCTTCGCCTGAACGGCTCCGTGGCGGAGAACTTCGTCCGCCGCCTCGAGGCCGCCGCGCGCCGGGTCCTCGACAAGCGCGCCCTCGTCTGGGACGGCGGCGCGCTCACGTTTGCCGAGCTGGAGCGGAAGGCCGGCGCGTTCTTCGAGGCTCTCGCGACCGCGGGCGCGAAGCGGGGCGACCGGATCGCCCTCGCGATCGGCAACCACTGGACGTTCGCCGTCGCCCTTCTCGCCGTCTGGAAGCTCGGCGCCACGGCGGCCCCGCTCGACGCGCTCCTGACGCCGGCCGAGCAGGCTGACATCCTCGCCGATCTCTCTCCCGCGCTCCTCGTCCGCCGCGAAGACGTGGAAGGGCTCGCGGCGGGACGAGCGAAGCGGAGTGGTCCGGGCGTCGGGGACCCGGCGCTGATCCTCTACACGTCCGGGAGCACGGGCCGTCCCAAGGGCGCGGTGCTCTCGCATTCCGCGCTCACGCTCGCCAATGAATCGTGGGCGGGTCCGGTGATGTCGCTGACGTCGGAGGACGTCGTGCTGGCGACCCTCCCGCTGGCGCACTCGTTCGGCCTGAACGGCGCCCTGCTCGCGCCGCTGCTCACCGGCTCCACCGTCGCGCTGGTCGAGCGCTTCGCGCCCGATGCCGTTGTCGCGGCCATCGGCGGGCGTCGCGTGACGGTCTTTCCCGGAGTCGCCACCATGTTCCGGCGATTGCTGGACAGCGGCGCGCTCGCCGCCGCCGATCTCTCGTCCGTGCGGATCGCGGTCTCGGGCGCCGCGCCCTGCCCCTGGGATCTCGCCCGGGAATGGCGCGAGCGCACGGGGATCCGCATCGTCCGCGGCTACGGGATGACGGAGCTCTTCCGGCCGATCTCGTATGCCGCGACCGACGCCACCGAGGCGCCCGACGCGATCGGCCGCGCGGTGCCGGGTGTCGAGCTGCGGATCGTCGACGACGCGGGAAGCCCGCTCCCCGGGGGCGAGACCGGCGAGCTGTGGATCAAGAGCCCGTCGGCCATGGAGAGCTACGTGAACGCCCCCGTCGAGACTCGCGAGGTCCTGGTGGACGGCTGGTTCCACACCGGAGATCTCGCCACGGTGAGCGCCGACGGGCTCGTCACCATCGTCGGGCGCAAGCGCGAGCGCATCCTCCGCGGCGGCTATTCGGTGTTTCCGGCGGAGGTGGAGGCGGTGCTCCTCACCCACCCGGCCGTGGCCGAGGCGGCCGTCGTCGGCACGCGCCATCCCGAGCTGGGCGAGGACGTGGCGGCGTTCGTGACGCTGCGTCCGGGCACGGCGGCCGAGCCGGACGAGCTGATCGCCCATTGCCAGCAACGACTGGCCGCGTTCAAGTACCCGCGGCGGCTCACGGTGCTCGACGCGCTCCCGAAGAGTCCGACCGGGAAGATATTGAAGGCCCGCCTCGCCGACTCGTGAAGCCTAGTCGTCGAGCGCGGCCAGATACCCCGCGACGCGCTCCCTGTCGGGCGCGTCGGGCTTGAGCGCCAGATACTGCTGGAAGGCCGCCCGCGCCCGCGCGGTCTCCTGCTGCTGGTAGTAGAGGAATCCAAGCTGCCGAAACGGATCGGCGAACGCCGGGTCGAGCTGCGCCGCGCGGTCGTATCGCTCGATCGCCTGTCGCGTCCAGTCCGTCTCCTCCGCGATGCTTTGCGCCCGCTGCGACCGAAGCCGATAGAGGTCGCCGTAGTAGAGATGAGCCACCGGATCTCGCGGAGTGACCGCGAGCACCCGGTCGAGCTGCTCCGCGGCGAGGGTGAACCGGCCGGCCTGGACGTCGAGGCGCGCATTCTCACGGATGACCGCCGGCATGAGAAGTCCGAACTCGGCCGTGGTCCGCACGGTGTCCGGAGCGGCCGCGGCGGCCGCATGGTGCGTCCGGAGCAGCTCCGCCGTCGTGGCAGCCCGCTCGGCGAGTCTCTCCCGGTTGCCGAAGAAGAAGATCTCGAAGCTCCCGCGGCTTCCGAGATCTCCTCGAAGAACGTCGAACGCCCTCGACGCTTCTTTCGGGTTGTAGCCGGCGCTCACCAGCCGCGCCATCCCTCCCGCGTCGGCGTCACGCTCGAGATCGGGCCCGTGACCGTACAAGGCGGCCTCGGCGGCGAGCGGTAGCCCGCGGCCGAGGATCGTGCTCGCGGTCGCGCTCATGGCGGCGGTGCCGACGCCGTCGCTCGCTCCGACGCTCGCGTCGGTCGCCCGCTCGAGGCCGATCGAGGCGGCCGACGCCACGATGGTCGAGGCGGACGGTCGACCGCCCGTGGTGCGCGCAAGGGCCCACGGGTGGCGATTGGTCACATGCGTCATCTCGTGGGCGAGGATCATCGCCAGCTCGGCCTCGCTCTCGAAGCAGGCCAGAAGCCCGGTGTGGACGTAGATCCGGCCATTGGGCAGAGAGAACGCGCTCAGCGCCGGGTCGCGAACGACCGTCACCCTGAACGCGCGGCCTTCAACCCGGGGAGCGCCGTCGGGCGAGAGCTTCTCGACAATCCTGGCGAGATACGCGTCGAGACGCGGGTCGTCGTAGAGCCTCGCCCTCGCGTCGACCTGCGCCGCCTCTTTCTCGGCCTGGGCCCAGAGCTCCGGCTCGGGCTTGACGGACGTCTGGCCGGCGGTCACGCCCGGGAAGGCGCACGCGGCGGCGAGCAGGGCGACCAGAGCGAAGCGGCGGGCGCTTCGCGTCAGGCGATCGTTCAGTTCTTCTCCGCCAGTGTCTGACGGACTCGCCGTAGCTCCTCGCGGAACGCCGCGGCGTCACGGGCCTGCGGGTAGCGCGTGAGATAGCGCTCCCACTCGGACGCGCCGCGGTGGAGCTCGCCGAGCTTGACCAGGACCGTTCCGCGATCGCGCCGATGCGTCGGCGCGTCGGCGTCGACCACGAGGAGCCGATCGATCACCGCGAGCGCCTTGGTCCAGTCCTCGCGCCGCGCGTAGATGCCCTCGAGGTTCCGGAGCATCCGCACGACGATCTGCGTCCTCGAGGTCGCGGCGAAGTGGGCGTCGGTGAGCTTGACCGAGCGCCCGACGGCGCGCGACGCGATCGCCTCGGCTTCCGCGCGGTCCAGCGTGCGGCCGCGCGCGAACGGGTCGAGAAGCACCAGCTCGGAGCCGAGCTTCGCGCCGACGCAGAAGTGGCCGGGTAGGCCGATCCCCAGAATGTCCAGACCGACCCGGCGGCCGACCTCCATGACCACGACCGCCAGGGTGATCGGGATGCCGAGGCGGCGATCGAGGACGTCGTTGAGACAGCTGTTGCGGGGATCGTAGTAGTCGTCGGCGTTGCCGCGGAACTTCTCACCCTCGAAGAGGAAGGCGCAGAGCCGATCGAGCGCGCGCCGGCCGCCGCCCGCCGTCGACACCGACGAGCGCGCGGCGAGCTCGTCGAGCTCGGCCAGCGCGGGGCCGGGCGCAAGATCGGGGTGCTCGATTCGAGCGATCGCGAGCGCGGCGACGCCGAGATCGATCTCGGGGCTCTTCACGTGCTGCGTGAACTCGTCGAGCGCCCGATCGGGATTCATCCGCTCACCCGCCCCGCCGACGGCCCGTCCAGCTCAGCAGCCCGGAGCGTGGTGAATCCCCGCGGTCGCGAGCGCCTTGCGCTGGAGCTCGTCGGCCAGCTCGAGGGTCTTGCGGGCGGCGCTCGACGCCGCCGCCTGCGCGGCCGGCGTGGTCGCGAGCCGGAGCAGGAGCATCCGGCCCAGCTCGTGGTGGTAACGCTCGTCCGGCTCGATCACGTCGCGGTACATCGCGGCAGTCTCGCGATCGCCGGCGTGCTCGCAGAACTCGATGAACTGCCGGTTCTTGACGACGGCGATCGCCTCGCGGGTGAACTGCCCGGCGGCGACGCGCTCGACCGTCGTCGTGAGGCTGTCCAGGTACTGGAAGAGCGGCCCGTAGCCCTTCGCCAGCGGATCGAACGTCTTCGCGTCGAACCCGAGGCCGCGGAGCCGCTCGGCGATCATCCGGTAGTGCTTGGCCTCGTCCCCGACCTGGCGCGCCAGCGCGAGCTTGACGTCCACCTCGTCGGTGGTGACGAGCCAGCGCGCCGCGATCTCGGTGGCCTCGATCTCGTTCTTGAGCGCGACCTTCAGGAGATTGAGCACGTTCAGGTCGCCCTCGATCTCCGGCTTCAGCGTGTCGTCGGGCGCCAGCCGGCTCAGCCGCCGCTGGTTCTCCCCATCGAGCTGGGCGACGAACTCCTCGGTCGTCATGCGGTCACTCCTTCCTTCAGAAGGCGCGGCAGCTCCTGGGTGAGCGTCTCCTTGGTCACGACGCGGGCGCACCGCGGGTGCCAGGGCCGCGTCTGCCGCGCGAGCGCGTGCGTGGTGAATCCGAGCACCGCGGGACCGGCGCCCTCGAGGGCCGCGAACACTCGATCGTAGTCGTAGCCGGCGGTCAGATCGATCAGGACGAGCCTCGGGGCGTGGCCGAGCGACGCCGCGATCTGCTCGGGCGTCCGGGCGAACTCGATGGGCACGCCGGCGAGCCGTCCGGTCTCCCGGATGCGCGCGACGAAGAAGAGGTCACTGACGACGGCGAGGACGGGGGCGTCCACGCCCTCGCGAGCGTCAGTCGGCCTGTTCACGGTTGCCGAGCCAGTGCTTGTTCCACTCGGCGATGTGGGCGAGCGTGGCGAGATTGCGCATGCGGTCGAGGTAGACGATCCCGTTCAGGTGGTCGGTCTCGTGCTGGCAGACCCGCGCGAAGAAGTCCTTCGCGACGAGGTCCACCGGCTGCCCCTCGCGGTCCAGACACTGAAGGCGCACGGCCGTGTAGCGGGGCACCATGCCGCGCATGTCGGGGACCGAGAGGCAGCCCTCCCAGCCCTCCTCCATCTCGTCCGTGAGCGGTGTGACGATCGGATTGATGACCACCATCAGGGGCACCGCGGGCGCGTCCGGGTAGCGCGGGTTCCCGAGCACCTCGATGACGGCGATCTGCTGGGGGGTGTGCACCTGGTTCGCCGCCAGCCCAGCCCCGTCGTACTCGCGCATTGTCTCGATCATGTCGTCGATGAATCGCTGGACCTGCGGCGTACGAATGGACCGGGGGTCGAGGGGCGCGGCGACCTCTCTGAGCACGGGATGACCGAGACGCGCGACCTTCAGAATCGCCATGACAGCTTGAATCTTATCACGACGTCACTTCGCCTCGATCCGCCCGACCTTGCGGACGCCCTCGGCGAGCCGGCCCGCGTCGGCCTGGAAGAACGCGGCGAACTCGGCGCCTTGCTTGAACACGATCGGGGTCTCGAGCTTGTCCATCGCGCTCTTGAAGTCGCTGTCGGCGACGGCCACGCGCAAGGTCTCGCGGAGCTTCGCCAGCACGGGCTCGGGAGTGCCCCGCGGGGCGAAGACGCCGGCCCAGATGTAGAACTCGGCGTCGGTAAAGCCCAGCTCCTTGAAGGTCGGCACCTCGGGAAGCGCGGCGACTCGCTTGTCTCCCCAGCCGGCGAGGGCGCGCAGCTTGCCGGCTTTGATGTGCGGCAGGACCACCGCCGGGCCCGAAGCGAGGGCGTCCACGTGGCCGCCGAGGATGGCGGTGAGCGCCGGCCCCGCGCCGGCGTACGGCACGTGGCGCAGCTTGATGGACGCGGCGTGCGACAGGAGCTCCATCGCCATGTGCAGCGTGCCGTACACGCCGGACGAGCTGTACGAGATCTGGCCCGGCCGCTTCCGGGCGTCGGCGATGAAGTCGGCGGCGGTCTTCCAGGGCTTGTCGGCGGGCACGACGAGGATCGTCGGGTCGGCGGAGATGAGCGCGATCGGCGCGAACTGATCCACGGTGAAGGCCGGCGGACGGCCGAAGAGCTTGTCCGCCTCCGGGATGATCGAGATCGACGAGAGCGCGAGCAGCAGCGTGTAGCCGTCGGGCTTGCTGGTCGCCACGAACTGCATCCCGACGGCGCCGGCGGCGCCCGTCTTGTTGACGACGCCGACCGGGTTCTTCAGGACCTTCTCCATGGCGGCGGCCACGGGCCGGGCCGTGAGGTCGGCCACGCCGCCCGGCGGGAACGGCGCGACGATGGTGACCGGGCGCGAGGGATACGGCTCCTGGGCGCCGACCGTCGCCACGGCGGCGAGGCCCATCAGCGATACGAGCCAGAACGCTCGAGAGAGCTTCATCGGTGTTCGTCTCCTTTTTCGGCGAGGGCCAGCCGCGCGCGCCAGTCCAGGCTCCGCGTGACGAGCGGCTTGAGCCCCAGGGTTATCAGGACGAGGCCGACCCCGAGCAGCGTGGCGGAGATCGGCCGCTCGAGGAAGATCGCATACTGCCCGTCGGACATCGCGAGCGACTGGCGCAGCGCCATCTCGATCATCGGCGCCAGGACCACGCCCAGCACGATCGGCGCGGTCTCGAAGCCGAGCTTTCGCAGGAGATAGCCGAAGGCACCCATGAGCAGCATGATCCACACGTCGACGACGCTGCCGTTCACCGCGTAGACGCCGAGGATGCAGAACGCGAGGATGGACGGGTAGAGGATCGGGTACGGCACGCGCAGGATGTTCACGAACACGCCGACCAGCGGCAGGTTCAGGATCAGCAGCACGACGTTGCCGACGTACATCGAGGCGATGAATCCCCAGAACAGCTCGGGCTGCTGCTTGATCAGGAGCGGGCCGGGCGAGACGCCGTGGACCATCATCGCCGCGAGCATGACCGCGGGGATGGGCCCGGAGGGCACACCGAGCGCGAGCATGGGCACGAAGGCGCCGGAGGTCGCCGAGTTGTTCGCCGATTCCGGACCCGCCACCCCGGCCACGGCGCCCTGCCCGAATTCCTCGGGCCGCTTCGAGAGCTTCCGCTCGAGGGCGTAGGAGACGAAGCTCGCGATGATGTGCGCCGAGCCCGGCACGATGCCGATCAGGAAGCCGAGCACCGTGCCCCGCCCGATGGGCCACGCGGCATCCCGCCATTCCTGACGGGTCGGCAAGAGCTCGCGAAGCGTGGGCCGCAGCACCGGCGGCGGCGCCGGCAGCCCGGCGGTGGCGAGGATCTCGGCGAGGCCGAAGAGCCCGACCGCCACCGGCACGACGCCGATGCCGTCCCCCAGCTCGACCACGCCGTACGAGTAGCGGAAATAGCCGGTCATCTGATCGATGCCGATCATGCCGAGGAGAAGGCCGAGCGTCGCCATCGCGAGGGCCCGGAGCATCGAGCCGCTGCTCATGTAGGCGAGGACGAGAAGGCCGAGCACGAGGAGCGCGAAGTACTCGGGCGGTCCGAAGCGAAGCGCGAACGACGCGAGCGGCGGCGCCAGCAGCATCAGCGCGACCACGCTGACGGTGCCGGCGACGTAGGAGCCGACCGCCGCGATGGCCAGCGCGGCGCCGGCACGCCCCTTCCGCGCCATCGCGTAGCCGTCGATGCACGTCATGACCGAGGCGGCCTCCCCCGGAATGCGCATGAGGATCGACGTCGTCGAGCCGCCGTACATGGCGCCGTAGTAGATGCCCGCCAGCATCACGATCGCGCGCGTCGCGTCGAGCCCGAACGTCGCCGGGAGCAGCAGGCTGATGCCGGCGAGCGGCCCGACGCCCGGCAGCACGCCGACCAGGGTTCCCACCACGCAGCCGACGAAGGCGTACAGAAGGATCGGCGGCGAGAGCGCGACGGAGAACCCGAGGACGAGATTGTGCAGGGTCTCGGTCATCAGAGACCGAGGGGCCCACGCGGCAACGGCACCCGGAGGAAGGTGTCGAACAGAAGAAAGGCGCCGGCGGCGAAGGCAACCGAGAGCACCGCGGAGAAGATCGAGCCCTGCCGCTCGACGACGCGCAGGAGGAAGGCGAGCGACAACGCGATGGTCACCCGGAAGCCGAGGCGCTCGAGCGCCAGGGCGGCAAAGGCGCAGACGACGAAGATCGCGACCGCATGACGCCACTCCGTCCAGCCGAGGCTCGACACCGCGGGCGCTCCCTTCCCGAGCGCCACCAGCAGCGCGCCGAATCCGAGCAGCACCAGCGCGAGCGCCACCGGCAGGTACGCCGGCCCCGGATTGCGAAGGCCCCCGAGCGGCAACCCTCGACTCTCCCAGAAGACGACCAGCGCGAGCACCACGAGCGCCGCGCCCGCCACCCGATCCGTCGTCATGACCGCCCGGCTAGCGTGGAGCGGAGAGCGCGCGCCAGATCTTTTCGGGGGTGAGCGGCATGTCGAGGTGCGTGACACCGAACGGCGAGAGCGCGTCGACGACCGCGTTGACCATCGCCGGCGGGATGCCGATCGTCCCGGCCTCGCCGATTCCCTTGACGCCGAGCGGATTGTTCGGCGAGGGCGTGTGCGCGTGACCGATCTCGGCGTGTGGAACGTCGTCCGCGCGGGGGATCGCGTAGTCCATGAGCGTACCGCTCAGCAGATGGCCGTCGCGATCCAGCGCGGCGTCCTCCATCATCACCTGGCCCCAGCCCTGGGCGAGCGAGCCCTCGAGCTGACCGTCGGCGAGCAGCGGGTTCACGATCGTCCCGGCGTCGTCGAGCCACGCGATGCGCTCCGGCGTCACCACGCCCGTGTCGCGGTCGACCCGGATCGACACGACGAAGGCTCCGGCGCTCCACACTTCGCCCTCGGGGCTGAAGAACCGCGTGGCCTCGAGCCCGGGCTCGACGCCGGCCGGAAGCCCCTGGCCGCGGTAGGCGAACTCGGCCACGCGGGCCCAGCCGACCTGCCGTCCGGGCGCGCCGACGACGCCGAACCCGCCCTCGACGGGCACGACGTCCTGGGCCGCGGCTTCGAGGAGGCTCGCCGCCAGCCCGCGCGCCTTGTCGCGCACGTCGCGCGCCGCGAGTGCCAGCGCCGATCCGCCGAGCGCGGTGCTCCGGCTCCCGAACGTCCCGATACCCTGCGGGGCGCCGTGCGTGTCGCCGTGGCGAACGGTCACCGCCTCGGGCGTCACACCGAGCGCGTCGGCGACGATCTGGGCGAACGTCGTCTCGTGCCCCTGGCCGTGAGCGCTCGATCCCGTGACGGCGAGCACGGCGCCGGTCGACTCGACGCGAACCTGCCCGCTTTCCCAGCCGAGCGCGGAGGGCTCGACGTACTTGGCGACGCCGATCCCGACGATCTCGCCCCCGGCGCGCCGCTCCGCCTGGGCGCGTCGTAGCCCCGCGTAGTCGGCCATGGCGAGCGTGCGCTCGAGCACCTCGGCGTAGTCTCCGGAGTCGTAGACCTGCCCGGTCGCGGTCTTGAACGGGAAGCGCTCCTTGGGAATCAGATTGCGCCGCCGGAGCTCGATCGGATCGACCTTGAGGGTTCGCGCCGCCTCGTCCATGAGGCGCTCGATGAGGAACGCGGCCTCCGGGCGCCCGGCGCCCCGGTACGCGCCCACCGGCGGGGTCGTGGTGAACACGCCCACCGATTCGATGTCCACGTGCTCCACCACGTACGATCCGGGCAGGCAGCGGCCGTGGTTCTGCGGCGTCCCGCCGACCGTCACCGCAAGGCTCGAGCCCAGCGGCTGGCGGATCCGGGCGCGCAGCCCGACAATCCGCCCCTCGGCGTCGAGCGCCAGCTCGCCCGTCGACTTGCCGCCGCGGCCGTGGTTGGTCGTGAGCAGATCCTCCGCGCGGGTCGAGATCCACTTCACCGGCCGCTCGAGCCGGCGCGCGAGCCACGCGACGAGCACCTCCTCACGATACGGACCGCCCTTCACACCGAAGCCGCCGCCGACGTCGGGCGCGATCACGCGAACGCGCGCCTCGTCGAGGCCGAGCATGCGCGCCAGCGACGAGCGAATCCGGAACGGCGCCTGCGTCGACGTCCACACCGTGAGCTCGCCGGTGACGGCGTCCCAGCGCGCGAGGACGCCGCGCGGCTCCATCGGTACGCCGCAGAGACGCTGCTGCTGCACGGTCAGCGTCACGCGGTGCGCGGCGTCGCGGAAGGCACGCTCCGTATCGCCGTGGCGCCACACGACGGCGAGCGCGCGGTTGTCGCGGCTCACCGGCACCACCTGCGGCGCCCCCGGCGCGAGGGCGCCGTCCGGATCGGCGACGCCCGCGATCGGCTCGTAGTCGACCACGAGCCGATCGACCCCGTCCGTCGCCGCGTAGGTCGAATCGGCGACGACCGCCGCGACCGGAACTCCCTGGGCGCGGACGACGTCGGCGGCGAGCAGCGGATACTCGGGGACGAGCGTGCCCGGCGCCAGGCGCATGAGCGGAACCGGCCCGATCGACCCGAGGTCCTCGGCGGTGATCACGGCGACCACCCCGGGAGCTCGCCGCGCGGCGGCGGCGTCGATCGAGCGGATGCGGGCGTGGGCGTGCGGGCTCCGGGCCAGGATCACATGCAGCACACCGCCGACCGCCAGGTCGTCGACGAAGCGTCCCCGCCCGGTCAGGAGCGGCTGGTCTTCCCGGCGCCGCATCGGTCGTCCGACCCACCCGGTTGGCTCGGCGGCATGTGTCACGTGCGTTCACCTTTCGGGCGGTAACCCACGAGCTCCAGCAAGTTACCGTCGGGATCGAGGAAGTAGAGGCAGTCGTGGTCGCCCCAGTCGATCGGCGCATGATACGGGACGCCGCGCTCGGCAAACAGCGTCTCGGCGGCCTTCAGGTCGTCCCATTCGACCTCGAAGGCGTGGTGGCTCTTGCCGAGTGGATGCTTCACCTGCTCGAGATCGAGGGGCGCGCGATCGGGACGAAGGAAGAGCGCGCACGACGTCTCGCCGCCGCGCATCACGACCTGGTCGGCCAGGCGCATCTGGACCGACATCCCGAGCACCTCACGATAGAAGCGCTCGGCACGCCCGAGATCGGCGACGTCAACGCCGAAGTGATCGAGCCGCTTGAGCCTCAACAATGCCCCTCGCCGGCGCCGAGCTTCGCCAGCGCCCACGCGGCGGCGCGGCGGACCACTGCGTCCGCGTCGTCGAGCGCCCGGGTGAGGGCGCCGACCGCGCGGCGCTCACCGCGGTTCGCGAGGACGATGGCCGCGTTGCGCAGGAGCCCGGCGCGCTTGGTCCGCGTGAGCGCGGTGCCGCGGAACCGGGCCCGGAATGCGCTCGGGTCGAGCCCGAGCAGGGTCTCGAGCGGCTCGAACGATCCGGACGGCGCCAGCGCCGGCTCGCGCCCGCGCTCGGCCTTCCGGTTCCACGGGCATACTTCCTGGCACACGTCGCATCCGAACACCCACTCGCCCACCTGCTCGGCGAGCGGTCCCGCGATGTCGCCGCGGTGCTCGATCGTCAGGTACGAGATGCAGCGGCGCGCGTCGAGGACGTACGGGCCGACGAAGGCGCGGGTGGGGCACGCGTCGAGGCACGCGGTGCAGGTCCCGCAGCGATCCGGCTCGCGCTCGTCGAAGGGCAGCGGCGCAGTCGTGAGCACGACGCCGATGAAGAAGTAGGAGCCGAGCGACGGGGTCAGAAGGTTCGTATTCTTGCCGACCCAGCCGAGCCCCGCCCGCGCGGCGAGATCGCGCTCGAGCACGGCGCTCGAATCGACCGCCGCCCGGCTCGTCACGTTGCCGCCCGCCGCCGCGCCGATGAACTCACCGAGCGCGACCAGACGGGGACGCATCACGTCGTGGTAGTCGCGCCCCCGCGCGTAGCGGGAGACGGGCCGCCAGCTGTCGTCGCGGCTTTCGCCGTTGTAGCTCACCGCGACCGCCACCACCGAGCGGCAGCCCGGCAGGAGCCGGGCGGGATCGAGCCGGTCGGCGCGGCCACGCTCGAGGTAGCCCATGGTACCGGCGTAGCCGGCGTCCAGCCACGCCTCGAGCTCGGCGCCGTGCTCGGGGGGTGCCGCCGGACCGATCGCGACCCGATCGAAGCCGAGCTCGAGCGCCCGCGCCTTCACGGCCTGGCCGAGGGCGAGGCCGAGCAGGGTCACGCCTTGCGCGCCTTCACGACCAGCTGGGCGCGCGTGAGCGTTCGCCCGCCGTCCTCGAGGAACTTCACGTAGCGAAACCAGCGGCCGTCCTGCTTCCAGCGCTCCTGCAGCCCGATCGCCGCCGCCAGCCCTTCCTCGACCGAGGCGAACGCCTTCACCTCGCGCTCGACCTCGAGATGCTCGAGCGTGAAGCCGGTCTTCTTGAGGAGCCGGCGGACGCCGGTCTCGCCGTAGGCAAAGCGCGAGGGTCGCCCCGTCTCCTTCCACTGGTCGTTGTGAAGCGCGACGAAGGCGAACACCTGGCCGGGGCGCAGCGCCCGGCCCGCCCGCTCCGCGATCGCGTCGGACATGCAGAGGTAGGCGACAACCAGGTCGGGCTTGAACGGCGCGTACTCCTCGACCTCGATGTCGCCGACGACGAACCGGACGTTGGAGAGCCTGGCCGCGGCGGCGCTCCGGCGGGCCTCATCGATCGCGCGCGCGTCGCGGTCGACCCCGACGACGGCACGGCAGAGCGGCGCCAGGGCGAGCGCGACCCGGCCGGAGCCGGTGCCCGCGTCCAGCACCGTCATTTCCCCGAGCGGCTCGCTCTTGAGACGCTCGAGAAAGGCCGTGCTCAGCTGGTCGGTCGGCTCGCCGGGTCGGCCCTCAGCCGGTGACGGCGCCATCGGAAGCAGAGGACACGAGGCGCGCGTACTTCGCCAGCACGCCCCACGCGTAGCGCGGCTTGGGCCGCTTCACAGCCTTGAGGCGCTTCTTCAGCTCGGCGGGCAAAAGCTCCACGTCGAGCTTGCGCTTCTTGATGTCGATCACGATCGTGTCGCCGTTCCGCAGCGCGGCGATCGGCCCGCCTTCGGCGGCTTCGGGCGCGACGTGCCCGATCATGAACCCGTGAGTCGCGCCCGAGAATCGCCCGTCGGTCATGAGCGCGACGGTCTCGCCCAGCCCCGCGCCCTGAAGCGCGCCGGTCACGTGGAGCATCTCGCGCATGCCCGGCCCGCCCTTGGGTCCTTCCCAGCGGATGACGATCACGTCGTTGGGCTTGATCTTCTTCGTCTTCACGGCCTGGAAGGCGTCTTCCTCGCGGTCGAAAACCCGCGCCGGGCCCCGGTGAAGATCCTTTTTCTGTCCCGAGACCTTGGCGACACAGCCCGCGGGCGCGAGGTTACCCCTCAGGATGGCCAGGCCCCCTTCACGCTTGAGCGGCTTGTCGAGCGCGCACACGACCTTCTGGCCCGGCGTCTCCCGCGCGGCCCGCGCCTCCTCGCCGATCGTCCGTCCGGTCACGGTCGGCTCGTCGGGATTCAGGAGCCCGGCGTCGAGGAGCCGCTTGGCGACGACGCCCATGCCGCCGGCGTCGTACATCTCGGGGGCCGTGTAGGTCCCCCACGGCCGCATGTCGGCGAGCAGCGGCGTTTTGCGCGAGACGCGGTCGAACTCGTCGATCGTGAGCTTCACGCCCGCCTCTTTGGCGATGGCGAGCAGGTGCAGGACGGCGTTGGTGGAGCCGCCCGTCGCCATCACGCCGGCGATCGCGTTGTGCAGCGCCTTCCGGGTGATGATCTGACGCGGCAGGACGCCCTTGCGCAGGAGGTCCATCACGATCCGGCCGGTCTCGAAGGCGACCTCTTCCTTGCGCGGATCGACGGCCGGCACGCCGTTGAACCCCATGGGCGAGACGCCGAGCATCTCGAACGCGGTCGACATGGTGTTGGCGGTGAACTGCCCGCCGCACGCGCCGGCGCCCGGACAGGCTCGGCCCTCCACCTCGTTGAGCTCGCGCGCGTCGATCTTGCCCGCGTTGAACGCGCCGATCGCCTCGAACACTTCCTGGATCGTGAGCTTCTTGCCCTTGTACTCGCCGAAGGCGATCGAGCCGCCGTAGAGCATGACGCTCGGCAGGTTCAACCGCGCCATCGCCATGACCATCGCCGGGATGGTCTTGTCGCAGCCGGAGATGCCGACGAAGCCGTCGAGGAGATGGCCGCGGACCACCAGCTCGACGGAGTCGGCCACGACCTCACGGCTGATCAGCGAGGCCTTCATGCCCTCGGTGCCCATGGCGATACCGTCGGTGACGCTGATCGTGTTGAACTCGATCGGCGTGCCGCCGGCGGCGCGGATACCTTCCTTCACCTTCTCGGCCATCTTGCGATGATTCCAGTTGCACGGCGTGATCTCGATCCAGCAGTGCGCCACACCGACCAGGGGCTTCTTGAGATCCTCGTCGGTGAAGCCGATCGCCTTGAAGTAGGAGCGGGCGGCCGCGCGGTCGGCGCCGTCCACGAGAGCCCGGCTCTGGTGCCTCGGGTCGAAAGTCATGCGGGTACCTCCTTGCGCTTGGCGACGAGGAACGTGAATTTGCCCTGCTGCACGACCTCGCCGTGCTGATCGATGAGGGAACGCTCGTCGACGACGAAACCGCCGTCGCGCCTGGGCCGCTTCGAGAGGATCCGCGAGCGGCCGTGCACCGTGTCGCCCACGCGGACCTCCCTCACGATGTGCCAGTCGAGCCCCACGAACGCCAGGACGGCCAGGGGCGGCTCCTTGACCCGCCAGCCGAGCCCGATCGACATGCAGAGTACCAGGAAGGCCGGAACGTCGGCGGGCGCGGCCGCCGGCTCGCGCGTGAGACCGAGATAGAGCGAGACGTGCGTCTCGGTGACGGTGATGGCCGGTGTCTCGCGGATCTTGTCGACCTCGATGTCCTCGAAGTACGTGCCCTTCACGTTCACCGGCGCTTCTCCACGATGAGGTCGGTCTCGCCCTGCTGGACCACCTCGTCGCGCTGGTTGACAATGGTACGCTCGATCGTCACGAGACCCCGGTCGGGCTTGTCGAGATCCTTCTTGGCCGCCACCTTCGCCCGGAGCCGGATCGTGTCCCCGATCTTGACCGGCGCCTTGAACTTCCAGCGAAGCCCGGCGAGCCCGAGCGTCGCGTATTCGGTGGCCGCGCGGTTGAAGAGCCCGGACTGGATGGCGAGGCACAGGAGGCCGTGGGCGATGCGCTCGCCGAAGATGGACTGCTTCATGAACTCGGCGTCGGTGTGCAGCACGTTGTAGTCGCCGCTGAGCCCGGAGAAGATCACCAGGTCGGACTCGGTCACCGTGCGCCCGGGGGACTCGTACTCTTCACCCAGGGGAATCTCCTGGAAGTACCGACGTTGCTCGCTCATCGGGGCGCCGCACAGGATAGCACAGAGGAACGCAGGCTTCCGTCTGCGCGATCAGGCAGCGCCGAGCTCACGCCGGACCAGCGCGGCCCCCTCGACGAGCGCGCGCAGCTTGCCGCGCGCGACCGCGCGGTCGAGCGGCACCATCCCGCAGTTGGTGCACGGGTAGAGACGCTCCGGCGGCACGTACGGCAGGACGCTCCGGATCGTCGCCGCCACCTCCGCGGGAGTCTCGACCTTGTCCGTCGCGACGTCGACGGCGCCCACGAGCACGTCCTTGCCCTTCAGGAGCCCGAGGAGCGAGACGGGCACGCGCGAATTGGCGCACTCGACGGAGACCTGGTCGATCCGGCTGGCCGCGAGCGCCGGGAACGTCTCCTCGTACTGGCGCCACTCGGAGCCGAGCGTCGCCTTCCAGTCGGTGTTCGCCTTGATCCCGTAGCCGTAGCAGATGTGGACGGCGGTCTTGCAGGACAGCCCCTCGATCGCGCGATGGAGCGCCTCGATCCCCCAGGCCCGCACGTCGTCCATGTAGACGTTGAAGGCGGGCTCGTCGAGCTGCAGCACGTCGAGGCCGAGCGCCGCGAGCTCGCGCGCCTCCTCGTTGATGACCCGGGCGAACTCCATCGCCAGGCGCCGCCGGTCGCGATAGTGCTCGTCGGCGAGCGTGTCCACGATCGTCATCGGCCCGGGCACGGTGAACTTGAGCTTCTTCGTCGTGTGCGCGCGCGCGAACGCGACCTCCTCGGCGTGCACGGA
>Ga0137403_10001296_pt1 | contig 31517 bp, 31 predicted proteins | sample CZOMad2_1_16fung_FD_122057 | JGI IMG/M metagenome (GOLD analysis project Ga0137403, IMG submission 122057) | Vadose zone soil fungal communities from Angelo Coast Range Reserve, California, USA - CZOMad2_1_16fungal (Hybrid Assembly) | ecosystem: Environmental > Terrestrial > Soil > Vadose zone... | reverse complement strand
GCCTCGCCCGCCGTGTAGGCGCGGCGCACGCGCCGCAGGCCGAGGTTGTCGCGCAGCGGGCCGTAGACGAGCAGCCGGCCGAGCGGATAGAGCACGCGGCGCCAGCCCGAAAGGCGCTGGCCCGCGAGCCGCGCCCGTTCCAGGTCCTGAGCCAGCTCGAGGAAGAAGGCCACGACCTTGCGCTTGGGCCACGCGCAGTCCTCGATGCGCACCATCACGTTGGTGAGCAGGCTCTCCCAGATGCGCGGCGGCGCGAAGAAGTAGGTCGGGCCGATCTCGCGCAGGTCGTGCAGCACGGTCGCGGCGCTCTCCGGACAGTTGATGGCGAAGCCCACGAGGATCGCCTGGGCGTACGAGAAGACGTGATCCCCGACCCACGCCATCGGCAGGTAGGAGAGAATTTCTTCGTCCTGTCGCAAATTCTCGGCGCGAGCCGCATTGAGCGCGGTGACGATGAGATTGCGATGCGAGAGCATGGCGCCCTTGGGCACGCCCGTGGTGCCCGAGGTGTAGCAGATGATCGCGACGTCCTCGCCGCGGCCCCTGGCGACCTCGTCGTCGAAGTACGTCTCATGGCCGATCTCGAACTTGCGCCCGGCCTCCTCCAGCTCGGCGAGGCTCATGAGGCACGATTCGCTGTAGGCGCGCAAGCCGCGCGGATCGTCGTACACGATCGTCTCGAGCCGCGGGCAGCGCGCGCGCAGGGCGAGGAGCTTGTCCACCTGCTCCTGGTCCTCGACGATCGCGAAGCGCGCCTCCGCGTGGTCGACGATGTACTCCATCTCCTTCTCGATGGAGTCCTGGTAGAGCGGCACCGGCACGCCGCCGAGCGCCTGCGTGGCGAGCACCGCCCAGTAGAGCTGGGGGCGGTTGTCGCCGACGATGGCAACCTTGTCGCCGCGCCGGAAGCCCAGCGAGGCGAGGCCCAGCGCGATGGCGCGCGCCTGGGCGAGGTAGTCTCCCCACGTGGTGGACTGCCAGATGCCGTAGTCCTTCTCGCGGATGGCCACGCGGTCCGGCATCCGCTGCGCGTTGACGCGGGCGAGCTTCGGAAACGTGTCCTGCTCGCGCGTCGTTACGTCCGCCTTCAAATCCCCTCGCCTCCGCGGTTCACGAGAATAAGTCATAGGACTCCGACTGCTCTGGAGGGCGCGAAGTGGCGAAAGTGTAGCCAAGCCGCGAGGGGCTGTCAAGCAAATCGGGACATGATAACAAATATTTACGACCCCCGTTGACGATCATCGCGGGCCGGTGCTAGAAGGCCAAGCACGCTCCCCGTTTCCCCCTCGAGCAAGGAGGCTCCGATGCAGCCCTACCGTCTCCCCCGCTGGCGCTTCATGAATTGCTGCGGCCACTGCGTCGGGCACGCTGACCGGCCCGTCGACGCGGGCCGGCGCGACTTCCTCAAGGTCGCCGTGACGGGCGCGGCCACCCTGGCCGCCGGCGGCGCCGGCGCGCGCGCGGCCGAGGCGCAGGTCCGCGTCTTCCCGCCCCCGCCGCCCGCCGTCAGCCCGATCGAGGGGTTGATCGACTTCCACACGCACTGCGCGCCGGACGTCTTCGGCCGCGCGGTGGACGACGACGAGTCGGCGCAGCTCTACCTGGCGCGCAAGATGGAGGCGGTCGTCCTGAAGAACCACGTGGCGCTGACCGCCGACCGCGCGTGGCTCGTCCGCAAGCACAATCCCGGGATCAAGGCGTTCGGCGGCATCACGCTCAATGGGCCGTCGGGTGGGGTCAACCCCGAGGCCGTGCAGTGGATGTGGCGCATGCAGGGCGGTTACGGGCGCGTCGTGTGGCTGCCGACCTTCGACGCCGACAACCACGTCAAGCACTTCAAGGACGCCCCCGAGGGCATCAAGGTCGTCGGCCCGGACGGCAAGGCGCTGCCCACCGTCCGCGAGGTCGCGAAGATCTGCGCCCAGCAGAAGCTCGTGCTCTGCACCGGCCACGCCTCACCCACCGAGGTGCTCGCGATCGTCGAGGCCGCGCGCGACGCGGGCTGCGACCGTATCGTCGTCACCCACGCGGAGTTCGAGGTGGTCAACATGACGGTGGAGCAGATGAAGAAAGCCGCCGCCATGGGCGCGAAGATGGAAATCGACGCCATGGGACCGCTCATGGGGCCGAATGCGCACCTGCCGTTCATGCCTCACTGGCGCCAGGTGACCTACAAAGAGTCGGCCTCGCACATCAAGGAGGTCGGCGCCCAGAGCTTCGTGCTCGGCACCGACCTCGGCCAGACGGGCAATCCCTCGCAGCCCGACGGGTATCAGATGCTCGTCGCCGGGCTCCTGGCCGAGGGCATCACGCGGGAGCAGATCAAGACGATGGGTCGAGAGGTGCCCGGCAAGCTCCTCATGGGCTAGCGTTCCACGCTGAAGGTCACCGGTCCCGTCACCGCGCGGGGCCCGACGACGCCGCCGGCGCCCCGGGTTTCGCGCGTGATCGTCAGCTCGGCGTCCGTGCGCCAGTAGGAGACCGGCTTGAGACGCAGCGTCGTCTCCTCCCACTGCTCCGGGACGCCGGGGACGGCGACCACGACCACGCGGCGCCAGTCGATGCCGGCCGCCGTCGGGCTCACGACCTCGAGCACGCGCACCGTCTCGCCGCGCAGGTTCTCGAACTCGACGGCCCGCGCTCCCGACTCGGCCTTCGCCGCCTCGGCGAACTCGCCGGCGAGCAGGCGGGCGAGCGACCGCCGCGACTCCGCCGTCTCCGACACCACGCGGCTCGCTCCCGCCGGCCGCGTGGCGAGCACGTCCTCGAGCCGCCGGGCCGAGCGGCGCAGCGTCGCCTCCTCCAGGCGGCGCGCGGGCTCGCCGTACGCGGCCGCGGTCGCGGCGTCGGCCGCGAAGACTTCCACGCCGAGCGAGCCGTCCGCGCGCAGCCGGATGACGCGGAACACGTCCCGGGCCGGCGAGTCCACCACCGCGTCGATCCGGCCCTTGCCGTCCTGATCGAGCAAGCCCACCTGGCTGGCCGCCTCCGGCCAGGCAGCGAACTGCGCGGCCAGCTCGCGCGCGACCGCCGTCGTCGTCTGGCCGCGCAGCGACGCCAGTGGAATGGCGCCCGCCTGGGCCTCGCGCGCGCCCAGCTCGCGCCGCCGCGCCTTGACCGCAGCGTCGAGCGTGGCGGCGACGTCGCGGCACGCCACCCGGTCGACGTCAGGGGCGCCGGCGGCGGGCGTCGGCGGGGGCATGGGCGCCTGCGCCGCCGGACTCTGCGGCAGCGTCGCCAGCTCGCGCTCGAGGCGTCGCTTCTCCTGCTCGAGCGTCTCCAGCTGGCCCTGGGCCTGCGCGGCACGCGCGAAGTCCAGCTTCAGCATCGCCGCGACGCGGGTGTCGTCGACGCGCTGGCGCTCGCGCGGAATCTCCCCGAGCCGCGTGCGAATCTCCGCGGCCCGACCACCGGGCGGCGCCGCCGTCGGAGCGCCGGTCGTCGTGCCCGCGCGCGCCGCGACGAGCCTGCGCGCGGCGTCCGACGCGCGCGCGTGCCCGGCCAGCCGCTCGCGTCCCGCCTGGCAGTCGGCGTCCGGTGTCTGGGCCGCCGACGGCGCGACGATCGTCACGGCCAGCGCCAGCATCGTCAGCGTCACCCTCGTGTTCCGCATGGGTTGCCTACCTTCCGAGCGCCCGCTCGACGAGCGGCAGCGCGAAGTAGACGACGAACGCGGCGGACGCCGCGTAGACCATCCAGTGCACGCGCCGGCCCTGCCCGCTCAGCAGCTTGACGGCGGCGTACGTGATGAAGCCCGAGCCGATGCCATTGGTGATCGACCACGTGAACGGCATCACCAGCATCGTCACGAATGCGGGGATCGCCTCGTCGTAATCGTCCCAGGGGATGTCGCGGGCCACGGCCATCATGTAGAAGCCGACGATGACGAGCGCGGGCGCGGTGGCCTGGGCCGGGATCACACTGGCGAGCGGCGACAGCCACATCGCGCCGAGGAAGAGCACGCCGGTCACGACGGGCACGAGCCCGGTGCGCCCGCCCTCGGCGACGCCGGCGGCGCTCTCGATGTAGGTCGTGTTGCTGCTCGCGTTGGCCAGGCCGCCGGCGGCGGCGCCGAGCGAGTCGACGAGGAGGACGCGATCCGCCCGGGGGAGCCGGCCGTGCGCGTCGAGGAAGCCGCCCTTGCCCCCGACGCCGATGATCGTGCCCATCGTGTCGAAGAAGTCGCTGAGCATGATCGAGAACGTCACGAGCACCGCCGTGACCACGCCGAGCCGCGCGATCACGCCGAAGTCGAGGCGCCCGAACGTCGAGAAGTCCGGCGCCTGCACGAGCGCCCGCGGCAGCGTGGCGGCGCCGGGCGTGGGAAAGCCCTGCCAGCCGGCGAACGCGCCGTTGAGCGCGATCGCGAGCGCCGTCGTGCCGAGGATGCCGATCAGCAGCGCGCCGCGCACGCGCCGCGCCATCAGCCACGCCGTCAGCACGAAGCCGAGGAGGAAGACGATGGCGGGCAGCGTGTCGAACCGGCCGAGGCCGACGGGCAGCGGGCTCTTGTCCGGCTTCGCCACGAACCCCGCCGTGAAGAAGCCGATGAAAGCGATGAAGAGCCCGATGCCGACGCTGATCGCGCGCTTGAGCCCGAGCGGGACGGCGTCGAGCATGGCCTGGCGGAAGCGCGTCAGCACGAGGAGCGTGATGACCACGCCCTCCAGGAAGACGATCGTCATCGCCTGCGGCCACGTGAGGCCGCGGCCGGCCACCAGCTCGAAGGCCACCACCGCGTTCAGCCCCATGCCGGGCGCGAGCGCGAACGGATAGTTGCTGGCGATCCCCATGGTGATCGACAGCAGGCCCGCCGTCAGGCAGGTGACGGTGAGGGTCGGCGAGAAGGGCAGCCCCTTGCCCTCCAGTCCGGCCACCCCGCTGTACCCGAGGACGATGGGGTTCACGAAGATGATGTAGGCCATGACCATGAACGTGGTCACGCCCGCGCGGACCTCGGTCGCGAGGTCGGTGTGACGCTCGGTGAGCCCGAACCACCGCTCGAGGAAGGCCCCGGCCATGCGCGCGGCGGCAGTGTATCACCGCCGCGCGCCCGGCCGGAACAGCCTACAGCGAGCGCAGAAAGTTCAGCAGATCCTGCTTCTGCGGCTCCGTCAGCGCGTAGAACCGGTCGACGACCGCGTTGGCCTCGGACGCCTTGAACTGCGTGTTCCCGGCACTCTTGTGGGCGCGGATGGCCACGATCAGGTTCGCGGCGCGCCCGTCGTGCAGGAAGAAGAGGCGCTGGCCGAGGCCCCAGAGCGGTGAGGTCCTGAACTCGTCGCCGGCCGCCTCGCCCTGGCTCACTTCGTCGGCCAGCCCCGGCCCCATGTTGTGCAGGAGCAGGTCGGAGAACAGGTGCACCGCCTTGTCGCTCAGCGCCTCCACGGTGGAGGCGCCGGTGTGCAGCGTGGGCGTGTGGCAGAGGCCGCAGCCGATCGCGACGAAGGTCGTGCGACCGCGGCCGATCGACGCGGCGCCGCCCGGAGTATCGGGCGACGGCCGCGGCGGGGCGAGGAGCCGCATGAAGAAGGCGAACTTCTCGATGGCGCTGATGGTGGCGATCCCGGTCTCACCGTCGGTATCGGTGACGGTATTGGGCGAGGTTGCGAACTGGCAGCTCGCCGTCTCGTCACGCTCGGTCTGGAACAGCTCGTTGGTGATGCCCATCTCGACGTTGTAGGCCTCGCCCGAGAACAGCAGGAGCGACTTGTTCTGCGCCTTCCAGCCGAATCGCGCGATCGTCCCGTCGTTGCCGTTGTTGTTCGTCTCGCCCGTGACCCGGATCCGGTTGGGACGACCGAAGATCCCGAGCGACGTCTTGACGGGCGCGTTCGTGCTGGCGTTGGCGAGGATGGACGCGTCCGGGACCTGCTCGATCAAGCCCGCGCCGAACACGGGGGTGGGAATCCGGAAGATGACGTTGTCGCTGGCAAGCTGCCGGTCGAAGGCGGGCTGCTGGATCGTGCAGGCGCTGGCGTCGGCGGTACCGTCGTTGCGGCCTCTGGTCACGAAGAGCGCGTGAACGCCGCCGTCCGGCGAGCCGTCGGGCTTGCGCTTGAAGCGCGCCTCCCGGACCGGACCGTTGATGGTGATGAAGGACGGCACCGTATTGCGAGCGCCGAACGCGGTCGCCACCGCGACCTGAGGATTCACCGCCGGGCTCGTTCCCCCGACCGCCGGCTGAGTGTGACAACCCACGCAGCTGTCGAGGTTGAAGCGGGGACCGAGACCCTCGGCAAGCCCGTCCGCTTCCTGGAACTCATCGCTGCCGGCTTCGAAGAACTTCTTTTGCGACGGCGTGAGGCCGTACAGATGTCCTCCGGCGCCCGCGGGACCGCCGCGGACGCCCGGATCGTGAGCGACGAACTGGGCACCCGCGCCGGTCACCGCCAGCAGCACGACCAGCATGACCACCATGGACAGCTTGATGTTCGTCATGTGTGTCACCTCTTGTGCCACGCAGCCCGACATCGGCACGACACGCCGATGGTCGTCGGTGGTAGCAAGGGGCAACGGGAGTGCCACGCCTCCCGCTCGACGCAACTGGTGGGAAACGCTCGCGGCCGGGTGCGGAGTGATCGTCAGCGGTAGGACGAAGAACGTCAGCGGCGCGACACGCCGTCAGCGACGCGGGGCCGCGCGCGCATTGACACGGCCCCGCGTCACGATGGCGTCAGTGCGTTTCGGCGGTGGTGGGATCGATGACGTTCTTGATCTCGGAGATCTTGTTGGCGGGGAAGCCGCCCTCCTGCGCGTGCTTGCGCACCAGCTCCTCGCTCGGCGCGATGTACACGCAGTAGACCTTGTCGCCGGTGACGTAGCTGTGCACCCACTGGATCTGCGGGCCGAGACGCTGCAGCACGCTGCACGACTTCTCGGAGACCGCGCGCAGCTCCTGCGGGGTGAGCTTGCCGGCGCCGGGGATCTCGCGCTCGATGAGGTACTTGGGCATGGTGGCCTCCCGTCGTGATGGTGAGAGCAAACGCTCAGCGCGCGATCATACACCTCGGCGCCGCGCCACGTCTCCGCGAGCGGACGTTCGCCTGCCCTGACGGCTCTCAGAGCGGTTTGCGGAGCAGGCGGCCCAGCTCGCCGATGACGCCGCGCCGGAACGTCAGGACGCAGACGATGAAGATGGCGCCCTGCACGATGGTCAGCCAGGAGCCGATTCGGGCCAGGTAGTGCTCGAGCGAGATCACGAGAAAGGCGCCGACCACCGGTCCGAAGACGGTCCCCATCCCGCCGAGCAGTGTCATGAGCACGACCTCACCCGACATCGTCCAGTGCACGTCGGTGAGCGAGGCGAGCTGGAACACGAGCGCCTTGGTGGCGCCGGCCGTGCCGGCCAGCGTCGCCGAGAGCACGAACGCGATCAGCTTGTACCGCTCGGCCTGGTAGCCGAGCGACGTCGCGCGCGGCTCGTTCTCGCGGATGGCCTTCAGCACCTGGCCGAAGGGCGAGTGGATCGACCGGTAGACGACGAGGAACCCGAGCAGGAACACCGCGAGCACGACGAAGTACATCGTGTACGTCTGGCGAAGGTCGAGCACGCCGAACATCGTCCCGCGCGGCACCGCCTGGATGCCGTCTTCGCCGCCCGTGAACTTCGCCTGGAGCGAGAAGAAGAAGATCATCTGCGCGAAGGCGAGCGTGATGTTCGCGAAATAGATGCCGCGGCTCCGGATCGTGAGGGCGCCGATGACCACGCCGAGCACCGCCGCCACCAGCGTGCCGAACACGATCGCCGCCTCCGGCGCGAAGCCCCACACCTTGGCGGCGTGCGCCGAGGCGTAGCCGGCGCAGCCCAGGAAGGCGGCGTGGCCGAAGGAGAGGAGGCCCACGTAGCCGACGAGGAGGTTGAAGGCGCACGCGAACAGCGCGAAGCAGAGCGCCTTCATGAGGAACACGGGGTAAACGAAGAACGGCGCCAGCACGAGGAGCGCCACCATGACGCCGAAGGCGACGACCTGGTGGACCGGCGTGGTGCCGGTGATCTCCGCGACGACCGGCCGCGCGCTCGTCTCGGGAGCGGTCAGCGTGCTCACGTCGTGCGCCCGAAGAGTCCCGCCGGGCGGACCAGCAGCACCAGCGCCATGATCACGAAGATCACCGTGTTGGAGGCCTCCGGGTAGAAGACCTTCGTGAAGCCCTCGATCACGCCGAGCCCGAAACCCGTGACGATGGAGCCCATGATCGAGCCCAGGCCGCCGATGACGACCACCGCGAACACGACGATGATGAGGTCCGCGCCCATCAACGGATTGACCTGGTAGATCGGCGCCGCCAGCACGCCGGCGAGCGCGGCCAGGGCCACGCCGAAGCCATAGGTGAGCGTGATCATGCGCGGCACGTTGATGCCGAAGGCCTGCACCAGCGTCGGGTTCTCGGTGGCCGCGCGCAGGTAGGCGCCGAGCTTCGTGCGCTCGATCACGTACCAGGTGGCGAAGCAGACGACGACCGAGAACACGACGACCCACGCGCGGTAGGTCGGCAGGAACATGAAGCCGAGGTTGTACCCGCCGGTGAGCTGCGGAGGCGCCGTGTACGGCAGGCCGGAGGAGCCGAACTCGTTGCGGAACAGGCCCTGGACCACGAGCGCCACGCCGAACGTCAGCAGCAGCCCGTACAGGTGGTCCAATTGGTAGAGGCGTTTGAGCATGGTCCGTTCGAGAACGATCCCGAACAGACCGACGACGACGGGAGCCAGGAGCAACGACGGCCAGTAGCCGAGCCCCGTCCATTGGAGCGCGAAGTACGCGACGAACGCGCCCATCATGTACTGCGCGCCGTGGGCGAAGTTGATGATGTTGAGCAGGCCGAAGATGACCGAGAGCCCGAGGCTCAGCAGCGCGTAGAAGGCGCCGTTGATCAGCCCGATGAGGAGCTGGCCGAACAACGCCTGCGTCGGCACCCCGAAGACCGTCACGCCCCGGGCTCCCGGTCGCCCGCGTCCGTTATTTCTTCACGAGCGGGCAGTGGCCCTGGTCCATCGGCCGGAACGCCTGCTCGGCCGGGACGGTGGCGCGGACCTTGTAGTAGTCCCACGGCCCTTTGGACTCCGACGGCTTCTTCACCTCGAACAGGTAGACGGGATGGATCTTCCGGCCGTCGGCGCGCACCATGCCCTTGCCGAAGACCGGATCGTCGGTGGGCAGCTCCTTCATCTTCGCGATGACCTTCGGGCCGTCGTCGCTCTTCAGCGCCTCGACCGCCTTGAGGTAATGGAGCACCGCCGAGTACACGCCGGCCTGGGCCATCGTCGGCTTCGCCTGGCGGTGCCGCTCGGCGAACTTCGTCGAGAACGCGCGCGTGCGGTCGTTGAGGTCCCAGTAGAACGACTCCGTCAGCAGCAGGCCCTGCGCCTTCTCGAGACCGAGCGCGTGGACATCGGTGAGAAACACGAGGAGGCCGGCGAACTGCTGGCCCCCCTTCACGATGCCGAACTCCGCCCCCTGCTTGATGGCGTTGGTGGTGTCGGCGCCCGCGTTGGCGAGCCCGATGACCTTGGCCTTGGAGCTCTGGGCCTGGAGCAGGAACGACGAGAAGTCCGCATTCGGGAACGGGTGGCGCACCTTGCCCACGACCTTGCCGCCGTTCTTCACCACCACCGCTTCCGTGTCGCGCTCGAGATCGTGGCCGAACTTGTAGTCGGCGGTGAGGAAGAACCACGTGTCGCCGCCCGTCTTCACGACGGCCGACCCCGTGCCGTTCGCCAGCGACCACGTGTCGTACGTCCAGTGGATCGCGTTCGGCGAGCACTGCGGGCCGGTGAGGTCGGAGGTGGCGCCCGTGGAGACGATGAGCGCCTTGTTCTTCTCGCGCGCGATCTGGTTGACCGCGAGCACCACCGACGACGTCGGCACGTCGACGATGACGTCCACCTTGTCGGCGTCGAACCACTGCCGTGCGATCGACGAGCCGACGTCCGGCTTGTTCTGATGGTCGGCGACGAGGACCTCGACCTTCATCCCTTTCTTGGCGGCGCCGAAATCTTCGATGGCCATCTTGGCGGCCACCACCGAGCCGGGGCCGGCGAGGTCGGCGTAGGTGCCGGACTGGTCGTTCATGATCCCGATCTTGATCACGCCGTCGGAGATCTGGGCGTGGGCGGGGACGGCGGCCACGGCGAGCGCCGCCACCAGCGTCACGATGCGCAGCACGTTCATCGTCTGGCTCCTTTCTAGACTCCGAGATACTCGTGCAGCTTGTCCATGTGGGCATCGAGCTCGGCGTTGGCGATGGTGTCGACGACGCGCCCGTGCTCCATGACGTAGTGCCGGTCCGCGACGGTGGCCGCGAAGCGGAAGTTCTGCTCGACGAGGAGGATGGTGAAGCCCTCCGACTTCAGGCGGCGGATGGTGGCGCCGATCTGCTGGACGATCACGGGGGCGAGCCCCTCCGTCGGCTCGTCCAGCAGCAGCAGGCGCGCGCCCGTCCTCAAGATCCGCGCGATGGCGAGCATCTGCTGCTCGCCGCCGGAAAGCTTGGTGCCCTGGCTGCGCCGGCGCTCGCGGAGGTTCGGGAACAGCGTGTGGATCGCCTCCACGGACAGCCCGCCCGGCCGTACGGCCGGGGGCAGCATGAGGTTTTCCTCGACGGTGAGGCTGGCGAAGATACCGCGCTCCTCCGGACAGAAGGCGATGCCGAGCCGCGCGATGTGATTGGAGGGCCGCGCGATCAGCTCGTGCCCGTCGAAGCCCACGGCGCCGCGCCGCCGGCCGACGATGCCCATGATCGACTTCAGCGTGGTCGTCTTGCCCGCGCCGTTGCGGCCCAGCAGCGTCACCACCTCGCCCGGCCGCACGTCGAAGGTGACGCCGTGCAGGATGTGCGACTCGCCGTACCACGCGTGCAGGTCGCGGACGGCCAGGAGCGGCGCCGTCTCAGGCATGGCCCGAGCCCATGTAGGCCTCGACCACCTCGGGGTTGCGCGACACGCTCGGATAATCGCCCTCGGCCAGGACCTCTCCTCGTGCCAGGACCGTGATGGTGTCCGACAGGTTCTCGACGACGCTGAGATTGTGTTCCACCATGAGCACCGTTCGATTTGCCGCCACTCGTTTGATGAGCGCGGTGATGCGGTCGACGTCCTCGTGGGTCATGCCGGCGGTGGGCTCGTCGAGCAGCATCATCTCCGGGTCCAGCGCCAGCGTGGTGGCGATCTCGAGCGCGCGCTTGCGGCCGTAGGGCAGCTCCACGGCCGGCGTCGCCGCGAGCTCGGCCAGCCCCACCGCGTCGATCAGCTCGAGGGCGCGCGCGTTGAGCGCGTCGAGCACCCGCTCGCTGCGCCAGAAGTCGAACGAGGCGCCGCGCCGCCGCTGCAGCGCGATGCGCACGTTCTCGAGCACGGTGAGGTGCGGGAAGACGGCCGAGATCTGGAAGGAGCGCACGAGCCCCATGCGCGCGATGGCGGCGGGCTTGCTGCCCGTGATGTCGCGGCCGTTGAAGCGGATGCGCCCCGCCGTCGGCGTCAGAAAGTGCGTGAGGAGGTTGAAGCACGTCGTCTTGCCCGCCCCGTTGGGCCCGATCAGCGCGTGGATCGAGCCGCGCCGTACGCGGAGGCCGACGTTCCTCACGGCCACGAAGCCGCGGAACTCCTTGGTGAGCCCCTCCGTCTCGAGTATGACGTCGGACGTCACGGTGTCGGTCGCGGGTGGAACACGGGCTCGCGCTTCTCCTTCCAGGCGCGGTTGGCCTCGCCCGTCTCCCACGAGCGCATGCAGTCGTCCTGCGCGCGCAGCACGTCCTCGACGAGCGCGCGCGGATCGGCATGGAACGACGCCTGGAGCAGCCGCTTGATGTGGCCGTTGGCCGTCGGCGCCTGGTGGCGCAGCCGCTCGAGCAGCGCGGCCAGCGCCGTGTCCACCTCGCCGGGGGCGCAGACGCGCGTGACGAGGCCGATGGCGTGCGCCGCCTCGGCGGAGATCTCGTCGTTGAGCAGCGACAGCTCCTTGGCGCGCGCGAGCCCGAGCAGCCGCGCCAGCCGCAGCACGGAGCCGTCGGGGATGATGCCGTGGCGCGAGGCGCCGAGGCCGAGCACGGCGTCGCTCGTGGCCAGCCGGAGGTCGCACGCCACCGCGAGCTGGAGCCCGCCGCCGATCGAGTAACCGTGCAGGACGGCGATGGCGACCTTCGGCATGTCCTCTAACAGATTGAGCGCGCGGATCCAGTGACGGTAGAACGGCTCGTCGATGGCGCCGGCCGCGAGCGCGCTGCGGTCCATGCCCGAGCAGAAGGCGCGGCCCGCACCGCGCACCACGACGACGAACGTCGCGGCGTCGCCCGCCGCGCGCTCCACGCACTCCGCCAGCGTCGCAGCGAGCGCGGTGTCGAGCGCGTTGAGCACGGACGGCCGGTTGAGAGTGATCCAGCTCACGCCGTCCCGCGCCTCGTAGATCACGGGAGCGGACGTGCTACGATCTGCCTGCTTCGCAGCCGCGGGTTCAGCCATGGAGAGTGCGGCCTAACGTATGGAAAGACCGCGATCCTGTCAAGGAGACGCCCCATGCCGCGAGTGAGCAGACGCGACTTCCTGACGACGTCGACCGGCGCGCTGCTGGCCGTCGGCGCGCCGCGCATCGGTCACGCGCAGACGGCGGTCAAGGTCGGCACCGCCGTGCTCGGTGATTACGCGCTGGCCGGGCCGTTCATCGTGGCCGAGGCGAAGGGCTTTTTCAAGGTCGAGGGACTCGCCGCCGAGTTCGTTCCCTTCCGCGGCGGTCCGAATCTCGTGAAGGCCGTCGTCGCGGGCGAGATTCTGCTCGGCGCCGCCGGCTCCACCGACATCCTCGTCTTCCGCGAGGCGGGCATGCCGCTCAAGATGGTGGCGACGCACACGGAGGGCAACCACTTCACGCTCAACGTCGCGCCGGACGTGCAATCGGTCGCCGACCTGAAGGGCAAGGCCATCGGCGTCACGGCCGTCGGCGCCACCACCTGGGTGTTCGCGCGGCTCGTCGCCAAGCAGCAGGGCTGGGATCCCGACAAGGACGTGAAGATCGTCGCCCTCGGAGGGCTCGACGCCCAGCTCGCGGCGCTCTCGCGCAAGGAGATCCACGCCTACGTCTGGGGCGACGGCGGCGCCGTCACCCAGCTCGCCGGCAAGTCGAAGGTGCTGATGCGGCTCGATGCCGTCACCCCGCGGTGGATCAGCCAGATCCAGTACGTCTCCGAGGACGGGATCAAGAAGAGCGCCGACCAGATCCGCAAGGTGCAGAAGGCCATCTTCTCGGGCGTGCGCTTCATGAAGGATCAGACGAACGACGCGGCGAAGCTCATCGCCGCCAAGATCGGCTGGAGCCCGGAGGCCGTGCTGGCCGCGCACAAGATCTCGAGCCCGCTCTTCTCGCTCGACGGCCAGGTGAGCATGCAGGCGCTCGGGTCCATGCAGGAGGTCCTCCTCGAGCAGGGCGTGATCAAGAAGAAGCTGCCGCTCGAGGAGCACGTGGCCCGGGAGTTCTTCCCCGTCCGACTGTGAGCCGCGCGCGTCTCGCGCTCGCCACGACGCTCCTGCTCGTCGCGCTCCCGGCGATCGCGCACGCGCAGGTCTTCCTGGCGTCCAAGCCGCACCCGGCCTTCGAGATCGGTCCGCTCTTCGTGCGCGCGAGCGTGACGCCCGAGCTCGGCCCCATACAGGTCGACGTGACCTGGAGCGTCTCGGTGCCCGCGAACCGCACGGTGGCCGACCTCGAGCAGGACATGACCCTGCTCTGGCCGGGCGGCCTCGTGCACGATCACAAGGCGGAGCGGGACGCGACGCTCGTGAAGTACGTCACGGACCATGGGTTCAAGGTGGTCGACGGCGGGCGGGTGGAAATGTTCGCGATCGACCAGTTCGGCCCGCCCGGCCGGCGCCGGCAGCCGATCGACGGCGGCGCCGTGTTCGTCTCGTACATTCGCGACTCGGAGACGCTCGGGCCGAGCGCGCCCGCCACGCTGATCCGCATTCCGTGGGACCCGCGCGTCGTGAACCGCGCCTTCCTCATGCGGATCTCGATGAAGGCCAAGGACCTGATCAAGCCCAAGTCCGGAACGTGGCTCGAGCATACGCTCTGGGGCAACCGCTACCGGCTCACACTGTCCTTCAGCGAGGTGCGCCAACGGGCGATCTTCCCCCTCTACCTCGCGAACCGCGACCGCGTGATCCGGCTGTCCGAGGACCCCGCGCAGATGATGGTGGATTTCGCCGACAACGAGCGGCTGAAGATCGACGAGATGGCACCGGCGTCGGCGAGGCGGGCGCCGAGCGAGACGCGGAAGAAGACGGATACCGTGTCGGTCTTCCTGGACCGCTCGGAGGGCTTGATTCCACAGACGCTGGCCGTCCAGTTCGGGTACTTCTCCGGGCTGCAGTCGTGGGCGCCGGTGCTGATTCCGCTTGCCATCTTCGCGGCCGGCAACGTCGGCGGCGTGCTGCTGCGCAACGTCGCGGAGCGGCTCGGCAAGCGCTGGGCGGGGCGCGTCGGATTCTGGAGCGCACGCGCGGAGGACAGGACGCGCGAGACAGGTGTGCTGCTCGACCGCGACACGCTGGCCAAGATCAGGCCGGGGACGACGACCTACGAACAGGTGCTCGAGCTCTGCGGCCGCACGGTGGAGGAGCGGACGTCACCGCTCGGTGCCCCCGACCGTCGCACGCTCGTCTACCGTGGCCGTCGCATCGTTCCGCGCCGTCGCCGCGTGGCGGGTTTGCTCGCGACGGTCACGCACTGGGACGTCGAGGACCACGAGGTCGAGATCGTCCTGGAGCACGACGTCGTGCGTGACGTCCAGGCCCACGTGCGCCGCTCGCGGCTCATGGAACCAGCGCCGGCGGGCTAATGAAAATGGGGGGCCCCGAGATGGCCCCCCAAACCCCTCAACCGCTCGGCACGTCCCGGGACACCCGGGACGCGCCTCGATCCGGCGCCCGCTAAACGCCGATGGGCTCGCCCACCGGCACGCGCGACAGCGCGTACTCCGGCAGCGAGACGTGCTCGTGGCAGACTCGGCAGTGGAAGTCGAGTTCCAGTCCCTGCCGCTTCCTCAAGAAGGCCATCGGCTGACCGCATCGCGCGTGGTGCAGGCCGTCTTCGCCGAGGAAAACGGTGGTGATGGTCGGCATCTCGTTGGCCGCGGGCTTGACCGTCGCGACTGCCATGGCTGCTTTGCCTCCTGCTCTTGTTCCGGCGGATGCCGGCAGACGGCAGGTCTCTGAGGCAAGGGCCGTTCCATAGCTGACAGTCGCTCAACTATTTGTTTTCTTTATCCTCATAGGTCAGACCGTGGGTCAAACGGACAAAAACCACCCACGGCCTCCGTGGAGTTTTTGTCCGGCGGGTGACGAAACGCGGCGTCAGACCTTGTACCGCTCGAGCGCCGCCTGCGAGAGCTCGCAGCCGATGCCGGGTTTGTCGCTCAGCACGACGCAGCCGGCGTCGATCGTCACCGGCTCGGTGAAGAGCGGCTCCCACCAGCTCATGTGCTCGAGGATCAGCGCGTTCGGCGTGGCCGCGAGCAGGTGCGCGGAGGTCTCCGTGAAGAGATGCGACGACACGGGCTGCTGCCACGCGTGGCAGAGCGTGGCCGCGCGCAGGAACTCGGTGGGGCCGCCCATTCGCTGGAGATCCGGCATCAGCACGTCGGCGGCGCGCGCCTCGAGGTGCCGCTTCATGCCCGCGCTGCCGTAGTCCGTCTCGCCGGTGGCGATGCGCATGTCGAGCGCGGCCGCGACGCGCGCGCAGCCGGCGAGGTCGTCGTAGGGCAGCGGCTCCTCGAGCCAGTAGAGATCGTGCTCCTCCAGCCGCCGCCCGACGCGGATCGCCGTCGGCTCGTCCCAGCCCTGATTGACGTCGGCCAGCAGCGCGGCGTCGCCGCCCAGCGCTTCGCGCACGATCCGCACGCGCTCGACGTCGTCGTCGGGATTGGCGCGGCCGACCCGCATCTTCATCGCGCGGTGGCCCGCGGTACGGAAGTCCTCGGCCTCGCGCAGGAGCGCGTCCAGGCTCCCGTCGATCCAGAGCCCGCTGGAGGCGTAGGTCGGCACGCGCGCGCGGTCGCCGCCGAGGAACCGGAACAGCGGCAGGTTCGCCGCGCGCGCGGCGAGGTCCCAGCACGCCGTGTCGAGCGCGGCGAGCGCGATGAGCGAGGGCCCCGCGTGGCCGATGAAGTTCAGCGCGCGCCACGCCTCGGCGTGCCGCGCCTGCGGCGCCGGCGCCCGGCCGACGTAGGTCTCCGCGAGGTCCTCCACCAGCTCCGCGAGCGCGCGCGCGCGGCGCGCGCCGAAGGCGAAGCAGTAGCCCGCGCCCACGAGGCCGGCGTCGGTGCGCATCTCGACGGCGACCGTGTCGGCGTGGGCGTGATCGTGGCGCGCCGTGCGCACGGGACGCGGAAGCGGCACGGACAGCCGGTGGACGACGACGTCGGTGATCGTGAGCTTCATCGGGGTTCCCCTCGCCACTGCGACAGGTGGTCGTTCAACACGTCCAGCGAAAGCACGATGACGATCGACGCCGCCGACACCAGCGCGGTGGCGGCGAACAGCTCGGGCGCCCGGAAGCCGTTGGCGAGTGACGACAGGACGTACCCCATGCCGCGCACGCCGGCGAACATCTCGACCACGAGCACGCCGAGCAGGCAGAAGACGATACCGAGCCGCATGCCCGCGAGGACGGTGGGGACGATGGCCGGGAGCACGACCTTCCAGTAGAGCTGCCAGCGCCGCGCCCCGAACGCGCGCGCCACCGTCACGAGGGTGCGGTCCACGTCGCGCACGGCACCCGTCACGAGCACGAGGATCGGAAACACGCCGTGGATGGTCGCGTAGACGACGGCGGGCGTGGCGCCGAAGCCGAGGAACAGCACGATCCACGGCAGCACGAGGATCTTCGGCATCCCGTAGAGCGCGATCACGAACGGGTTGACGGCCTGGCGCAGCGGGCGCACCGAGCCGAGCAGGATGCCGCCGCCCACGCCGATGACCACCGCGAGCACGTAGGCGATGGCCGTCTTGAGCAGCGTGTCGCCGAGGCCGGCCAGCGCGGCGCCGCCGATGCGGCCGAAGGCGCGCAGCACGGCGCTGGGCGCCGGGACGAAGAGCGGGTCCACCCACCCCGCGCGCGCCACGCCCTCCCAGGCGAGCAGCAGCGCCGTCACGCTCAGCACCTGCACGGCGCGCACGCGAAGGGTGTCCATCACAGGCTCGCCTCGGACGCGCTCCGCCTGCGGCTGCGCGGCCGTCCTGCGGCTCGCACTACTCGGTCCATCGCTGGGCGCGGTGCTCGATGACGCTGGCGAGCGCGTCGGAGCCGACGATCAGGACGAGCGTGACCACGACCAGCGCGATGTAGTCCGCGGTGCGGAAGAGGCCGTAGGCGTGGTTGATCAGCGAGCCCATGCCCGACTTGCTGCCGAGGATCTCGCCGACGATCACGCCGATGACCGTGAGCGCGAGCCCGGTCCGCAGGCCGCCCACGAGCGTGAAGAGCATGGCGGGCAGCGTCACCTTGCGGAACGCGGTGAGGCCGTCGGCGCCGAAGGCGCGCGCCACCAGCAGCATCTGCGGGCTCACCTGGCGGATGCCGGCGAGCACCGCGAGCGTGATCGGGAAGAAGCCGAGCAGGAAGCCGAACGCGATCTTCGACGCGGCGTCGAGGCCGAAGAAGAGCATGAGCGACGGGTACCAGACGACGGCGGGCACCGCGTAGAGCGCGGCCAGGATCGGTCCGTACGCGCGGCCCACCAGCCGGTTGAAGCCGAGCGCGAAGCCGCATCCCAGGCCGGCCGCGATGGCGAGGGCGTAGGCGACGAGGATCTCGCGCAGCGTGAGGAGCAGATGCTCGGCCAGGTCGGGATACGAGTCGCGCGCGAGCAGCCGGCCGAGCGCGGGCACCGCGGCCGAGGGCGGCACGTAGAGCAGCGGGTTCGCCGTCCGGCCGACGATCTCCCAGGCGCCGAGCAGCGCGACGACGATCGCCACCCGGATCGCGAGGACCTTCATGGAGTGGCCTCGCCCATCGCGCGCAGGGATTCGTCGCGGATGTCGCTCCACAGCTTCGCGCGCAGGGCCACCAGCTCCACGGACTCCATGGCGCGCGGGTACGGCATCGGGAGCTGCAGCACGCTCTTGATGCGGCCGGGTCGCGCGGTCATGACGACGACGCGCGTGGACAGCGCGAGCGCCTCGTGCAGGCTGTGGGTGACGAACACGACGGTCTTGCGCATGCGGCGCCAGATGTCGAGCAGCCACTCGCCCATCAACACGCGCGTCTGCTCGTCGAGGGCGCCGAAGGGCTCGTCCATCAGCACGATCGGGGTGTCGATGGCGAGCGCGCGGCCGATGGCGACGCGCTGCCGCATGCCGCCCGACAGCTCGCGCGGGTACTTCGCCGCGAAGTCGCGCAAGCCGAGGGGGCCGAGCAGGTCCGTCGCCACCCGGCGCCGGTGCGCGGCCGGCACGCCCCGGAGCTCGAGGCCGAATTCCACGTTCTCCAGCGTCGTGCGCCACGGAAAGAGGCCGGGGTCCTGGAAGACGGTGGCCACGCGGCGCGGATCGGGGCGCTCCACCGGCCGGCCGTCGACGACGACGCGGCCGGTGTCGGCGGTGACGAGGCCGCCGAGCATGCCGAGCAGCGTGGACTTGCCGCAGCCCGAGGGACCGATCAGCGTGCAGAACTCGCCGCCGCCGACCGAGAGCGAGATGTCGCGCAGCGCGTCCACCGGACCGGAGGACGTGACGTAGCGCTTGGAGACGCCCTCGACGACGATCAGCTCGCTCAAGAGGTCTTGAGTATCTCGCGGGCGATGACGAGACGCTGGACTTCCGACGTCCCCTCGCCGATCTCGGTGAGCTTGGCGTCGCGAAAGATGCGCTCGACGGGGAACTCCGTGATGTAGCCGGCGCCCCCGTGGATCTGCACGGCTTTCGTCGCCGCCTTCATCGCCGTCTCGGACGCGAACACCTTGGCCATGGCGGCCGCGTGCATGGCCGGCCGGCCCGCGTCCTTGAGCCAGGCCGCGCGCAGCAGGAGCAGCCGCGCGACCTCGACGTCGGTCGCGACGTCCGCGATCATCCCCTGCAGGCCGTTGAACTCGGCGAGCGTCTTGCCGAAGGCCGAGCGCTGCTTCATGTACTTCACCGCCGCGTCCATCGCGGCCTGCGCGATGCCGACGGCCATCGCCGCCATCGCGATGCGCCCGCCCTCCAGCACCTGCATGGCCTGCACGAACCCCTGGCCCTCGGCGCCGAGCAGGTGATCGGCCGGCACACGCGCGTCCTCGAAGATCAGCTCTGCGGTGTCGGAGGCGTGCAGCCCGAGCTTGCGGTACGGCGTGCCCGCGCTGAAACCCGGCGTCCCCTTCTCGAGCACGAAGGCCGAGATCCCCTTGGCGCCCTTCGTCGGATCGGTGCGCGCCATCACCACGGCCGTCTTGCCGACCGACGCGTTGGTGATGAACGCTTTGCTCCCGTTCAACACGTAGTCCCCGCCGCGCAGCTCGGCGCGCGTGGTGAGCGCGGCTGCATCGGAGCCGGAGCCGGGCTCGGTCAGCCCCCACGCGCCGAGCACCTCGCCGCTGGCGAGCCGCGGCAGCCACTTCGCCTTCTGCTCGGGCGACCCGAAGAGGTTGACGTGGTTGGTGCAGAGCGAGTTGTGCGCCCACATCGTGATGCCGACGGAGGCGTCGCCGCGGTTGAGCTCCTCGACGATCAGCGCGTACGAGACGTAGTCGAGACCGGCGCCCCCGTACTCCTCGGGCACGAGCGCGCCGAGGAAGCCGAGCGGCCCGAGCTTGGCGACGATCGCGTGGGGGAACTCGTGGCGCGCGTCGTAGGGCGCGATCTTGTCGTGCAGCTCCGCCTCGGCGAAGTCGCGCGCGACGTCGCGCACCTGCTTCTGCTCGGGCGTCAGCTCGAAATCCATCGCGTCAGGCCGAGCGCCGCCGGGCGCCGCCCTGCTTCGCGTGCTTGAAGAACTCGATCTGGCGCAGGCGCTTCTCGGCCTCCGCCTTCGTGTCGTACGTCCCGAACTTGCGTCCGGTCTTCTCGGAGAGCACCACGTACCGGCGGCCTTGCTTCTTGATCATCACGTCACCTCAGCGGTTCTTCCGATCGTCGTTCATTGCGGCTTGCTCTTCAGCTCCGCGTCGTGGGCCTTGATGAAGGCGCGAATCTCGTCGGCCAGGTCGAGCAGCTTCGCCCACTGCTCCTTGTACAGCGTGACCGGGAAGCGGCCGAGCCCGTACACCGACACGCCGCCCTTCTCGCTCACCTTGAGCGACACCGCGCCGCGCCGGATCGTCGACGCCTTGAGGGCGGCGTTCTCCGCGCGGAGGCGCTCCAGCTCGGATTGCACGTTCTCCTCAGCCACCACCAGCCTCCATGCGCGTCATCGGAGCGCGCTCTTGATGACCTTGCCGTTCGGATTGCGTGGCAACCCGTCGAGCACCACGATCTCGCGCGGGACCTTGAACTTCGCGAGCCGCGCGGCGACGAAGCGGCGGACGTCGTCGGGGTCCACCGAGGCGCCGGCCCGCGGGACCACGCACGCCTTCACCGCCTCACCGTACACGGGATCGGCCACGCCGACGACCGCGGCCTCGAGGACCGCCGGGTGGGCGCACAGCACGTCCTCGACCTCGACGCAGTAGATCTTCTCGCCGCCGCGATTGATCATGTCCTTGAGGCGGTCCATGATCGTCACGTAACCGTCGGCGTCGATCCTCGCGAGGTCGCCCGAGCGCATCCAGCCGTCGCCCATCGTCGCCGCCGTCGCCTGCGGATTCGCCCAGTACCCGGGCACCACGTGCGGGCCCCGGATCCACAGCTCGCCCACCTCGTCGGCCGCGCACTCGCGGCCGCTGCCGACCTCCACCGTGCGCAGCTCGGCGATCGGCACCGGCCAGCCGACCGACGAGATCCGCGCGAGCTCCTGGCCGAACGGCATGAGCGTCGTCGGCGACGACGTCTCCGTCATCCCGTACGCGTTCTGCAGGGTGGCCTGCGGCAGCCACGCGCGCAGCGCGACGATGCCGTCGGGCGGTGTCGGCGCGCCGCCGTAGCCGACGCGCCGCAGGCTGCGGCCGGCCTCACGCGCGCCCGGCTGCTGCAGCATCATCGTGAACACCGTCGGCGCCGCGATCATGTGCGTGATCCGCTCGGTGTCGAGCAGACGGATCGCCTCCGGCGCGTCGAAGGTCCGCATCACGACCGTCGTGCCGCCGAGCCAGGCCATCGTCAGGAGCTGGCCGATGAGACCGGTCACGTGGAAGAGCGGCACCGCCACCAGGGTGCGCTCGCCGTCACCGAGTCCCATGCAGCGCTCGAAGGAGATGTTCGACGTGACGATCCCGACGTGCGTGCCCAACGCGCCCTTCGGGCGGCCGGTCGTGCCCGAGGTGTACATGATGAACGCCGCGTCGTCCTCGTCGACGACGACCGCCGGCGGGCGGCCTCGCGTGTCGGTCAGGCGGTCGAGGGGCTCCGTCCCCGCCGGCGGCCGGCCCGCCACGTAGACGGCCTCGCACGGGACGGCGGCGCGGATCGGCGCGATCTCGTCCCACAGCGCCTCGTGCATGATCAGGATCCGCGCGCCGGAGTTCTGCAGCATGAACGCGAGCTCCGGCGCCCGCAGCTTGGTGTTCAGCGTGACGGCCACCGCGCCGAGCCGCGCGCACGCGAAGACACCGACGCAGAAGTCGACCGAGTTCAGCAGGAGCAGCGCCACACGGTCGCCCGCCTTGACGCCGTGCCGGGCGTGGAGGGCGCCGGCCACGCGGTCCACCTCGGCGCGCAGCTCGCGCCAGGTCAGGCGGCGCTCGCGCGTGACGACGGCGTCGCGATCGGGCACGCGCGTGGCCGCGCGATCGAGCACGTCGCCGAGCGTCCGCGCGTCCCGCGGGTAGCCGCGCAGCCGGCGGCCGTGATGGGTCTCGTCGACGAGATCGCGGGTGAGCGCCGCCGGCCAGAGGTCGCTTCCCCGGACGCGCATCGCTCAGACGGCGGCGCGGACGTGCTCGCGGACGAAGCGGACGATGTCCTGGGTCGAGGTGCCGGGCGTGAAGAGCTCCTTCACGCCGATCGCCTTGAGGGCCGCGATGTCCTCGGGCGGGATGATGCCGCCGCCGAAGATCACGACGTCCTCGGCGCCCTTCTCCTTCAAGAGCTCGAGCACGCGCTTGAAGAGGTAGTTGTGGGCGCCGGAGAGCACGCTGAGCCCGATGGCGTCGGCATCCTCCTGGATCGCGGTGGCCACGATCTGCTCCGGCGTCTGGTGCAGGCCCGTGTAGATGACCTCGAAGCCGGCGTCGCGCAGGGCGCGGGCCACGATCTTGGCACCGCGGTCGTGACCGTCGAGGCCGGGCTTGGCGACGACCACGCGCACCGTCCGCTCGGGGCTCATTCGCCGAGCGCCTCGCGCACGCGCTCGCCGATCGTCACGATCTGGGCGCGGTCGCCGGGCACGAGCTTCCAGTCGAAACCCTTGCCGTCGTTGTTCCAGCGCGGGATGAGGTGCAGGTGGAAGTGCGGCACCGACTGGAAGGCCGCCGCGCCGTTGGCCTGGAGCACGTTGAGCCCGTCGGGCTTGACCGCCTTGCGCAGCGCCACGGCCACCTTCTTGGCCGTCGCGATGGCGGCCTGCAGATCGGCCTCGTCGGTGTCCCAGATCGTCGGCGCGTGGTTCCGCGTGACGATCAGGCAGTGCCCGGCGTTCAGCGGGTTGATGTCCATGAACGCGAGCGTGTCGTCGTCCTCGTAGATCTTCATGGACGGGATCTGACCGTCGCGGATCTTGCAGAAGACGCAATCGGCGCTCATGCCCTCGCTCCTCCTAGACGGCCAGCGTCCACCCGCGGGTGTCGGGCGCCGTGCCGTACTGGATCCCGACGATCGTGTCGTAGAGCTTCTGGGACAGCTCGCCGATCCTGCCGTCGTTCACGACGATGCGCTCGCCCTTGTACGCCAGCTCGCCGACGGGCGAGATGACCGCGGCGGTGCCCGTCGCCCACACTTCCTTCAGCGCGCCCTTGTGAGCGGCCGCGATGACCTCGTCGATGGTGATCTGACGCTCCGACACGCGCAGGCCCCACTCGCGCGTCAGCGTCAGGACGGTGTCGCGGGTGACGCCGGCCAGGATGGTGCCGGCGAGCGGCGGCGTGATCACCTCGTCACCGATCTTCAGCATGATGTTCGAGGTGCCGACCTCCTCGAGGTACTTGTGGTGCACGCCGTCCAGCCAGAGCACCTGCGTGAAGCCCTCGTGCTTGGCTTCCTCGGCCGCGTAGAGGCTGGCCGCGTAGTTGGCCGATGTCTTCGCCTCGCCGAGGCCGCCCGCCACCGCGCGCACGTAGTTGTCGATGACCTTGATCTTCGTCGGTGCGAGGCCCTCCGGGTAGTATGGCCCGACCGGCGAGAGGATCACGTAGTAGATGTACTCCTTGGCCGGGCGCACGCCGAGGAACGGCTCGCTCGCGATGATCGTCGGCCGGATGTAGAGCGAGGTGCCGACGGACGACGGCACCCAGTCGCGGTCGACGTCCACCAGCGTCGTCCACGATCTCAAGATGAGGTCGGGGTCGAGCTGCGGAATCGTCATGCGCGTGGCCGTGCGGTTCAGCCGCTCCACGTGCTTCTGCGGGCGGAAGAGCCGGATCGTGCCGTCCTTGCCGCGGAAGGCCTTGAGCCCCTCGAAGAGCGACTGGCCGTAGTGCAGCACGGCCGTGGCCGGATCGAGCGAGAGCGGCGCGTAGGGCTCGACGCGCGGGTCGTACCAGCCCTTCTCTTCCTGGAAATCGACGACGAACATGTGGTCGGTGAACACGGTGCCGAAGGCCAGGTCCTTGTCCTTGGGCCTCTGTTTCCTGTTCGCCGCCTTCGTGATCCGGATCGCGTCGCTACTCATCTCTCCCCCCTGTCGTGCAACGAACCGCCCGGCATCGTGCCGCCTTATGACGCTCGAGGACGATCAAAATGGTCCCAGATGCGAGGCGCCGAGGGCGGGCCGACTGAGACGTAGGCCGCCTACGTCGCAGGGAGGCCCGGCCGAGGCAACGAAGCAGATGGGCCATTTTCATCGTCCTCGCTAGAAGATGATGGGTTCGCGATAGAGGCCGAACACCTGCCGGTAGACGTCCGAGATCTCGCCGAGGCTCGCATAGTCTTTCACGGCGTCCACCAGGATCGGCATGACGTTACCGCCGTTACGGCACGCCTCCGCGAGCTGCTTGAGCCGCCGCTCCACGCGGCTCATGTCGCGCGCGGCCTTGAAGCGGCCCACGCGCTCGATCTGCTCGGTCTCCACGCTCTCGTCGATGCGGAGGTAGTGGATCGGCTTCTCGTCCTTCATCACGTACTTGTTGACGCCCACCGTGACCTTCTCGCCGCGGTCGTCCATCAGCTGGTACCGGTAGGCGGCGTCGGCGATCTCCTTCTGCGGAAAGCCGTTGTCGATCGCGGAGATCATGCCGCCCATGCCGTCGATCACGTCGATGTAGCGCTGCGCCTGGGCCTCCATCTGGTCCGTCAGCTTCTCGAGGAAGTAGGAGCCGCCCAGCGGATCGATCGTGAGCGTGACGCCGGTCTCCTCGGCGATGATCTGCTGCGTGCGCAGCGCGACGGTGACCGCGTCTTCCGTCGGCAACGCCCACGTCTCGTCATAGGAATTCGTGTGCAGCGACTGGGCGCCGCCGAGCACCGCCGCCAGCGCCTGGATGGCCACGCGCGCGACGTTGTTCAGCGGCTGCTGCGCCGTCGCCGACACGCCGGCGGTCTGCGTGTGCGTGCGCAGCCGCATCGACTCGGCCTTCTTCGCGCCGTACCGCTCCTTCATGAAGCGCGCCCACATGCGGCGCGCCGCGCGCAGCTTGGCGATCTCCTCGAAGAAGTCGTTGTGGATGTCGAAGAAGAACGACAGCCGCGGCGCGAAGCTGTCGATGTCGAGTCCGCGCGCCAGCGCGGCCTCCACGTAGCCCAGGCCGTCGGCCAGCGTGAAGGCGAGCTCCTGCACGGCCGTCGAGCCCGCCTCGCGGATGTGGTAGCCCGAGATCGAGACGGGGTTGAAGCGCGGCACGTGCTTGGACGTGAACTCGATCATGTCCGTCACGATGCGGACGGCGGGCTCGGGTGGACAGATCCATTCCTTCTGGGCGATGAACTCCTTGAGCATGTCGTTCTGCATCGTGCCGCCGATGCGGTCCCACGCCACGCCCTGCTTGTCGGCGATGGCCAGGTACATGGCGAGGGCGACCGACGCTGTGCAGTTGATGGTCATCGACGTCGTGACGTCACCGAGCGGGATGTCGGCGAAGAGCCGCTCGAAGTCGTCGAGCGTCGAGATCGACACGCCCTCCTTGCCCACCTCGCCGCGCGCGCGCGGATGATCGGCGTCGTAACCCATCAGGGCGGGCATGTCGAAGGCGGTGGAGAGCCCCGTCTGTCCCTGCTCGAGCAGGTACTTGAAGCGGAGGTTGGTGTCCTCGGGCCGGCCGAAGCCCGCGAACATGCGCATCGTCCAGAGCCGCCCGCGATACATCGTCGGGTACACGCCCCGCGTGAATGGGTACTCGCCGGGCTTGCCGAGGCGGTCTTCGTAGCGTCCCGAGACGTCGTCGGGCGTGTAGACGGGCTCGAGCGGGATGCCCGAGAGCGACTCGAATTTCACGTCCCGCTCCTTCCACTCGCGCTTGTCGCTCATCCTCGCCTCCCCGACGCGCCGGCGATCACTTGAGCACCTCGCGCGCGATGACCAGCTTCTGGATCTGCGACGTGCCCTCGTAGATCTGCGTGATCTTGGCGTCGCGGAAGTAGCGCTCGACCTCGGTCTCGCGGATGAAGCCGAAGCCGCCGTGGACCTGCACGGCGTCGGTGGCGACCTTCATCGCCGTCTCGGCCGCGAAGAGCTTGGCCATCGACGCCTCCTTCGTGTACGGCTGGCCGGCATCCTTGAGGCTCGCCGCCTTCAGCGTCATGAGGCGCGCGCCGTCGACGGCGGTGGCCATGTCGGCCAGCATCCAGCCGACCATCTGGTGCTCGCCGATCGGCACACCGAACGCCTTGCGCTCGCGCGCGTACTTGACCGACCGTTCGTAGGCGCCGGCCGCGATGCCGACCGCCTGGGCGGCGATGCCGACGCGCCCGCCGTCGAGCGTGGCCAGCGCGATGTGGAAGCCCCGGCCTTCCTCGCCGATCCGGTTGGCGGCGGGGACGCGGCAGCCGTCGAAGACCAGCTCCGCGGTGTCGGAGGCGCGGATGCCGAGCTTGTCTTCGGTCTTGCTGACCGCGAACCCGGGCGTGCCCTTCTCCACGACGAAGGCGCTGATGCCGCGGTGGGCCTTCTCCCGGTCCGTCTGGGCGAACACGAGCGCGTACGACGCCTCGCGGCCGGTGCTGATGAAGAGCTTGCGCCCGGTGATGACGTAGTGGTCGCCGTCGCGTACCGCCAGCGTGTGCTGGTTGCGTGCGTCGGAGCCGGCCTCGGGCTCGGTGAGGGCGAAGCAGCCGAGCGCGTGGCCGGCCGCCACCGGCTTGAGGAAGCGCGCGCGCTGCTCGTCGGTGCCGCACCTCCAGACGGGCTCGCAGTAGAGCGAGTTGTTGACCGACATGACCACCGCGTGCGAGGCGCACGCCTTGGCGATCTCCTCCAGCGCGACCACGTACGAAACGCTGTCGGCCCCGGCGCCGCCCCACCGCTCCGGCACCATGATCCCGAGCAGGCCCAGCTCACCCATGCGCTTGACCGTCTCGTGCGGGAAGCGCGCGTCGCGGTCGATCTCCGAGGCGATGGGCGCGACGTGCTCGTGGGCGAACTCCCGCGCCATCGCGCGGATCATCTGCTGCTCGTCGGTGAGCTCGAGTCTCATTTCTCCAGCAGCTTCTTGAATTCTTCCGTGAGGGCCGGAACCACCTCGAAGAGATCGGCCACGATGCCGTAATCGGCGATCTTGAAGATCGGCGCCTCCGGGTCCTTGTTGACGGCGACGATGATCTTCGAGGTGCGCATGCCGGCCAGGTGCTGGATGGCGCCCGAGACGCCGAAGCCGAGATAGAGCTTCGGCGAGATCGTGCGGCCGGTCTGGCCGATCTGGAAGCGGTGCGGCCGCCAGCCGGCGTCCACCGCCGCGCGCGAGGCGCCGACGGCGGCGCCGATCACCTTGCCCATGTTCTCGAGGATCACGTAGTTCTCGGGGCCCTTCATGCCGCGGCCACCGGAGATGACGATCTCGGCCTCGGTCAGCTCGGGCAGGCCCGTCGAGACCTCCTCACGCCGCTCGACCAGCTTCATCTTCGCGGCGGGGATCTTCACGCTCGGCTTCTCCACCTGGGCGCTCTTGCCAGCCGTGCTCTCGGCGGGCTTGAAGACGTTCGGGCGGAGGGTGGCGATCCACGGCGTCTTCGCCCACGTCATCTTCGCGAGCAGCTTGCCGGCGTAGACGGGGCGCGTGGCCACCAGCTGATCGCCCTCCATCGCCATGGCCACCGAGTCGGCCGAGAGCCCGGCGCCGAGCTTCGCGGCGAGCCGCGCCACGAACTCGCGCAGGCGGCTCGTCACCGGCGCGAAGATCGCCTTCGGCGACTCCTTGGCCACGAGCTCGGCGAGCGCCGGCACCCACACCTCGCCCATGTAGGGCGCGAAGGCGGCGTTCTCGAGCACGCAGACCTTCGAGGCCCCCCACGCGCCGAGCTGCTTGATCCCGTCGTCGCTCGCCTTGTCGGTGAGCCAGACCGCCTCGACGTTGCCCGCCGCCAGCCGCCCGGCCTCGCCGAGCACCTCGGCCATCACCTTCTTGGGTGAGCCCTTCCGATCGTCCTCGACGACGCACCAGAACGCGCCAGCCATAGTCGTCTGTCCCCTGTCGTCCGGTTAAATTGCCTTCGCGTCCTCGCGCAGCGCGCGGACGAGCTCTTTCACCGCGTCCTTGATCTCGCCCTGGATGACGCGCCCCGGCGGCCGCGCCGGCAGCGCCTCGAGGCTCTTCACCGCGAGCTGCGGGGCGGCGGGCGTGAGCCCGAGGTCGCCGGCCTTCACGTCCTTGATCTCCTTCTTCTTGGCGCCCATGATCCCCTTCAGTGTCGGATAGCGCGGCTCGTTGAGCCCCTTCTGCGCGGAGAGCACGGCGGGCAGCGGCACATCGAAGACCTCGAGCCCGCCCTCGACCTGGCGGCCGACCCGCACGTTCTTGGCGTCGGCGTCGACGGCCTCGTCCATGATCCACGACGCGCAGGGCCAGTCGAGCACCTCGGCCAGCTGCGCGCCGACGGCGCCCATGTCGTCGTCGATCGCCTGGCGGCCGCAGAGCACGAGCGCGGGCTGCTCCTGCTTGATCACGGCGGCGAGCGCCTGCGCGGTGGCCAGCGTGTCGGCGGTGGCCCAGGCGGGATCGTTCAGATGGATGGCGCGGTCGCAGCCCATGGCCAGCGCCGAGCGCAGCGCCTCTTTCACCCGATCCGGACCCAGCGATACCGCGATGACTTCGCCCTGGCCGCGCTTTTCCTTGATGCGCAGCGCCTCTTCGATCGCGAATTCGTCGTAGGGCGACACGATCCAGGTGATGCCGGCCGTGTCGATGGCCTTCGGGTCGCCGCCGCTTATCTTGACCTGCGTGGCGGTGTCCGGGACCTGCTTGATGGCGACGACGATCTTCATGAGGTCGCTCCTCGCTCGGACTGCTCGTAGTGGAGTTCGCGGGTGATCCGGAAGCGGTCGCCGGGGATGAAGACGCGGTCGAAGACGACGGGCGCGCCGCCCTGGTCGAACGACACGCGCTCGGACTCGAAGGCGGGCACGCCGGGGCGGCAGCCGAGCTCGCGCGCCTCGCGGCGCCCGAGCCGCACGGCCGACACGCTCTCGCGCGCGCGCTCGATGGTGATGCCGAGCTTGAACTCGAGCACCTGGCGCAGCGGGGTCGTGCCGAGATCCGCCTTCAGCACCTCCTCGCCGACGGCCGTGGAGAGAAACGAGCGCTGCAGGCTCATCGGGTGGCCGTCGACCAGCCGCAGCCGCTCGAGCTGCACGACGCGGGCGCGCGCGCCGAGGCCGAGCGCGTCGGTCACGCGGCGGTCGGCACGTGCCACGCGCCCGCCGAGCAGGCGCGTGGTGACGTGCTCGCCCTGCGCGGAGAGGTCACCGGCGAAGCGGCGGAGCTGCAGGATGTCGTAGTCGATCGACGGCGCGGCGACGAAGGTGCCGAGGCCGTGACGGCGCGCGATCAGGTTCTCGCGCTCGAGCACCTCGAGCGCCTGGCGCAGGGTCATGAGCGTCACGCCGAAGCTCTTCGCGAGCTGGCGCTGGTTGTCGAGCCGCGTGCCCGGCGTGAGGCGGCCGGCATGGATGCGGTCGCGCAGCGACTCGGCGATGCGGTGGTAACGCGGCACCCGTGCGTTCACGCCGACTCCTCTGTCGGTGTTCTAGAACTCCGCTCGAAAAACAACGCCGCCGGGGCGCCGACCGAAGCGAACGAGAGCAACGACGAAAGGGACTTAGGCGCGACGACGGTTATGGCCGTCATTGTACGGCCGGCCGCCGGGGGTCCGCAAGAGGTCCCGGGCTGGGGCGATCGGCTGCGCAGAAGAGGACAACAAACCGCCGTCGATTGAGCAACGCCGTGCACTGCCGCCGCCGGCGCCGCCGCGAAAATCCCAGCAAATCGCGCGTCTCGGGTCCGGTACGGCGATTGCTCTTTCTAGCTGGCGAGCGAGCGAACGGCTCGCGGTCCGCGCCGAGAGGCCGGGCCGCTTCGCTCAAACCGCCGCCTGCTCGGCCGCGCTCATCCGCCCCTGTGAGCGCGGTCTTTTTTTGCCCGGACGTCGCCGCAGCGAGCGCGGCGGGCGCGGCTACTTCGGCTCGGCCAGGCGACGGCTCAGAGCGACCAGCGCGTCGAGCTTGCCGCGAGCGGCGCCGGAGTCGATCGACTGCGCGGCCACCGCGACACCGTCCTTGAGGTCGCGCGCCCGGGCGCCGGCCACGAGCGCGGCGGCGGCGTTCATCAGCACGATGTCGCATCGCGGCCCCGTCTCGCCGCCGAGCACCGCGCGGATGATCTCGGCGTTCTGCTCGCGATCGCCGCCCTGAAGGTCCTTGATCGACGCGCGCGCCATGCCGAAGTCCTCCGGCCGCACGGCGTAGGTGCGCACCGAGCCCTCGCGCACCTCGGAGACGCGGCTCTCGCCGGTGTTGGAGATCTCGTCGAGGTTGTCGGCGCCGTGCACGACGAAGGCGCGCACCGTGCCCAGCTCGGCCAGCACGCGGGCCAGCGGCTCGGTGAGCGAGGCCGCGTAGACGCCGATGATCTGGGCGTTGGCGGCGGCGGGGTTGGTGAGCGGCCCGAGCATGTTGAAGACGGTGCGCACACCCATCTCCCGGCGCGCCGGCATGACGTGCTTCATCGCGGTGTGCAGCAGCGGCGCGTACAGGAAGCCGATGCCGACCTCCTCGATGCAGCGCGTGACCTTCTCGGGCGTCAGCTCGAGGCTGATGCCGAGCGTCTCGACCACGTCGGCGGAGCCGCACAACGAGGACACCGAGCGGTTGCCGTGCTTGGCCACGCGCAAGCCGGCGCCGGCCACGACGAAGGCGGTGGCCGTCGACACGTTGAAGGTGCCGGTGGCGTCGCCCCCGGTGCCGCACGTGTCGATGAGCATCTCCCGATCGGTGCCGCTCATCCCCGCGACGTCGTCGCCCCGCGCGTGGATGCGCACGACCTTCTGCCGCATCACCTGGGCGAAGCCGATCAGCTCCTCGACCGTCTCGCCCTTCATGCGCAGGGCCGTGAGGAAGGCACCGATCTGGGCGCCGGTGGCCGCGCCCGTCATGATGGCTTCCATGGCCGCCGCCGCCTCGATGCGCGTCAGGTCCCGGCGGTCCACCAGCGCGCGGACCGCCTCCGTGATGATCGGGCTCGTCATGACCCTGAGATTCTAGCGCAGGTCTCCGGGTCGACGACGTCGGCGACGCGACCCTAGTTGGGACAGGTCGTGTCGTCGCAGTAGACGACGTTCTCCCAGCTGAAGACCTGCGACGCGCGCGGATCGATGGTCAGCCGCAGCCACTCGCGCGGCGTGTTCGTCGAGCCCTGCACGGTGATGCGCGTGAGGTTCGGGACGGCCGGGGTGTTGTGGATCAGGCCGGTGGCGCTGTGCGGGTCGGCGAGCGGCTGATCCGCTCCGTAGAGGTGCGAGTCGCCGTTGATCAGCAGCACCGGCTTGCCGAAGTGGACACTGAGGTCCGCCAGCTCGTGCACGAAGGCCGTGTAGCCGTCGAGCCCGTCGCCGCCGGCCGCGACGGCCGCCGGGTCCCACATGTCGGCCTGAAGACCGATGAGCACGGCTTCGGCCCCGTGGGCCTCCGCCAGTGCGAACGCCTGGCGCAGCCACCGAATGTCCGCGGCGGTGCGCTCCGTCACTTCCCGCAGTCTCGCCGCTTCGTCGGTGAACGGCGTGCTCCACTTGAGACCGTCGTTGTTGGAGCCGGGCATGTTCAGCGTCACGAAGACGACCTGCGACTCCTCCCACATCACGTTCTCGACGAACTGCGCGTCCGTCGGGT